>Ga0210040_10007819_pt1 | contig 12820 bp, 11 predicted proteins | sample CryGeyCG12114_NA_FD_185462 | JGI IMG/M metagenome (GOLD analysis project Ga0210040, IMG submission 185462) | Groundwater microbial communities from aquifer - Crystal Geyser CG19_WC_8/21/14_NA (SPAdes) (version 2) | ecosystem: Environmental > Aquatic > Deep subsurface > Groundwater | place: USA... | reverse complement strand
GAGTGAAGGCGCAGCGGGCTGCGCTGAGCGACTCCAACGCAGCCGGTCGGGATGCGGGGCCGCGCTTGCGCCCGCTGGAATTGGGAGACATGCCCTAGGGTCGGCAGCGCGATGGAAGTGGTGATCATGCCCTCGGGCACCGAGGTCGGCCTGCTGGCGGCCCGGAAGATCACGCGTCTCGTGCAGGAACGTCCGGACGCGGTGCTGGGGCTGTCCACCGGGTCGTCGCCGCTCGCGATCTACGCCGCCCTCGCCGCGCACGTCCGCGAGGGGACGCTCGACACCAGCCGGGTCTCCGCCTTCGCCCTCGACGAGTACGTCGGCATCCCTGCCGACCACCCCGAGTCGTACGCCTCCGTCATCGACCGCGAGGTCACCGTCCCGCTGCACCTCGACCCCGAGCGCGTGCAGGTCCCCGACGGCCGGGCCGCCGACCTGGAGGCGGCCGGCGAGCGCTACGAGGAGGCGATCCGCGCGGCCGGCGGGGTGGAACTGCAGATCCTCGGCATCGGCGCGAACGGCCACGTGGGGTTCAACGAGCCGACCTCGTCCTTCGCGTCGCGGACGCGGATCAAGACCCTCACCGAGCGCACGCGGGCCGACAACGCCCGGTTCTTCGACGCCCCGGACGAGGTCCCCACGCACTGCCTGACGCAGGGGCTCGGCACGATCATGGACGCCCGCTCGCTGCTGCTGGTGGCCCAGGGCCCGCAGAAGGCGGCGGCCGTCGCGGCCGCGGTCGAGGGCCCGGTGACGAGCATGTGCCCGGCCTCGATCCTGCAGCACCACCCGCACGCGACGGTCATGGTCGACGAGGCCGCGGCCGCCGACCTGCAGCTCGCCGACTACTACCGCTGGACCTACGCCCACAAGCCGGCCTGGCAGCAGTTCTGAGGCCCGGCTCCCGAGGGCAGGGAGCAGTCAGGCTGCGAGGGCGCCCGCCGGGTCGAGGAGCACGCGCTGCCACACCGTCTCGGCGGCGCCGAGCAGCACCGCGTCGTCCCCGAGCTCGGGCAGGACGAGCCTGACCTGCTCGGCCGGAGCGGCGAGGGCGCCGGCCAGCAGGGCGCGCTGCACCTGCGTCGACACCCGCGGGTAGACCTCGCGGAGCAGGCCGCCGAGCACGATGAGCCGGGGGTTGAAGACGTTGACGACCGTCGCGAGGCCGGCGCCGAGGTGGCGGGCGACCCGGTCGAGCCGGGCGGTCACGTCCGGGCCCGGTGCGTGCAGCGCCTCGACCAGCGCGGCGCGCGAGGCGTCGGCGCCCAGGCCGAGCGCGCGGGCGACGGCGTGCCGGCCGATCTCGGTCTCCCAGCAGCCGTGCGAGCCGCAGCGGCAGAGCCGGCCGGTGGGCCCCGCCACGGACATGTGGCCGAGCTCCCCGGCGTAGCCGCCGGCCCCGGCCAGCGGGCGGCCGTCGATGATCACGCCGCTGCCGACCCCGACCTCGCCCTCGACGAAGACCACGTCGGCGCACCCGCGGGCGACGCCTCGCAGGTGCTCGGCGAGCGCACCCGCGTCGCCGTCGTTGACGACCTGGACGCGCGTGCCCGGGAGCCGGGACGCCAGCAGCTCGCCGAGGGCGACGTCGCGCCAGCTGAGGTTCGGGGCGAAGCGGACGGCCCCGTCGTCGTGCCGGGTCACGCCCGGGACGGCGACGCCGAGCCCGACGACCTTGCCGGGTGCCGCGGCCACGAGGTCGGTCACCGTCGCGGCGAGCAGGTCGGCGGCGGCCTCCGGCCCCCGGTCGGGCAGCGGTCGGCTGTCGCGGCGGAGGACGGTGCCGCCGAGCCCGACGAGCGCGACCTCGACCTCGTCGATCCGCACCTCGGCGGCGAGCACCTGGACGCCGAGGGGGCACGGACGGACCACGGGGGAGGGCCGGCCGCGGCCCGCGGGCACGGTCGGGGCGCCGGCGGTGGACTGCTCGACGACCCCGAGGCGGCCGAGCTCGGCCACGAGGCCGGCGACGGTGCTGCGCGTCAGGCCGAGGCGTTCGGTCAGCTCGGCGCGCCGCATCGGCCCGTCGAGGTGCAGGTGGCGGAGCAGGACGGCGAGGTTGGTCCGCCGTACGTCGGGGGAGCCGGCGAGGGTCTCGCGGGCGCTCACCGGACGCCCACGGGAAGGTTCGCTCCGCGGGGTCCGGCGGCCGGGAGCCGCCCGCCGGACCCTGACCGGCCGCGTGCCGACCAGGGTCCGGCAGGCACGGCTATCTTCCGGAGGCTGCGGCTCGTCGGCGCGAGATCGCGTCGACGCTCGCCGCGAGCAGCAGGACCAGCCCGGTGACGATGAACTGGATCTCCGCCCGCTGGGTGATCAGCGGCAGGCCGTTCTGGATGACCGCGATCACCAGGCCGCCGATGATGGCGTCGATGATCCGGCCCTTGCCGCCGAAGAGCGACGTGCCGCCGATGACGGCCGCGCCGACCGCGAGCAGCAGGGTCGAGGCCCCACCGGTCGAGGGCGACACCGAGTTGGCCCGCGAGGCCAGGAGCACGCCGCCGAAGGCCGCCAGCGTGGAGCTGATCATGAAGCAGGCGATCTTGATCCGGTTGACGTTGATGCCGGACCGGCGGGCCGCCTCGGCGTTGCCGCCGACCGCGTAGACGTGCTGGCCGAAACGCGTGCGCTTGAGCACGAAGCTCAGCACGACGACGAACACGATGGCGATCGGGACGATCAGGGGCACGCCCTTGAGGGACTTGATCGCCGGGTTGACCGCCCGCTCCAGGTTGAAGAGGAAGACGAGCACGCCCAGCAGCACGGCGAGCACGGCGATCCGCAGCGCCGGCAGCGCGACGGAGGGTGAGGCCAGACCGGCCTTGCGGCGCCGGTTGCGCCCGAGGACCTCGACGAGGGCGTAGCCCGCGACGACGACGACCCACATGACCCAGCCGGTGGCGGGGGAGAGGTTCTCGTTCATCAGCGACAGGATGAACGGGTCGCGCAGCGGGACGGTGCCGCCGGTCCCGATGACCGTCAGCAGCACCCCCTGCAGCGCCAGGAACGCGGAGAGCGTCACGACGAACGACGGGATGCCGAGCCTCGCCACCAGCAGCCCGATGAGCAGGCCGATGACCAGGCCGACGACCAGGGCCGCGAGGAGCGCGGCCGGCCACGGCCAGCCCTTGAGGGTGAGCAGGACCGCGAGCGTCCCGGCCCCGACGCCGGCGGTGTAGCCGGCCGAGAGGTCGATCTCGCCGAGGAGCAGGACGAAGACCAGGCCCATGGCGATGAAGATGACGGCCGCGCTCTGGTTGAGCAGGTTGGCCCAGTTGAGCTTGGTGGCGAAGGTGTCGGGCCGCAGGATCGTGAACAGCACGACCAGGAACACGAAGCCGGCGATGGCCGGCAGCGAGCCGACGTCGCCCCCGCGTACGCGGGTGAGGTAGTCGCGGGCGGCGCTGCCGAGGGTCGCGCGCTCGGGGACGTCCTCCGTCGACGCGGCCGACGGCGGGGTGGTGGTGCTCATCGCAGCACCTCTCTGTCGGCGGCGAGACCGAGCTCGCCGCTGCGTCCGGTGGTGATGAGCTCGACGATCTGGCCGGTCGTCACGTCGTCGGCGCGGACCGTCGCGGCCAGCTGGCCGAGGTAGAGCGCGGCGACGGTGTCGGCGACCTGCTTGACGTCGTTCATGTTGTGCGAGATCAGGATGACGGCGAGGCCGCTGTCGGCCAGGCGGCGCACCAGGTGGAGCACCTGCTCGGTCTGGGCGACGCCCAGGGCGGCGGTGGGCTCGTCGAGGATGACGAGCTTGCTGTTCCAGAGCACGGCCCGCGCGATCGCGACGGTCTGCCGCTGGCCGCCGGAGAGCCGGGAGACGGAGGTCCGGACCGACTTGAGCGTACGGACGGAGAGGCCCTTCAGCGTCTCCTGCGCCCGGCGCTCCATCGTGGTCTCGTCCATGACGATCCCGTTGACCTCCTCGCGGCCGAGGAACATGTTGTGGACGACGTCGAGGTTGTCGCACAGCGCGAGGTCCTGGTAGACGACCTCGATGCCGAGGTCGCTGGCGGCCTTCGGGGAGGTCACGTTCACCTCGCGGCCCTCGAAGAGGTACGTCCCGCCGTCGAAGGTGTAGGTGCCGGCGATGCCCTTGACCAGGGTCGACTTGCCGGCGCCGTTGTCACCGACGAGCGCGGTGACCTGTCCGAGGTAGCAGTCGAGGTCGACGCCCTTGAGGACGTCCACCGCCCCGAAGCTCTTGGTGATGCCCCGCAGGCTGAGCAGCGGCTGCTGGCCGTCGCCCGACGGGCTGACGGTTCCGGTCGTCATCGGTCCTCCAGAAGATGGGTGGTGCGGGTAGGGCCAGGGCGTGTCTTCCCATGCCTGCGCCCGGTGGAGCTGGGAGATACGCCCTGGCCGCCCCTCCTTGCGAGGAGGAGGGACGGCCAGTGCTGGGGTGAGCTGGGGTCAGGAGATGCCCGCGGTGGAGCAGGCCTTCTTCAGCTCCGCGGTCGTGCAGACCTTGGCGGCGGTGGTGAAGCCGTCGTCGATGACCGCCTTGACGTTGTCCTTGGTGATCGCCTGCGGGTCGAGCAGGATCGCCTTCTTGCTGGCGCCGGCCTTCGGGTCGTCGAAGGTCTGGGTCGCGAGCGCGTCAGCACCGGCGACGTCGCCCTTGGCGAGCGCGACGCCGAGCTTCGCGGCCGCGTCCGCCTCCTTGTTCACGGCCTTGTAGACGGTGTTGCACTGGGTGCCGAGCAGGATCCGCTGCAGGCCCTCGTCGGTGGCGTCCTGGCCGCTGACCGGGACCTTGCCCGCGAGACCGTTGCGGGAGAGGACCGAGACCACGGCACCGGCGAGGCCGTCGTTCGCCGCGGCGACCGCGTCGACCTTGCCGTCCTGCTTCGTGTAGAGCTGCTCGAAGAGCCGGCCGCCCTCCTCGTTGCTCCACTCCGGCACGGCCTGCTCGGCCACGACGTCGTAGCCGGCGTCCTTGATCACCTTGTCGTAGCCCTGCTTGAACAGCGTGGCGTTGTTGTCGGTGGGCGAGCCGTCCAGCTCGACGACCTTCGCGGCGGTCTTGTTGTCGGCCTTGATGCAGCTGACGAGGCCCTCGCCGATGGCCGTGCCGACCTTGACGTTGTCGAAGGAGACGTAGTACTTGGCGCCGCCGCCGAGGTTCGCGCGGTCGTAGTCGATGACCGGGATGCCGGCGTCGGTCGCCTTCTTGATGACGGCGGTGCCCGAGTCGGGGTCGAGGCTGGTGATGATGAGCGCCTTCACACCGGCGCTGATCATGCCGTCCGCGATGGTCTGGAACTGGGTGGCGTCACCCTGGGCGTTCTGGATGTCGGACTGGACACCGGCGTCGGCAAACGCCTTGGTGAAGAACGGCCGGTCGGCGGTCTCCCAGCGGGCGGAGGACTCGGTGTCGGGCAGGATCACGCCGATCTTGCCGGTGACCGCGGCGGACGAGCCGCCGGAGGCCGCGGGCTGGCCGGCGTCCGAGCCACCGCCGCCGCAGCCGGCGAGGGTGAGGGCCGCCGCGGCGGCGAGCGTGCCGATGCCGAGCAGGTGCTTCTTCATAGATCAAGGACCTTTCGCGGCCAGCCGACGGCTGGCCCAGAGGGCGCGCACCCGATCGGGTGTGCTGGACGTGCCCGTCTGCCCTCGCGAGCGCCCTCCGTCCGGAGGAGCTGTGCTCCTGGACGGCTGGCGCGGACCGCGTCGACGTTGACGGGTTTATGTAGTGAGCGAGAACTTAACAGCCCTCCGCGCCGGACCGGCCGCCTGCGAGCGTCACGTCTTGATAACTGTTGCCGAAAGGTTTCGGAGGGCCTCTGGCGCCGGCGCCCTCAGATGAGATATGTCGCCGCGGAACCGATTCCGTGGACGTACGAGCGGCCTCAGGCGGGCTCCGCCAGGAACCGCAGCCGCCCGTTCACCGCGTCCGGCTCCAGCGCCCGCGCGACGGCCAGCAGCGCGGCGCCGGTGGCCCCGCTGCGCTCGTCCGCCCGGCCCTCGACGACCTGCAGGTCGTTCGTGGCGAGCGGTGACGAGAACGAGTAGATCGACTCGCGCACGCCCGTCAGCAGGTGCTGGCCGGTCAGCCGGCCACCGACCACGACGACGCTCGGGTTCAGGATGCTGACCGTGTACGCGATCGCCCGCCCGAGCGTGCGGCCCGCGGCGCGAAGCAGGTTCACGGCCTCCGGCGTACCGGCCCGGACCAGGTCCATCGCCTCCCGGGTCGTCGACACGTCGAAGCCCGCCGCGCGCAGGTCCCGGACGATGCTCCAGCCGGCCGCGAGGGACTCCACGCAGCCGGTGGCGCCGCACCGGCACAGGGGTCCGTCGTCCGGGCGGAGGCGGACGTGCCCGATGTCGCCCGCCGCGCCCTGCGCGCCGCGGAAGAGCGAGCCCGAGCTGATGACCGCGCTGCCGATGCCGGTGCCGGCCTTCACGTAGAGGACGTCGTCGTAGGAGCGCCAGTCCCGCAGGTGCTCGGCGTAGCCGAGGGCGTTGACGTCGTTCTCGACCACGGTGGGCACGTCCAGGGTGGAGCGCACGAGCTCCTCGATGTCGTGGCCGTCCCAGCCCGCCATCACCGACGGCGAGGTCACGCGGCCGCGGGCGTGGTCGACCAGGGCCGGCACGGACAGCCCCACGCCGAGCAGGTCGCCGGGCGCACGACCCGTGTCGGCGAGCAGCGCCCGACCGGTCGCGGTGACCCAGCCGAGCACGGCCGGCGCGCCGGCGCTGACCGGCATCGAGCCCAGCCGCTCGGCGACGACGGTGCCGGTGAGGTCGGTCAGCAGCACCCGGACGTGGTCCTCGCCGACGTCGGCGGCCAGCACGACGTAGCGACCGGTGTCGAGGGCGAGGACGCGGGAGGGGCGTCCGCCGGCCGGCTTGGCGAGCTCACCCTCGTGGATCAGCCCGGCCCGGAAGAGCACCTCCAGCCGCTCCGCCATCGTGGCCCGCGAGAGCCCCGTACGACGGGTGAGCGCGCCGCGCGTCCGCGCCTCGCCCGAGGCGATGAAGCCGAGGACCTCGCCGACGCTGGTCCCCACGGTCAGGCGGGCCATGCTGCTCCGTCCGGGCGCTAGCCGGCTGCCGGCGCCGGGTCGTCCAGGGTGACCACGAGCGTGGCCCGCGACCGTGTCGACGCGACCAGCTCGGCGTTGCGCCCGTCGCTGCCGGTCGACCGCTCCCACGCCTCCTCCGGGCTGCGCCCGAAGCGCTGGTGGCGGGCCACGAGCCGGTCCAGCCGCACGTCCTCGCCGGGCTCGAGGAACCAGCACTGGTCGAGCAGCGGCAGGACCTGGGCCCAGTCGCCGTGGTCGGCGAGGAGGTAGTTCCCCTCGGTCACGACCAGAGGGACCTCGGCGGGGACGCCGAAGGCCGAGCCGATCGACTCCTCCAGCCCGCGGTCGAAGACGGGGGCGTAGACCACGGCGTCCGTCCGGTCCCGCAGCCGCCGGAGCAGGTGCAGGTAGCCGGCGACGTCGAAGGTGTCGACGGCGCCCTTGCGCTCGCGCCGCCCGAGCCGGGTGAGCTCGTCGTCGCGGAGGTGGAAGCCGTCCATGCTCACGAGCACGGCGTCGTCGCCGAGCGCCGCGACCACCGCCTCGGCGAGCGTGGACTTGCCGGCCCCGGGTGCGCCGGTGATGCCGAGGAACGAGCGGCGGCCCGGCGTCACGAGGCTGCGCGCGAGGGCGACGAGCTGCTCCGTGGTGTGCTGCTCGACCGTGGGGGACGTCATCGCCCCTCCTTCCTGCTTAGGCCGACTACTAGACATAAGTCCAGCAGCGCTGTAGGAATGCCGACTAAACACCACCTGGAGGTTCTTGTGCAACGACGCCTGTTCCCTCGCCACCCCGCTCTCCTGCCGCTCGCGCTCGCGGCGGCCACGACCCTCGCCCTCGCCGGCTGCGGCGGCGGTTCGTCCGGCGCACCCGAGGCCGGGTCCAGCTCCGGCGGGGGCGGCGACAGCCCCGTCGCCGTCACCCTGATCACCAAGGACTCGATCAACCCCTTCTGGATCGCCATGCAGAACGGCGCCAAGCAGGCATCGGAGTCCAACAACGTGAAGCTGACGATCGCCGCGGGCAAGGAGGACGGTGACGAGGCCGGCCAGGTGGAGGCCATCGAGGCGGCCGTCACCCGGGGCGACCAGGGCATCCTGATCACCCCGAACGGTCCCGGCATCAACACCGCGATCAAGAACGCCCGTGACCAGGGTCTGTTCGTCATCGCCCTCGACACGCCGCCGGAGCCCGCTGACACCGTCGACATCACGTTCGCGACGGACAACTTCGCCGCCGGCGAGGCGGTCGGCAAGTGGACGGCCGCGCAGCTCGACGGCAAGAAGGCCACGATCGCGCTGCTCGACGCCTTCAACGACAAGGTCATCTCCGTCGACTACAACCGCGACCAGGGCTTCCTGACCGGCATGGGCATCGACGTCAAGGACAAGACCAAGAACGGCGACGAGGACAAGACCGGGAAGTACACCGGGGGCAAGGGCGGCGACTACGAGATCGTCTGCAACGAGCCCACCCAGGGTGGCCAGACCGGCGGCAAGTCCGCCATGGAGGCGTGCCTGGCGAAGAGCACCGACATCGACACCGTCTACACGCTGAACGAGCCCGCTGCGGCCGGTGCGGCCGACGCGCTGAAGGCGGGCGGCAAGCCGTCCGGCGTCATCATCGTCTCCGTCGACGGTGGCTGCCAGGGCGTCGAGAACGTGCAGAAGGGGGTCATCGGCGCGACCTCGCAGCAGTACCCGCTGAAGATGGCCCAGCTCGGGGTCGAGGCGATCGCCAAGATCGCCCGCGGCGGCGAGAAGCCGGCGGTCACGCCGGGGCTCGACTTCTACGACACCGGCGTCGCGCTCGTCACCGACAAGAAGGTCGACGGGCTCGACAGCATCGACTCCGCCGAGGGCCTGAACCTCTGCTGGGGCGAGAAGTAGGACTGCTCACGACGACGGTCGGGGGACGGTGCTCAGCACCGTCCCCCGACCGTCGTCTGCGTCCTCGGGCCGGCCCGACCGCCCCCTGAGCTCGTCGAAGGGCCTCGAAGAGGTCGGTGCGAACGTCCGCACGCCCACGACTGCGTGGCCCTTCGACAGGCTCAGGGAGCGTCCGCGCGTGGGACGCGCCCCAAGGAGTCAGGTCAGCGGTGCCGGCCGGCCTGCCCGGCCTGGCCGAACACGTGCATCCGCTCGGCCACGATCTGCTGCATGGCCACGCGGCCACGACGCTCGTAGAGGGCCGGGTCGACGTTGGTGCCGTCCTCCGCGAGACAGCTGCGGACGGCCGCCGAGAAGGCCATGTGCGAGTCCATGCCCTGGTTGATCTTGCGCACCCCGAGCCGGGTGGAACGCGCCTTCTCCTCCTCGGGCACCCCCCACGACTCGGGCAGCGTGCCGCCGTGGGCGTTGATCACCTCGCGGAGGTCGGCGGGCAGCGACGACGAGCCGTGCATGACCAGGTGGGTGCCCGGGACGCGGGCCGCGATCTCGCTGATCAGGTCCATGTGCAGCACCGTGCCGTCCGGCGGGCTGGAGAACTTGTACGCGCCGTGCGACGTCCCGATCGCCACCGCGAGGGCGTCGACCCCCGTGCGCTCGACGAACTGCGCGGCCTCGTCGGGATCGGCCAGCACGATCTCCTTGTGGACGCCGCCGTCCTCGGAACCGCCGATGGTCCCGAGCTCGCCCTCGACCGACACCCCGTGCTCGGCCGCGTACGCGGTGACCCGCGCGGTCACGGCGACGTTCTCCTCGAAGGTCGCGTGCGTGACCCGGTCCTCGGCGAGGCTGCCGTCGATCATCACGCTGGTGAACCCGGCCCCGATCGCCCGTACGCAGTCGTCGTAGCTCGGCCCGTGGTCGAGGTGGAGGACGACCGGGACGTCGGGGTAGCGCGCGATCGCCGTCTGCATCGCGGCCCAGAACAGCTCGTCGGAGCCGTGCGCCGAGGCCCCCACGATGGTCTGCACGATGACGGGGGAGTCGGTCTCGCGTGCCGCCTCCAGCACCGCCTCGACCTGGACCAGGTCGGTGACGTTGAAGGCGCCGACCCCGTAGCCGCCGTCCTTCGCCGCGTCGAGCGCCGCCCGCAGGGTGATCAGTGCCATGGATCCACGTCCGTCCGGTCGCCGTCAGCGAGCCAGGAGCCAGCACTTCTGACGTCCGTTGTCTGACAACGACGGACAGACTAGAGGACGGCGCTGCTAGGGTCCGCGGATGGCCCCGCCGCAGACCCTCCTGGGCCTCGACCTCGGGACGTCGGCGCTCAAGGCGACGCTGGTCGGGCCGGACGGCACCCGGGTGGCCGGTGCGTCGGTCCCGTCGCCCTTCGCGCCGACCCCGACCGGCTCGACCGGGACGAGCGTCGACGCCCTCTTCGCCTCCGTGCACGCCCTGCTCGGGGACCTGGCGCCCTGGCTGCCCGGGGTCGTCGGGGTCGGGGTGGCCGGGCTCGGGGAGTCGGGAGGCTGGGTGGGCCCGGACGGCGTGGCCGACGTCCCGATGCTGGTCTGGCACGACGGACGCGGGCGGGGCACGGCCGACCGCCTGGTCGCCGCGCTGGGCCAGGCCGAGCTGGTGCGCCGCACCGGGCGCCGTGCCCGGTCCTGGACGACGCTGAGCAAGATCGGCTGGCTGGCCGAGCAGGGTGTCCGCCCGACGGGTCGCTGGACCGGGGCGGCCGGGCTGGTCGTGTGGATGCTGACCGGCGAGGTCGTGCAGGAACCGTCGCTCGCCGCCACCAGCGGCGCGTTCGACCCGACCACCGGCCGCTACGACGACGACCTGCTCGCCCTGGCCGGCGTGACGGTGGACTGGGCTCCGGTCGTGCCTGCCGGGACCCGCGTCGGCACGGTCTCCCGGGCAGCTGCGGCAGGCACGGGCCTGCCGCTCGGCGTGCCGGTGACGGTCGCCGGTCACGACCACCCCGTCGGCGTGGTGGGGGCGGGCGCGCGGCCGGAGATGGTGACCGACTCGATGGGCACGGGCGAGCCGCTCCTCGTGGGCTGGGAGGCGGGCCGGCCGGTCCCGACGCTGGACGACCTGCCGGGGCACCTCACGCTCACCGGTTGGCCCGGGCGGGCCGCGCTGATGCTGCTGTGGGAGCACCTGCGCCCGGGGCGGGGGCTGGAGGGACTGGCCGGGCTCCTGGGCGTCCCGCGCGCCGAGCTCGAGCGGCAGGCGGAGGACCGGCCCGCTCGGCGCCCGCTCGACGCCGCCGTCCTCCTCGGGCTCGAGGACGGCCTGCTCGGGCCGGACGACCTGCCTCGGGGCCTCCTCGACGACCCGGGCCAGGCGTGGGCCGACGCGCTCGACGGCTACGCGGAGCAGGCGGCGGTCGGCGAGGCGCGGCTACGGCGCCTGAGCGGGGCCGACCAGCCCACCCTGCTGACCGGCGGCGGGACCCGCTCGCCCCGCTGGGTCCGGGCGAAGCGGGACAGGTCGACCCACGGGCTCCTCGTGGTCGACGACCCCGAGTCCGTCGCTCGCGGCGCCGCCCTGCTCGCCGGGGTCGCTGCCGGCTGCTGGACCGCGGACCGGCTCCCGGCGGCCGCGGGCGTACGCCCGTGACGGACCAGGGCCCCGACCGGTTCCCGGTCGAACGGGGCGGGCTGCGCCGCCCGCCGCGGCTCCTCGACGTCGCGGCGCACGCGGGCGTCTCGGCCAAGACCGTGTCGCGGGTGCTGAACGACGAGGCGTACGTGAAGGCCGACATGCGCGAGCGGGTGCTCGCCTCCGTCCGGGCGCTCGGCTACGTCGGCGACGCCGCGGCGACCGGGCTGCGCACGCGACGCTCGGGCTTCGTCGGGCTGATCATCCCGGACGTCCGCAACGGGTTCTTCGGGCTGCTGACCCGCGCGATCGAGGAGCGGCTGACCGAGGCCAGCCCGGCGCTGCTGCTCGGCGACTCCGACGAGGACGTGGACCAGGAGGAGCGCTACCTGCGGCTGTTCCGCCAGCAGCGCGTCGACGGCCTGGTCGTGCTGCCGTGCGGCGCCCCGAGCCTGCCCGACGCCGTGTCGGAGATCCCGACCGTCGTCCTCGACCGGACCGTGCCGAGCGTGCGGGGGATCGCCGACCACGTCCTCCCCGCGAACCGCAAGGCCGCCGAGGCGCTCGTGTCGCACATGGTCCACCACCACCGCCTGGAGCGGGTCGCGCTCGTCGCGGGGGACCGGTCGGTGTCGAACGTCCGGGACCGGCAGGACGGCTACCGGCGGGTGCTGCGCGCCGCCGGCCTGCCGACGCACGTGAGCGACGGGCACACCACCCCCGACGACGCGGCGGAGGGGGCGTACGCGCTCTTCTCGACCCTGCAGCCGCCGTTCGGGGTCTTCACGACGAACAACCGGATGTTCTGGGGCGCCCTCGCGGCGATCGAGCGGCTGGGCCTGACCATCCCGCGCGACGTCGTGGTGACGACGATCGACTCGATCGGGGAGGCGACGGTGACCGGCCTGCGCCCGACCCAGGCCGTGGTGCCGGTGGCGACGGTGGCCGCCCGGACGATGCAGCTGCTGGCGGAACGGACGCGGGACCCGTCCCTGCCGCCCCGCAGGATCACGGTGGACCTCGACCTCGAGCACGGGACGACCTGCGGGTGCGTGCCGCTGACCGGCTCGCCGCTGATGGTGGGGTCGATGCCGCCGTCGTCCCCGGGGCCGACCTCGTAGGTGTCCTCAGGCCCCCGAGGGCGTGGCCGCGAGCACCTGGTCGCGCAGCCGGACGAACGTCGCCGCGTCGACCGTCGCGCCGGTGTGGCGCAGGGCGAGCACGGCGGCGCCGACCAGGCCGTCCGGCACGGCGACGACCGGCGTCCCCCCGGCCGGCGGCACG
>Ga0210040_10007818_pt1 | contig 12821 bp, 5 predicted proteins | sample CryGeyCG12114_NA_FD_185462 | JGI IMG/M metagenome (GOLD analysis project Ga0210040, IMG submission 185462) | Groundwater microbial communities from aquifer - Crystal Geyser CG19_WC_8/21/14_NA (SPAdes) (version 2) | ecosystem: Environmental > Aquatic > Deep subsurface > Groundwater | place: USA... | reverse complement strand
TTCGATTTTGGGCCCAATTTTTCCGGATTCTTTGTTCGACTGTTACTGACAAACGAAAGAGCATCGGATGGGAATATTTCAGGTGCATATACTAGAGGGTCTAAGGAAGACTTAGAAAGTGTTTTTAAGAAAATTCCTTACGAACATACTTCGGACTTACATTGTTAGTTACAATGGGTAGGACAAAACGTCATATGGGGAGTTATTATTCTCGGGAATTCTGATTTTATGAATAGAAGCATGCTCTCAATTTCCACATGGGACTGAATATGCAGCATTTAGATATTGGAGGAAGAAACTCCTTGGACGGTATTTCACACCCACACTTAGCACACGTCATCTGACACACTCGACATGTTGTATGTAATGCTATACGACAAGACAAAGGAACAAAGCAATCTGTCATGTCTTCGTCCTAGCAGAGAATAAAACGAGAAAGATATGAGCGCCGATTTGACATATGTAACAATATAATTTTTAGCTCATTTCATGGTTTCATACCCCAAACATAGAAAGACAGATTCCAATATTCTCAACCATATAAATTACAAATATTACCTTTTTTTTAAATTTTTATTTTTTAAATTTTGTGCACAAGATTTGCTTCTCCTCTTTTTGTTTCCACAGCTGTAAATGAATTTAAAAATTCAAATTGTAGTTAATCATAAATGTGCGCTAAAAGCATTTTGTCTGTAGCTAAATATAGTATCAGACGACTATCACTAAGCAATATTTTAAGACTATACTAATCCGGCAGTGATATATTACTATTGAAATTTTTAATCTTGCATAATCCTTTATGCTGTCGCTAGCGATGAAAATGTTGAAACGCGTAGGAAATTATTTGAGGTAGATTACCATGCTGAGCATACTACTCAAAACCGATCTAGCAAACAAAATTATCTGAAACTAAAAATTAACTTTATGCAAAACGTAAAAACGTAGCAACGCAGTAGCAACGCATTTTATATTGCAGATAACTCGTAGAAGGTTTAGCCAAAAGTAATGATTGGATTATTAATCAGTTACTAGGGTGTTGTTGCGTTGGAGAAGTTATTTGATTATGAAATGATAAATAGCACACAGCCTTTGGGTAACCGAGCAATTTATTAAAGCAGACATAAAGTAGACTAACCCGTTCAGCTTACGTACACAAAATAGGATTTAGAAAGGTGATTCTTCCCAGTGAAAAACGAACCCATTATCCAGCTCATTTCAAAGAATATTTCATTCAAGAGTATCGTATCATTAGGAGCACCTACACACTTCAATTACTTCATTATTAAATTGCTCACTAAAAGTTAGGTAACATAATATCCGTGCCTATGGTTTGGGTCTGTCTGCTTGATATTGTTTTGACATGCATTAATTAAATATACATTATGTAAAAATGCGGATTCCGTGAGAACAAAATTGCCGTCGCACGGATGAAGCAATCACAACGAAAATTTGAACGCGTGTGAATGTCTGTGTCTTTTGTGAATGTCAAAAACTTCAATAAAATACAGTCAAATAAAATAAATATCAGACACTGCCTAAGAGCTGTCCTGTGGCCTTGCCATTTTGATTGTAGTAAGCGCTCGTCTTAGTCTTGAAATTTTGCACAGAAACTAATTTTTACAATTTGAGGAGCCACACAAATCTTCAGTGATGTAGAACTGATCTGAAGGGTCGTATATAGTGGTCTGGTCACGGAGTTGAGGATTTTCAAACACGACCAAGCCCTCAAAAATCATTAAAATCTATTGTACAATCATTGCTCTCAATTAATTATTTCATAGTTTCCACTTACAACTCCAAATCCATAATCTAATTACTTATTTATATTCTAGACCCAAAGAAATAAAGTTACCTCTCAAGTCCGTGCCTTAAATTCTGACATGCTATATCAATCATGTAATAAAAAATCTTAAACCAAATAATTTTATAGATCCGAGAATATTTTTTGTAGCGCATTAAAAAAAGTTCTAACAATTTAAGTACAAATTATACTCTTTTGGTAGTTCAGGATCGTTCCAATGTTCAAAATATCATCTAAGTGAGAAAGCTTTGCCGTAGAGTTGCATCAAATGTCTTTATCTCGGGCTGTACCCCGTGCCCAAGTAATAAATACTTGTACCCAGAAACTTGTAGATACTATAAAGTTGTTCCAGAAGTGCATGTATTTAAACAGTCGTGTCGCCAAAAAAAAATCGTAAAGACCCTTGATTTCGAGATTTCTCATAGGTTGTTTTCCATGGAAAAAAATTGACTCTCGATTTCCATTCGTTTTAGGGGCATTTTTAAACTTCAGCGTTGGGAACTAATATTTTCTAGGATGAAGATGATACACCCACCAAATGTTTTCAAACTAATTTCTCATATCAAAACGCCACCAGCTAATACATTCTCTAATGTAAAAACTATCTGGCGAACAGACAAAAAATTCCTCACAAAATCTGCATTAAAAATCCGAAATATTAGAATAGAAATTTTGATCCCAAATCGAGAATGGATTTTTTAAAATCCTTACGAAATTAACACACAGAAATTTCCAGACCTTTCTATTTATTTCTACCCTTTTTGGTACTTCTTTTTCCTGCTACGAAAGGAAGCATTGGGAGCTATTGATTTGTGTTCATATAAATTTATGAATAATTTTATGATACATTTTTTGAGCCACATTGACTGAGAGTAATTTGAAAATGAACTTAACCATAGTTCGTTGGAAGTTTACACTATCATTGCATTTTTTGTCACTACCGCGACTCTGTACCACCCTACTGCATTGGAATCTTGGCATCCACTACAAAAAACATAACCCGGTGTTACATTTTTACATCATGAATGCATTGATATTTTTCTCACATGAATTCCTCCTGAATCATTACTATGGAATTGAACGATTGCTCATTGTGAAATAATGAACACATGAAAGCCATATGCTTAAAGCGTCTGAACTACAATTTTGTGAATAAATGAGGGATGTAATTCAAACTGAATGCAAATAAGAAATAACCTTTATCTTATTTCCTCAGGTTAGGAGGATACTCAGTTCAAATCTGTAAGATTTCGCAACTATCAAAAACAACAGTACAGTTATATACAGTACAGAAACCAGTTGCTATTTCACATTTGTAACAATGGCATTTGATTTGCTGATGATGATGCATTATAGCAATGCTAAATTTTTTGCTTTATTGACTTGTGTATAACATACTCGCAAGTTTGCTAGCAATTTATCCTTGCTCTCAAAAGCTCGACACTCGACAACAATCCAGACGCAATGGGACATTGGTTGACGCATTATGAAAAGCTACACGGAAGAGCTTGATTTTGCAATGCCATGGGACCGCAGCGAAATAAGCTCTTGTGCATATCCCCAAAAGACTATGAAAACCAGTCACTTTTAACAGAAAAAGGGAAATTATATGATGCAAATCTTCTTATTATTTTGATTTATCAATAACTTCTGATAAGGAAAGGTCACACATTACGTTATAGTAGAGACTACATGGGCAGCGCTGTAACATTTGGTGCCTTGGGCAGAGTAAAACAAATGCAAAATACTCTAGGAGGGACCGGAGAGACATTTATCTAGAATCTATGTATAAGCTGAAAACTTGAATTAGAATAACGTAACTTATATTTGCACCCTTTTAATAACTGAAAGCGCATTGGACCTAACCGGAGTTAGCTATAGAGTGAGTTAAAAACTGTTGTATTAGTAAGTAAACACTAACATCACTGTAGAACCCATGGCCTTAAATATGTTGTCCTGACTTGACAAGACAAACTTTGATGCATTGCTTGTGCTGCGTTTTTGAGTAGTATGTAAAGCAAACTTCGATTGGTACTCGCAAGATTTTTTCGCTCTAGTAATTCTATGAGTAAACATTGCTCACATTGAGGAAGGAAGTTAATGAATGCAGAATATCATTCAAGTTTGCAGCTCTTCCATATTATATAAGCATTTTTTTGCACTAACCAGCTATAAACGTTATTGACGGTCACTCTTCTTATCTCTGGTACTCCACTCCTTATGAAAATAATCTTTAATTTTTTAATTGAACCAGTTTATGTCGGACATGAGCATGCAAACGGAACTAAACAAGGAAGACGACCACACTTGCTACAATTGATTCCAGGAAGTCGGCTCTTTTTAAGTCTGCGGTGACATAATTTCCGGTGAATTCTTCTTTCATTGACTGACTACCCAAAATCAAGGATCTACTAACTTTTCAACTAATAAACTAAATGAAAACAAAACACGCATGTTTAGTATCAAAATGTTAGATCATAATGTTGATTTTTTGTGTACCAAACAGGATACAGAATCTTAAACACTTTAATTTGGCTAATAGACTCTCAAATTGTAGAAATTCCAAGGAGCCAACATGAGTGGGAATTTTTTCCTTCAGAAATCCATTCCAGTCTTAACTACTAACCTATCATGCATAATAAAAAAGACGTTTCGCACATTACATGAGTGCATGAATTCTGAATAGTATGTGCATTGATGTACTGACTTCATATATAACGATGGTTCCATGCGTATCAGGGAAAAAGTACAACTATGTGCTAGCATTTAGTGCATGTACGACTGAACTGAGTATATGGTGAAAAAGTAGGAGCAAAGCATGCTGGAGATGATGATTTTGGAATCCTTCTCTATAAAAGCAGCCCGGTCTTGAAACACTCACCATTTGCACACTGTAAGTGGATTTAGAACTATCCGAAGTTTTCATCAAAGATTTAATTTGTCTTCAAATTACCCCAGTATATTGTTATAACCATTTTTGTCTTGTATATCAGTTGGGATTGATTTTTCATCTTGAACAGTGAATTTGAAGTGAACTTGATTTTCTCATCAGTGAACCAAATTTTGAAGACTATGTGAAACTGTACTTCAAAACAACTTGGATATTCTAACTTTGAGCCATTTAGACTTTATATACAGAAAGATAAATCCTTGTTAGTTGCTTTGTTTGTTCAGTCAGAGTGCTTCTGTTCAGCTAGTACGAATTTGTACCACATTATTGGAGTCCCCAACCTACCCTAAAATAAATTTTGAGGTGAGTATTTACACTCAGTCATTTGGTTTGCACTGCATGTAGCATCAGTGCATAGAAATTTGGCATTAGGATATTGGAAGAAACTTTTTGTACGGTAAAACCTGTGGATCAGACCGAGGGTATTAATAGTTCATTTCTACATCAAAGATACATAGTGAAAAGAAATATGTGGGGAAAGAGAGACTGAATAATACGATCAAGAGTATTTCTGTACATACAAACTTTTTCCTATTCCTTTATGTATCTTTAGTATTAAAAAAAGTAATTAGTAAATGCTGATGAAGTAAATTCTTAATATAGATTTTTCAAATGGCTATAAGCTATAAGAATTGTGAACTCATAATTGAACTCCCAGTAATAGGCAAAGTTAATTTTTTCCCAGAGTGTTCAAACATTTTACATGATATGAAAAAGTAATTGAAAGAAGTCATAGATAAAATCATTCATAAAAACTTAGCTAGCTAGATACGAAATATTAAAATGTCAAAGGCTTGACATTTTTTAGAAGATTTCATTATTTTTTCCCATGCTCTGCATACTTCAGGGATAGGAATTCACGCATAGTCCATACACTCTGAGGATCTAACCATATAGTCACACCATTCATAACAGTTAGTTAGAAAATTTTACATATGTGCATGATTTAAGAAGCAGTCTTGGTCACCTTGGACTGCTCTAGGTTTCATAGCTTCCTCATTTTATCATACACATTCGCCATTTATCAACTCATGGTACAAATTAATAAACTCGTCTACAAAATTCTACCGCGTGTTTCACATGATCCTATAAAATTCACACAAATGAACATGTCAATCTACACGCAGACAGCATTGAAGGGGGCTTTTAAGACCGATAAAAGTATAATGTCACCAGTCATGAGCTTTTAATGGCATTTCACACTTATTTATTAGCAACTAGTCACACTAACCGACATTGAATGAATTGACAATCATGCAAGATTCATGCTTACTTTTTGATCACATTTGTACTCTCTAATTGATAAAGGATCAGCTATTAGGCCTAGTATTTAATTAAATCTTCTTTCAGTCAGATTGAAAAGTAGGTTGAGAAAAAAATTAAGGTATCTCTTGCATTTTCTTAATACTAGCTATGCATAAGCTAAGGGTCAAAGTCCAGGAAATTCATGAGCTTCCACAATTTTTTTAATGTAGACACGCCTTACACGATTTCACATTTGCACAGACAATTAAATGAGTCAGCGGGAGCAATTATTACACGCGCTTGGAAAGTGATTAGGATTAGGACTGTAATGTGAGAACACTTGGGTTTGTGACTTAGCTAGTACCTTCGGATTGACGTACGTCAAGACGACGACTGTGAGTGTTGCTGAACTTGATTGGAAAAAGCGCAGGAGTTGCGATAATGCTTTTAGATTGACCTTTAGTCTGTGTCAGATTTCAGTCCAGACAAAATAATGTACCACCGAATAGGTTCTGGTTGATTAAGTTTAGTTAGGTACATGGTGAAACAAGAGGTCTCATAATTATATATGACTATTAACTAGAAGCTGTTCCATCAATTCTAGAAAACGTTCAGTTTGTTACCATTGCTTACGGGAAAGAACTCTGCATCATTTGATTGCATATGCAATTATTTCAGTCACCTGCAAAAGCCACCTGTGAAACCAAAACTGAACGTTTCATGATCACAGATACAATCATATGGCTACTGTAGCTAGGCTACTCACGTAAGCTGACTCACATCAGCGCAGAGCAATTCTTAGAAATATTTTGCGTTTTCCTCCTTTGATTAATTTAAATACTGTGCATATTCTGAAGTCTATGGAGCATTCACCCTAAAAAACTATTGAGATTAACTAGTTTCTCCATGCTCCTTTTCATACGGAAAATGGCTTTAGATTGCGCAACATTAAGATAGCCAACTCAAACTCACCATCCATATCCTTACATACAAGTGGTAATTCGTTAGTTTTGTGTCTTTTTTATTAGTGTTGGGTAAAAAAGTCGATATGGATAAATATTGCAGAAAAATTCTTGACGAACAAACTGAGTTGACCTACGTATGATCTTTTGGTGGAAGATTGAAAACATTTACAGATGAAAGCCGACTAATCTGCGCTAGAGAAAGAGTTATTGCTTGTTGCTAGCTTATTTTCCTCCAATAATCTTGATACACAAATAATTTTGAAGGATGTGCTGCTAAAGTTGTTTAGTTTATGCAAACTTTAGCTCTATAGTAAACTTTACGGAGATAAGACACGATAAAAAGTTTTGGAAAATGCGAATGAAAAATGTGTAAACTATGTGGACTTTAGTTTTCACGTGAAACCCTATGAGGTCATGTAAATGGCGATAAAAAATTACATAAAGTGATCGAACCCAATAGATATGTTCTATTTGGTATTTGGTCTTCAAAGTGTTCTCAAGTGTAACTTTAATTGCTCATTTGATCACTGTGTGCTATTTTAACGGTCTTGCTCACCCCCATACTTTGAGTATTCACAAAAAACTATCACAAACTAACGACCCAGTTAAAAATATGGTTCTTGTCCTAGGCTACGCAGCACTACTCGCAGTTTTTAATGATGCCTGGATGTTTGCATTCATATTAACATCGATTTTAGAACATTGCCTACTTATCAATCCTGTACCCAAAAATAGCAGTCACAACTACACATAAGCAGCAATTACATAGACAAAGATAGTGATTTCAGTGTTGAGTTCCAACATCATCAAAATTCTGATTCGGTATGGCGATCCACATTGTTATTTGTGTCATAAAGCAACTCAGTTTTTTTATCATCCCCACTCGCTCATCCCCATATAAATAAATAATAATGGATAGGATGACACTTTTTTGTTTATTCATCATGTTCTGGAATGAATGAAGCGGCATGTCTGTGGATGCCATTTAATGAAATTTGAGTTTGTGAATGCATGCATGCATACGCCGGAGTAGTGATAGATATGGATCTAATGACTTTCATTAAGACATAGACAAGTAATCAAAAGTGATGCTAATGACTTGATGTGATTTTATTTACAGATGGATCTGAAAACATTAACTCTAGTAGCTGTTGTAATGAGCGTCATAATCTCAGACCATGAGTCCTATGCTAGACCTTCATATAGTGAGGCATGGCAGCGGTACCATAAAAGTTTAGGCTTAGACCTAGTAGGGGATCACCGAGCAAATGACTGTGAGCAATCGGTAAGTTATCATGCAAATAGTTCTATACCATATAAGATTCCGAAAATTTTAGGACAGTAATTATCTAAATTTTATCCTTTTTCCAGAATCAAGTCCGTGAATTATGTCAGAGATGTGCCAAAGCTACCAAAGCTAAATTGGCCTACCCAATGTGTTGTGAGATGAGAGAAAATACAAGATCATGGTGTTCCCAATTCTTAAATTTTGGCATCAATACGATAGAGTAACACTACTAAAATATGTTTTTGGTCATAGGTTTTCTTTGTGTTTATTTAAACTGTTAAGATCCCCGTATAAGTATTTTGGAAAGACTTTTTCTAGTTCTATGTGAAGAATGATTGAGTAATGTAAATACACTCACTCTGAACGCGGCCGCATGTAACACAGTTTTCTCAAGGATTCTTCTCGTCACTTTTGTTGTTGTCTTTTTAGCACTTGGAAGTCAAAAAGTGCACTCACTATACCCACCTCATGCAATCCTAACTTTGTCTCGGGTTGCCCCTTAATCTGGATTTAAGTGGTTTAGTTAGTTACAGTTACGATCACTCCATGTCCATGTGTAGAAAATTGGCATTGATAAAATGGTTGTAAATATTTGTTTTACTGGCTGAGACGATATGATTTGGATATTTTAAATTTCGCTATCGTTTTTATGTCAAAGTTATTGAACATGAAAGGTGACTATTAGGTCGGGTCACTCAGATAAAACATTTTTTGCACTCTGCAAATCTAGATTGTGAATAGTTGTTGATGCAAAAAAAATTATTCCTTGTTGTGGTAATGTGGACTGGGGCTATCTGCAATAGATGTTTGAAATTATTGGAAGCTGTATGAGATGAATATTTGAATATGAAGAATGTTTTGAGTCTATACTATTAAATTATGTACTAGCTTTATTAGAGGGTAATTTTTTTGTTAATTTTGCAGCTGCAGAAAGGTGATGGCAGCACAAAAGTTTATGACTAATTGCGTGAATAAATTATTTTGCCTTGTTATACTATGTAGTAGTGTCTATACTCAATAGTGTTACTTTTTTGAGCTTTTTAGTTGAATGTTTTGTTAATACGAAGCAGTCTAAATATTATTATTGCTGGAATGAGAAGTATTACTTTTTTACTTGTGTGTCAATATTTTATTACTTTGAGAGGACACACAATAGCCAAGTACAAATGAGGAAGCAGGTTTGATTTTTGTAATATGTGTAGTGTTATGCTGAATCCATCAGAAAAGTAGTGTTGTCATAAGCGTATCTGAAAACACGATGTGATGATTGAAAAAAAAAGTGTTGAATAAATTCGATATGATGTAAAAATGATGTCAAATATGCATGCGTGATTTTCGTTGATATTTGGAACTTCTTATTTTTCTGAAATGGGTTGAATTCGCCTCAAGAATAAACAAGTTTATTTATATGAATCAGCCTTAGCTACCAGATTTCATTTTTTTCTTCGCATTACAGTTGTGTCCAATTTCAACTTTTCCTCGAATAAAAAACAAGTGTATGATTTCATTCATTAAAAACTTTATAATTTAGAAGATACTTGACTTCCACAAACTTGACGACCGAAAACAACAGGATCAAATTAAGTTTGCCAACATTCTATTTACATCCGAATTAATTGTTTTATTTTTTAATTTAACTAATACAATCATAAAAGTAAAAAACCTTTACTATTCACTGTTTACCTGCTATAAATGACAAAAATTCGACATAAACTCAATATAGTGCACAAAAAACTTTCAAATGGGCCATAAAGAGCATTGGAGAAAATTAAAAATTACTGGTCATTTACTGTGCAAAGATATGACATATGAGATAGTGGACAGTCACGTATGCATCTCTATGTATTCAAGTTGAATATTAAAAAAATGCAAAAAGTGAAGTTTTTCAATCTTTTTTCAAATTTTGTTATTAATTTTTATTTCCTGTATCTCAATAAGTAATTCAAGTTGCAGATATAGCAGACTTAATATAAAGAACACAGGTAACTAAATTATACTATTGGTTTCTTGCTTCTCAAGTATTCTTACCATCACCAACTTGTAAATTGCATTTGTTATAAAACTAAAACTATAGAGCTGGCCAAGATCCCCATAGTTACTAAACTAACAGCTTTTTAGAAAAAACTGCTGTGTAACTATAAGAACCTTGGAGCTGACTTTTAAAAGAACTGTAACAAAAAGATACGAAGGATATCATACCATCACCAAATATTATAATCGAATGTTAAATAAATCAAAATAGGAAGAAGAAATTGTCCAATCGGTACAGCAGATTAGTAGAATAAGAAAGCTGTAATGGCAATGGTAACGGTATGATGAATGTAACTGAATATGATAACCTAAAACTGGACTGAATAGATTAGTTCGTCATGAACAGAAAAAAGAGCATGATATCTAAATAATAATTAATCAGCCTTCCTTGCTTTTCTTCGGCGCGGTTCGGTCTCCTTTGGACTTTCAGTTTCTGCTACTTTCTGAGTTTCATCCTCTTCTTGAGACTCATCATCTTGAATATCTTCGGTAAAATCATCATCGTCTTTCTGCTGGTTCGTAATCAAGAATTTATTAGCGTTAAGAATTGAAACAGCCAACCTTAAAGGTATGCTATTAGTTCAACTTACGTCTTTCTCATCTGCAGAGCTATCATCTTCATTTTTTCGTTCAAGTGAGCGGCTACTTTGAGCCGGAGGGTAGAAGAAATCAATACAACAAACTAGCACCTGGAGAATTAAAAAAATAATTTGATTTACAAATGTTAGCAGCTATGATAAATGATAATGTAAAAATAATGTTACGAGCTGTTTACCAATCCGAGAATCAATCCTACAACTATAGTGGCCAATCCAAAAACTAGGTAGACTCCCCAAGTTGGAATTTTATACTCTTCTACCATAAAATTCATCAAATTCTAAAAAATCCAAAAGTTAACATACGATTCAAGGTATATAGGAAATAAAAATAATAGACGCTCGCGCAATTTGTTTCTTTCTTACATTGGGTGTATAGAATAAAAAGTTTTTAAAGTCTTACCCGTAAGCCCATAGATATACGATAAAATTGTGAGATCAGGGACATTTGAACCGAAGATGGGGACTGCCATGATGACATTGGTTCCACACCTTCCCATTTCTTATCCTCGATGTAACTTAGAAACTCGTCTTTAGAACGTGGTCCTTTATATTGGCGAAAAACACCTTCCTTCACATGAAAAATGGTGGGGAGCGCAGTGATCATGAAACGACCACTTAAACCTGCGCTTTTGGTGATGTCAACTTGACCAACAGCAATATTTAAATCATGTCCCCATCCAGAAAATTCCTCCCATACTGGCTGTAAGCTTTGACATGCTGGACACCACGGAGCAAAGCTAAAAAATTATAACAAACAATAAAACAATCATTCATTAACATGAGTTTTCGGTAGCTTACAACACTTACAATTCTACCATCCACTCTCCAGACAAAATTTGATTCCAATTATCATCATTAATTTGAATAAGGCTGGAACTGGAAGTAACACAAGAGCTGCTATTGATGGCTACAGTTAATAACAGCAGGGCTGTCGAAAACGATTTCATTTTGAGTTAATTATTGATACAACTTGATGCACGAATCAGATCCACAACTTCATTTGAGCCCAATCAATGAATATGCAACACAATCATACATAACCTCAGGTAGCCGGTTTCTGAAAAGATACAAAAGAAATAGTCAGTATAAAATAGATCCTGGAAAGCACGCTGCCATATTAATCAGTCAGTCCTTGTTTGAATACATAAGACGAATGGTGTCCGACGCGAGCGAATTGTCCATTGTGTATTGTGTATACGTAACAAAACAATACCAAATTATTGACTGAAAACAATAACTTTCAATTACGAACCTTTAAATTTGGTAAATTAATCTCCTTAATCACAATCACCAACAATGAAACACAGCTTTAACCGAACGTTTACTTTAAAATCTTCAACTTCAATAATATATTTTTTTTAATCTACGTTGCACAAAGCTGAATATGGTTGGTGAAACAACAGCCGCAAGAAAGTTCAAATTTCCAGATTTAGCTCCTCCAATTCTCTATGTAATATGCAGACATGCATAATCCTATTCCTATGCATGCCTTCATACATGAGAAATTGGGGTTTAACTCATTCTAAATATTTTTTTCAGGATTAAAATTTGTTTGTGGAGGTTTGGAATTTCGAATGCCATCATCAATATCATCAATACATTAACACTTTGTGCCGGTATTACATGTAAATATTATATAAGAAATTGTTTTCTTAAAAGGACAGTCAAAAACGTGTATGCGAAATAGCACATTATATACTAATTTGCAATGTAGTTTATTAAACAAAAATTAAACAAAAATCAGTTTCAAACTTTTTTCCGACAAAAATTGAATTTTCTTATGGCACAGACAAAGTATCATAGCAAAATTGCCTCAAGAAGTGTTCCTGGCTCTATTACTTCACTCACATTTCTTACTCCTTGGGGAAGACACAGTAGAGCATCAGCAGCGTTGCAACTCAAAAGTCTGCTGCTAATTTGGTTGCCTAAATATTTATTTGTC
>Ga0210040_10007817_pt1 | contig 12821 bp, 7 predicted proteins | sample CryGeyCG12114_NA_FD_185462 | JGI IMG/M metagenome (GOLD analysis project Ga0210040, IMG submission 185462) | Groundwater microbial communities from aquifer - Crystal Geyser CG19_WC_8/21/14_NA (SPAdes) (version 2) | ecosystem: Environmental > Aquatic > Deep subsurface > Groundwater | place: USA... | reverse complement strand
GCGTCGCAGTTCTTGGTTAAAATAAAATCAAAGATCCTAATCTCACATGCCGCTCTATTGTGGACGGAATTGCTTTTAATTTTGTACGATTTTGAGGCGGTGGTGGTAGCGATTTGAATATTTCCTTATACTGCAATCCATCCAAAGTTTGCCCTGAAGTGTGGGAGTCCGGTAGATTTATGAAATAACTTGCACGCAGCTACTATAGGGCGGAAACCTTAGCAGAAGTAAATTATTCAGATTTTGAAAATTTTGTCTGACTTCATTAAATATAGACAGATTGCAGTATTTGGGGCTATGTTCAAAATCCCTTTTCTTGTAGACGGAGTTCTCCGAGTTTTTTCATAGTTCTGGGGCGGTGGTGGTAGCAGTGTTTTGAACATCTTCCCAAATACTGCATTTCGTCAACTTGAGACACTTGAAAAAGGGACATTTCAAAAATAAAAAAATTCTCAAAATGTAATTCTTTACCATCCGTACTCCCACAGCCAGGAGGTTACGATTTTTCGAATAAATGCAAACTATAAACATAATCCAAATTAAACTGGTACTTTTTGATGCATTAAATATTTATATTTTTGTGATCTTGATCGATTAATCTCATCATTTTGTCACTTATTGGTGTAGATATAAGTTTATGTAACTGACGTTACCATGTAAATTTTGATTAGATTTGTAAAAACTGTGTTTAGCCGCTAATTGAGCCTAATTGTCTTTAAAATGCATGAAGCCGTTGACCGATGTTCAAGAAAACTTATAGGCCCGATAACGCGGTGTTCATCAACATGTGTGCCAAATTTGGTGGTCCTTGCTTCATAATTGCGACCTAAATCGTAGGACATAGGTTTTCGGTCACGATGCCTATAGGGCGTAGCCATGGCTTTCCGCCCTAAAAACGATGTAAAGAGAAATCAAGAAATCAGAAATGAGAATCAAAACATTAAATTATACTTTGTGTATTGCACAAAATTTTCCTGTTCGCTGACATTTTATTTATTTTTTTCCATAGCGACCGTCAGTGACACGAAAATTTTGGCTTAGACGGATAAGGTAATGATGGGACTATAGCTTTGTTTATGTCACGAGAGAATGAATGAGTTTTTTAAGTTCCACTCATAATTTATTTGCAACAAAAATTACAAAGAAATAATAAGGAGGTTAAAATAAAGGTAAATAAACCTAGCTATGAAAAGGATAGGGGAAAACCTTCCTCAGAGACTCGGAAGGAAAAGTGAATGAGTTCAGTTTCTGCGCTGAATATTATTTTTTTGCAGATAAAAGTTTCAAATTATAAAATATAGTTAAATTTTTTTACAAAGTTGTAGTTCTAGTCGGTAGTAAATTGTGCTTGTGAGGTCTTAAATATCAGTAGTGGTATTTTAGAATAATATAAATTGCATAAGTGCATTTGAAATTTTTCCAGTATTTAGTTTCAGCATTTTCCACCTTGAAAAAGGATGTAGTTGTTATCCTAAAGCTCGGAAATAAATAAATATAATGACATCCAATCAATCCACAAAGACTTATGAGTAGTTAAGAGTTTTACTACTTTTTTACTCAATGTCATTATTTATAGCGTAGGGATTTGTATTATTATTATAGTAGTTTGGGGCTGTCACCATAGAAAACGAAGCATCGTAGCTGTTTATAGAAGGGCAAAGCCGTATAAAATTATGTCTGATTGCTTCTTTAACACACGTATGATACGAAACGCGCGTTTAATTTTGAACCAGACCAATCAGAGCAACTTCTGCACCAGCTCTGCACCAATGAGTGTGTCTTCTGCACTTTTCTGCACAGCTGCTATACCCAACGTCACAGACATTGCTATGCATATTTTGTGTGCTTCCCGTAGAACATGTTCTTCGACGTATTCCCTGCTGTCACGATCCCTTTCAGCCTTTCATTATTATGTGGGGGCATGAAGTAGTAAAAACACTGCTACCCTAGGAGTATTTATATATTTTCGCTCAACATATTTGCGGTGACATATGTGTCTAAAACTGTCTCCCTTATCTGAACTAAAGACTAATATATTTTTCAAACTGGAATGCTAATTTCACGCACATGTGACTGGTGGATTCTCGTGAATTTTAGTAAACATAGGAAAAGACTTATCATGCTGTCGTTTAATTACTTGCCAACCATGGAGCGCAAGGCTTCAATAATAATTCCTTGTTACTCACTCACTGATTCCCCATCACACAAGCCAGTGAACTACAAAATGATGCCCAATTAAATTACAGTCTTGGTTACTTTGCCTGGGCCCATGCATACTCATGAAATTATGTCCAATTAAGGAAAAACTTACCTACGGAAAACACGGTTGCTGCCCATTTTCTCTCCATTTTTCACGCTCTAGTTGAACCGATCAATTTGCAGAAGCACGTGTGACACAGTGACACTCCATCCAGAAAAACATACAACTAGGAATTTGGGAATTGATGTAGCTTGCTCTGTGCCCAAGATGACGATTGGATAAATGTGACATGACCGTGCGTTCATGGAATGTAGTGCAATGTACTATGTACATATGTATATTACAGCGACCACACGTTGTTAACAAAACGGTTTACACAAAATGTACATGCTTATTGATTTTCGGGGGCACCCAAAAGGTCTCTTGTGACGTCAAAACGTACTAGTACACCACACGCCGTAGTGAAAGCGAAAGTTGGAGCAGACTTATATGTACTTTTATTGTCTATCCAAGAGAGGGAAAGCAAAGTCAGATGTGTGTTGTAATATTATGGGAAGACATTTCTGTACAAGTAGTAGTAGTATTTTAAAGTGAGTTCAATGTATATAAACTCAAGTTGCATAATATGATTATATTCTGGGTAAGTACCATACTCTCAACTCGAAACAGATAGTTATCAGTGAGGACGCACGTTTGGGCCGTTGTTATGCATTAAGATTCTGGGAAATGTCGACGTTTAAATGAAAGATCCGCATAGTGGAGCATTTTTCATACCTATTATGGATTTGTTATTAGTTTGCTTGAAATTCTTTCAGTTTTTATGCCATAATAAATAATTTTGTTAATATGATCGTCATACAGAGAGAATGTATGTCATAGTGTCAATAAGAAATTAAATATTCCAGTTTCATAATGGCTGTGTGTTATAGTTGTACGCCGTCATGAATAAAACGGAGTAATATCACGGGTATGCATTGCATTGTAGTCAGTAAAGTAATTCAAGCAAATGTGTGAGACCAGAATACATTTCATTTTTGTCAACAAAATGATTTATGAAAAAAGCGATTCGGTATATAAGACACAAAAAGTTGAAAAGAGAGAAGGTGGAACACTGCTATTCTTCACCGTTCTGGAGCTGTATTTTCTATTTGTCTGTTGTACCGTTATATACTGTGAGAAGACTGAAGACAACGAGGCAAGTAATCAATTTTCTAGACTTTCACGCCGTTTGTAGAAGCTTTACAATGATTCCGTATTTGTTCCGCATTTCGGTGACGTACTACATTTTCTGTCTGGTCTATTAAGTTTGTTAGGTTTGTTAGTAGAGTACGATGACGTAGGGAAAATAAGTTCTGACGAATTCAAATGTAACAGTTTACAGTTTCTTACAATATTATTATCATTCATTTCTTGTAGAATTCAATTCAACCTGTTTGCGTTGCTTTAAATTATTCAACAACTTGAAGTGACTCTGGCTACTAAAGATTAGTTAGTTACAGAATAGTTACTACGAGTATAATTGACGAAAACCGTTTTTTTAATGACAATGTTTTGTATCATTCTCGAGTACAATTCTCCATCAATGAAATGTGAGATTACCACTGGAGACTGGAGAGATGATATACAATTTTATTGCCACTCAAAGGCTTAAATGAATTGAACTTTTCTTTGAAAGTTTTTTTGTTTTCTTAAAGTTGGTCTCTGATGCTGGTTGCAACAGCTTGGAACATCTGTTCAACTGCTATTCACATTTTCACATTTATAATGACTGACAACGTGACACGATGAACTCTTTGTAAACCCTACATGTTAACGACTACAGGAAAAACTGTAGTATCGTTGTTGTAAAGAGGCAAAAAAGTGTTAAATTTTAGTGAATGAGGATGGTACGACGAAGATAATGAGATACTGGAGAGGAGAGTTTAGTTAGTTTACTGATTGTGAGGGTTTGCTTGCTTTGATTATGAAATGAAACTTGGAAAGATATAGCTTTGAAGGCAATAGTTAGTTAGTTAGATACTCTCTCACACGGTAGTTTAGATTGTTTCATCTGCTTTTTAACAAAAATTGTGTAAAAAATGGTTAGAGAACTTGGAAAATACGCTGGCTTTCCACCACGCTGAACACATTTAATCTTATCATCCATGCGTTACGTCTGTTAACCTATTTCGTTTTAAGACCATGATTTTTTTTAGCTTACCTTCCAGAATTTTCTTCTTTTTCTGCTCTGTAATTGGTAGGTTGTCATTTGTTTTCAAAGAATGATGATCATAGGCAGCTGCATAGTTAAATATTCATTTGTAATCCAAAAATCGAAAATACTATGTTATGTACTGACAACTTGTTGAATTATAATATAAATTGAGAGCTAGGAGAAACAAAATTTGCATTGCATTCGGTAATGATGCTCGTCAGCTCGTCTAATATTTTAATTATTCATACCATTCCCCAATGTTCCCGGTCCCGGAATTATACTTCAAGCTATGGCTTAATTATATTTGCATAAATTAGATAAAGAAATAACTGTACAAAAGTATATCATTTCACTATTTTATGATACTCGAAGAATTTAATTAGGAAATTCAAACTTTTCCTGACCGGACGTGTTAGAACTTGTTCACTGCTTAGCGGACAAACGACGAAACAACGTTTTTAATGTTTTTCCTTGTGGCTGTTTAAAATGTAGGGTTTATAACTAATAAAAAATATTGAAAACCGGGAATCATAAAAATATTTTTTTTTCACTTTATTCCTGGAATTTTTTTGTGAATTTTTTTTTTAATTTGATGAAATATCACAAATATTTAGTTCTACCAAATAGTTGAGTTATAAACTGAGACACGTAAAAATTGAAACAAGAAAAATTCGATGTGAGCGAGTTTTCAGAACGATCAAAATAAACTTTAATTTATGATTTAAAAAATGTATAGTTGGATTTTGTCACCAAACACTATAAATTCCCTGCAACCGGCAGACGACTCATATTATTCTGTCCGTTCAAGCACTAGCGAGTGTTCCACTCAGTCAGGTTATATACCTGCGATGCCGCTCAAATTTCGTTCATTGTATCACACACTTCTGGAGGAGCAACATGTTCCTCTGGCAGTGATCTTAACCTAACCGTCAAATATTCCAATATGGTTTTGCTGCGCTGTTTTACCATTTAAAACAGAGCCCGTGATACAATAAAAGTCTTCTTCGGGGGACCATTTGACTAGTATTTACTTGAATCAAGTATAAAAGTATTGCGATTTGTTCCACAGAGTACGAGGCTTCGTCCTCCTTTGTGGTTCAAAATATGCACTTACGTTGAATTGGTATAACCCGGAGGACTAATAGTAAATGTACTACCGTCTTTCTCTGGTCACTGTGTTCCATTTTTAATGAAACTTTATCGTTGATCAGAGTTGGGCGATTGTACGACAAAAAAATTCCACTGGAATGTATAATTATTTTGAATTTCGTAGATTAACTTTTATCAATGCTTGGTCTGTAGGTTTGAAATAGTGTTCTTGAATGAAGGTTGGTATCTGCAGTAAATGCTCTAGGTTGATTTTAATTCAAACTGAGTGAATGAATGCATTATGAAGATGTTAAAGAAAGACGTTTGGAAATATGAACTGATGAAATACTTGCTTTGCCGCAATGTGATGAACGGAAAAATTTGACTTCAAGTCCTTAGGATGTTAAATCATACTATTGCTAAATAATAAATATAAAATGTAAGTGATTAGGGATTAGGTGTATGCCAAACTAAACAACATTATAAACTAAATTTATACATTTTCATAAACAACATTAATTACGGAAAGAAGGACAGCACAGCAGTCAATGTTTGCACTGCAATTGCACTGAACTACAATAATTTCCATTTTCCATTCTCCATTTCGTTCAATTTCATTGATTTTGTTGGATAAAAATATGCAATGTTGACAATGTAGCATTCCGTTGTCTTATGCTCTCGCCTCTCGCAAATGTGTTATGTGTCTCCACTCCTGAATCGTGAAAATTTTAGCTCCTTTTTAATATGAAATTGACAGTAGGAGATTTACAACGATAACAAACTTTTAGTGTCATTTTCAAGTAACGTTAGAATGAGCATAAGACCCATAAATGAAACTATAAACCCTGAAAATTAACAGCCTCTTAAGTCATCTCGTATTTATGTTCCAATAAAGTTCCCAACTTTTCATTTTCGAATCATTGCATCATGTGGAAAAATAAATAACCCCTCAATCAGACTGCTTGAAAAATCCCACAGTAATTAATAAAAGTCTCTTCTGACATAGGTCGTCGGAAAAGTGCAGTAGAGCTCTTAGAGGAAACCAAAGCTCAGTACGTCAAGTCGGAAAGTGTTTTAGATGGGAGACAAGAGATGCGAAATGCGGAACATATGCATATTCGCTCACCCACGGAATTGAACATGTCGACGAGTAACAATGGGAGTAGTGGTGTCACTACAAGTAGTTCTCGACTCAATAATCCGATAATGGCCCAAACAATGGTGACAAGTAGTGGTGGTGGTGCATTGCCGTTCGTCATGGGACCTACTTGTCCTCCATATCCTCACCAACATTACTCTGACTATGCACATTTTTCGTATCATAAGAGTAGTAGTGCTTCAAACACGATCCCAGGGAAAATTTCTGGCTCTTCGGGTCGAAACAATCATCAACATCATATTCATCACCATCATCACCACAATAATCATTATCATAATCACGACTACGGGAATGTGGGTGATAGCTATAGTCGTCGAAGAAACAATGAGAATAATAAAAGTAGCAGTATGAGACGATCGATACCACCGCCAGTTTCCCTTCCGATGCCCGTTCAATCGTCTCAACTGCAAATCCAGAAACAGGAGGGATCTTCCGCCTCTTTGACTGGGAGTGCTCCCAAGCCCATGATTATGAGCCATGGTGGCCATAATGGTTTGATTCTGGGATCCAATAGCTTGATCTTGAATTATGCTTCGTTGGACAACAACAAAAAGAATATTGCTCAATCACAATTCATGACTGGAAAGAAGTCTTTGGGTGAGTACTTTCTTTGTGTGCTCTTATTTGGGTAAGTATTTCTTTAAGGCAATGCCCGGGTTTCTTTCTTTAGACCCGGAAGGTTGTTGCTAAAAACTTTCGTTTTCAAAGAATTGTAAACACAGTTCACCGATTTACTAAATATCTAAATAACACAACGAAAAAATCAAATTAAAAAAATCCATGAAATCAAGGAGAAAATGAATGTTAACTATTCCATGTTTCAATGGGCCCATATTTCAATTTATCGAGAATCTAATGCCTCCAAGCAGAAATAGAAATGGGAAATAGCTTTAATGGATTTTATTTTAATAAGTTTATTCTAGTCTGCATTTTAATAATAATAGGCATTTGCAAATCTCTCAAAGATACAAGGTACTCAGACTCAGAGCAATCTACGGAAATTCACTCTCCAGTCGCTCAAAAATTTTGCTTGAAATTTCACTACTTGCCTGCTTACACGACTAATGTAAATTCTTACCCAATTTCACAGGTCGTCGAAGTCCATCGCCCATAAACACAAGCCCACCTCCCCTGCCACCTAAAAGTCCTCGCACAACTTCCAAACCAGCAAGACCCCAAGACTTTCCTCAACGACTAAATCCAACTCCGCCTCCGCGCCGTTCTTCAGTTACCGTGCCCGGAGCGACCACAACTGGTCCCTTTACAAGCACCGATAAGTCCCGACAAGTTCTTCACGACCGATCTAACAATGATACCTTTCAATCCATCACACTCCCCTCTCCAATCTTGCCACCTACACCCCCAAAAAGTGTAATAGCCGAGTCACCCATGTCCGACAGTGGACCTATCATTAGTCCACCACCAGCATTTTCTACACCAGTGACTCCCATGTTGGATCGTCAGAACTCCACTGCCTCGTCTGAAAAGTATCAACAACGCAAGTTCATGACAATGACACCATCCACGGGTCATGGAAAATCCGACAGCTGGGGTCTTGGACGCTATGGGAAATCTGTGCCTGACTTGAGTGACGCAAACATGCGATTCTCGCCTCAAAGTTCTCTCAGTTCGCCTTCAAGTCCCGAAGGGAGAGATGCCGATGACGATGAGTCTCTGAGCATTAATTATGACCACCCGCGTCTTTCATTGACTCGCAAAATTTCGCCACCCTTCAGAGCCCATCGGAGTGGCTCCACAGCTACCATCACTTCTGCCGGAAAAACTAATAATAGTAGCGCTACAAACAACGGGGGAACCAAACTCATGTCCAAATCTGTTACGGAAAACTTTCTATGCAATGTAGCTGCTAGTTCGGCTACGACTACTCAAGACGGGAACAACAATTTACATGGGGCTGGTATTACCAGTACGAATAATACTAATAATTCAAGTCGTTCGATTTATGATCAGGTGGGAAGGAGTCATAATACTAGTATTGGGACTGGTGTCAAAAATGGTGGAATGAATGAAGACAAAAGTTTTAAGAAAACTACAGCCATGACTCAAACACAAGGTAAACAAGTCTTGCGCTAATTTGTTGACATAGATAGTTATTTAGTTTTTGGATGCATTAGTTTTTACAGCACTGCAGGGAGCCTGATATAGACAGATACAGATGTTTTAAATTGTTGGAGTAAGTTGGAGGGGATGTATGCAAAGTCTTTTGTGTAATAGAAATGACTATTTTGACATTTTTATTGTATTTGGTGGTCTTGCGTAGTAACAGTAGATAACAACATATGTGATTCATTACATTTTAGGCCTTACATGGTTGTCGGTTGTCTGCCTCTGCCGTCTGCTGTTCGTTGAGCAAAATGAGCATTTATATTCCTTGGCTTACATCATCATAATATTTTCCTTTTGCTACAATGTCGTAAATATTTGCATCCCATAGGCTTTTGTATTATGTTGCATGCAGGAGGATAGAAGGAATTATTTTGCACTTTTAATTGAGTAGTATTTGTACGAACTGGTTTGCATCATGAGTGCATTAACATGTGCATATGAACATATATATTGTATTGTAATAATCCTTCCTGATTGATGACAAGTGTCACTGACTTGGTATAGCTACTGCTACTTTACAAATGAAACTGACTGAAATAGGGAGCTCATATTTTTTGCATTTTATATTTCATCATCTCATGTGGTTTGGATTAGGGTGGGAATGAAAAATGAACCTTGGATTTTTCTCCTCATGATTATCGGAATTAGCGTCTGAGCTCATAAATGGAAACAAATTATGGGCTTATAAGAAAGAACGTGTTATAATCTTTTGTGGCTTCGTAATTTTTATATGCGATATGCATTGAAAACGTGATTTTGTGTGTAAGCAGTTTTCGTCTTTATAGACTCATTCCACTCTTTCAGGTTTTATTGTTAGTTTGTATGCTCCAAATATGGTGATTGATGATATTCGGTGGTTCGGTAAGTTAAGTTGGTTGATATGCAAGTTTTTGTCCTCAGGGCTAATTATTTGCGCCTAAAGTTCCACTCTCAAAACTTGATTGCATGATTTTGCAAGCATTATTTCATTTGCAATCCTATTTAGACACATATACAGAAAAAACACAAACTACCTGCTTATAATCCGACAGAGACCGGAAGGAAACATGAACGAGCATATTCACTTTTTTTGGGTAGTTTAGCCGGAAATACTGATGGTTGGATGAGCTAGAGAATAGACGATGAGAATCAGCCATGCATAAGCACTTTGTTCAGTTTATTACACGCACTATTTTGGAATTCGAGTCGCATATTATTTTTTACTCAACTAGTAAGTCAGTGGCAGAGTCATATCATATCCGGATGCTCTTTTGTTTGATTTCATCCGTTGGTCTCGTTAGCTCAACTAACAGTAAATAGTATTTTTCATTTCCAGCTCCAGCAGCTCAATCTACATCCAATCTGAAACTGAATAAATAATTTTATTCCGTATCGTAATTATTTTAGCTTTAGTGTTAGTTTTTGTTAATCTATGACATGCGATGGCAAAAAAGACTTGTTGAACTAGCAAAGGGCATATTTTGGTTCACTTTATATTTAAAATAAAAAAAATTAGTTACTGCCCATAAATTAACTCTTTCTATGATTTGATTGTTTAGTCTCTGCCCCACCACTGAGGCGACCAATTCTGCGCTCCAAATCAGATCTAAGTCATCGGTATACGAAAGCTGGACGAGTGAATCTTTTTCCTTCTGGATTCGCCTTGGTCCATGTAGACTTGTCTGCACCTTCTCAACAACCAAAGCAAATAGCACCACCATTGCCTGCTAAAAATGTGACCCCGCCACTGCCACCTCTCCACAACTCTTTATCTACACAAGAGTTCCATTCCTCGGCTGCTCATCCCGACCTCGGTCGTCAAAAATCCTCCTCACCAACAATCACCCTATTCCGAAAGAATTCTAAAGCCTCTAGTGATTTGGAAAGATTCTTTGACGGTTTGGGTCAAACTGGAAGCAGTAATGTCTCTCCAGGTCCAAGTCTACTGACTGTAAGCAATAGTATCGCTCCCAATGGCATTCGTGGGGATGACAAAAGCGAGTCTCCCGTTTTCTTCTCCAGTGTGAGCTCTGTGGATTCTGGTCATAGAAGGAGTGCCGGTAGTGTGGACAGTGGGGATTCCCCAGCGGATCAATACAAGAGTATTGGGGGAGCTCGCACCGTGGGCACTTCTATTCTTGTACAACATGGAGAGCCTTCCATTGTGGAGAGAAATGCTCGAGTGATTAAATGGTTGTTCAACTGTAGAAAAGCGTGGGAAAAGAGATAATAATAATGATGCAAAAGAATATTGTGGTGTCTGTACTTACTGGGCGACCATGTAACCCAAACCCATAAGGGACATGGTATAGTTTGTATTATGTAATGCGACTTTTGTGCGTTGTTATTATTGTTTTATTAACTATATACCGAAGATGATGGAATTGTGTATGTTACTTAGATTGATAGCTGTTGGCTAAAGAATATAATTTATGTTGTGAAATTTCTTGTGTGATTTTGAGTCAGTTTTTTATTAGGATTGCGGGATCTCGTTATTGAAGTCGTCAATTTGTTCTTTGCTATATAAATATGCTATATTGATTGATTTATTGTAAGGCTGATATTCAGTAAGGATTGATAATGCAGCGTCAGCTGATGGGCATATGTAGATGATAAAGTGAGCAAGTGAGTCAAGATTTGATTTTGGCTTCCGTAAGTTTTGTCTTGTAGCAATGCTAGGTTGGCTATGCAATTGAAATATTTTGATCGAATTTCTCACGAAAAGGTAATGACAATAATGATTACGGAGAAATTTGATTTTCTGATTGAGTTGAACAGTTTTTTCTAACTTACTATCTTGCTGAGGGACTTAAGTGGTTTAAACTTGAATTGAGTTTATCCTGGAGATTAGCTGCTTATGAATTATGAATGAATGTTTCAATGCGACGTTGACGCTCTGAAAATCTTTCACACTATTTGCTCATGAAACTTTTAAACCTTCTATTCTAACCTGTTTTGAAGAGAAATTATTCTCCATTTAGCTGACAAACGTTGTTGGTATCTACAATATACAAATCAAAACCAGCTAAATCACCCTTGTTTATCCTTTAGAAACTTGTTGACCAATAATCTTGCCTGATTTTCTCAATACAAGGATAGGCTAATTGTATGTATGAATTTAAACGGATGATCATGTGTTTTGTAAACATAACATTGACGATTATGATGCCAAGCACCCTGTGTTTCGTCACTAACTATCTGTAAGCATTTAATGATTTCACTGAATCGTTAAAATCCTGTTTGGCTCTAAAAACGGAACTATACAGAATTTAATAATAATGGTATTACCCTTCATTGGTGTCTTTGTCCTTACATGGGTAATGTGGCACCAAATATGGTGTAAGCCTAAATTGTAAGTTACCTTGTATACTGGTGCAGAAAATTGACTAGTCATGCACTCTCTGAAACATTGCTTGTACGCTATGATTACTTTTTCCCAACACTGAGTGTCCACATTAAATTCATATTTGGACCTTTATAATTACTTGTACTGTTCAATAAATGATATGTTGTCACCTCTTTCTTGTTTTCTTATAATATAATTTTGTGCAATCCGTCATGAGATATTACTGTTATTTCTGTGCAAGTAAAATTTGTATATGAGTTAACTAATGAGATAATAGAATTTTAAATCAAGTCAAATTTTCTATCATAACTGCTTTGCAGAAGATTTTGATTTGGAATGGTGGAAAAGATCTCTGCGTTTTAAGACTCTTAACATGCTAATTAGTACATCAAATATTGATTGATCATGTCATTATGTACCGTGTGCTCTACTAAACTGTTAACTTACGCTGCTTAGGAAAACTGTATGTATCTGTGAATGTGAACAATGGAACAAGTATTTGAAAGCTACGACAACTGTTGCTTCTAGTTTTAGTAATTCGGTGTAAAACAGCGTCAAGCAAAAATTAAATTACTATATAGTGCTTGCTGTGTGCATGTCTGAATGATTAATAGCTGTTTTTATAGTCCTGTGATATCTGTATTGTTATTGTCATCATTACTTTATGAAACATACCTTATTATACCTTCTTAATTCACACTGGCGAGAATAAAAGTGTGCGTAGCTA
>Ga0210040_10007816_pt1 | contig 12824 bp, 11 predicted proteins | sample CryGeyCG12114_NA_FD_185462 | JGI IMG/M metagenome (GOLD analysis project Ga0210040, IMG submission 185462) | Groundwater microbial communities from aquifer - Crystal Geyser CG19_WC_8/21/14_NA (SPAdes) (version 2) | ecosystem: Environmental > Aquatic > Deep subsurface > Groundwater | place: USA... | reverse complement strand
CCTCTTCTACCTGACGCGCCACACCGCCGGCACCGCGTTCCACGCGGAACTCTCCGACCCTGCCTTCGCCGGCAGCAACGCCGTGGTCATCCACCACGACGAAGGCAACCCCGAGAACGCCTACGACCTCTGGCCGGTCTTCGAGGAACCGACGAAGGCGCACATCTACTGCTGCGGGCCGCGCCCCCTGATGGACGCCGTGCGCGACATGACCGGGCACTGGCCGGAGAACAGCGTCCACTTCGAGGATTTCGGCTCCGACCTCGTCCGCCCCCGCGCGGACGACAAGCCTTTCACCATACGCCTCGGCGCGGATGGCGACCCGCTCGAAATCCCCGTGGGCACCACCATCCTAGAGGTGCTGCGCGCCCATGGCCGCAAGCTCCCCTCCTCCTGCGAGAGCGGCACCTGCGGCACCTGCCGCACCCGCTACACCGCCGGCGAGGTGGACCACCGCGACATGGTCCTCACCCCCGCCGAGCAGAAGACGTCGCTCATGATCTGCGTCTCCCGCGCCAGGACCGACAGCCTCGTGCTGGAGCTCTAGGCGTGCGGCGCATCCGCCTCGGCGTCGCCGGCCTCGGCCGCGCCTTCATGCTCATGCTGCCAACCCTTGCGCGCGACACGCGCGTGGAGATGGCCGCCTGCGCCGACCCGCGCCCCGAGGCGCGCGCGCGCTTCGCGCAGGATTTCGGCGCGCGCACCCATGACAGCGTCGAAGCCCTCTGCGCCGATCCCGGCCTCGACGCCGTCTACATCGCCTCGCCCCACCAGTTCCACGTCGCCCATGTCCGCGCCGCCGCGGCCGCCGGCAAGCACGTGCTGGTGGAGAAGCCGATGGCGCTGACCGTGGAGGACGGCCTCGCCATGATCGCCGCCGCGCGGGAGGGCGGCATCCACCTGATCGTCGGCCACAGCCATTCCTTCGACGCGCCCTATCTCCGCGCCCGCGACATCATCCGCTCGGGCGAGTACGGCGCCGTCCGCATGGTCACGGCGCTGAACTTCACCGACTACCTGTACCGCCCCCGCCGCCCCGAGGAGCTGGACACGGCGCGGGGCGGCGGCGCCATCTTCTCCCAGGCGCCGCACCAGGTGGAGGTCGCGCGCCTTCTCGCCGGCCGCCCCGCCCGCTCCATCCGCGCCACCGCCACGGTGTGGGACCGCGCCCGCGGAACCGAGGGCGCCTTTAACGCCCTGCTCGACTTCGGCGAGGGCCTGTCCGCCACCCTCACCTACAACGGCCACGGCCACTTCGACACGGACGAGTTCCAGGACTGGATCGGCGAGATGGGCGCGCGGCGCGATCCCGCCGCCTACGGCACCGCCCGCGCCGCGCTCCGCGCCGTTTCCTCCCCGGAGGAGGAAGCCGCCCTGAAGGAGCGCCGCGCCTACGGAACCGGCAGCGGCGCCGCCGAGGCCCGCAACGCGCCGCCGCCCCCCGCCTACAACCACTTCGGCCTGGTCATCGCCTCCTGCGAGCGCGCCGACCTCCGCCCCACGCCCTCCGGCGTCATGGTCTATGCCGACCACGGCAGGCACTTCGACCCGCTGCCGCCGCCGGACGTCCCGCGCGCGGAGGTGATCGACGAGCTCCACGCCGCCATCGTCAACAACACGCCCCCGCTGCACGACGGCGCCTGGGGCCTCGCCACCGCCGAGATCTGCCTGTGCCTTCTCGAATCCGCGCGAACGGGAAGGGAGGTGGCGCTGCGCCACCAGGCCACGCCATGATGGGCGCAACGAAAAACGGGAGAGAAACCATGAACCCAGCCGCCCCCGCGCGCCGCCACGTCCTCGGCCTCGCCGCCCTGGCCGCCCTCGTCCCTGCCGCGGCGCGCGCGCAGTCCCGCACGATCCGCCTGGTGGTTCCCTACGCTCCCGGCGGCACCAACGACGTCACCGCCCGCCTCCTGCAGCACCGCCTGGGCGAGGGCCTGGGGCAGACCTGCGTGATCGAGAACCGCTCGGGCGCCAGCGGCGCGATCGGCGCCCAGGAGGTGTCGCGCAGCACGCCGGACGGGCAGACCCTGCTCTACTCCAACGAGGTTCACCCGATCCTGCGCCTCGTGCAGCGCGGCGTGCCCTTCGACGCGATCGAGGACTTCACCCCGGTCTGCCGCACCGTCAGCATCCCCTATGTCCTCGTCGGCGGCATGAAGGCCGGCCAGCCCACCGACCCGCGCGCCCTGATCGCGGCGGTGAAGAGCAAGCCCAACGACTTCACCTTCGCCTGCTCCTCCCTCGGCTCCGTCGGCCATCTCGGCGCGGCGGCGCTGGGGCAGCGCCTGGGGGTGGAGGTCACCACCGTGATCTACCGGGGCACCGGCCCCGCCACCAACGACGTCATCTCGGGCGCCGTGCCGCTGATGTTCGCCCCCGTCGGCGCCGTGCTGCCGATGATCCAGGGCAACCAGCTCCGCGCCTATGCCGTCACCGCCCCCGCGCGCCTTTCCTCCATGCCGGACACGCCGACCATGGGGGAGGCCGGCCAGCCCGACATGCTGTTCGAGGGCTGGTGCGGCATCTGGGGACCCAAGGGCCTGCCCGAGGCGCGCGTGGATGCCACCCGCACCGCCACCCAGGCCGCCCTGCGCGACGCCGAGGTCGTGCAGCGCCTGGCCGCCATCGGCTGCGCCCCGATCATCGAGAGCACCGCCGACTTCGCGAAGCTCATGGTGGCCGAGCAGGCCCGCAACGCCGCCATCATCCGCGCCGCCGGCATCCAGCCGGAATAAAGGGGAACACCCATGGCCCTGATCCGCATCGAGCCCGTGCGCGACGAACGCTCCGGCCGCTACTTCCTGGAAATCTACAACCCGCACGACGCCGAGGCGCCCTTCGTCACCACCCAACCCCGCTACGGCTCGGCGGCGGCGGCCGAGAACGATCTCGTCGCCATCCTCGCATCCGCCGCCAGCGCCCCCCGCGCCTAGGAGCCACCGCTTGTCCGCTCTCCGCCTCTCGCTCGCCATCGGCGACTACGACCGCATCCGCCCGCTGGTGAACGGCAACGTCCGCATCGACGGCGTGGACCCAGCCTTCTCCATCCTCGACCCCGAGGAAATCTTCTTCCGCGCCTTCAAGTACGCCGACTTCGACATCTGCGAGCTGTCGCTCTCGTCCTACACGGTGAAGACCGCGAACGGCGACTGTCCCTACATCGCCGTTCCCGTGTTTCCCTCCCGCGCCTTCCGCCACACCTCCGTCTATATCCGCACGGACCGCGGCATCGCGAAGCCCGAGGACCTGCGCGGCAAGCGCGTGGGCGTGCCCGAGTACCAGCTCACCGCCAATGTCTGGGTGCGCGCCATCCTCGAGGAATACGGCGTGCGCCCCGCCGACATCACCTGGGTGCGCGGTGGCTACGAGCATCCCGGGCGCGAGGAGAAGATCGCGCTCAAGCTGCCCGCCGAGGTCCGCCTGGAAAGCCTCCCCGCTGGCGCCACCATCTCCTCGGCGCTGGCCGACGGCACCATCGACGCCGTGATCGGCCCCCGCGCCCCCTCCTGCTTCGAGCGCGGCCACCCCCAGGTGGGCCGCCTCTGGTCCGACCCTGTCGCCGCCGCCTCCGAATGGTACGGCAAGCACCGGATCTTCCCGATCATGCACGTGCTGGGCATCCGCAAGGACGTGGCGGAACAGCACCGCTACCTCCCCGGCGCACTCGTGAAGGCCTTCGAGGAAGCCAAGGCCTTCGCGCTCGCGCGCCTCTCCAACACCGCCGCCACCAAGGTCACGCTTCCCTTCGTGGAGGAGCGCCTGCAGCACGCCCGCGCCCTGATGGGCGAGGACTTCTGGTCCTACGGGCTGGAAGCCAACCGCGCGGGCCTCGACACCTTCCTCGCGGCCCACCACGCCCAGGGCCTGTCCTCCCGCCGCCTCGCGCCGGAGGACCTCTTCCACCCCGCCTCGCTCGAATCCTTCCGCCTCTAGCAAGCAGGAGAGACGACGCCATGCCCGCCATCCAGAACCGGGTCGAGGACATCATGGCCTCCGCCACCCGGCGCGGCCTGCCCCGCAAGATCCAGCACCCCGTGGCCGACACCGCCGCCTATATGCGCGGCGTGGACAACTTCTGCCGCGTGATGGCCATCCGGCCCGGCGACCACGTGGTGATGCTGACCGACCCGCTGCTGGACCCGCGCGTGGTGCAGGCGGTGCAGGGCCTGGCCCGCGGCCGTGGCGCCACCTTCATCTCCTACATGGGGGACAGCACCCGCTACGTGACGGTGCCCGAGGAAGCCAAGCCCCTGCTGGAGCGCGCGACCTTCGTGGTCTCCACCTGGTTCGCCTCCGTGCTCGATCCCTATTGCATCGGGCTGCGCCGCCAGAAGGGGCAGCGCTGGGTCAAGATCACCTTCTTCCGCGACCTCGACCTGCTGCACACGCCCCAGGCGCAGTTCCCGGTCGAACTGCTGGGCGAGATCATCCGGGCCACCGGCCGCATGTTCCCCGAGGCCGGCGACTTCACGCTCCGCATCACCGACCCGCGCGGCACCGATTTCCGCGTGCCCTTCAGCGAGGCCATGCTGCGGAAGATGCGCGCCCACAACCGCTGGCGCGGCCACAACTTCGCCGACGAGGACGGCTGCTACGTCCACTACCTGCCCACGCACGGCCCCAACCTGTTCGAGCCGAACATGGTCGGCCTCCGGCCCGACGAGAAGATCGGCGTCACCGGCACCATCTGGCCGCAATGGGCCGTCGGCTTCGACGAGCCCTTCCGCGAACCGCTCGGCGTCGAGTTCCGCGACGACGTCGTCCACGCCGTCCACGGCGATGGCTGGGAAGCCGACGTCATGCGCGACTACCTCATCGGCGGCACGCTCGAGGAGGTCGGCTGCGGCCACAACCCCAAGGCGCCGCGCTTCGACATCTACCCCGCCGGTCCCAACTCCCCCGGCGCGCTGCACTTCGGCATCAACGCCCTCAAGCCCTCCGAATACCTCCGCCGGGTGATGCCGAACTGGGAGGAGCCGCACATCCACATGGACCTCGTCACCTTCGACGCGACGGTGATGGCCGGCAACCGCACCATGGTGGAGGACGGCTACCTCCTCTCGCTGCGCGACCCCGCCGTGCGCAGGATGGCCGAAACCTACGGAGACCCCGTCGAGCTGCTCGAAGCCTACCCCGTCTAGCGCCGCCACCCCGGGAGGAAACAAGAATGAAGACGACCCGCCGCGCGCTGCTCGCCAGCGGCGCCGCCCTGCTGGCCGCGCCCGCGCTCGCCCAATCATACCCGGAGCGCCCGATCCGCCTCATCGTGCCCTTCCCGCCGGGCGGCGGCGGCGACACGCTAGGCCGCCTCTCGGCGCAGGCCGCGCAGCCCAGCCTGTCCCAGCCCATCGTCATCGAGAACCGCGCCGGGGCCGGCGGCAACATCGGCGCCGAGGCCGCCGCCCGCGCCCCCGCCGACGGCTACACCCTGTTCTACGGGACCAACGGCACCCACGCGATCAACGAGGCCCTCTACCCGCGCCTCCCCTTCCGCCCGGACGCCGACTTCATCCCCGTCTCCGCCCTCAGCCGCATCGCCCTCGTCGTCGTGGTGCGGAAGGAACTGCCGGTGGAAACGCTGCCCGAACTCATCGCCTATCTGCGCGCCAATCCCGGCCGCGTCAGCTACGCCTCCGCCGGCAACGGCACCACCGGCCACATCGCCTCCGAGATGTTCCGCGCCGCCGCGGGGGTGGAGATCCTCCACGTCCCCTATCGCGGCAACGCCGCCGCCATGACCGACCTCGCCGCCGGCCGCGTGGACATGGCCATCGACCTGATCCCCGCCGCCGCCCCCGTGCTGGAGGGCACCGCCGTCCGCGCGCTCGCCGTCACCAGCGCCCAGCCGCTGCCGAGCCACCCCGCCCTGCCCACCGTCGCCGCCACCCTCCCGGGCTTCGAGGTCGCCGCCTGGGACGGCATCTTCGCCCCCGCGGGCACGCCGCCGGCCGCCATCACGGCCATCAACGCCGCCTTCCGCCAGGGCATGCGGAACCCGGACACCGTGGCCCGCCTCCGCCAGCGCGGCGCCGAGGTGGTCCCGCTGGAAACACCCGCCGACTTCGCCGCCTTTGTCGCGGCCGAGCGCACCAAATGGGCCGCCGCCGTGCGCGCCAGCGGCGCCCGCATGGACTGATCCGGCGCAGGCCCCGCCGCCGGGGAGATATGGCCGAACCGCCGCGCTCCCGCTAAGGGCGGGACGGCATGACCCCACCAGCTCCGAACCGGCCCGCGTGAGCGACGCCGCACCGCCCCCCGTGGTGGCGCTCGCCGGCGTCACCAAGCGCTACAACAACGGCACCCTGGCCGTGCAGGGCCTGGACCTTCGCATCGCGCGCGGCAGCTTCAACAGCCTGCTCGGCCCCTCCGGCTGCGGGAAAAGCACGGTGCTGCGCATGATCGCGGGCCTTGAGCCCCCCACCTCCGGCACCGTCGCCTGGCCGGAAGCGGGCCGCCCCAGCCTCGGCTTCGTCTTCCAGGACCCAACGCTCATGCCCTGGCGCACGGCGCTCGACAACGTCGCCCTGCCGCTCCGCCTCGCCCATGTCCCCAAGCCCGAGCGCCACCGCCGCGCCCACGCGATGCTGGCCCTGGTCGGCCTGTCCGAGGCCGCGGGCAGCTACCCGCGCGAACTCTCGGGCGGCATGCGCATGCGCGTCTCGATCGCCCGCGCCCTGGTGACGGAGCCCGAGCTGCTGCTGCTGGACGAACCCTTCGCCGCACTGGACGAGATCACCCGCTTCCGCCTGAACAACGACCTGCTCCGGCTGTGGGAGGCGCGCCGCTTCACCGCGATCTTCGTCACCCACTCCATCTTCGAATCCGTCTATCTTTCGGGCCGCGTCGTGGTCATGGCCGCCCGCCCCGGCCGCCTGCACGCCGACATCGCGCTCGACGCCCCCGCGCGCCGCGACGAGGCCTTCCGCACCTCCCCCGCCTATGCCGCCCTGTGCCGCACCGTCTCGGATGCGCTGGAGAAGGCCATGGCCGCATGAGCGACGCCCCCGCGCCGCGCCGCAACTGGGCGCGCGTCCTCGCCCCCCTGCTGGTCGGCCTCCTCGCCCTCGGGGCCTGGGAGGCCGCCATCCGCCACTTCGCGGTGCCCGCCTATGTCCTGCCCGGCCCCGTCGCCATCGCGCAGACCCTGGCCGCCGATGGCGGCTCCCTCGTGGCCTCCCTCCTGGTCACGCTGCGAACCACCGTCCTCGCGCTGCTGCTGGCGGTGGCCACGGGCGTCGCGCTCGCGGTGCTGTTCAGCCAGTCCCGCTGGGTGGAGATGACCTTCCTTCCCTACGCGGTCATGCTCCAGGTCACGCCGGTGGTCGCCATCGCGCCGCTGATCATCATCTGGGTGAACGACGTGCAGGCCGCGCTGCTGATCTGCGCCTGGCTCGTCGCCTTCTTTCCCATCGTCTCCAACACCACCATCGGCCTGAACAGCACCGACCGGAACCTGCTGGACCTGTACCGCCTGCTCGGCGCGTCCCGCTGGCAAACGCTCGTGCAGCTCCGCCTGCCCGCGGCGCTGCCCTTCTTCCTGGCGGGGCTGCGCATCTCCGGCGGGCTGGCGCTGATCGGCGCCATCGTGGCCGAGTTCGTGGCCGGCACGGGCGGCGCCTCCTCCGGCCTCGCCTACCGCATCCTGGAAGCCGGCTACCAGCTCCAGATCCCCCGCATGTTCGCGGCCCTCGCGCTCATCTCCCTCTCGGGCGCCGCGATCTTTCTCGCCCTCTCGCTGGTCTCGCACCTGCTGCTCCGCCGCTGGCACGAGAGCGCGCTGCGCGCCGAGCGCTGAGGTCAGGCCACCACCAGCCGCGTCGCCCGCCCCTCGCCCTCCGGCAGCAGCGCCACCTCCGCGATCACCGGCAGGTGGTCGGAGGCGGTCCGCGCCGCCTTGTCCGTCCAGCTCCGCAACAGGGCGGCACGCGGCCGCGCATAGATCCGGTCCAGCGCGAAGAGCGGCCGGCGCACCGGAAAGGTACGCCCGCGCGTGCGGGAAGGCAGCGCGCCCAGGAAGGCCCGGTCCACCGGCCCGTGCGGCTCCCAGTCGTTGAAGTCCCCCATGGCCAGCAGCGGCTCCGTGCTCGCCCGGGCCAGCGCCGCCAGCCGCGCCGCCTGCGCGCGCCGTTCTCCCCAGCCCAGCCCCAGATGCGCCGCCAGCAGCCGCAGCGTGCCCCCCGGCGTCTCCACCCGCGCCGTGATCGCCGTCCGCGGCTCCCGCCCGGGCACGGAGATGTCGTGCAGCGTGCCCTCGTCGAGCGCCCAGCGGCTGGCCACCATGTGCCCGTAGCAGCCATCGGTGCCGCGCAGCGTCGGCGCCTCCACGGCATGCCCGCCCAGCGCCTCGCGCAGCGCCGAGAAGGGCAGGGTGCCCGGCCGGTTCCGGCCCTCCACCTCCTGCACCGCCACGATGTCGGGCGCGTGGCGCAGCATGAGGTCGATCGCCCGCTGGAGATCGTGCCGCCCGGCCGTGCAGACGCCACCATGGATGTTCCAGGTCATCACCCGGAACACGAAACCCGCCCCCACCCTCAGTCCTCGTGGCGCCAGCGCCGGAACAGCTTCTGCAACCCCCAGGTGATCCCCGCCCAGGCCACCAGCACCACCACCAGCATCCCGACGTTGCGCGGCGTCGGGTGCTCCAGGATGCGCGACAGCCCTTCGCCCACCAGAGACAGCAGCGCGATCCCCGGCAGCAGCCCCAGCGCCGTGCCCACCATGTAGTCGAGGAAGCGGATGCGCATCGCCCCGGCCACCAGGTTCACCAGCGTGAAGGGCGCCACCGGCAGCAGCCGGATGGTGGTCACCGCCAGGATGCCGTTGCGGTTCACCGACTGGCTGACCCGGTTGATCCGCGGCCCCAGCACCCGCCGGAGCACCCCCGGCCCCACCTTCCGCCCGAGCCCATAGGTCGCCGCCGCCGAAACCATGGCGCCGACCGCCGCATAGGCCAGCCCCGGCCAGGTGCCGAAGGCCGCCGCCGTGCCCAGGATCAGCACGTTCACCGGAAAGGCCACGAAGCCCAGCAACAGGAACAGCCCGACCGAAACCGCCGGCCCCCAGGAGCCACCCGCCGTCAGCGCCGCCTTCATGGCCTCCGGCGTCATGTATTGCGACACCGGCGTCGCCTTCCACAGCAGGATCAGCAGCGCCACCGGCACCAGGATCAGCGCCAGCCGCGCCAGCAGCGGCCAGGGCTTGCCCGAGGGCGGCGCCACGTCCGGGTGCCCCAGGTAGTCCGCCAGGAACTCCCCGGTCTCGATCGGCCGCCGCGGGTCCGCCGCCCGCTCGATCCCCGGGAGCAGGCTCCGCGCCGGCGCGTCGCCGTCCTGCACGTCCCGCAGGCTGTGCCCGCCCGCCGAAAGCCCGCTGACCGCCCGCAGGATCGAGCCCGTGTCGTGCACCCGCGCCGAAACCAACTCGGGCGAAACCCCGGTGTGCTCGGCGATCAGCCGGTCCCGCACCCGTGCCACCGCCTCGCGCTGCGTCACGTCCGCGGCCTCCACCATCAGGTCGCACTCCGTGTCCGTGCCCATGGAGCGGTTGCAAAGGTTGGAGGAGGCGACGCGCAGCAGCCGGTCATCCACCACCATGACCTTGGCGTGCACCATCACCTCCGACTCCGCCGCGCCGTTGCTCACATGCGGGAACACCAGCCGCACCCGCTCGCCCATCCCGGCCCGGCGGATCGCCCGCATGAAGCGGATGCGCCCGGCCAGCATGGTCCGGTGCTCCAGCCAGGTCTGGTGGGTCTTGGGCGCCACGATCAGCGCCTCCAGCGCCGGCCGCTCCTTCATCCGCCGGATCAGCGCCCGCGCGATGCGCCCGCAGGTCAGGAACTGGTTCTCCACATAGATCATCCGTTCGGCGGCCCCGATCATGTCGAGGTAGAGCGCCTCCACCTCCCGCACCTCCGCCGCCCCCGCATGGCGCGGCTCCGTGCGGGCGATGCCCAGCGTCACGTCGCGGAAATCGGGCACCAGCCCCTCCGGCCAGGGGTCGTGATCGGGCGCGGAAGGCGGCTCGGCCGGCATGCATTCCTCGCAGGCCCGCGCCCAGCGATCCGCCACCAGGGCCGAGAGCGCGGCCGCCGCCTCGCCATCCACCGCCATCTGCACGTCGTGGAAGGGAGGATACGGCTTGCCCGCGGGGTCCACCCGCCCGGGCTCGCCGGGGTCGTGCGCGCTCCGGTCCCAGCGGCGGATGGTCAGGTCCAGCCCGCCCGAGAAGGCCACGAGCCCATCCACCACCACCACCTTCTGGTGGTGCGAGGCCCCGAAGGGCGTGCGGTCGTCGAGGCAAAGCTCCACCCCCTCCGGCACGCCCCAGCGCAGGCTCACCGCCGGCAGCAACTCCCGCTCCAGCGCGTAGAGCACCGAATAATCCCAGAGCAGCAGCTTCACCGAGAGCCCCGGCCGCCGCTGCACCAGCGCGCCGAGGAAGGCCGCCAGCTCCTCCGGCAGCCCGTCATCGGGCGGCGCGTCCCCCACCAGCCGCATGCGGCTGTCGATGTCCCAGCCGACGATGTGGATGCTGTGCTCGGCCTTGAGCATCGCCGAGCGCAGCGCACCGAAATAGGTGGCCCCGTCCGAGAGCAGCGCCGCGCGCCCCGCCCGCGCCACCCGCCAGGCATTCCGCCCCGGCTCCAGGATCGAGGCGGGCGGCCGCGCGGCGGGCGGAGGCGAGGGCACGGTCCGGGTCCGTGGGCGCGGGGGGGCGTCGGTCAGCATCCCCCCGCTAACGCCACAATCTCCGTTTCGTTCGCGGTTGCGGCAGGGGCGGCCCGCCTCTTGCTAAATCACGATCGCTGGCCGAGAGCCATTTCTGCTTGGGGGAACGCGATGCTGTGGGATTTGGCGCGGGCGAATGGCCCGGAGGCGGCGGCGCGCGCCGCGCTGGACCGGATCGAGGCCTGGGCCGATCCCGCCCTCTTCCTCCACCGCATCCCCGCCGCCGAGGTGATGGCCGAGGCCGCCCGCCTGGCCGCCGAGGGGCCGCGCGGCCGCCCCCTTTTCGGCATCCCCTTCGTCATCAAGGACAACATCGACGCCGCCGGCCTGCCCACCACCGCCGCCTGCCCGGACTACGCCTACACCGCGGCGGAGGACGCCCCCTGCGTCGCCCGCCTGCGCGCGGCCGGCGCCATCCTGCTGGGCAAGGTGAACCTGGACCAGTTCGCGACGGGGCTGGTGGGCATCCGCAGCCCCTTCGGCACGCCGCGCAACACGGTGGACGCCGCCTGCGTCCCCGGCGGCTCCTCCTCCGGCTCGGCCAGCGCCGTTTCCGCCGGCATCGCCGCCTTTTCGCTGGGCACGGACACCGCCGGCTCCGGCCGCGTCCCCGCGATGTTCCAGAACATCGTCGGCCTCAAGCCCAGCCTCGGCCTCGTGCCCACCCGCGGCGTCGTTCCCGCCTGCCGCTCGCTCGACGCCGTCTCCGTCTTCGCCCTCACCGCCGAGCAGGCCGCGACCGTGCTGGACGCCATGGCCGCGCCCGACGCCGCCGACCCCTATTCCCGCGTCGCCCCCGCCGGCTGGCGCGCCTCCGGCGGCACCCTGCCCCCCGTGCTCCGCGTCGCCGTGCCCGAGGAGGCCGACCTCCTCTTCGACACCCCCGACGACGAGGCCCTGTTCCGCACGGCCCTGTTCCGCCTCGAAGCCCTGGGCGCGACGCTGGAGCGGGTCTCCATCGCCCCCTTCCTGGCCCTGGCCCGCCGCCTCTACGACGGCGCCTGGGTGGCCGAGCGCACATCCGCCCTGCGCGACATGGTGGAGAACCACCCCGGCTCCCTCCACCCCACCACCCGCACCATCCTGGAGGGTGGCCTGTCCCGCCTGACCGTGGACGCCTTCGACGACTTCCACGCGGTGGCGCAAACCCGCCTCCTCTCCCGCGCCATGTTCGCGAAATACGACCTGCTGGCCGTCCCCACCGCCCCCGGCATCCCCACGCTCGAAACGCTCGCCGCCGAGCCCATCGCCGCGAACAGCCGTTGCGGCACCTACACCAACTTCGTGAACCTGCTGGACCTTTCGGCCGTCGCGCTCCCCTCCGGCTTCCGCGCCGATGGCCGCCCCGCCGGCATCACCCTCATCGCCCCCGCCTTCGCCGAGGCCCGCCTCTGCGCCGCCGCCGCCGCCCTGCACCACGCGGCCGCCCTGCCGCTGGGCGCCACCGGCGAACCCACCCCGCCGCCGGCCGCCGGCACCACGCCCGCCGAGGGCGAGATCCCCCTCTTCTGCATCGGCGCCCACATGTCCGGCCTGCCGCTGAACGGCCAGGTCACGTCGCTCGGCGGCCGCTTCCTGCGGCGCGACCGCACGCAGCCCGCCTACCGTCTCTACGCGCTGGGCAACCGCCCCGGCCTGATCCGCGAGGCGGGGGAGGGGGGCTCGGCCATCGAGGGCGAGGTCTGGGCCATTCCCGCCGCCGGCATCGGGCCCCTGCTGGCCCAGGTGCCGCCCCCGCTCGGTTTCGGCACCGTGGCGCTGGAAAGCGGCCCCTGCCTGGGCTTCCTCGCCGAGCCCTCGGGCCTGCCCGGCGCCCCCGAGATCACGTCGCATGGGGGGTGGCGGGCATACCTCGCGTCGCGCTGACGCCCAGCTCCGCCCGCGCCGCCGCCACCGCCTCGGCCAGCCCCGCCCGGAAGCGCACCGCCGGCGGGCGCGCCCTGATTGCGGCGCCCCCCAACTACGGCGCGTCCGCCGCCCCTGACCGGCACGGGCGGCACCTGGGGTCCCTCGGCGAACTCCCGCGCCCCGTCGGGACTCCCGCGCCCCGTCGGGACTCCCGCGCCCCGTCGGGACTCCCGCGCCCCGTGC
>Ga0210040_10007815_pt1 | contig 12828 bp, 7 predicted proteins | sample CryGeyCG12114_NA_FD_185462 | JGI IMG/M metagenome (GOLD analysis project Ga0210040, IMG submission 185462) | Groundwater microbial communities from aquifer - Crystal Geyser CG19_WC_8/21/14_NA (SPAdes) (version 2) | ecosystem: Environmental > Aquatic > Deep subsurface > Groundwater | place: USA... | reverse complement strand
TTATTTTAATCCGAGTTCTCAAATTGTAAATCAAATCAAGCTTCAAGTGGAAAACAAAACAGTGTGACAAAATTTCAATGGGATTTCAGTTCAAATTAGTTATCACCAAAGCCAAGGATAATTTTTTTTCACACTTACGTCCCATTTTCACAAAGCTGTTACAAAACACTAAACAATCAGATTCCTTGAACATATTTCCTCTTGCCGGACTATTGTTTACTAGCTTCTTACGTACTTAACACGTCATACAACAATGTCATATATCTTCATAATAATACTCGAGGAACATCTCAAACCCATTCAAATTCTATTGGACAGCTAAGCTTCAACTTTCAACAATTCATCCATGTTACTAGAAAACAAATTGATTAAAAACTCTGACAAACAGCTATAGAAAACTCTATTCGTTAATTGTAACTTGTTACTTACTCACAAAGAATTCAAGACATGCTCAAAATGAAACCACAAAATTCTAAACACAAGTAAAAAAAACAGAAACAAATTGCAGTTCCCAACTTTGCATCTCATTTTTCAATCTCATTTCCTTTGAGACACTCAAATAAATACTTTCCTTTCTTATCAAACCTTTATATTGCAGTCTGCGTGAACTCTTATTTGAGAATGACACAAACTCATCAGTTACTGTGATCACCAAAAATCAACATAGAACACATACTGAACGAAAAAACAAATGCACAATGCAGTCAGTCAGTAGTCATTTTCAATTAGATTTACTCCAACTATTTTTTCCTCATTTCCTTTCACAAACAATGGCAAGGTAGGTTATGTACACACACAGAGACTAGACACAGGAAAATCCTAGCACACCAAACAAACTCATTCACATGTAATTTCAATTTAACAAAAGAATTTTGCCCCTCCAAGCTATATGATCTAATCTGAATGAATGGCGATGCAAGTAATCAAACTTCTTTTGCATAGCGACTTCAAATCTTTCAAAAAAGGAGAAAGTCACTCACTTGCAAAAAATCTCATCCTACAGATTTGGAATAAGCAAACAAAAATGAACTTAATGTACTTACGATTAGTTCAGCATAACCATCTCCGTGATCTCACGCTCACTAATATTAATAATGACAATAATAATGGCCATCATCATAAACATAACGCCACTTGAGCTTATGGATCCATCTTGAGAACTCATCATTACCATTGTTATGCACACTCATAAAAATTACACACACTTCAAGCAATCTCTCTCATGCCCCCATATACTACAGACTAATTTACACTCGTATACACTACTGCAAATTCTTTATGTGAGAGTTTATTCTCCCATTATCTTAAACTTTGAGCTCTTCATTTTCTTGCACACCAATAATAATTACTTAGGCTGCATTACTAACCATAACTAACTAACTAACTATACAAGTAAAACAATTAACAGCCTTTATTTATGAAAACTAAATTATGGGGTATATCTGACATGTACTAATTGGAAATGAGTAGAACTTGTCACCATCCATGCTAACTAAACCACTTCCTACTAAATATCATATGCAGTAGTCAACCTAACTAATTACGATCATACAAGTTGACAAGAACGAGAAAAAGTTAATTACCTGTGTAGAATGAGAGCAGCTAAAGAAAGTTGAAGAAAATATAAATAAACTACGTGGGCCACAAATTTTTGACACACAAAATCCCATCTAGCCAATTAATAATAGCAAGCCACCACACCACAAGTGACAGAAAAATTAATACTCCACTCCTCCTTAGAGAAAACAAAGTGGAACATTGACCTGACAACTTTACTGCTTCTAACTCCTATTCCATCTAATTATCAATTACAAAGTATATTTGTAACTAACTACTCCTTCCCACACACAGTTAGTATGAGCATCCATAATCTATAGTCATACTTTTGAGCGCACATAACAGCTACTCATAATAATAATTACTGTGGGACCCTAATTAGAGCAATCCGAACTAACTAACTAACTAAACATATGGCAAACTTATTATTGCATCAATAGTATTTCATAGACAAAGGAACGAGGATATGAATTTATTTTGACACCTACTGTGAGTGACCTACACAAGCTGTATAATTATTCTGTCAGACGCATTGGCAATTTTTAGGTAAGCAACAAAAAATCTAGTACCGTAGGTCATTATTATGCACAAACTTGAACGGTGAAAAATTATATATATACCAACATGTAGTTTACTACTTACCAACTGTCTACTTTTCTTTTTCTATATAATCAACATAATATGAGAGCAAAGATGGTTCATTTGCATCAGTATGGTTCTTTCTAACTAACTAACTAACTAACTAACTAACAACAAATCCAATCCGTTCTGCCTAGTTAGTTGGTCAGTTAACTCGTTATTGATCACATGCACACAGGATAATACAAGTGTATTGGCTAATGCATTTCCAAACTGATCACAAATCAAATGTGCACGCAAGAAAAAGCCCTAGGGTCTAGTCTATCACAAAAGATGCAACACACATTGCATTATGATATGTATTGCTCCCGTTCTCTTCTTTTAAATAAATTATTAATCTTCATCTATAATACACTGGCTACTTTCAATACATTACTTGCCAGCTAACTAGTCCACGAACTAACTAACTAACTAAATGTATTAACATTTTAAAACTCATCAACCATCATCTTTAATAATAACAATCTGATCCTAACAATATCAATCTAAGATAATCAAAATCAAATGAAATGAAGCCCATTCCCTGCATACAAATTAGCAAGGACATTTCCCTTACAGAATTCTGATTCTTTGTAACTAACCAACTCTCAGCCCGTGGACCAATAAAAATTAATAATCAATCAGCATGAGTTGCATTCTATGAAACATTTTTTCCCGTCATCCACAAACAATCCTCAAATTAAATTCACCTTGTAATAAAAAGTTATGACTTGGAATTTCGTGGTGCATTATTGCCGTCACACAAAAAAAACAGCCTGTACACAACTGTTGCAAATCAACTCTGCTAAAAATACACTTTTATGCCCGACAGCACTTAATTCCTTGTTCTCAATTATTACACTACTACTATTGCTTCTCTATTGCAATCCACACAGGTAGGTGGTGAACAGCAAAACAACTACAAGCCATAATAAAACCATCATCATCATCATTACTCATTAATACAGATTGTTATCGACCTATTATTACAGTGCAAAGACTGTGAACCAGCACAAAGCGTGCACTGCACACAAGCTATTCAAAATTCGTTCCAAACAAATCCCCACAGAAGTAGTTAGTTAGTTAGTTTGTCAGGAGCTGCTGAAACACGTAAAACAATAATAATAACAAAACTGTAAACTTCTTATTGTTTTATCCTTAAAAGTAAGCTTATAATCAGCGCCAATTTGTTTTTGCCAGCTAGACCGGACAACATTAAGCATCCCTTTGTCACAGCGAATACTACCACAGTAGTCCGGATGCAGAAAAACATTTTTTGTTTCCTTAGGCCGTGGTAAGCAAACTGTACAAAAAATTGCCTCTAATTCACTTAATCATAACTTTACAAGGAAATGGCAACAACTAATGTTCACAACTCATGCTGGTAACCAACCTTAATAAGTCAATAACTTGGGGTTGGGGTTACTTATAGTTAAACACAAAAATATAATGCTCCTTGCACTGCAAAAACACATGACGGCATCCTAAAACAACTTTTTTTACACACCATTCTGTGAGCGGCAGTTGTGTACTCAAAATTGCCACGGCTGCCATCACCAAAGGCAATATTGGTAGTTTAAACAGTGCACAAGATAATAACGTCAGGCGGACCATCATCACAAATGCTTTGGAACACACATTTAGAGACAAGTAATGCACGAATATGATAGTAAATGGCTCTACCAAATGAATTCATCAATGTTTCACGGACTCAAAACGCAAGGTTAATGTCCTCTACTAAAAGTCGTGTCTTTCAAAATACCAGTATCAACTCACTATACAGAATAGATAAGAATTTCCAGGCAAAATTTCTAAGCATACCTTGATGATGATAAACACTGCAGCTATTTACTTTGGCCAGCATTTTAACACAAGGTATACTGCATAATTTCTCTGAATTCATCATGGACTATTTACCTACTACAATCTAGTGCTTTGAAACTCCCACGTTTGTTTGCATAGCTGGACAATAATCCAATTTCATGCGAATATAAATCAACAGTCCAATGTATTACAATACATTGACTGCAGCATTTAATCCCACCGTCTTAAACATGCACTCAAAAGCGGATGAAACAGATGTTCATGTCTCATTATGCAAACAAAGGGCGACGTGAGTAAACTCAAATGTCTCAGATCACTTACAAATTGACCAAAAAAACGACTTTCATCCAGCATGAATTTTATACCCAACCTATATAAATGCACCCTCTTATGGAATGAATTACAAATGACTTTGGAAGCTCAAAGAATCTATTGCAAACTAAACACACATTTCTGAATTCAGTGCACGAGAGAGTAATCAAGTCTCATGCGTGCATCGCATAAATGAAAGGAGATCTGAATTTACAAAACTCCGTGTCTCCTTCTATCCATTGTAAAACAAAAAACCAAATCGAATTTTCATTTAAACTTGGTCCATCTATTTTGTCTGCAGATGTATAATGTTTCACCACATGGAAAAATACGTAGCTCAGTCAGGCATCTTTCACACCAAATTTTGCACACTAGTTCAGCCCTCTGATTGTACATAGCACAGACACAAAAAAAAAGATCATCTCTTCCAACTCCAACCGAACCAAAAAAAAACCCAAAATCTAAACAATTCTACACAACACATAATATACATAAGATACAATGAAGAACGAATTCTTTAAACCAAACTAACACTGTGTCTGCATAGTAAATTGGCGATCGTTAGTTAGTTAGTACATACAACATAGTCTGAAGCATTTCAAAGAAAACGCGATGATCTCATAGAAAAATGCACAGCAGCGCACAAAAACCGATAGAAAAAATGTACACTCAAATCTTATGAATAATAATACCCTCTGTAAAACCCCCCATAATGAGCATTTTCTTTTCAGAGTTTTTCTTCTACAACCATAATGTGTTGGTTCAATTTGCAATAAGTATAACATTTACTAACTAACTAAGTTAGTTACTATAGACCCCAGAGTCTTACATGTAGCTATAATCATATGGCAAGGGCCAAACATAATGGATAACTACCATGTAACAACAACAGCCTTAACCAGAAAAAAATACATTCAAACCAACTTATTAGAACCCACAACTTCATAACATTACATGGCAAGTTAACATCTCCATAGCTGAACGTTAACAAAATCGATCGAGCAAAATGTTAAAAATTCAAATCTAGGTATCTAGTTAGTTAAAAGTACAGCAGCCACCGTCACGATTTAAAATCATCGGGTATACAATTGTAGCAATTGAACGGCATTCCACTCTTTCATTATCAGATCCCAGTGAATTAAATCATCCAAGGAATGCAAATTATGCAACAACCATCTAAATTCAAGGGGCGCTTAATTTTGTCAGCCAACTTAAAAAAGAATTTCGTTTCACAGACTATGCCAAAACTAAAGTTAGCAATGCTATTCATTTCGCATCACCACTGCTACGCGTAACAAACAATATATCACGCTCACAATAATAATTTACAACTCACTATAGAATTATCTGAGAACACAATCTGTTCAAGTCCTTGATGACATGATATCATGTGCAAATACATTGTTGCCACATAAAATGACTATTTTTGACTTCACACTTATTTCACTCACAGCATGAAGACTTGAAAAACAAGCATAAAATCCATGTACAAGTCTCTAAACTTGAGCTTAGTTTCCCATTCATGTCAAATGCATTCAAAATTATGCATGCATGTTCTGCCGTAGTTAAAAACAGCGAAACTTTGGCATTACTATGCACGAGAATATTATGACAATTCAAGCCCGGCAAAAACATCCTTGAAAGGAAAATACCCATTTGGTACATTAAAATCTTCTCGTCATTACAAAATTAAAGTGACTTGCAACACAACATGCTGGCAACTCATTAGTCTTATTTTTTTTGTACCAAACTACAAGTTGAAGCAATCTCGTCGTGTGCTTGGTAGCAAGCCTTTTAAATATCTTGTTGTCATAGACTTGCTATCATCAGTGCGCCACCACTGTTTTTCTGCCTTTTACTCATGAATGTACAGACATAACGTAGGCAAATGGAACCATATTGCTCACTATATCAGTCAGTAACTAACACAAACACACAAAAATGTTCGCTACTGTAACTCCAAAGATAATTATCATGAAATGACTACCATTGGAGTATAATTAAGTCAGTTATGACAAAAGGGCATGAGCTAAAGCACACGATCTCTCTAAAAATTGACGTAAGAACATAAAATATGTAAATAAGACGCCTCTTCTTTGTCTTCTTGTCAATAAATGGACTCTACAGAATTTATGTGTTATAGCTTTTATGCGCTGTTTTGCATAAACAAAATTTTCCATGTTCATTCCTAAACTAATCTAACGAAGCAAAAAAAAGATAAAAACTCATGCACGGCGATAGTGAGTGAGTATTTAATACTTGCTGGATTCAAGAGCATTTAGAGCTTGAAATTAAGACTGAGGGGGTAATAAAAAATCTACCAACAGAATTATGTTCCATTCACTTTCAACGCCTACTAAAGATAGATGTAATCTTTGGGCCATTACTGAAGCACATAAAATGTACAAACACAAATAAATTAATAGTTGCTGGTAGCTTATAAGCATACGTGCACAATGCAACTTAAAATTCATACTCACTCATTCTTCTGCCACGAACAATTTTCAAACCTTCACAAAGTTCAAAGTAAAAGGAACAAATGGGATTTTTTTCCACATTCACAATGTTTTTTTGACTTGCATACAGAAAATATCTCACATACAAAATGTTATGCTCATACGACCAAATATTGACTTGACTTTTCCTATGCTTTTTAAATCCATCGCGTTATACAGAAACCTACTATTTACAAGCCACATGTTCTCAGCCCTTATCACATATGTTGGCTAGTAAAAAAATATTCCTTTGAAAACACAAAATTGAAAACCCTCATCTGTATGTATAAGTTAAGGGTTTCTAACAACAACAAAGTCTACACACTAGAGATGAAATAAACTAAACCAATATTCTTTTCGCTTTATGTATACCACACAATCTCATGCTATAGAGACTCCAAAAGCAAAAAAAAATAGTTCAGCCAGCCGCCAGGAAAGTATGAAAGAAATGCCTATTTATTTATATTATGGAACGATCCCTTCATTTCAAATGAACACACCATGACAAAAATGTATCTCGTATCAGATTTCAAGTTTACGAGACCACATGGGATGACCTAATCATGTTCTTTCGTATATCGCTCAATAAATTCATCATTCCATTTCTTTGCTTATTACTTACAACTTAACTACACGGTTCCAACAAATCAATACAACATGACAATACAATATTTTCAAATGAATTCACTTCTAACTTACTAACTAACAGAAACTTAACTAGCTCTTTTCATCCTCATTTAAAACTTCTCGTAACAACCAACTCACAGCTCCCAGTTAGAACAAACAAATTAACTCTCAACTCAAATTTAAATTAGATATACTATAGCGAGCGTGCACTGCATGCAAAATCCTCATACCTGTTGCAAGCTCTAAAAAAACATGAATGGAGCACACGTGTAATTTAATCCTCGCACTGAACCAACAATATTACATACACAAAGATAATCAGCAGCAGCTTTGCAATAACTCATCAATTCTTTGTTCAATAGTTGAACGCTTAATCAACTTAACAAAAATTTACTATCCCATCATCATCATCCTCGTGAGTTCCTGCATCCAAATTAACGTCTTTTTTCCCTCATCTCATTTGGGTACGCACACAAGAATTCGTGACGGTTATTTGTGACATGGTCACTTTCTTTCATGTTGCCACTTTGCACTTTTTCATCATCATGATGGTAATAGTAGTTAGTGGACCACTGTTTGTTATGAAATCCTCCCTTGATCATCATCCTACATTACTATTAGCTATGGCTATAGATAGTGGCTAGCCAACAACAAGCCACCAACTCAATCTTCATTTCATGTTACACCATTTAGCCAAAGTAAACAAATGAGCTTTCTCACAACTCAATTTATGATTCCTAGGAGAAACAATGGGAACGGCACTCAAGTACCACAAATCGTGGACACTCGCTCTTCCTGTTAAATACAGTGTATTCTCCCTGAGACAAAAAAAATGGCCAGAGTTGTTACTCAACAGTACGAGAATATTTAAACAACATCATTACTCGCAACCAACTAAATATTCCCATGAAACGAAATTGATTGCAGCTACAACTATAGCATAACTATATGCATGCACACATTATAGCCATCGTCCGCCATTTTTTCGTCCACACAGGAAAATTAATCGCAGAGGAAGGAACTATAGCTAGCCAACTAAAACTCGATAAATCAGCACATAAACTTGACACTTGAAATTGGTAGGTGGGAGGTGGCATTCACAAGATAGCAATTATCATGTTGAGATCAAATCGATGATTTCATTTATCTCATGCAAATGATTGCAAAGAACATTTCGGCAACATACTTTGGCAAAAAATGCATAGCGTAGTAATTATGATCCAACAAGTATGTTCACTTAATAAATGAGAATGATAGAGATATCGATGTGCATATAAATCTTACTGTCATATTCAAGTAACATGATATGAGACAGAGTGGTTAGTTTTTGCCGCATCAAAGGAAAATCTGTTTACGGATGAATAAGTTAGCATATGCTAATGCGAACTAACTGTTCTCCATTTTTGACTTGTGGGGCAATCCCAATCACACAGAGTGCGGTAAACATTCTAACTAATGGAAATTCATTACGTTTTCAAGACCAGTCACAGACAGTTGTCATATTAAACTAACAAACGCAGTTGGACCTCTCATCAACATGCCCAAATGAGGACAACCACTTTGCTCCACCAAACTATAAATTCAAAGCTCTTCCAATAACAAACACATTTTCCATGCCCGTTCACTTTTTGGCACGTACATTCCTCATTCTGTTGCTATAATATGTGAAAATCATTAAAATGGCAAAAGTATGTTCAATTTCCCAATCTTATCCTACAAAAGGTCGAACAAAAGTGCTTTCTCAATTGACAAAGCACATTTCACACGGTCTCCGATCTTTTCCCCAATCAATCGCTAACTTTATAGCTACAACATATGTAATCAGGTAGTTAAACAAGATAAAATTGACCATTACATGTAAATTATACTAATTATATGACCACAACTGTGCAGCCACATACATAGCGGATAACCAAATTGTAACATACGGTGAGCACCTAACTAACTAACTAACCAACCTAACTAACAAGTTGCACCAAACTTTACAATAATTAAACTGCTCGGATAGCCAGCTACCTAGATGATCACTCAACCGGTATTTCTTGTTAAAGCAATGGGTGACTATTAAAAAGACAGGAGACAGTCAGTTATTTTCTAAAATTGTGATCACCACACCTTTACACCAAATGATCCAAATTTGTGCAACTATTTTGGAGGTAGAGCTACTAACTTACACACTTTTCCGAGTAGTTAGTTACTTATGCTATACCTAGCGGTGGTGAATTCCTGATCCAAGTAATCTATTCTCTCAGTTCTATGATTAGGAATGAATAAATGGAGTACGCATGGTGCCATATTGGCACCGTTTAAGCTTTGCAACAATGCTAAGAACGTTTTATTGCTCCAATCGTTCTTTATTTTATCTCCTCAGGAAATAATAGACGCCAACTAACTAACTTTTTTGCAATTCTCAGATTGTGGTGGCATACAAAACCCAACATCTGTTCATTTCCATCCATTCGCTACAAAAATAAATACGCTCATTTCATCCACCCTCGCAATTCCATTGTTTTTTAACAAGATGTGAAGAAAAATACTGTTAGTTAGCTCAGCAATAGTGAGAACACAAGCCCATGCACTATTATATACTTGAAAATATTCATGAAACAACAGAAAAACAAGTCGAATTTACATACAATCACTTATTCCTCAACTAACTATTTAGACATCAAATCATTCACTTGTCGAATAAACAAGGGAAGAAAAAAATTAAGTATCAACCTTTAACTAGCATACACACATAGTTCTTCAACATGGAACGCTAATAAATCTCTCAGACAAACTAACTAACAACACAATCAAGTACGCAACTAATGGAATTTCTTGAGAATGAATACAAGATGCAAACATTTTTTAACCTGTCTATCTAAACCCTAACTATTGTTCTCCACTATAGTCCACAAGAAAAAGTAGTAATCGCAAAATCCTCGTGTAATTATAATATTCACTTGACATGATTTCCACATTGAATTAAATGATCCACATTCACCCCCAAAAATGTAATAGCTGTCCATCCATTGTGTTTGTTGCAAAAATGTAGAAAACATCTTCTTATCACTAATCTCTATCTTTTTACCACCATAATAGTAATAATAATAGCCCTCCTAATTTCCTCTTGTTCATTCCCTTATTATCAGGTCAATAAATCACATAGTCAAACTAGGCGTCAAACATAATCACCATTCAACACTAACGCTTTCTAAACACCATGGTAGACCATTTCGATAGATTTTAAATATGATTTCTTCAGTCTCATCTTACAGTGCACTTTTTCCTGACAACTGTACAATGACACTAACTTATGTTCTCCATATCACAGACATGGGTCTATCAAGTGTCACAAACTAACTAACTTACTAACTACTATTTTGTACAGACTCAGGAAAGCGCAAAAAGGTAGACACTGCTGTCACTACAAATGCCTACATTATACTGTCTATTTCTCACCGAAAAGGAGCCACAAAAATTTTAGTTAAGTATAAGACCAGTACAAGGAGACTTGAAACCTTTGTTTGTGAAAGTTTGTTACAAACATAAATATACCTGCGGTCATCCCAAGAACAAAGAGCAATGTGACATTTGACTCAAGATATGATCTAGAAGGAAATTTTCTCTCCAAAACATAACACTAGCGTTAGATTCTATCCAGTGCAACAAACAGCATTATCTATCACCCCCTTTGAATGCGCAGCAGTATAGTATTTGTTAGTTAGCAGCATATTTTTGTTCACACGCTCTTTTGAGCATATACATCCACCCTCACAACTCATACTGACTGATGGACTGACTGCATATTGTATTTATGCATGTTCCTGGACGTTTGTTTGAACCTATCAAAAGCTGTGTAGCTCTTCCTACTTGTCTGAATGAATTATGTGAAACTTCCCCCAATTTCCTAGCTACTGACGACTGACTGCATGAACTATAGCAGAACTATAAGTTAGTTCGATAAAAAGATTCAGCGACATGTTCTATACCACGAGGATGTAGTGAATTCTACAGGATGCGCTCAATAATTTCGTTCCGGAGAGACAGATATCAGAATCGCAGTAAGATTCTCTTAATATAACAACCTCACTCTATAATAATCATATCACTTTGGTCAGACATGGTAATTTTGATACTACAGTTATGGTTATTACTCTAAAAGCCACATGAAAAACGGAAATAATGATAATGTGCTTAGAAGTGTAGTTTAACATGCATGGTGGAATCATGAGCCGTATCCTAATGATTTTGTGAACTTCCTCAGGGAGCCGTGAAAACAACAAGACGTTTTCAGGTCGTCCGTAGCATATGGCATAGAGAGTGCTCTTGTTAACAATGAAAGGTACCTTAAGGACCATATAATTTCTTTGTCGTGATTATCAACGAGCCAAGGTGCAGCAGGATCGGGGGCACGAGTCTACAATATGTTGACAACAGCGGATGTACAAACTAATGCAAGCTGATATTCAAGTAAACAGATGCTTCATCTTTATTCTTTCCCATTTTCAATATTTTTATCTTTTGATTACTTTCATGGCTAAACCCATTGGTAACTAACACTAGCTTTTGTCAAGTGCGAGTTTAAAAGGGCAGACAGACATTTAATCAGGGGACAAGGGTGGGCTAATCTACCGTGAATGGAAACTGCCATAAATGGGTAAGGACCCCAAGAGATAACTTATTACTGGAAGAAAATTTCTACCTAGTCCCTTTTAATAGCACACCATTTTCAGCCAATTTTATCAACGTGTGAAATCTGAATATTCCTTGGTAAGTTAGTTACAAAATTCATGTTACTCACCAAAAATAGTCAATGCAAGCTTTGGTGTGAAAAAATTCACCCCTAATACGGATCTTATTTGAAAGCAAACACATGTCAATGCTTCTAATCTGTGCAACCAAACTAGGGAATGTCAATAAGCATAAAAATTTACTCACCAATTACGTAAAATATTCACTGCAAAAGACCGATAATACAAATCCCACTTGAATCCAAATAATAACTCACTCACAGACAGTCAATACAATTTACATTACACTACAATATTAATAATCCTTATCTACCACTTGAAACTTCCACATAAATCAATACTCCACACTATAGCCTTTCTTACTAACAATATTTTTTCCGATAACACACGACTAAATAAACCAATCGTCAAGTTTTCACCTTAGCTCAATCACTAACCATTAACCAAGTCCAATTCAATGCATTGACTGTAAATATTAGTTCAAATTTCCCAATAAAGACCATGCAACACTCCAATCCCAAAAGGATTCAAACTCACTTCACTCAACACAGAGTAGTACTGAACAGAACGACTGAGAAAAGCCAACTGCCTTTCCTACAGTATAGCAGTGGCTGGTAAAGGCCAACTCGGCTAGCTGCTATCTCTCCACAGAGGGT
>Ga0210040_10007814_pt1 | contig 12828 bp, 8 predicted proteins | sample CryGeyCG12114_NA_FD_185462 | JGI IMG/M metagenome (GOLD analysis project Ga0210040, IMG submission 185462) | Groundwater microbial communities from aquifer - Crystal Geyser CG19_WC_8/21/14_NA (SPAdes) (version 2) | ecosystem: Environmental > Aquatic > Deep subsurface > Groundwater | place: USA... | reverse complement strand
CCGTTCCCCCCGAACCCGGCCCTTGCGCCGATCGACAAGAAGGCCACCAGGCCCGCTGCAGCTCTCGGCAGGCCGACGATGCTCGGGCAGCCCACGAAGATCCCCAAGACCTCGGACGAGGTCGGCTTCTACCGCCGCTACGAGCACGGGCTGGTGCTGTGGCGGACGAACCACGGCGCGGTCGCCATCCACGGGCTCGCGCATCGACGCGCTCATGTCGTGACCGGTCACGTCGGGTGGCAGCTGAACGCGTCGCAGCCAAGCATTGTCAGGGGGCTCCTGGGTAGGAAAAATGAGAAGCACGTCGTTCTCGTCTGTGATCCTGGCACCCATCAGGTCGAGGTGCCCGTCTTCACAGCCGGCAGGCCTCCAGCTCGAAGGGATGCTGCAATGTCTCGACCTGACGCCAAGGACCCGAGCACTCGCTCATGGCTGCACTCCTCGCCCTCGGGCGTGCCCGCGGTGAGCCGACCACCAGAGCGGAACGCCGCCGACAAGACCCACCAGGCTCTTCAAGTCCTCGCTGCGGACCTGCGCGACCTGGCCCTCGACCTCCAAGCCGGCACCTACACCCGCACGACCGTGGCCATGCTTCAGCGGGACCTGCGTCAGGTCGTCCCCAGTGCGCTCGGCGCGACCGTCTTCTTCGACCTCGACACACCCAGCGGGATACCGAAGGAGATCAACCTCTGCGAGCGGACCCTCGATCCGTCCGAGATCCTTGCCGGCCTGCGCCTCCCGCTGATCCTGCCCCAGCAGTCCCTCACCGGATGGATCCTCTTCTACGCAGCCCAGCCGGGAGCGTTCGACGACGTCGTGGAGGACCTCCTGACGCTGCTCGGCACGGACCGCGCCCTCGTCGACCACGCACCGGAGCTCCCGTCCAGCCCGGTCAGCCCCTCCGTCGCCGACGTCGAGGACTTCTCGGTCGTGAACGACGCGCTCGGGGTGCTGATCAGTCGCGGCAACAGCCTGACCGAGGCCCGGAACAGCCTTCACGACTATGCGTCGCAGGCCCAGAACGGGTTGCCCGGCGCCGCTCGGACGCTGCTCGACGGGCCCCCGACCAGACGCGGTCGGCGTGCGGTGAGCCTGCTCAAGTCGCTGGCGACCGTGATGGCGCATCACAAGCGCCCCCCGGAGTCGAGCCAGACCCGGCAGACTCCTTAGCAGGATCACCGTGGCCGACAACGTCGACTGCTGACCCCGGTGTCGAAGATCAGCGGGACAGCGGGTTCAGCCGGGACGTAGCTGGTGCGCGACGTAGGCCGCAGCCCGGGACATGTTCGCGCCGAGATAGTGCCCGAGCATCTTCTCCCGGGACGCGGCGGTGCGGAACGCGGCGCCGGCGTAGAAGAGTGCAGCCCCGCTGTGGCTCACGGCCTGCAACGCCGTCGCCGCAGCCAGCCCGTTCCTGGGCAGCTCGCAGACCAGGACCACGGCCTGCGCCGAAGACTGTTCGACAGCCGCCTGCAGCGACGCGGCCGAAGCTTCCGCGCCGAGGTTGTGGCAGTCGAACCGCTCCTGCCGCAGCATGACGCCGAACGCGTCGAGGGCAAGGGTGTGCTGGTCCTGAGGCCCGCAGGCGAGCACGATCGGCCGCTCGTGCAGCGGCGACGGGACCGCGTCCGCGAGTCGGGCCAACCAGGCCAGGACGCTGCGGGTGATGAGCTGTTCTTGTGCGGCGTCGCACTCGCCGCGCGCCCACCGCGCCCCGACCTCCCGCATCGAGGGCAGCAGCACCTCATCGAGGGTCACGCCCAGCCCGTATGCGTTCAAGCTCGAGTCCAGCACGGCCGAGACCTCCCCGCCGTCCAGCACGCCGAGGGCGGCCAGCAGCAGCTGGCACAGCGCCACGGGCGAGGCGCCCATCGACCCGGGCACGGCTTGCAGCCCGACCCCCAGAGCGTTGTGGTTACGCATCTGACGCAGGACCGCGACGTCGTCGTCGCTGTAGAAGCGGTGACCGTGCTCGTCGCGAGGACCGGTCGGCAGCGAGCTGTGTCGGTTCCACGAGCGGATCGTGGCCGTAGGCAGACCCAGCAAGGCGCTGACGTCACCGAGGTTGAGGCCCGGTCCGCCCGACGCCGGGGTGCCTGTCGCTGCGCCGCTGCGCGACGGCCGTTCAGGTTGCATGAGGTCGCCTCAGAGTTGGGTTGATGCTGCTGGTTGTCCGAGGCGAGGGCGCCGCCAGCCAGTGCGCCGGACTGCGCGATCTCGCGAGCAGCAGGCACACCTTCGCAGCGGGTCGTGGCCAAAAGCTGAGACCTCAGCCACGGTCTCGATCGGACAGCCGGGCCGGCTGTTTGACCCGAACTTCCCAGCCTGCACAGCGACGAACCCGTGCAGGCGTTGACACCTGACTATCCAACAGGCCCTTCGTTCAACACGCAACTGTTTGGTGACCGGCCGAGCGGCGACCTCAAGGAGGAGGACAGGAGCTGCTACCCGGCGTCCGACGACAGCCGCGGACAGCACGACCGCGTCCCGTCTTGACGACGGGACACCCCTCGTTGCGGCCGTCCCGACTGCACCGCGAGCCGGGCCGGTACGGCAGCAGCAAGGACCGGGACCAGAGCGGCGGAGGACGCCGTCAGCAGAAGTCGGGGCCGGCACCCAGTGGTGCCGGCCCCGGCCTGTCTGTTCTCGCTGTGATCCCCCGACCGTCCAGCCGTGACAGACCCGTGTGCTCGAGCTCGAACTTATCGGCGTCTGCCGCGCGACGGAAGCCTGCCGCCGCGCAGTGTCTCCTACCGGTCATGTCCGAAAGTTCACGTTCCGCAGACTTGTGCTCGAAGTTGCGGCACCCGTAGCATTCATACGAGCGGCGAGGAGATGAACCCCCGAGCATCTCCTCGCCGCTCTTCCTCCACCTCCCTTGAGCTCCTCGCGGCAAGGCCCGCAGCACAGGCGGCCGGGTGTCGTCGACGCCCCGTCAGGACGACCATCAGGTCACAGGGCAGAAGTTGCAGGGCACTGGTCCCCACAAGCCTGCTTCGGCTGATCGAGACCCCGGACGTGTCACTGACCCTGCTGGACGGCGGACGTGCCTTCAATCTCGCCGACACCGGTCGACGGTCTTGCCAGCTTGACCAACGGCAGTACGACACGGGGAGGCGCCCCTGCCTCGACGCCGCCCTCTTCAACGAAGTGATCGGCTCACCGTCGTCGCTCCAGTCCAGCCCTACCCCGAGTTCCGCCGAGCGGTGCAGCGGGCCGGCGACACCCGCACGCTGTCCATCGGCCTCTCAACCGGAGACCATCCTCTGGGCACGTTGAACGTCTACAAGTTCCTCAGAGAATCATGTAGGGCCGTAGGGAACTGACGACGCCGGCCTGGTCGCTCAGGCGTAGAGGTTCGGGCGTTCGTCGAAGATGACCGCCTCAAGAGCGCCCGACAGCAGAGCCGCTTCTGCCGCCTCGGACACCGCGGTGGCGAGGTAGCCGTCCCAGGCTGAAGGACCTGTGCTCTCCCCGCGACTACAAGCCCCGAGCCAATCCTGCAGCTCAAGATCGTAAGCAGTAACGAAGCGGTCGCGCCAGTCCACGGGCACGCGCGAGGAAAGAGTGCCGGCGAGCTTGGTTACTGGCCGGGCGACCTCGGGCAAGGCGACCGTACCTGAGGACCCGACCACTTCGCAGCGGATGTCGTAACCGTACTGAGCGTTCATGCTCACCTCAACATTGGCCCACGCACCTTGACCCAGCTGGAGCAAGACAAGGAGGGGATCGCTGACACCCTCGCGAGCCGCCGGGTTGTGACGAGGCTGGATCACTTGAGCAGCGACGATGTCGTCGGCGAACAGCCAGCGCAGCAGGTCGAACTCGTGGATCGCGGCGTCGTTGATCATCATCGCGCTGGTGAACGAGTCAGGCACAGTGGAATTGCGGTGTACGCAGTGCGCCATCAGGGGAAGCCCTACCTCTCCCGCGTCGATGATCGACTTCAGTGACCGGTAGGCCGGGTCGTAACGTCGCATGAACCCCACCTGGACCAGCCGGCGTCCAGACTCAACCTCGGCTGCCACGACGTTGAGGCAGGCCGCACTCGTCGTGGCGAGGGGCTTCTCGCAGAACACCGGCTTCGCGGCGGCGATGCTCCCGAGCACGTACTGCTCGTGGGTGCCCCCCCAGGACGCCACGACCACAGCGTCGACCTCTGGGTGCCCGATAAGTTCCTCCCCGGTACCGCAGACGATCGGCACGCCATATTCGTTGGCAACCGCAGCCGCGCGTGCCCCATCGGTGTCTGTCACAGCGACCACAGAGGCTCCGGCCAAGACCCTTTGCAGGCGTCGGATGTGGTCCTGCCCGATCACGCCTGCACCGATGACCCCGACGTTCACCATGAAAGAACCTCCTGCTCCGCAAGATCTACGTGATATCTCGACACTATCGCCTAAGTAGGCGCACTCTACCGTCAAGCGGACACGCTGGCTACTGGACGATAATTTGGGCGCACCCAAGAAGTCCCGATGCCCTACGCCTGGAAGCTCCACTTCCCACAGCCTAGAAGCGGAAGCAGGGTGGGGATCCAGGACGGGAAAGCGCCTGGGGCAGATCATGCTTGTCAGGCCCGAGTTCAGTGTTACCGTGGGCCGGACAAGCTGTCCGCTACATGAGTAAGGGTCCTGGTGGTGACTGAGGCATCAACGGCAGCGGAGCCGTGGCAGGACGACAACCCTCTCGGTACCCCGCCGCCCATCGCGCTGCGACTGCGCAACATCAGCAAGTCCTTTGCAGGCGTCACCGTCTTGAAAGACATCAGCTTCGAGGCCAAGGCCGGCCGGGTCCTGGCCATCATGGGTGAAAACGGCGCGGGCAAGTCGACTTTGAAGAACATCATGTGTGGCCTGCTCGCCCCTGACGAAGGGAGCATCAGCGTCGCAGGCGACGAGCGGACCCAGCTCACAAGCGCCATTGCCGGTCAACTCGGTATCGCCGCGGTGCACCAGGAGCTGAGCCTCTTCTCCAACCTGACCATCGCCGAAAACATGTTCGTCGGCATGCTGCCGCGCGACTCGGCCGGGAACGTGCGGCTCAAGCGCGTCGTGCCCGAGGCCAGCAGAATCCTGACCGAGTCCCTTGGCGAGCGCCTCAACCCCATGTTCCGCGTGGAGCACCTCTCGCTCGGGCAGCGCCAGATGGTCGAGGTCGCCAAGGCATTGGTCCGGGCCCGGACAGTCATCATCTTCGACGAGCCCACCACCTCGCTTTCGCTGTCGGAGCGCGCCCGCCTCCTCGACGCGGTCAAGCGGGTCCGCGAGAGCGGGCTTGCCGTGATCTACATCAGCCACTTTCTCGAGGAGGTCTACGCCGTCTCCGACGACATCGTTGTCCTACGCGACGGTCTCGTGGTCGCCGGCGGCGCCATCGCACAGATGCCCCGGTCCGCAGTCGAACGTCACATGGTGGGCCGTGAGCTCGGCAGCCTCGAGCACCTGCCGCTGCCGGCTAGCGTGCAGTCATCGCCACCGCTGCTCGAGGTCGACCGGCTCAGCGACCAGGACCTACTGCGCGACGTGTCCCTCTCCGTCCGACCCGGAGAGATCCTCGGTCTCGGCGGACTCCTCGGTGCCGGCCGAAGCGAGCTGGCGCAGGGGCTGATCGGGCTCCGCAAAGTGACCGGCTCCGTCAAGGTCGACGGAAAGCCGCTCGATCGGCGCACCCCGCAGACCGCGCGGAGAGCCGGGATGGTGATGGTCTCCGAGGACCGCCGGAGCGAGCAGGCCTTCCTCGACCGCCCTGTGCGGGAGAATCTGCTGGTCGGGCACTACGGACCGGCCGACAAACGGTTTCGGTTGCTGTCGCGGGTGCGCGAGCGCATCGCGAGCAGCCGAATGATCAAGAAGTTCGGTGTTCGGCTCGCGGATCAGGAGCAGGACCTCCTCTCCCTCTCGGGAGGTAATCAGCAGAAGGTCATCATCGCGCGGTGGCTCGACGAGAAGCCGCGCGTCTGCATCCTCGACGAGCCGACGAAAGGCATTGACGTCGGCGCGAAGGCCGAGATCCATCGTCTGATCCGGGAGCTGGCTGAGGATGGCGTCGCCGTCCTGCTGGTCTCCTCCGACATGCCGGAGCTCCTCGCGCTTTCGCATCGGATCGTCGTCATGCACAAGGGCCGGAACGTCGGCGAGCTAACGCCTGAGGAGTACCAGCCGGACCTCATCCTTCGTCTCGCCTCGACAGGAGCCCGCTGATGAAGGGCAAGCTGCAGATCAACAGCTCGACCGTGCTGGTCCTGTTTCTCGTCGTCGTCGTCATCGGGTTCTACCTCGCCCAACCAACCTTCCTCAGCTTCTCGAACATGAACAACATCCTCATCCAAGCGGCGGCGGCCGCCATCGCGGCAGTGGGCATGACCTTCGTTGTCCTGCTCGCCGACATCGACCTGTCCGTCGGCTCGATCATGAGTCTGTCGACGGTCGTCGCCGTCAGCCTCACCTCGACCGGGTCCCAATTCGACACGACAACGTCGGTTTGGGTCGTGCCGGTCGCCCTCCTCGTTGGAGTCCTCTGCGGACTCGCCAACGCCTTCTTGATCAACCGGCTGAAGCTCAACTCACTCATCGTCACCCTTGGCACGACCAGCGTTTTCCTAGGCGCGGCGCTGACCATAACGCAGGCGGGCACCCTGGTGCTCAGCGGCGCCCTTACCGATCTGGTTGCGCTGAGGGTCGGCGCGGTCAACCTCGTGGTCCTGGTCGTCCTGGTTCTCGCCGCCGCGGCCGGGCTGTTCCTTAAGTACCGGCCGAACGGAAGACTCATCTACGCCGTCGGCGGCGACCTCCGCTCCGCTCACGAGTCTGGACTGTCCCAGGCCAAGGCCCGCTACCTCGGCTTCGGGTTCCTCGGAGCTTGCAGCGCGATCGCCGGCCTGATCACCGTCGGGCAGGTCTCCACCATCGAGGCCAACCTTGGTGCCGACTTCGCCTTCACCGTCATCACTGCGGTCGTTATCGGCGGCACCTCGCTGTTCGGCGGACGCGGAGGAGTGCTCGGTAGCGTCCTCGGCGCGGTGCTCCTCGCCACCATCGGCAGCGGCCTCAACGCCATCAACGCCTCGCCCTACGTCTATGACGTCGTCCGCGGAACCATCCTCATCCTCGCCGTTCTTGCCGACCCGATCATCTCCCGGGTCACCTCCCGACGCGCGCTGCTCGCCGCCCGGCATGCCTGACCTGGACGCCCGACGACCTTTTTCGTTCCACCTTCCCCACCACCCGAGGAGTTCGACAATGAAGCCCACTCATCTCCACCTGCCGATCGGCGTCGCCGTCGCCGTCCTTGCCCTGACCGCTTCCGCCTGCGGCACTACCGCAAGCCCTGGCTCCAGCTCATCGGGAGGCTCGGGCGGCACCTCCGGCACCATCAAGGTCGGGGTGGCGTTCGACAAGATGGACGACTCGTTTCGGGTCGGGGAGAAGAAGTACCTCGACCAGTACGCCAAGCAGATGGGGATCGACTTGGTCTACCAGGACGCTCAGAGCGACGCCCAGAAGCAGTCGTCTCAGGTCCAGTCGTTCATCTCGCAGAAGGTCGCCGGAATCATCGAGATCCCCTGGGACACCCAGGCGGTCGCCGCCGACATCTCCGCGGCCAAAGCCGCGAACATCCCGCTGGCGATCATGGACCAGCAGCCGAGCGACACCAGTAGCGTCTACTTCTACGTGGGGGGCGACCCGAGCAGCGACGGAAAGATGGCCGGCGACTACCTGGTCAAGTCCGCCGCCGGCAAGCCGATCAAGGTCCTCGAGCTCCAGGGCTCGCTGAACAACGTGAACGGCATCGAGCGCTCCAAGGGCTTCGAGGACGCAGTTGCCTCCGCCTCCAACATCTCCATAGTCGCCAAGGCCCCGACGGACTGGAAGGCCGACAAGGCGCTCGCTGCGACACAGAACGCCCTGCAGTCCAACCCCGACCTCAATGCCGTCTACGCCCCCTGGACCGGAGCGCTGCCCGGTATCTACTCCTCCCTGAAGGCGGCCGGCAAGACCGCAGCTGTCGCCGACCCCAACCACGTCTACACCATGAGCATCAACGGCGACCAGATCGGCTGCAAGTACGTCACCTCGGGCGACCTGGGCGTTGACGTCGCGACCCCTGTAGAGGAGATGGCCAAGCAGGCGCTGCAGGCTGTGAAGGACGGAGCGGCCGGCAAGGCGCCGGTCCAGAACGTCGTCGAGCTGCCGGGCCTGGCCTACACGCCAGCCGACCTCGCCGAGAACAGGTCGAAGGTCTGGGGCTGCCAGGGCTGAGCGCCAGCGGATCACAGGGGAGAACAGGTCACCAGGAGGTCTCGATGAGCAGCAGCGCCGCAGTAGCCGACCCGTCGGCAGCACGGGGTGATCAGCCCGGTCCGGCGTCCACCCGGGGACGGTGGTGGCACGGCGCCAGGAACGTCGTTCTCGCCGTGCCGGTTCTCCCCATCACGATCCTCGTCTACGTTGTCCTTGCTGCCACCATCCCCGGGTTCGCCAGCTTCGGGAACGTGCAGAACCTGCTGGGTTCGCTTGCGGTGCTTGCCATTGCCGCGGTCGGTGCCACCATCGTTCTGCTGGTAGCGGGTATCGACTTGTCGGTTGGCTCGACCATCGCGCTGGCGTCAGTGCTCGGCGCCATCGCCACCCGTGACACCGGGTCGATGGTGGTCGGGCTCCTAGCCGCACTCGCTGCCGGGCTCGTGGTCGGGATCATCAACGGTTTCTGCATCGGAGTATTCGGACTGCCCCCGTTCGTGCTCACGCTTGGCGTGCTGCTCGCAGCCCGGGCCATCGCCTACATCAGCGCCGCCGCAGCCGCCGGCGGTGGGGGAACTGCCGCCTCGGTAGGTCAACTGCCGCCGCAGGTACTGACCTTCGGTCAGAGCACCTTTGCCGCCATCCCCAGCGCGTTTTGGATAGCGTTCGTCCTGGTGGCTGCGTTCTCGGTGTTCTTGTCCTTCACCGTCACCGGCCGCAGCTTCTACTTCGTCGGTTCGAACGAGAAGGCCGCCCGGTTCAATGGGCTCAATGTCCCCGTGATGAAGTTCCTCGCCTACGCCATCGCTGGAGTTCTCGGCGGCGTTGCCGGATGGGTGTTGATGACTCGACTTGGGTCGGGCAATGCGACAGCCGGCGACGCCCTACTGCTCCAAGTCATCGCCGCGACCGTGATCGGAGGAACCAGCCTGTTCGGCGGCCAGGGCGGCGTCTGGCGCACCCTGGTCGGCGTCTTCTTGATCACCGGCCTGACCAACGCACTCGGGCTGATCGGCATGGCGTCGTGGAACCAGGAGATCATCGTCGGGGCAGTCGTGATCTTCGGCAGCGGCCTCGCGGTCTTCTTGGCGAAGTTCCAGGCCAGATCCCGTCGGTAGCCACCCTGGCAAACCGCTCAACTGTCCGCCGGAAGAGGGGCCCGCGCACCCGCCCTCGCGAACGGGACCACTCGGTGTCCTGTCCGTTTCCCAGGCGGGCGCCGCCCAGTGTTCGGTTCGGCCCGAACCCCAGGACGGGGCTGGATGGTCGGCTTGCGCAATCTTTGCCCAGGTCAAGAGCGCGCTGCACTGTGTCAGGCCGCGACGTTGCAACCCAGCATCGAACGATATGTTTGGTCCGTCACCCGTGATCACCGGCCTAGCCCACGGCATTGGCCGGAGCTCGCGCCTCCCGACTGGGCACAGAAGGCGCACGCGTCAAGCACGCAACCCTGACGTACAAAGCAGCCGAGGAGTTCGCTCGGAAGCTCCCGTAAGACCATCCCTCGGGCTAGACGTTACTGACCAGTGTTCGGATCGGGCGGCGTGCCGGACGCACGCAGGCCGACCGATGCTCCTATGCACGCTTCAGGCATCAGATGATCTCGGGCTTGGGGAGTCCTTCTTGGATTCGGCGTCCGGCGTAGGCGCGGCTTCGTGGGTTCTTAGCGGGGCCGGTTGAGCACGACGATGTAGAGGGCGTTGTTGGCGTGGCGGTCGCCGCTTCGATTGAGTCGGTGTCGGTGGGTGCGGCCGCTGCTGGCGGGGCCGACGCGGCGTCGCAGAGGTGGGCGAAGGCGGCCTCGGAGGTGATCCGCTCGGGGTTGTCGCCGGCGCTGGTCAGAAGCTGGCCGGCGACCTCGGGGCCGACAACGCGCAGGCAGAGCGGGTCGACACGATGCGAGTGGGCAGCGCGTGTTGATCATCTGCGACCGCCCACCAAGCTTCAAGAAAGTAGGACATGGAGAGAGCGCACAGGCCAGCTGCTCAGCGTACGCATCGGAAAGTCCCGACGCGTGCCTGCCGCCGCCGTCCACGCCTTCGTCGATCAGCTGCTGGAAGGGGGAAGCGGCTCTTGACTCAGTGCGCCAACGGGGAAGGGCCGATCTACCGATGCCAGGACGGCCTGGTCGAGCGGAATGTGGCGACTGTCGTTCGCGCTCCGTCCGTCGCGCAGCAGGAGGTCCAGCCGTGGTCGACCGAGGAGGCCGCCACCTTCTTGGAGTCGGCGTCGCGACACCGGCTGCACGGTCTCTTCTCGGTCGGCGTCGCCCTAGGCCTCCGGAAGGGTGAACTGTTGGCACTGCGGTGGGAGGACGTTGACCTCGATGCCAGAACGATCCGCGCGCGGCAGACCGTGCAACGCCTGCCGCACGTCGGCCTGGTCTATGGCCCACCTGACTCGCTGCGCTCTCGCCGCACTATTCCCCTGCCGGACGCATCCGCCAGAGCACTGCGCCGGCACCGGCACCGGGCCATGCAGGCAGCAGAGGCGCTCGCTGCGGGTCCGGCGTTGACGACTCGCGTCTGGTCTTCAGCTCGACGGTCGGCACGGTCCTCGAGCCACGCAACGTGACGCGGCTCCTCAACGGCTCATCTCCGAGGCGGCCGTGCGCCGCATCCGGTTCCACGACATGCGGCACACCTGCGCGTCGCTGCTGCTTGGCGCAGAACGTCCCGGCTCGGGTCGTGATGGAGGTCCTTGGGCACGCGCAGCTGTCGATGACCACGGACCTCTATTCGCATGTCATGCCCACCGCTCTCCGTGAGGCTGTGTCCGCGATGGACCGCGCTCGGCCACCTGGCCTAACCGCCTCCGCCAGGTCCGCCCACAGCCGTAGGCAGTGACTGTTCGCACTGCCGATCCCGGCCACCCGTGAGTACCCGAGCGTTGCCGCTGCCTATGTGCGGTCCGTAACCGTTCAGACCAGTGCAGCCCCAGGACGACGAGTTGCTGTCAATCGGCTGCGGAGTGTCAGCGTCACACTCGCCCTACGGTCCGAAAGTGCTGATAACCAGCCCTGCTACTGCGCACCCGGAGAGACTCGAACTCCCAACCTTCTGATCCGTAGTCAGATGCTCTATCCGTTGAGCTACGGGTGCCTGCCGGATCACGCCGACAACGAGGGGAGAGTCTAGCGGGCCGCGCGGGAGGACGCGAACGGAGATCTCAGCCCGCTGCCGCGCCCAGCTCGAGCGAGTCCCGGAACACGGGTCGGGCTCAGGAGGCGCCGGTCACGGACACGACCGTCATCCCGCCCTGCGTGGAGGACGGGTCGTCCATCGCGGCCAGGGCGGCACCGGCCTCGTCGAGGGTGATGACCGAGCCGACGAGGCGCGCGGGGTCGAGGAGGCCGTCGGCGACCATCGCGAGCATGGCCGGGTAGTCGACGGCCGACATCCCGTGCGACCCGAAGACCTGGAGCTCGCGGCCGACGACGAGGTCCCACGGCACCGGCGCACCGGCGGCGTCACCGAGGAGCAGGCCGACCTGGACGTGCCGGCCGTGGCGGCGGAGGCTGCGTACGGAGGCGTCGAGGGTGACCGCCGAGCCCAGGGCGTCGAGGCCGACGTGCGCCCCACCGCCCGTCAGCTCCCGGACCGCCGCGACGGCGCCGTCGGCCGGGAGCGCCGCCGAGGCGCCCAGCTCGAGCGCGCGTGCCCGGGCAGCCGCAGAGACGTCGACCGCGACGACCCGGGCGCCCAGGGCGGTGGCGATCATCACCGCCGACAGCCCCACCCCGCCGCAGCCGAGCACGACCACCCACTCCCCCGCCCGCACCCGGGCCACCCCCGTCAGCGCACGGAACGCGGTCGCGAAGCGGCAGCCGAGGGCCGCCGCGGCCACGAGGTCGACCGCGTCCGGCAGGCGTACGAGGTTCGTGCCGGCCGCGTGCACGGCGACCTGCTCCGCGAAGGAGCCGGCGTAGGTGAAGCCGGGCTGCACCTGGTCGGGGCAGACCTGCGCGTCCCCCTCCGCGCACCAGCCGCAGCGGCCGCACCCGAGCACGAACGGGGCGGTCACGCGGTCCCCCACCGAGAAGCCGGTGCCGCCCCCAGGAACGTCAGCACCCACCTCGGCGACGACGCCGGCCCACTCGTGCCCGGGCGTGTGGGGCAACGGCACCGGGTCGTGCCCGCGCCACGCGTGCCAGTCCGAGCGGCAGACGCCGGTCGCCACCACGTCCACGACGACACCGTCCGGCGGGCAGGCCGGTCGCGGCACCTGGCGCACCTCGGGTCGAGCGCCCACCGCGTCGTAGACCACGGCCCGCATGGTCGGCGTGCGTCGCGGCAGGTCTGGGTAATCGCTGTCCACACAAGGAACGTACGCACGGCTGCAGCACAGCCGACGGACAGGCGCGCGCCTCAAGGTGGACGAGATGACGAACGACGGCACGACACAGGAACCAGCCCCGGCGCAGCACGGCGGACCGAGGATCACCCGACGCCGGGCGCTCGCGCTGGCGGGCGCCGGGGTGATCGGCGTCGCGGGAGCCGGGAGCGTCGGCGGCTACGCGGTGGGCCGGACCCACGAACGCCGCGTGCAGTCGGTGACCGCGGCAGCCAAGGCCGTGCCGCCACCGTCC
>Ga0210040_10007813_pt1 | contig 12830 bp, 5 predicted proteins | sample CryGeyCG12114_NA_FD_185462 | JGI IMG/M metagenome (GOLD analysis project Ga0210040, IMG submission 185462) | Groundwater microbial communities from aquifer - Crystal Geyser CG19_WC_8/21/14_NA (SPAdes) (version 2) | ecosystem: Environmental > Aquatic > Deep subsurface > Groundwater | place: USA... | reverse complement strand
ACATACTGATAACACACACTCATGCAAAATTTCATAAAAATCGGTCGAACCGTTCGACCTGTAGCGTGGTAACAAGGTAAACTATAAAAAATAGAGTGGTTCTATAAGCCCTGGTTGGGCTAAAAATACCGAGAATGCCATTAATATTCGTCTCTAACTAAGTAACTAACTAACCAACTGCCTACTAAGGAAAAATTATATCAAACATTTGATTAACGTATGCATGTGAACCTACAGACTACAAACAAAAAGTGGCAGCCATATAATAAAACCTTATATGCGATGAGTAACGTTGCAAACATTACACGGAGAATTAGGAGGAACGTGAATGCCTCTTGGGTACAAAAAAACTGTGAGCCTAGGGAAGAACGCGTCTATAAAAAGACACCACCCACAAAGAACCTTGATATGAATAATGATTCTCATTAGCTCGGCAGACGAATGACAATTGATCTTTTGAATCTCCTGCAACAACATGACCAAAATGAAACAATCGTGCTCCATCTTACCTTTGCCAGAAAAAGTGGACTTCACAGGTGGTTTCCTCACAAGTTTTCTTGGGGTACAAGGTTTCTTGCACACAGACTTTTTACGACCACTCGGGGTAGCGCAACTAAACATGCCCGATCCCAGTAAACTTATTGAGCCACCTTGAATGCCTGTAATGCTCATGTCTTCCTTTTCATGGTGATTTTCTATGGCTTTCTGAGCCTGAGGAGAAAAACTACCAGAGTCACTACTAGTAATACTACTACTACAACAATCACTGGAACATGAACTGGAGGCAGTAAACGTGATTTTTTTCCGTGAGCAATGCTCATCTCCATTGTTAGTTTCCCTCATCATCAGATGGGTGTGTGAATCCCAAGTTTCATTATGCAAATCAAGATGAGGGAGCTCATTATTACTTCCACTACTACTATTGCTTCCCTTTGCCAGAAAAGAGTTATGGCTATAACCATCATCGTCGCTACTACAACTGGAGATGGGATTCAGCTTATCATCATCATAAATATTCCCTTGCTTAAATCTGACGCTATTTTTCTCGGGATAGTGTCTTGAGCTCTTGTCCGAGTCCCCAGACGAGATGGAGAAACGACTAAGACTAGTGGAAGTGGTGGGAGAAGAACCCTCTACAGGTGGATACGGGCTCATAAATCCTTCATCCTCCAGTGTCGGCATCTCAAAGGGCTCACCTAAGGGCTCTCCGCTGAGCCGGCCCTTTAATTTCTCGAGCTCGGGCCCTCCTCCAGTCACGTATGATGAGCGGCATGCATCATGGACCACGAACAACCCTTCATTGTTATTATTATTATCATTATGATGGCCATTACGACCAGAATGCTTCATCAACAGGGCTGGATCGTCAGGAATAATGTCTTGCTGCACTTTTCCCACCAATGGGTTGTCATGGGAGTCCGTAGTGCTCACGGACACGTCCGTCAGGAAACTCATGGGCATGATTGAATCTCCGTGATAACTGTCTTCGGCAGACACTCGTCTCCCGATTTCAGCTACACTGCTCATGGGGCATTTGTATTCACTAGAGGAGGACAATTCCGATGGTGAGTCTTCAGGGATGATCGGCAAAAGGTGAAAGTCGTCATTTTCATACAGAGCATAGCTACTGTTCTTAATATTTTCAAAGTGTTCCAAGTCCTGGGAGTTCACTGTAGGCATTCTAGAGATGGAGGATGAGCCTGACGATGAAACAGAACAAGAGGACGAGTCATCGGAAAATCGATTGGCATCAGTCCAATGTCTTTGGAGGACAGCAAGTGACAAGCTTTTTTCTTCAGGACTGGACGGCGCTTCTTCATCTTGTTCACCTGGGATTTGAGGAAGACAATCGTGATAGTATCGCTTTAAAAATCGATTCAACCTTTCCGTCTGGTTCTTAATGCGTTCCAGTTTACGCAGTTCAGATCGTTTCAGTGTCAGTTTTCTTGCACATCGAGCAATCCTGGGGCTCACGAATGTGATGGATTTTTCTAAAAATTGCGGGTCTGTTGTATCGTGATGGGATGAGTAGATATTATAACCGTCCAATTTGCTTTTCCACTTGGTTGAGGAATCCTCCTCATTTTTTGCATCACCACTAGGAATTAATCCTTTGGAATCTATACTTTTAGGCTTATTGGACGAGCCCAACTCTACCTTCCTAGCAGTGGTATCATTTGTTTCACGTTCCCCCAGCTCATCCACACTCTCAATAACATTATTGTTCTGCTCACGAAGTGGACTGCATGCATTTTTGGGAAACTCGTTGCGCACCTTGTGATAATCTTCTCCACAGGCGGAGGTGATCTTTGTACTTTGCTTTACCGTGGGAACTTTGCCTTTGCCACAACTTATTACTTTTTTAACATCATTGGACGGCACGTCATAATGGTTAGTTCTACAATTAGGGGAGATAATATCACTGCACACAGCACTCGTTGGATATATTTCATTGCAAAGTAGTTTCTCACCAGGGGATTTACTACCATTTGTATTTGTAGTACGTTTCCACAATTTTTGGTCTTTCTCACCAGTCCTTGATGAGGTAGAATATACTTTGAGTGGCCGATTTTTTGCTTCTCTAATCAAACTGGAAGATGAAGATCTCAAACTACTTCGACTTGTACAAATGGTTACTTTCTTTGGATTACTTGGATGACTTTTACTCTCCTTTTTGAGTGCTGAATGCAAAATTAGACCACTAGAGCTCCCACGGCTGCTACTGTGACTACTCCTACTACTACCCGGTGGACTTTTGGCCTTCCTGCATTTTTTTAACGGTTGTATAACCGTATTTAGCTTGTCAATATTTACACTATTGCTACTATTATTATTTACAGTGTTTGTATCTTGGAGCATTCGTTCATATTGCTTCACAATGGCTAGTGGGAGTTGATCTAAACTCATGTACAGCATTGATTTGCTATCCATCCCATTGTTGCTATCTTTCCCTTCAAGTTTGCTCTGATTTGTTGAAAAAGAATTACTTTGTTCACGAACATAGTAACTTTTCATAAGTCTTGAGAATCTAAAGTGACTTTTTGTTTTCGTCCCCAGTCTATGATTCCCATTCTTTTGGTGAAGGAGTTGACTACTTCTAGGTTTGTATTCACCAGACAACTCCACTTCCGATATGACGGACGATGGTGTGCTCACATTGCTTGGACTGGCCTTAAGCCGCTTCCGCGGCTTAGAAATTGTCCCACTGGTTGTAGGAGTGGACATGGAGTTGTTTCGGTGTTGTTCATCTTTTGCAACGGCCCACTTCAACATACCTGCAGCATACAAAGAGAGAGTGAACATTAAGTCATTATTACCATATCATGATCATCACATTCTCATAAATTTGGGACTGAGTGAGCGCACGTCAAATTAAGTTATATACGATTGCTGCACCTATCTACAACAACACACAGAAAACAGGCACAGCCGGGTTTGATGAGGATTTTAACAATGTGTGTAGTAGTAAGTAAGTATAATAAAGTTCACTCTGCGAATTGAACAAGACAGTGTGCGTTATGAATAGACACCAAATTTTGATGGCAGATAACCCCTGTCTTCTCAGTTTTTACAATCAACATGTTTTCCCTATTGAATAAACGAATGGGACAGGAAATCCACTCATGTGTCACATTCATTCATGTGTGTAATGCTATGTGATATGAACCGGTTTCGATATGAGCGAGTGTAAGATGTATTTTTCGTGCAATCGTGTCCTAAGGAACGCAACAAGATTTAATTCCATCGAAAATGAAGGAAACAAGACAGCGGGGATCTTTGTTAGACGTGGGAGAGAGTCAATACATCAAAATTTTGGACCAACTAATACTTTAATGTGGATAATCATAGGGTGGCCTCAAACATTACTACACGTAAAGGGAAGGAACGGTAATTAGTTAGTTAGTTGGTAAACAGTGATTTCAAGGCAGAAGCTATGGGTAACAAAGACTGCCTACGCTCGGAAGATGTTGGAGATTTCTTTAGGGTCGTAAAACGTGAAGTAGACAACAATAGGGAAAAACTATTATGAGTAGATCTCTCCATTTTTGACGTACTGTTTGCATTTGGATTGCCGAGACGTTCTTACACACTAATGGAGGCAAATTAGCTCGTTTCATGCAAAAACAATGCTCACTAATCGGTCGTAAAAAGTATGCCAAAGAAGACGACACGATTGTGTAATATTAGTTTTCAGCTAAAAAAATGCCTACCACTTACTTAATCGTTAGTTAGTTAGGAGGGGAAAAATTCACATTAAAGAGAATTTTATTACAGCCCGTGGTCACTACAGGGAGCATTCTTGTGTAAAAATTGGAGCTCTTATGCACTCCCCATGAATGGATAAATGAATGCATGCACTTGCTTTTTGAATATCCAATTTAACTTGGATTAAGGGCATAAATAATAATATGAGCAAGTACAACTTTGGACTCTTATCCTTTAAAGCTTTATGACTCTTTGAATGGTTCACCTTTGCTCCTTGTTGGTTCACGTAGTACAGTGAATTTGATAAGTGAGGAGAAAAAAAAATCTCTGTCCCTAGTTTTGGAATTTCACCCAAGGCTGCTTCTGTTGCACCCGTTGAGAAGAGCTTGTTCTTCTTTGGATCTCTAACATGACGTAATAAGTAGCTTGTGCTCTTAATAATAACAATGCAGGCAAACATATTTTCAACCTAACAAATAGGGCATCTTTTTCCTTTAACGGACTTTTCTGTAAATCTCTCCCAGAAAAAGGTAGACCCAGATGAACATAGAAAAAACACAACTAACTAACTAACTAAACTGCACCAAACTTGTAACGGTCATTTTTCACAAACTCAAATTCCCTCTCCCAGCCATTTCTCTCATGTTAATATCATCCTGCTCTCCCTTTATATGGAAATGAGTTGCAATTGGATTTTCATTATGATTGTATCAAAAAGGTGCGTGTTCCGGCCACATACATATTAGTTAGTCAGTGAATTTACTAACCAACCAACTAACTAACTGCACACAGTTCAATGCATAAATGATAATAAACTATCGTTATGAACAAAGACAATGCGTACATTTAAGTGCACATAACGTGCCTATACGTCATAAATAAGTAAAGCTAACTAACCCATCTGACACAGGATCAAATGGATGCGCGAGTGTTGCACAGCGGTAGATTTTATATTATTATTATTCATGGGCTCCATATTGAATACATTCTAATCTTGATCATAAGTGAAATCATCCCGAAATGGAATCTCATTTAGACATCCATACCTCTAGTTTTTTCCTCTCTAGTTAAAGTTCATTACTTTATAGTAGCAATCATAAAAATCCATGCTCACTAACTGCCCAACTCATGCACCACAATCTACTCGTCGCTGATGATTACTTTTTCCATGCCCTCTGCACCATATACAGTGGGAACTGACAAGAGACCAAACACCCAATGTCAAAGTTCCTCTCACTCACCACCCATTCATGTCAGAGATGCAAATGAGATAATTGGTGAACACAACAATCGAGTGGGTAGTCCGTCATACGCATGAATAATACTATCTGTGACTTGCTACTAACTAACTAGCAAACCAACGTGTACAACGAAAGTGAAAGGTCTTGTATGTCCGCCTGTCAATCAGGCACTCTTCATTCTTTTTCAGTGGTCGTCAACGGACTAACTAACTAACTAACTACTAGTCCTAACAATGCTCATTTCCATAATATGACTATATGTGACTTACTCTTACTCATTCATCCATGTGTTATGTGATACGTGTGTGCGTTGAATGAATTAGGCAAAAGTCCGGTAAAGCGAAAGTTTATAGCTTTATGACTTTGGCGGACAGCTGAGCAATTTGGAGTTTTGAAAACTCTACTTCCTTTTAAACTTGACTGACAAGCTGAGTTGAATGAACATATGCTGATGTGTAATGATAGGAGTAATGCAATTTGAACTTATGGCACAAGCCAAGCACACTTTCCCTAATTGATGAGAACAGTTTATTAAGGAAAATACAAGATTTAGCCATGAGATAATGATGAATGAGAGAGCACGCGACCAAGTATAGATAGAAGTTAGTTAGTTAGATATCATGTAACGGAATCAACGTTTAGGAATTGATATTCCGTGCTATTTGCCTGGTGTGTTTTGTATTATGTTTACTCTTTAGTTTGTAATATGTGAGGGCGCAATATAGCATGCATGGAAAAGAGCATCTGTTGTTGATTAACAAACTTGTGAGCAATTTTTACATCTCAATGTCCGCATATGCTTTCTCTATCTCATATTAAGATCTTAAACCACCTTATGGTGTGCTCTGTCATTTACATTGTGCTCAATGACTATTATGAAATATGCAAAATGACGTTTAAATACACTGGGATGAGTTATGGATGAGTAGAAATTCATCACGCAGCTATAGTTCATTTAAAAAATGATGTTGATAAAATTTCCGTTCCCAGATCTTACAATTGATAGTTTGGAATAAATAGGAACAGAAGTTACTTTTGTAACGAATGACTAACATGCATGGTTCAGTGAATGGAAAACACATGGCATCTTGTTGTACCGTGCGAGCACCAGTGTGTGAAGCCAAATGGGGAAATATTTGACAGGTAAAAGAGAGTTTTTATACAACTAACTGGGTGTGTGTGCATCTTACCTTTTAACCGCATAGCGAGCTCATTTCCATTCACAATTAAGAAAATTTCTGTATGACGGAACGCAAGAAAACCACAAAAGTCTAGTCACTTGTTACATGTGAAAAACTCATCACAAGAGTACCACTTGTAAAGTTAGTTACTTAGTTAGTGTCTAACAATCATTTTTCATATTGTCAAAAACATAGATGATTATATGAAGAAACCACAAAATTAAACTGTTGCTTCCATACACTCATTCACTACCACACTTAACGAAATCTATGACATGTACCGTGTTATGTGTTGGAGGTGCAAAAATCTTAACAAGTGGGCTGTCAAAAAGATTTAAAAAAATTAAAAACTCGCTTAATGATTCCCACGTACGTATGTACATTCAAGGAGGGAACTAATGGAAAAAATAAATGAAATGTGATTGTTGGCATAACTGTTATGACTATAACATACAGTTGTTGCACTGCACACACTTAATAAAAACTTGTGCACTACTAGATTTGCAGTAAGTAGCAACAAGATTGGATAGGGATGGTAATGCACTCTTTACAACGAGGAAGTAAAAACTTGACTGTGAGATAATAATTTTTAAGAGTAAAAAATCTTCTTAAGTTGGTAGTTAGTTGCTGCGTTGGAACACTGTGAGAGGATTATGATTGAATCTGCAGCGTTTGAATCCGCAACGGAAAATGGATGGGCAATCAGAGATAATATAAGTTTTAAAGACAGCCTAAAGGAGAGAACCATGTACTGTCGGCCTGTTTTTTATCATGAAAGTGCATGCATCTTATACACATACTGAACAACACACACCGTGTCCATATTACATACACGTATACACATGGGATTCACTTAATCGTTTCTCCACAACTAAAAGCAATGCACTAGGTAAAATTTTCTCATCTGTTGTCTACTATGTGAGATTCCCCGGCTTACTTCATTGTTGTTATTAGTTGGCTAGTATCCAGTCCGCCTATAAGATCTGTTTGTAAGAGTTTGACCGTTTTACAAACCCAAAAGGTAGTGTACACAAACATGTAACGTTAGATAGTTAAACTACTTACTACGCTTTTGCCATCAACTAACTATGTATTTCTTGACTATGTCCCATGCAAAGAAATTGGTAACTAGCTACGGTTTCCCATATTGGTCAAGGTATGATCCAGCAGCCCATAACGTCCTTTTTTTGTCGTGAAAAAGGCGAGTCTCAAACGAGCCCATAAAATTAATAGATTTTGTGGACCATGTTATTGAACGCTTGTGATTGGTAAAGTGATTTTTGAAACCATAGCTGGTAAGTTGGTAATTTATTCTTATACAGGTGCAGTGTAATAATACCCGCAGTGTAAAAAAAGATGCAATATCCAATTGAATGTAATGGAGCCACACATGGACAGCAGACGAGAGATACTTTTATGTTATAGGAACCTGTTCCAGACGAAAATATTAAAAACAACTCATAAAGATGCAACCTGTCTCTCTCTCTCACTCCCAGCTAAAGCCAAGGTCCTTCCTGGTAACTTATAACGAACAAATTACCCGTATAAATAAATGCATAGAAAAATCTCATAATGAAGACTGGAAACAACTTGAGTTGCTAACTAACTAATAAGGAGATAAGAGTAAGCTTATGAACATAAAAACGGATTTAGTAATGTATGCCACGTCTAACTAACTAACTGTAGCTAGAGCTAGTTCCTAATTCCAGTCAGACCGGAGTCTTCTCCAGTCCCATTTACCATGTTATGTTTTCATCCTCTGGTGGTAAGTAGTAAACTGATCTCATATGTGGACTAACTAACTAACACTACTTACCCACATACCCATATATGCATGCATGCAGTCGTTCCCTCAGGTGAGATGTGTGTGAGGTCTGTCTTATAGCTTGGGAAATCATGTTGGCCAAGGGACGCACAAACAAACTTTATCTATGTTTAGTCACAAGGGAGTTTGGAATTCCAAAATCCTGAGGGCATCATTGCAGCCTTTTTTTATTACTGTCTATTAAGGGAGCAGAAATAGGAAGATGAGGCGGCTTATAAATAAAATCATCTGTGTGTGTGTTTGGAACTCGCCCTTGCTCATCATCACGACTCCTTGGACTCATCATCATAATATTATCATAACTATGACCAGAGGAACAAGTGGTTCCATGCAGGCAGTTAGTTATAGGAATGAGAATGTATGAAATGAAATGAATAGGAGGATTTCATGATTAAATAGTTCTCCTTATGGGATGATAAAGGTAGTGAGTGAGCTTTTCTCCTTATGGCTACAGCCTTCATGATGATCATGGAATCTCACTTTTAGAGTTTGAAATGAATAAAAGAGGGAAAAAAACTAATTGTATATGCAGCAAACAGCTAAAACAGGAATAGCACAAAAATGTAGCATTTCTCACAAATGAGTATTTGTAATACAATGGTTTTGCCTGTAGGTGAAACTAACTAACTTAAAACCCCATATGGTGCAAGGGTAGTCAATCAAAATAGTATAAATCGGTTAATTGGCATAAATCAAATGCAGCTTATAGAGCTAGCAAGCACTTTTTCGTCCACTGTTAATAATGCATTACTTGCAAGATTATTATTTTGGTAGAAAATATGGATGTGAAATAGTTTGTTCACTCATCATCGCATCGTGTTTGTTAATATAGGGAACTTATTGTGTGCCTTGGATATTGTAATGATAATCCACGTGAAAAGCATTCCTGTCCAAAGGCATGTACAAGAAAAAACGGATGATGTGCAGGTACTCTTTGTAATTTATAGAGTGAACGTGCATGCATTGCATAGAATATCATGACCGACTGACTGACTACACATTTTAATAACAACATTTCCCAGTCAGCTGGTCAGTCATCAAGGGCTCATAATGGGAATATTAATAATGATGATCTTCTCTAGTTATTTATTTACTCATGGGAATTGCATCCTTAAAACCGTGATTAGATCTGGTTATTAAGGTGAAACAAATGGTATCACGATTCTTCCACGCTTTTTAGGACTTACCTTAGTCAGTGATGAGATCTTCTCATGAGAAGAGAAAAAATTCCAGACTTGAATTCACAAACTAGCCCACTAGATTGTCACTAGTATACTATGCATCCAAAAAAACGTTATTTTTTCACACAGGAGTCAAATCTTCTGTATGTTGAATTAACCGGTGAACTTTATACACCCATCCTCTACAATGATAAATTGTATGCGTTTAATTCTAATTGCATGTCATGCGCTGCGGAATGCAACACATTAGAACTTTGTTCAACACACTGAGTAACAAAAAAGAGAGACTACGAGTGTGAAAAAAGTTTCACAGGTTAAACGAATTCCACAAGTTAACTTTTAATCGCACTAATGGATTTAATTATCCAGGCAAAAACGTGCACTTTCTTACCGAGCCACAGTAGTAACCAGCTTAGTTAGTTAGAATTTTAACAATGTTTCCCAACTCTCTTAGGTATAAACGTAAACGCTTCAATCTTTTGTAGTCCTTCAAAAAACTTTGTTCACAAAAGTTAAAACTTTAAATCCACTATGAGTAAGTAAACAGACATGTAAACTGCACAGTAGAGCAAATAATAGTGATGTTCGAGTGACTTAAGAATTTTGCTCCCAATGAACATACTACGGAAACTTTCGCCTTTTAGTTATATGTAGTTAGTTAGTTAGTTAGTTAACTCACTGTTGTTTAGGGTAGTTGCGTAAAAATTCATATGGGTACTACTCAATGCAGTAGAACTGTGCACCATAGCACCATGTATTGTTGCATACATGAGCATCAACAGGCTACCAACCAAGTAATAATACCATGCAATAGTCTTCACTGGGCATTTTAGTTAGACCCTTTCAGGTACTCTGTAGGTAGTCTACCGGTAAAAGACTTGATGAGAATACGTAGTACGTACTTAACATTTTGAGTTCCTACAAGTGCACTAATTTTATCAAGCACTAACTAACTAGTTGGAAGTAACCAACTTTCATTTTCTTTAGGACGAGACATATAAAGTGATCTGGAGCAATTTTAAAGTAAAGCAAAAGATTGGACATTGTATTTTTACCTCAGAACAAATATTGCAGGATAATAATTACATATGAAAAACAAAGACATTAGTTCATCCAATTAAAAATTAAACTAGTTGGAAACTTTAATTAGCATGAGTGTAGAAAAAACGGTATCAGTAGTAGTGGGCAGTAGTGCATTACATATAGGGAACTACTATGTACTGCTCATCGATAATGATGTTCACTATTATTGATGAGTATTTTTTCCCTGTGGCTCCAATATCATGCTTACTTTCTGTGTCGGCCCGCTCTCCATGCGATTATCTAACAATCTAAATCTATCTGTGCACAATTGATGAATGTTCCTTTGTTATTAAGAATCGCCCATGTACTTACTACTTCTATTATACGCTAAAGGGTAAGTAGGGATAAAAAATTCAACCCATGTTAATTTATTATTGTTCTTTGGTGAGCCTTCAAAAACTGGATCATCATGCTCATGGAATGAAAGTCAGGAAAACTGTGCCAGTAGAGAAAAATGTTGTGCTATGCTGTGAAAATGGACTAAACAAAAGAAGGGCATATTACATACCTTTGTATAGCAAATATACTAATAATATGATGATGAGGTGAAATGATTCCTTAGATATCTTACCCCTCTCTTGAAATCTGGATCTAGTTAGTTTGTTATAGTTAACTGGTCTATGGTAATCAAAAGTATGACTCTACAAGTAGACGTTAGTATACGTGAGTTCAAAAGTTCCATCTGCTGTTTAGGGCTGAAAATGGGTCCTTTTTTGCACCTTGTAAGTTTTCTTTAGATTTGGAGGCCCTGATGAATTATGCAATGGAAGAAACTACAAGCTAAGGGTACTCTGGGCTCCTTTTCACTATTATCATGCATATGAATCAAAGGTGATGCATACAACTTGTAGTTGAGATCCCATTTCATCGTTGACTGTGACATGACTTGGGTTTAGAAGAGACACCTTGGTTAAAAAATTTGGAGGGGACTGTGCGGTAGTGGTATGCTGCATAGTGTAACTTAAAACACAAAAGGAGTAAACAACCCTTATTTGTTTCATTAGCATTTTGTACAAGGAATGCGCAGTTCTCAAGAGTCTAATTCTTTCCAGCACAGTGGTTCTAAATGAATGGATAAACAAGCTGCTGTTTATAAAATGAGGATGTTGTACCAAAACTTAGTTTTTTACTTCATTAAAACAACGCTTACACTTTTAAGCCGCATTTTTGCTACAAGAGGATTACTGTAGAGGTTAAACATTCTGCCGTAAATTTTTTGTTATAGGTTAGATTGTGTTCAAAGAAAAGATTTAGTAACCAACAAACACACGTCAACATTTATTAAGTTTATAGCAAAATTTTATTGACAAATAATTGGGGAATAAAAAGCAAAAAAATCACTCCTCACATTACATATACACTACACACCCATAAAATATTTTATCGTTTTTTGACACCAAAAGTCTGCCATTCTATATGGTTCATTCTCAGGACATTATAATACTGGTAAAGTGAGAGAAAAAACTTTTATTATGTCAATATTTACGTAGATTTATGCACCACAATTTTTTCCCATTACAAGTTTGCCAACCTTTTGTTTGCATCTACAAATGTGAGATTATTCTCACCTACTTAAGCTGTACATATATATGGTCTACAACCACTTTCACATCAATAAGGACATAAACGATCTTAACAGAGATGATCAAGTCGTAAACAAACAATTCAGTAAAATGTGAACAAACGACTTATCGCCTCACAAATTTCTCATCCCTTTCTTACCCAAAATGGGGAACACTAATAAAGCACAAGATTCCAACATTGGGTGTAGTGGGTGTAGTTAGTTCTCTATTCACCGTATACTAACCTCAACTAACTAACCTACAGTGAATGACATAAATTTTCAGGCGACTAAACTTTCTTTTCACTACTAAAAAAGTGGCACGTATGCGTGTAATGTAATCATGTCTCCTCCTTGTACAAGAATCCAAAGAAAAATTCCTTGAAATTTATACCGTCTTTTTCTAAAACATTTTTTGTTAACTTACTAACTATAGTTGGAACTCAAGCAAACCAAAGTTGAATAGGAAAGGGTGAAAAAATTCCAAGTAAACTTGATGCAACTTGATATCCATACAAAGGTGTCAGTGTGGATTTCTTTAGGTGGTAAAAT
>Ga0210040_10007812_pt1 | contig 12831 bp, 15 predicted proteins | sample CryGeyCG12114_NA_FD_185462 | JGI IMG/M metagenome (GOLD analysis project Ga0210040, IMG submission 185462) | Groundwater microbial communities from aquifer - Crystal Geyser CG19_WC_8/21/14_NA (SPAdes) (version 2) | ecosystem: Environmental > Aquatic > Deep subsurface > Groundwater | place: USA... | reverse complement strand
TACTTTCTAGTAGCTATTATTACTTACTTCTAGTAGATTATTAAGCTTAAAGTAATCTAGTTCTTAATTATTAATTAGATCTTATATCTCTCCTTTTAGATTAATAGATTTCTAAATACTTTTATTTCTATAGTAGAACTTAAGCTAAGTATACTAGTATAGCTAGTCTAATTAGCTTTTAAGTAGTATATTAAGTATATTAACTTAGTTATTACTTATTATAAGCGTATATATATATATAGATTAGAAGATAATAGAGTAGATTAATTATTTTAAACTCTTAGTAATATAAAGTATATAAAGAGAATTATTACTATAACTTTATAATACTAGATTTATAACTATTAGAGCTAAGTAAGCTTAGAACTTAGATTAAAATAAGTATATTAATTAGATAACTACTTAAGAGAAAATTAGATAAAAATCTAGTATATATACTCTTCTTTTAGAGGGCTTAATTACTAAATCTCTAGACCTAATCTTATAATCTACCTTAGCTTAAACCTCTATACTATAATAGTATTTATAAATACTTTAATTAAAGTAATTAAGTATAAAAAAAAATATTATTAAAATAGTAGTATAAAAGGCGCTAGTTCTACTTATATAGTATAAAATAGTTTTATATTATATAAGATAGACTTTCTACTATTTTCTTTAGTAGTAATTAATCTATTTTTCTTAATAATTATATACTATTTTTATTTTATACTTATTTCTATATCTACTTTATAACTATATTCTAATAATAGTAATATTAAGAATACTTTTAGAAAAGCTAAAAAGAAGATTTAAATTTTAAAATAGTTAATTAACTAAGGTAGTTACTTTACTCTAAATAGCTATAAGGCTAGTAGGTTGCTACTACGACCAAAATGCTGCTATTGGCTACTTCTAAAGCAGCTATGACATCAGCGCTTGCCCGAACATCACCACAACCTCGATTACCCCTTCCATCCTAGCCTCCATCGCCTCGTTCTTTTGTATCTGACCAATGCCGCTTGTGTTACCGAGTAGCGGCTGGTCCCAATTGGCGACTTCGACAGCATGCACATGGCGAAGACCCCCATACATGTGGCATTGCGTTCGAACGATGGAGCCCAACGGTATATAGCTTTGGCTTTTCTTCATGTTAGCAACTTCATAGAACACAATGGCCTTCAACACCCATACCGAATCCATCACTCTCAACCAGACGTTCCACTACGAAAATGCTACCCATAGCTACGACATCAAATGGTGCTCATTAGGCGATCGAGAAAAACCACCACTTATCTTCATTCATGGCACGCCCTGGTCATCTCGTGTATGGACTCCATTTGCTCTGGCGTTATCACGTCAATTCCACGTCTACCTATCCGACAACACAGGTTTTGGCGAATCGCCCTCGGAGCGCAAGCTGGTCGGCGCCACGTTTAGCCCTAATAACAAAATGCAAGAGCTTGACGCAGATTTGGCGCGACAGTCCGAAGCGTTTGCCGCCTTGTTCAATTCGTGGGAAAGAAATCGGGACGACCAGAGGCCTCACGTCATTGCACACGACCATGCAGGACTGATGAGCTTGCGCGCATACTTGCTGCACGACTGTCACTTTGCTAGCCTTTGCCTCATTGACGTCGTTGCGATCGGGCCTTTCGGGCAACCGCTGTTCAAGACAGTGGCCGAACATCCGCAGTACTTCCAAGAGCTTCCGGATATGGCCTTTGAGGGCATACTGGAGTCGTACATCCGCAATGCAGCTTTTCATGAGTTGTCGAAAGACACGATGCAGATGCTGAAGGCGCCATGGCTGAAGGAAGGTGGCAAAGCTGGCTTCATCCGTCAGCTTTGTCAAGCGAACTCCCGAAACACTGATGCTGTCGAAGCAAGATATGGAGAAGTCGGGCATAACATACCAGTCAAGATTATATGGGGTGCGCAGGACAACTGGATACCCGTCGAGACGGCGACGCAACTTGGGAAGGCGCTACATGCGAAAGAGGTTGTCGCAATTGATGGAGGAGGCCACCTCCTCATGTATGACCAACCCGCGCAACTAGGCATCGAGCTTGGAAGTTGGTTGCATACATACAGTTAATGAGAGACACATACAATAAACAACAATGCAAGAGCAAGGACAATCTATTGTTGGCAAGCACCATTCATCTCCCTAGTGTTTCCTCACTCGTCGCAACCAAGCTTATTAATCGTCATTCTCTTTAATCATCTGGATACAGAGCTTACTCGAACTGAGAAAAGAACTTCCAAACCTCCGCCGGCGTCCAGCTCTGAGCTCCTACGTCATTTCCAGCATCATCCGGAAGAGCGACATGATCCCCATCAAAAGCTGTCCACTGCGTTGGATACTTGCAACTGTCATACACCGTGGTAATGCGCTGCCTGCTGTTCCTGGCCGGCTCTGGCGCAGTCTTTGGCTGGCATCCATTCAGCTTGACGAAGCGATCCCTGATCTGCCTCCCGGAGTCGATGGGCAAAACGCTGTCTTTCACGCCATGTTGGCCATATATTGCAATCGGATCGTTGCCGCCAGCGCAACCGGATAGCGTAGCACCGGAGAGCACAGCGATGGCGCGGAAGTCTTTGGCGTGACTGCATGCGAGGCTGAAGCTCATGGCACCACCGTACGAAAAACCGAGCGAGAAACGTAACTTCTCGTTGACGCACAAGTCATCCTCCACCTGCTTGCGAATGGTTTCGAGAAGGGTGATGTCTTCACCTCCTTGGTTAGCCCACCCCTTATTCAGTCCGTCAGGTGCGACAAAGATGGCACTGTTATTGGCGAGGCTCTTGAGACCGTAGTAAGGAGCGCTTCCGCCATCGACGGAGGTCATGTCGCCGCTCAGCCAGTGCAGACCGAAGATGAAGCGATATGGTTGGGTGTTATTGTAATTGTCAGGGATACGAATGGTCTAACGGCGCTGCTTGCCATTCACAGTGACGGTCTTGGTACCACTAGTAAGCGTTGGAGTCTTTCCGCAACCTGCGGTGCCAGCGGAGGCGCTGCTCAAGAGCGTGAGAAGGAAGAGTAGGCCTAGTGCGAAGAGGGAGGTTGAGCGAGATATCTTTTTGGATATGATGTTTGAAGTGAGTGATAGCGTGAAGAGACGTGGGCCTCGAGTACTGATATACATCTAGTTCTTTACCCGATCCTTTTCTCTTTGGTTGGTCTTACCGCCAGCGCTGCACTCATTGGAAAGCCTCCCGTTTAACCCATCGATGAAACCCCGCAACGCATCCTCAACTATCTCGAATTATATGCGAGCAGATGATGCCAAGTCTACATAAAGCCGGCAGTTGGTTTCTAGCTGGATGCCGTACGCCTCCAAAAAATGTCTTACGGCGAAGCTTTGAGGTGCGATGCTCCAACGTTGCGATGTACACCTTCCGTGTCATATCGTAGCCATTTGACATGCATCAAATTGTTTACAAACGCAAAGTCCTCATTACACTCGGTCAATTTTCGAAAAGTGTGACAAGTTATGCGAACTTCAACTCAAAGTTCGCTAGGGGAGTAGAGTGCATCGCTATCTCTCGCAACAGCATTCACCATCGTCTTGGTTTCACATGATACTACATATAACCCTACCTCGGTAGAGTGTGACAACCTTCGGGGACAAATATTGAGCCCTGGAATGTCCCGGTTGAGATCCGGAATCCCTGTTTTCCCACGGCTATTCTCCACGTTTTGAGCGCATTCTGCCGGATGCGGTTGGCGTTTGTGAATACGTATGGAGTTTGGTTGGATGTAGAACTCAGAGCTTCTATGTCTGAATTCGCCATTGGTTCATGCGAACTGTACGCGCACTGCTGGTAGCTCGCCAGCGATCCCTGACCGTAAGCGAGACGATGCTTCACACGATGCATGGGACTTTGATTACTTCTGAGACAAGGCCAAACCCGGATGCAAAAGTCGGCCTCGATAACTGTAGAGTCGGAAGGTTACTGGCGAGGTATGTGGCCATATAAACCCACCGATTATGGTCGAAAAATAATATTGTCACCGACAGCGAGCCGATTGCGATTTTCATCATGCATGTTTCTACCTCCATAGTCAGCGGCCTCGCCGCCTTCTCTACAACCGCCAATGCCGCTCTCACGCGTGTCAACGATTTCGGTGCGAACCCGTCGAACCTACAGATGAACATCTACGTGCCCGCCAAGCTCGCTACAAAGCCTGCCATCATTGTTGCGGTGCGTTCTGCCATCTCCATAACATATATCTGCGAGAACTAACGCAGAAGCAGCTGCACTACTGCGGCGGTACTGGTGAAGCATACGCTCAATCGACCAAGTACAACAGCCTCTCTGATCAGAAAGGCTTCATCAACATCTTCCCCTCCACCAAGAAAGACAGCAACTGCTGGGAAGTCAACACTGTCAAAGGTCTCTCCCGCGACGCCGGCGGCGACAACCAGGGTCTTGTCAGCATGATCAAGTACACCATCCAAAAGTACAATGCCGATCCGACCAAGGTCTTCGTTACGGGTAGCTCATCAGGTTGTATGATGACCAACGTAATGATGGCAACATATCCGGACGTCGTCGCTGCTGCAACATGCTACTCGGGTGTAGCAGCCGGATGTCTCGCTGGCAGCCCAGGTGCGAGTCCTGGATCGGCTGATCCAAAGTGTGCGAACGGGCAGAACATCAAGACACAGGATCAGTGGGTTGCGCAGGTTAAGGCGATGTATCCAGGGTACAATGGTACGTACCCGCGTATGGCGACGTGGCATGGTACTGCAGATACGCTGGTCAGAATTCCGAACTTGAGCGAGCAGCTAAAGGAATGGTCGGGTCTTCATGGCGTGACGTTCACGAAGAATGTGACGAATATGCCGCAGAGTGGGTATACCCAGATCGTGTATGGTGATGGTACGAAGGTCGTTGGGTACAGCGCGCAGGGTGTGGGACATACGGTGCCGGTACACGAGGTTAAGGATATGAAGTGGTTCGGACTTTGAATCCCGGAAAGAGACCTAGTATAGGGGTAGACCACAAGGCCTCGATACGGCTGTGTATTTATTGTTATTATGCCCCAGTGACAGCCTTGACACGTTGTTTCCTACACTTGTTCTACCTCTTGTTAGCATTATAAATACCGCCCGTGGTAGAGAAGGCTTTCTGATCCGTGATGGGCCCTGAGCAAGGCTGAGCTCCTCCATCATGGTCATCCCATTTGGTGTCTGCGTAGGAGACTTCATCGCGGGCATCCGGCTCCTGAATAGGTTGCCTTTCCATCTCGAATTCATCAATTCATTCGAAGCACACTTTGCTGTCTTCACGGTGAGGTTTAAAGATCGGAGAGACGGCGCAATGAACCGAATTCGCAGCCAGATGTTCGACCTATACGAACCGTCAAAACAAAGACGGATCGATCTTAATGGCAGGTGGGCGAAAGCTTTTTTAGTAAGCTCACCGACAACTAGCGTTGATGAGAGGTTGCTAAGAAAACCTCTAGCCTGAACACTTCGTCGAGACGAGCATGTTGGTGCCTGCCAAGCCCAACTGTCAATGCGGCGCTGCCCAGGCTGTAATTATAGAGGGAAGGATAGCGGCAAAGAATTCGAGAGGGTCAAATGGTAGAAACCAATTTGCTGTATTGTTATAGCCGGGACGCTGACGTATGACCAGCATCAACTGTCCGATGACATGCCGCTGGTCTAGACGATCCTCAGCGGTAACTGAACCGCTCTACCCAGAGCCTCTGGAGACTGGTACGGAAGCAGAGGAAGACGCGGAAATTGCAGTTTATTGCAATGTTGAAACTGTATGATTAACTTTTCGCGTGGACCGGGGCTACCGTCAACGGCAATGGAGATCGATGTGTCCATGAAAATCCACCTTGTATAAACCTCGGTCCGTCTTTCGACAATGCATGTCTTGGCCGGAGAATACGAGATTGGCTCTGAGTGTGAGCCGAGAGGTTTGTGATCGATATGGTACTGGAGGCATGCAGATTGCAAGGACAGAAGGAGATCTCTTCACGCAGTACTCCGCATACGGGGTATGTGGACAGAATCCAAGATTGTTGGCAACATGCTGCGTCGTCGGCTGCGAAGTGCTGAGGAAGACGTGGGAGCGTCGCAGACTCTTCCAGATGTCATCAAACTTATCGATAACTTGACCCACTTTAACCCTCACTAGCGTAACGGGGCGCTCCACCTCGAAACTTCAAAACCATGTCGTGCATGCAGCAGCATGCAAAGCACATACCCCGTTCGTAGATCTATGCATAGCGATCGACCTCTTCGTTTATGGAGTCAAGTCGGGCGACAGCAGCAAACTTCTGTGAACGGAGTGTTTGTTATCATTCCGGCCACGTCTCTCGTACTACCACCCCCTATCCATTCCAAGTCACACTAAAACAAGGATGTCTTCCGGATGCCGCGTCCGCACCGCACAGCAGGGCCAACGTGCACGCTCTAATTACATCCGCAATTGCCACCTCTCCTGAAATGTTCCACCGTCAGCCAAATCTCGGCTGGCTCGTTAGCATGCCTCGGGCGTGAGCGCAGTTCGCATGCTGGCTGATGCGCCTGTGGCTGCCTATTACCATCAAAACGAATGGTTGCCCCGAGGTTATCGCGACGTATCTCATCGCTATCGGACAAGATGTTTCTCAGTGTTAAGGAACGGGCAAGGCAGATTGCAAGCGGTCAGTTGACTGCGCAACCGCCGGCAAGTCAGGTCAACGAACCGCCACCGAAGGTCACCATCCCGAAAAGCACATCGAAAGTCGCGGCGGCGGCGAAACCTCCATCTCCAAAGGCTGCACCGGCAAAGCCAGAGTCTCCAAAAGTTGCGGCGCCAAAACCTGCTCCTGCGAAAGCTTCGTCGTCGAAACCTACACCCACGAGAATGGCGACGCAAATAGGCGCGTTTCCGGACGTGGCGCCGCCGAAGCTCTCGCGATCGAAGACCGAACCTCCCAAGTCGCCAAAATCGTCCAAGACCGATCCTGCAAAGTCGCCCAAACCGTCGAAGACCGAATCCTTGAAAACGAAGACCTCGAAAAGCTCATCATCAAAAGATAAGGACAAAGACACGCCATCAAGACCCAAGCCATCGAGAACGGAGTCCTCGAAAAGCGTATCATCCTCGAAGAAGACACCTTCCAAGACCTCTTCGAAAAGCGTACCGTCAACGCCCGTGCGCTCGAGTTTCTTCTCGAGAATAGCGGCGAGCAGTTCCTCCTCTTCCGAGAGCTCGACCGACGATGAGTCGCCGAAACACGCGCCGTCAGATGAGATCACCGAGCTGAAGGCAGCGTGCCTGAAACAAGTGAGCGGCGTCACAGGGCTTGGAGGGAAGAACCTCGCCGTTGTCTGCCGACAAACATCCAAGAAGGGATGGTATGCCGCGCTGAAAGACATGAGTTCGGAAAAATACCTGAAGATGTGGATGAACCGCGACAAGACGTTTCCGACGCAAGTGGAAGCTCTACAGGCATACCTCGTCTTTGCGAAGAAGATGAAAGATGGCTGCAGGCTGTTTTAGATGTCGCCGGCGGGAACCAAGATGAAGTAATGATTGCGACCTCGACTCGCAGGATGCAGCACCCAGTCCACTCAGTTTTGACAGCACGCTGCTCGACCGACCTGAAAAGGTCATGTAAAAATATGTACAACACAACTCCACTTTGGCAAGGCGTCTGGGTTTTCAGGGCGCATTTCGTGGAGGAGCACTTCAGCACGGCGTTCATCCGGAATAGATGGTCCTCTCAGAGAGTAAAGCCTGCGCAGGTTGCGTGCAGGCTATACTGTAATAGCTAGTATTGTATGATAGGCGGTGTAAGTTGGAGGTGCCTGCTGGCAGGTGTGTATCATTACTGTAACTGTTAGTATAATATCATGACGAATAGTTGCCGCTGGGGACGACTCGAATGGCGCGATGCCAACACCACATTCAAGTTTGATCAATGTGTCTACGATAGACAACTCCTGTGGACGATGGGGAGTGCAGCTCAATGTAAGCTCTTATCGATAAGCACATGGCTGTGCGCACAAGTGGGTCTGCTCTACACTGCACCTCCACCAACACGAACATGTGAAGCACAGGCTGTCATCGCGCTGCTTCCAGACAATGTACCACCTCTTCAAATCCATATACCTCCACGCCACAAGTAAAGAAGGTACAAGGCCCACAATGACGTCTTCCTAACACACACACTATTCTGCAACATCAGCTCACCCACGCCAGAGTACTCGGTCCTCCTCCTCGGCCTCGACAACGCCGGCAAGACGACGCTCCTCGAGCAGATCAAAGCCGCATACACGCCCTCACACCCGAACCTCAAGACGGTGCCCACCGTCGGCCAGAACGTCGCGACCGTCGAGTTACCGCCGCCGAACCCGCCGATATACCTCAAGATATGGGACGTGGGCGGGCAACATAGCCTACGTGGCCTCTGGCAAAGCTACTACAGCAGCTGCCATGCCATCGTATTCGTCATCGATAGTAGCGATGTCGGCAATGCCACGCTCGCTGACCTTTCACAAAACTCCACGACTACCGACGACATTGGCCGCTTAGACGAATGCCGCCTGGTCCTCGAAAGTGTATTGGAGAACGAGGACACGTCCGGCGTTCCGATTCTGGTGTTAGCGAACAAGCAGGATCGGGAGGATTGCGTCGAGGTGGTGAGGATTAAAGAGGGCTTCGTGAGGAGGGTGTTTGAGGGAGAAAAAGGCGGGAACGTGAGGGACAGTAGGGTGCTGCCGTGCAGTGCGCTTACGGGCACAGGTGTGAATGAGGCGGTGGAGTGGTTGTGCAGTCGCATGGCATTCAACAAGGAGAGCCGACCGCCGGTTATGCGATAAGGACGATGAATATACCCCTTTGCTCTTCGTGAGCCTCATCACACCCATTTAGTCAGTCTTCCTGCAGATCCAGGACCAGTCCACAACTTCTACCTTTAGAAGTAAATTGGCGAGCATTACGATGTCCGACGCTGTCAGGTATCCATCTGCAATGGCTCTTTTGGTGGACCTGTCGAACTTCCAAGCTTCAAGGCGTCCACCCTCGAAGCGAGCGGACCAATCACAGAATGCGTAGACCTCGATTAGGTCTAGCTGACCTATCTGCGAGCTGTGTCATGAGCGGGCTCAGCCTTGAACACGCAATCACAAAGTGCTCCATGAAGACGAGCACGAATCATATGCAATTTGCTTTGTGAGCGTTAGGTACTTCAACACTCTTCCTTGTGCTTCTTATGGCTCCAAAGGCAGCACCTCTTGCTTTCCGTCAGTCCCGAATATGTTGTTTCAGATTGCTTACTTTACCGTAGCACTTTTCGGCCCCTGTTTCTTCCCTGCTTTTGTTTTAGCATACAGTCCATTGCACGCAGATTCAATTTCTGGTGGGCCTGGAGATGTACGCATAATCAACTCAGAGGCAGCCCCTGGCGCAACGATATCTTACAAAGAGGTGCGTTGATCTAACAGAAACTAGTGCACGTAAGCTCTCAAGGAAGTATCCCGTACTTACGCATTGTAGACTTCCATCTGCGAAACCACGCCAGGCGTACGTGCCTTCGGCGGCTATGTCCACATACCCAGCTCGATACTTGATGGCTTCGGCGGAGCAAAAGAGTACAACGCCAGCATCTTCTTCTGGTACTTCGAGTCTCGTAATGACCCCCAAAAAGCGCCTCTCTCATTATATCTCGGCGGCGGACCCGGCACAACGTCCATGATGGGAGCGACAATGGAGAACGGACCTTGCTACATCAACCGCGATTCGAACAGCACGACACATAACCCGTGGTCTTGGAACAATAATGTCAATATGCTGTATATCGATCAGCCAGTGCAGACTGGCTTCTCGTATGACGAGATTGTTCCGAGTGTGTTGGATCTATTGACTGGGAACATCACCCCGGCCAACGAAACGGAGACATCGAACGCGACATCTGTGACCGGCCTTCTTCCGAGCCAGGATCCGGCCAGTGCTGTGAACACCACTATGAACGCAGCTCGAGTGATTTGGCAGTTCACTCAGATCTGGCTGCAGGACTTTCCCGAGCACAAGACATCAAATGATCGTGTCAGCGTCTGGACAAATTCTGTATGCTTGTTCCCTTCCCGATGTGCTATTTCGCTAACCATGATCAGTACGGTGGTCATTGGGGCCCAGGCATAATGTCCTACTTCCAATCTCAGAACCAGAAGATCAAAAACGGCACTCTCAACAGCATCCACGCAAAGTACCTCCACCTCGATACACTCGGTATCACAAACGGCTGCATTGACTCCAAGATCGAAGCACCGTTCTACCCAGAGTACGCTTTCAATAACACATACCGTCTGCAAGCTATCCCCGAAGACGTTTACCTCGAAGCGCGCAACAATTTGACCAAGGAAGGCGGCTGCTACGATATGATCGACCAGTGTCGTGAGCTCGCAGCAGTCTATGATTCCGAGAACATCGGAACGAACGACACAGTGAACGAAGTATGCGCCACAGCAACGCAATACTGCTTCGCATACGTGCAAGGCGCATACACGGAGGTATCTGACGTACGGGCCTTTCATCCCTTCTTCTCCAATACAGACTACTGACTCTTGCAGCGCAACCCCTTCGACATCTCCCGCTCCGCGCACTCTATCTTCCCACCCGACTACATCATAGGCTTCATGAACCAAGACTGGGTGCAGCGCGACCTCGGCGTACCCCTAAACTTCAGCCTTAGCTCCAACAACGTCGTGAATACTTTCTTTGGCGTCACGGGCGCTCCGTTTAAGGTTACGATTGATACGTTGGATAGTGTGGTGAGGGGTGGTGTCAAAGTTGCGTTGGTGTTTGGTGATAGGGATTATAGATGTAATTGTAAGTCATACTTTCTCTCCTTTTTGGCGATAGTGCTTTGAAGAGGCATTGTGAGGCTGAAATAGTGATATAGGGCTCGGTGGGGAAGCCATATCCCTGACCCTCTCCTCCGCGCCAGATTTCCGCTCCGCCGGCTACGCACCCATCATCACCTCCGCCAACTCTACAACAGGCGTCGTGCGCCAACACAACAAGCTCTCCTTCTCGCGCGTCTTCGACGCCGGACACGCTGTTGGCGCATTCCAGCCTGAGACCGTGTCGGAGATTTTCGAGCGCGTCATGTTCGATAAGGATGTTGCTACGGGGAAGATTGAGGTTGGAGAGAATGGAAATGAGACGTATAGCTCAACGGGGTTGCAGAGTAGCTTTGGGATCAAAAACGTGTTGCCGGATAGTCTGAGGAATGAGTGCTATGTTTGGGATGCGGTGACTACGTGTACGGATGAGGAGAGGGAGGCGTTGAAGGATGGGAGGGCGGTTGTGGAAAACTTTATTTTGGTGGCGTAGTGTTGTCGGGTCGATACGTAACGGAAGTGACATCTATAGATGCTTCTGAATGACACAATAGTCTCATTGAAGAGGCTTCTCCCTCGATGTCCTTCGAACTGTGAAGTTTTGGCTTGTGCGGAGGTTGGGTCCAACATTTTGAAGCTAAATAAATCACGTGACGAGAATAGCCCTAGCGTCATCAGCCAACGGGAGCGTCAGGGGACGGGAGCGTCAACGCTCTTCATGCACTCTTTCGCAGCCAGCCTTCTCAATTCCCAGTACACCAATATAAGCTCGGGATTCGTCTGAATTCACACGCCATCGCGAAGCAAATGCGTCTACGATAAATTCGCATCAGTGGGTGCCACTCGCGTCGCAACACAGATCTTACTTCTCAAGGCCGGCGCTCTTCACTGCAGTTCACTCAAAAGGCAAAAGCACCAGATGCAGCCGGTAAACCAGAAGGCCGCACTGGGTTTTGCATCCTGGTCTTAACTTTGTGCTACGTTCTACGTCATTTCGGTGCTCTGCCACCACCACTTTCACACCCCTCATTTGCGAGTGCGCCTCGCTGAGCGGGATTTCCACAAACGGTCCGCGGCTTAGCAGCTCACCCAACATTCTGTCAGGGCCTTTTCACTACGACGATGAAGAGATAATTTCTTAAATGGCCATAGCACGGACCGTGGAGGCTCTATCAGCACTCGTGCGTCGTGAGCCCAGTACTCGGTAGGTAGGACGAAGTACGAGAGCTGAAGCTTGACAGGACACCTCCGTGCACACCTGGCTCAGCTGAAAGTTAGTATGGTTACCTTCCAGGTTTCCGCTGCAAGGCTGAGCGAGCGCATTCAGCGCGCTGCCAATGAGGTTTTCCGATGCATGGAGGACCACTTGACTTCGACAACATAAGCCGAATCACTTCATATCACGGGAGCAAGCGCGAGTACAGATTCGAATCCTGCAGGGGTGAACGAGACGTTTTGCGCAGCAGCTGCAGCCCAGTATGCAAGCGCATCGCTTGCCATGGGTCTTCTTACCACATGCGGACGACACAAATATCTTTCTGTGCCGTTGTCGAGCTGCAGCAGCTATGCCAAGATGGCCCTCTTTGTGGCATGTGGTGCTAGTGACTGAGGGTAATAAGGCTATGCTACGCTGGGAACGCCACTAAACGTATCTGCCTACTGCATACTGATTTCTATATATGTGCGGGTTCACAGGCTTTGGCACTTTTCGCTTGGAACGAATTTCCATCAATGTCTCCGCAAAATATGCAATTCACGGCGATCTTGTCGCAATTCATCATCTGCGCGTTGGTTGCAGAGGCGGCGTCGAGTTGTCCAGCCTCGTCCTCCGCGCCGATCTCACTGACTCTCTCTAACGTCACTATAGCCTCTCAGGATACGTCGACTTATGGGATCAGGTTTGATGTTGGCGCACCGAAACGGGCGTTGTGTTTGACTCCGTCTACTGTCGTTGACAACACGTTACTGATAGCGACCAACATCTGCGACG
>Ga0210040_10007811_pt1 | contig 12833 bp, 17 predicted proteins | sample CryGeyCG12114_NA_FD_185462 | JGI IMG/M metagenome (GOLD analysis project Ga0210040, IMG submission 185462) | Groundwater microbial communities from aquifer - Crystal Geyser CG19_WC_8/21/14_NA (SPAdes) (version 2) | ecosystem: Environmental > Aquatic > Deep subsurface > Groundwater | place: USA... | reverse complement strand
AGCTTGCGCCTCGTTTAGCCAAGCAATCAGTTCCTGCATTAAAAAAGGCGTATCAAATGGGCTTGCGGTTTCAAATACAATCCCGATCTGCTTGCCCGTTTCATCAAATGCGGCTACCGAGTTTGAATTTGTTTTGTAATGGCCGCGGTGCCGTTCGTCCTTATCGCTGTACTTTAATAAATCGTGGTGCAGCTGCCTAATATAATTTTCTGTAACCGGAATGTCCTGCCAGGATTGGAATACAGTTTCCATTACGGTCGCATAACCGGCGACTTCCTGCTCATCCCTGGTACTGAAAGATTTTATTTCCAATTTAGCCAGCAAACGGTCAACATCACGGTCGGAAAGTTTACTGCCTTCAATCCGCGTCGATGAGCCAATACTTTCAATGGTAGCCACGTGCCGAAGGGCGGATAACCGCTCCGGCGCCAATGTACCTAAAGCGCGCCAGGCACCCTTGAATTCATCGATCTGACTGATGAGTGCAAGGATTTCCGGTGTGATATTGAGTGTATGAGTCTTGAGCATTGCTAACCTTTCACCCAAATATACACCCATTTACACCCAATTACAAACAATTATTTTGTAACTTGATCTAATCCGATTGCGCTTAATTATCCATATAATTCAACACCAAGTTCAGATTACGTTCAACAGTAAGCCTATTATTGTATATTCACTCATATTATTTATTTTATATAATTCAACGTTATTCTTGACAAAAGACGACAGAGGACAGAGGACAGAGGACATAGGTATATGTTCCTGCACCGCAGTTAGATGAGGGAACAAGCCTATCACTAAGCATTTGTGATGATCTACAGAAGAGCCTTGCAGATAATCCAACTGAACAAACCATTTTAGGAGCAATCCATGCGACAAATCACCTTTGAAGAATTGCACGAAGCCAACGAGTATTTTAAAACTTCGACGCAGGATGAAGCACAAAGAGAAAAGCACATGGCAATTCTAAAGGTTGCCTGCCTGAATTTTGAAGATATTTGCAAGCCCGATTCCGTCTATGAAGTCGTGCTCCTTGGGATGATATACTCGACAAAGCTTCGGAAGTGGTAGATGACGCTGAAAGGGAGACTGGCGACGTATGGATTGGCACCTTTGAAGGATATAAATATTTCATCAAAGAAAATTACCGCTCGCCACATCTGGCATTTTTGGAAGGTGCCAAGTACGCGCCTGCCCCTGAATTACCCAAGCCGCACATGTTATAATTGCCCTACTTTGTTTGCCAAAACTCTAAGAGCTATATATCCTGAAATTATAAAAGTACGCCCCGACCAATTTAGGGCGTACTTTTACAAATAAAATTAACTGTCACATTGGATAGGTTATATTTGTATTATTCCCCTTTAAGACAGTATAATGAATGACCGATTCCTCAACCAGTATATATTCTATAGAAGCCTTATATATTAAGAAACGTAAAGGCGCAGTGCTCGCTCCTCCTTCAAATAATACGTCGTTGGAGATATTGCTCCAATAACCGTTAAATCTAGGGATTGTATTACTCACAGACCATAGCTCCGGTGTCTTCAACCCGTTTTAATTCGTCACCGCAAAGTTCTTGCTCAGGACTTTTCTGTCCCATCAATTCGACATGGCATTGTTTGCATTTAGGGCCGCAGGAGGTAATACTAACGATTAATGAGGCGCATAGCAGCGCTGAGAACAGATAAGATTTCATAAGGAGATTATTTAAAATGAACATTGATTGGATAATTGTTTGAAAAAGCAGGCAGGGAATATTAGCCATCTAAAATTTAAACACTGCACCCAGGTTTAAGAATCCCAGACCGTAGCCGAGTTCCGCCCAGGCTCCTAAATTTGATTTGAAGTAATAATTAGCTCCGACTTGCGCGCCGTATAGCGTAAAGCTGCTAGCCGGTACTGTTCCAAGATTACCGCCGGTATCCGTAAAATTTAAGCTGTTATAGCCTATGGTTAATCCAGCGTAAGGATCAAACTTTTCTGTTGTCCAGAAATGGTAGTTACCTCTGGCTCCAATAATCAGATAAGAGTAATCCAGACTGGCTTCGCTCACGGCTCCGGTTGTTGGATTGAAATTCTGATAATAATAGGATGAAGAAGCATAGCCTAAGATTCCGCCGATGGAAAACTTCTCTTTAATCCCGTATTCGTAACGGATTTGGAGTGCGGGAACCTTAACGCTGCCCTGATAGAAGCTTCCGCCCAGGCCGAAGCCTATTTGTACCGTCTTGTCTCCTTGCTCATAGCCGAGTTTCTGCGCAAGAACTTGTTGGCTGGCTGCCATCATGATAACAGCCAGCATTACCCGTAAATAGGTGTTCATAAATTTGGATTTTAAGTATAAGTGTATGATAAATGTAGGTTAATCAATACCAAAAGCAAATACATCAAGGGTGCTTGCACCTGCAACCGGCTTACCGGCAAAGAAATACTCGCCCGGTTCCAGCTTTCTGACCGGGACAATTTTAAAGAGACCGTTCTTGGCGTCAATCACATTAAAAGTAATGACGTTATCGGCGGATTTTACCCCGGCTCCCATAGCTTTCGTCTGTAAGCTGACCGCGTTTCGTCCGCCCTCTTCGCTTTTTAATTTATAGAGGATCATATCCGGCATAGTCGCCCCGGCAGTATTAATAAGGAAAGCCAGCGAATCTGCTTGAGACAACCGCAAGCCGGATTTTGCGCCTTGTATCTGATACTGGAATTTCACCCCTCCATAGCCTAATGCCACATATTTGGTATTGATCCCCGCTACGGACTTTTCCAGGGGCTTAAGGCTATTAACCTTCTGGTTGAAGTAATAAGGGTGGTTGACCATTTCGGCGGCAGGCATATCTCCCGGAGCCTTCTTTATAGCGTTTTTTCCAACCGCATTTTCACGGTTGCTCTTATCCATCATGGCCTGAATAATAACATCCGGCATTCCGGCTTTTTTCAAAGAAATCAGGTTTTCGGTAGACAGGTTGAATGTGCAAGCTGTTTCCTCAATCTTGGCTATAATCACGTCGGATTTTAGCCCGGCGCTGTGCAATGCCAGTACGCTTTTATTTGTCATGCGCTCGGCAGAAGCTGCTGCCGCTTTGCTTTGACTGTAAGTCTGAATAGGCATTGCAGTAAAGAACAGCAAGGCCAGCAATAAAAATGTTTTCATAAAATTTAGTCGGTTTGTGTTTATATAAATATTATTTTCAAAAATAAAATACAACGGATATGTTGTTATAGTTTGCAAAATTTTTCTGGTCTTTTATGCCCATTATGGATAAAGACACATTTTTAATTAAGTTGGGAAACAGAATTCGCGAGTTGCGTAACGAGAAAGAAATTACGCAAGTACAGCTTGCTCATGCCATCGGCAAGGACCAGCAATCCGTTCAGCGCCTGGAAGCCGGAAAGATCAATCCTTCCGCTTACTACTTATATGAAATTGCCACCGGTCTTAACGTCAGACTGGAAGAATTATTCAAACAGCTATAGTATTTGCCAGGAAGGGGCGTTTAATCCTATATTCCGATTACTCCTGCAATGATAGCTGCGACAATCGGCTTTATGATGAATTCATAGAAATGAGTTTTATTTGTTTATTAAAATCAACCTGTAGGAATAACTGGAACTTTGGTTTTATAGATAAACCACATAGTTATTCGCAGCTATAGCCTACTCTTACAATATTATAAAAATATGTTCATAAAACATAATATATTATGTTATTTATTTTATGTTTATTTTATAGGGTTAATTAGTAATGCTAGAATAGGCATCTTTCTTTCAAAAGAAGGATGAAAACCAAGGAAAATAACAACCAGCCTGAGACTGATCCGAGGGTTCTTAAAATCGCGGCTAAAATTAAAAAGTTGAGAATTGAAGCCGGGTACAGCTCGTACGAAAAATTCGCTTTTGATAATGACCTGCCAAGGGTGGGCTACGGCAAGCATGAAAAAGGCGCAAATATTACCATTGCCAGCATCTTACGCATTATAGATATTCACAAGATCAGCCTCGAAGAATTCTTTAAAGATATTGGCTAAAGATGTACTCTTTTTGGCAAGTTAACCGATGTAAATTCGATCCATAATCTTACAGACGAAAACTAGTAAATTCACTTTATGAAATTATTCCTATTTACAGCTTGACAAGATTAGGTTGGAGGTGTAGGTATCCATTCCTACGCACACAATTAGATAAGGTCATAGGAGTATAATATGATAGTACCGGAACTATACCAGATAGCCGAAGTCGAACTTACCTATAAAACAACTGTAAACCCATCTCAGCGGCCTAAAATTACCTGTTCGCAAGATTCTTATGCCGTGCTGCTGCAATCCTGGGATGAAAACAAGCTGGAATTTGTAGAACAGGCAAAAGTTATGCTCCTGAACCGGGCCAACCGGGTACTAGGGATTTGCGATCTATCTACCGGGGGCGTTGCCGGTACGGTAGTCGATCCAAAACTGGTTTTTATTGCCGCCCTTAAAGCCAATGCGTCCTCTATTATCCTAGCGCATAATCACCCGTCCTCGAACCTCAACCCCAGTGAAACAGATATTAAATTAACCAGAAAGATCAAGGAAGCTGGCAACTTCTTAGATATGCCAGTTCTCGATCATATTATTGTAACAAAGGAAGGCTATTACTCATTTGCCGATAACTTAGGATTATAACAGCCAAGTAGTAAGGCTAAATCAATTGAAAAAAATGAAAATATGCATTTCCTTTCAGCAGCTTATGGGTTTCTTGATGCTTAGTTATACTTTCATTTCTCGTATTATATGGTCGTTTAAAGCGTCCATTACGGATTGACACCAAATGCGCCACTATGGGGCAAGCAGTTACTCCCTTTCTTGCAAGCAGTAGCGTTTTATTTCTTCAGGCGCTGGGTGATCAAGCGGTACGGAATGCAGTAAACCTAATTTCCCAATTTAAGAGCCTCATTATTTATGGGCTTTTACTATTTTATCCTCGATGTAATCAATCCACTTAACCGCATCTTCCCTTGTGGCGTTAACATCCCAGAACGGGTCCATTTCCTCGAAATGCCGGATATATTGGCCGGGGTCGACATAGCATAAAATCAGCATCTCGCCGTAATAAGTAATCCATGTCCGGTCAAATTCTGCCATCGTCTCCGGTGTCTGGCGCTGGACAAATCCAGCCTGTAGTTTCTTAAATTGCGACAGGATTGCGATATGCCTGTCAATTATGCGGTCAAAGTTGATAGGTTCCATGTTTTATTCTATTGGCGGTTTATTTTTTATAAATTGTTCTGCCCATTGCGTGCCATCTTCTTCCATATCCCGATGCTCCTTGTAAGTATCGACCTTATATTTACACTCGCCCTCAATGTAGTCAGCAGCCTCTTTTCGGATATTATCTAGCAATCCGTAGTAACGGTAAGGCCAGACGCGCAAGGCTTCCGCAGCAGCTTCGGGCGCTTCGTATTCCTGAATGATGTTGATTACTGACTGAAGGTATTTCAGTTCCTGAATATGCTTTTCTACCATTTCGTTCAAGTTCGGTGGATAATGTTTAGGCATAGGCGGCAAAGCAAGCCCTAACATTTTCCACATTTTTGATTCATGTGGTTCGACCTTTGGCTTGGCAGCAAAGAGGCTTTTCAGGAATTGAACGATTCGACGCATCCAACAAGGTATAAAATTGCCATGAAAAGAAAAAAGCTACTTGCCTATGACTGCATCAAGTGCGTCGTCTGTCATTTTCGTTGTAAAATTGGATTGATACCCAAGGGTCGTGGTAATTGACGAGTGGCGGTATAACTTTTGAAGCACCTGAATAGGTATCCTATCTCCCGCTATCTGGGCAAAGGTGTGTCTCGCTAAGTGCATTGTCAGTTTTTTATCGATGCCGCAAGCTGGGGCAACGTGTTTTCGCAGGAACTTATCAACGCGGCTGGTGGTGAAAGCAATGGTGCGCTGGACGGCAAACTTGTTGTTCAGGTTGTCGAATTTCTTCAATTCAGGGAAGATAAAATCGTCATTATGGCGCTTTTCGGGGGCGTATTGCTCCATAATCAATAATGCCTTTTCATGCGTTTTAAGCGATCCAGACTTGGCATTTTTGCCCATGCTATAGAACAGTCGCTCATTCTGGAAGTCAGACCATTTGAGCCGCAACACGTCAGAAACGCGCATCCCCGCAAAGTAATATGAAAACAGCCACATATTGCGGGCGTGGTTATACAAGGGGTTGTTCAGCTTGATTTCTTCCAGCCGCTTCAATTCTTCTGCCGCCAGCCCAATCTTGACAGAATCAGGAAACTTAATCTGGATTTTATCAGAACCAAAGGGCGAGTTTTTGCGCTCAACTATCTCCTCTCGAATAGCCTTACTGAACACTGACCGAACAGCCGCCAGATGGTTTACGATGGTCCTCTCCCCTACTTCATAGGTTCCGCGCAGGTAAATCTTGAACCGTTCCAGAAGGCTTACGGTCACATCTGAAAACGCCACGTCCTGCCCGACAAAATCTTTAAAATGCTTTATCCTTGGCTTGTCGGCGGTGTACTGGTTATATTTGCCAGATGCTTTCAGGTTATCAAGATACGCCTGCGCCTGGGCAAAAAACGTCGCTCCTTGAGCTGGCCGGACGCGCTGCTTAACCGCCTCACTGGACACGTCAGATTTGGCAGTTTCTAGTTCCAACGCCTTATCGCTAGCTTCGGATATTTTCTTTCGGATGAAAGCATTCAAGCGTGCAGAGTTAGGATGCGATTTTTTGACCCTTTGCCCGGCGGCATCCCATTCGTCCGGGTCCAAACGGTATTGGAGATAGATATAGGACGTTTTGCGATCTTTTGTGATGCGCAACGCCAACGGATATTTGCCGTCTTTCTTTTGTTCTTTGCGGAGGATTACTTTTACCGAGGCCATGAGGTAGTTACTACAACAATACTACAACATTATACGGTTTTACCTGGTTTTCGTTGATGTGATTTATTATATAAAATGCTTAATTTTAGCAGTTTAAGCACATATCAGACCATATAAATACAAAAAATTAAGGACTGAAAATCCTTGTGTCGTTGGTTCGATTCCAATCATCACCACAACTATTACCGGGAAAGCCTTGACATTCAATATGTTGAGGCTTTTCTTTTTTAATCTAGTCCAGAGCTAGTCCACGATTCTCGGTAGCGGGGCACTTTTTTACTTATTTTTCCACATTTTCGTAAGGTTTGCCGGTTTGACCTGTTATATAGTAGTAACCATATATAACTAGAAAATGATAGGCATTTACTCCCTTACCCCGGAAGATTTACAAGTAATTAATTTCAAGCTGGATGACATCCGTACCACCCTTACCGCCATTGCCGCCGCCGCGACTGGTACCCGGCAAGATTTACAAATGCTGGATGTTCCCGAGGCCGCAAAGATGTTGAACGTATCCGAAAAAACCCTGCGCGGGTATATCCTTACGGGCAGGCTACCGGCATTCGACTTGAACAAGGGCACGGGTAAACGTCCAATTTATAAGATCGAGGCCAACGAACTTCATGTTTTTATTGCAAAAATAAGGAATTGATTTTGGCAAAGGAAGAGGGCCAGTTGATACCTTATTTCAACCCCGAAAGTGCCTTTACACCGCGTATTGCTGATTAGTTTCGTCATGATAAACGTTCCGGGGTGCATGCCAAAATGCCCATAATTGAGGATGTTTTAAGGCCGACTATCATCAATTACCTCTTCGACTATACCATATTTCTCTTTTAATTTTTCCCTAATTAGGTTTTTTAACGTCCTCGACCCTCTAATAACCTCCTGTTCCTTTTCATTGATTATTTTTTTATTACTTTTTAAAACACTTTCCCATTCATCATCAATACTGGCCTTACTTTCCGATTGCGCTAATATTGCTTTATATCGGATTGAAATTTGTTCCATTTTATGTAAAAATTTTTCAACAATTACATGGAGTTCTTGAGCCGCAAAGAAAACTACAGAAAGATTAATATTGAAGACTTCATCATTATCTTCCATCAACTGAAGATTCTGAAAACTTTTATCCGTCTTAATCTTTTGGATATTTAAATCATCAATTAATTTACGGATTACCTCAGGGCTAGAGGCATATGGAACCACACTGTTTAAATTGCGCAGCGAATAATCTGTCCATTGAATATACTCATTGAAGAAATTAGTCAAGGCAAGTTTCTGCTGTTCGACCCAACCAGACCTTTGAGCGTGTTCATATTGCACTTGCCACTTTACATTTTCGATCTTTGTGGTGATTTCAGCGATATCCTGCTTAGTTGCGGCATTTTTCGCTAGTTCTTGTAAAAGAGTGATCTCTTTAGTATCCTGTTTTGCTGCAGTGTTTTTACCTTTCTCTTGTGAAAAAGACCTAAAAAAATCTTTAAAATAATGCAACACATAACCTACTAAGACAAATAATGCCCAAAAAACATATTGTGAGTACTGTTGCTCCATTTTATTTTAAATGATGTTTGAGTTTAATCATGAGTAAAATATTACATCCCATTACTGATAATCCCGGCTACTAAAACAACAAATTACAAAAATTATATTTAACACCTGACCACAAATTAGGGCCGGGCCTCTCTTTTTGTCAGATTTGCCCGGATACATCATGATTAAGCCCGTGCCGCCGCATGTTTTGCCGTGCGGGGTCGGGGGACTGTATCTACTGGCCTGCATTACGGCACCAAAACCCGGCGTTTTACCCGGATAAGGTACAGGTAAAAGCCCGTTATTGCCCATACCAGTACGCATAAGATAGGTAGCTTACCCTAGGCCGGGTTAACCTACCCTTGTAAGAAAACCGGGTTCTCTTTACTTTACTTTGGTTTCCAGCAATTCACGGATTAATTCACTCATTCCCTTTCCATTGGTGTAGGTGTTCAGGCGCGTATAGAGGCCCGTACTGATGCGTAACCGGATAGTCTTATCCTTTACTATCTTCCGGGTAATGCGAGGTTTACAGGGCTCGGGGGCCGTGGTAGTAGTATTGGAGGTAGTAGTTGTATTAATCATGTCTTTATAATTATCAGTGTTCTATGTTTGTATACGTGTTACAGGCCAATTATTAAGAATTAAGAAATAACTTATCTGGTAACGTCCCCATCCGGCTTAATATCGCGGCGGTTGGCGGGTGGTTGAAGTCTTTGAGTATGCGATGGGTTAGTTTTAAGTACTCTATGCGGTTTGCGGTTGCCGTTGGGGCAAGGGCTGTAGCAGGGTTATTTATAAAGCCTAGCGCGGAATTAAAAGCATTGGCGTTGTTGTCTATTAAATGTTTTTCTACAATCACCTTAAAAGCCATTTTAAAGCCTCTCGTACAGGTTTCCGGCGCAGGTGTTGGTGTTGGTACCGTTGGCCTCATGGCCGTGGTGGTAAAGGCTGTAAAGTCGATTATGTCTACTCTTTCGCACTTCTTATTCCGGTTGGCATCGTGGTACGTGGCGTTTAGGTTGTAAAAGGATAGGGTGTCTTGCATTTGACTTACAAAGATAGCTTCCAGTCCAGCATGAGTAAATAAGTCTTCGATTTGGATGTTGTAGCGTTTGATAGCTTTGGCCTTTAACCTTAGTTCTACGCGGTCAATTGGTTTGTTGGTGTCCAGCCCGTTCAGGTTGTAGTAATCGGTAATGTAACCTTTACCTTTTGCCAAAATGTCCGGGTTTTTTTGGTACATCGAGGCCGCTTTGTCCCCGCCGCCAATAACAAATTGTGCGAGACTGTTAAGGGCTTGTACCCTCGTTTTCCGTACTTGTTTAAAGGATGGGTTAAAGCCTTCATGGGCGCATATCTCGCTGTTGAGGAAGTAGAACTTGTACAGGTTAAAAATGTCCTGCGTGGTGTCCATTGCTATCTCAGCATACTTTATATTATTTATAACCAGTCCAAAAGCGGCGGTAATCGCGTGGTAATAAGTTACCCAACAGTCCGTATAAAAAACCCGGTTGTTGAACTTGACTTTAACCAGATTGCGCCCGTTGGCTATTTTACTATCCGTGAACAACTGGCCGACCTCTTGGCCATCGATAAAGATATTAAAAATATTCTGGTAATTCTTATCGGTCTGTTTTGTCTTTTTCAAAGTAATGGTTTTACTTATTGGATAAAAACCGTACTCGGGCGTACGCAGTTTTATCCAATCATGATCTACTTTATTTCCTTTTAATTTTGGGGTTAGGTGTAATTCTAACCGGTCAATTACCATGATGTGTTTTGCCGGGATTAATTTGATTTCACCTTGTTGGATGGGGTTTTCGTAGTATGGTTCCTGCTTATTAGGTGGGGCAGAGGTACGAAATGCGGGTAAAATGGTTTGTTGCGGTAGTATTAGCTTTATCCTGTTCATACTATTGGATACGACAAAACGTAGCTACATTAAAAAATAGGATTTAAAATAAATAAAAAAAGGTACCCGAGTAGGAGTACCTGAATCATTTAAATGGTTGCGGGTTCGAGCAGGGTTGGGGGTTGAGATTAGAACATGTTATTTACTATGTCGATTGCCGCCGCCTCGCCTTGCCGCTTGTTAATGTATGTTTGAAAGCTTTTAAAACTGGTATGACCTGACCACAGCATAATTTGAGCTGGCTTTACGTCGGTATCGAGTAGCAGCGTAATAAACGTGCGCCGGGCGGCGTGTGAGGCCATCCAGTTTGCCTTGGTACGGGTTTCTTTTACCTTCGTGTTGCCGTTGAAACGCACCTTGGTTATTTCTTCATTCATGCCGGGAACGAGGCCAAATAGCTCTTTGAGGTACTGGTTATACTTATGGTTGCTGTAACGCTTTAACTCATAATTGTTCTTTTCCAGTACCCGTTTAGCTTCGGCAAAAATAGGTATCTTAATAAACTCGTCGGTCTTTTCTATGTACCGTTTCACGTACCCAGATTTAAAATCATGACTGGTGGTTGCCATTAAGTCCACATACCTCAAACCTGTCCAGCATTCCAAAATAAACCAGTCCCGAACCCTGTCCAGCCGGGGCTTACCGGTCAAATCTAACGCGTTGAGTAGTTTAAGTTCTTGTACGCTTACCGTAATCACTTCCTGATTTTTCGCGGTTTTATTTTCGAATTTAAAGCCCTTATATTTTACATTATTATTAATGCCTTTGTCAGTATAATAATTTAATATCCCCCGCAAAACACCTAATCGCTTACTAACGGTTGAGTTAATATACCTCTTTTCCTTAATCAAGAAGCCTGTGTAGCGCTCAAAGAACTCATAGGTAACTACGTCTTGCAAACCCAATTTTACGCGCTGGTAGTCTTCGTATTCGTTTAAGTTATCGCGCAGGTTCGTATAACCTTTTACCGTGCTGCCCTTCCTATTTAAACCTTTCTTGAATGCTATGAAGTCGGCAATATATTCCATGAAACTCTTTTCCGGCGCGGGGGCCGTATCGTTTAGTTTTGCGTACTCCTGTTCCAAATACTTTACCGTGGGGTAATCTCCTTTGTTTTGGATGTGCAGCCGGATTATATTATCCACGTTCGCCTGCACGGCCTGAATAGTCGCATTGTCAGCGACGGTGTTTATGGTCGCACCTTTGCGCAACTTTTGCCCCGCCCGATCAAAATACTCTTCTTGTACCTTAACGCCGGTTGGTATGCGCTTTATCTCGTTGGCACCACGGGAATACTGAACGTACACGGTGCCCCGGCCTTCCTTATCCTTATTTTTGAGTACTACGGTGCTATACATAATTTGTGTTAAGTCCTTTTTAGTCCAGAACTAGTCCACGAATTTAGTATAATTATTTGGAAACAACAAACCGATATTTTCAATAGGCCTTAATTAAGAAGTATACGGGGTTTTTTAGGTAAGGCAGGGAAACGAAAATACTAGGGTTAGATTCCAATCATCACCACCAACACAGAACCTCTTCTGGAAACAGGAGAGGTTTTTTTGTGCCTGTTTTTTACGAATGTACTATTGCGGCGCAAACCTAATTTCTAACAAACCTGCTAATACAATAAATTATAATCCACAACCGGGCTGGAAATATACCGCAACGGACTCTTATGAACTTACCCGTTGGCCGGCAGCACGGAATTAATATTCGTACGGAAAAGTAATAGCTGTCTATTTTAAACTATAGACTTTGGCTCCCAACAAGAAAATCATTGGAAAAGGATTTGATAAACTAAGGAATCAGGAAGAAATAACCAGTGATACAAAAAGAATTGAGAAGGGTGTAATAATTAATTTCCAGAAAACATAAAGGTCTTACGGTTTTGATCTATAATAAACCGGACTATCTGAAGTCTTAATAAATTACTTTGCAGAAAGATTGTAAGTACCAATTTTAAAAAAGGAATTAGTTTTTATTTAGCTACGCGCATATTAGCGCAAAACTGAATAAAATATTCATCTTTTTTGTACATGCGGTCGGCAATTTCTTCGGCTAAATTATAAGAATCAAAAATGCCTACTATAGCAGAATCACGAATTAAAAGATATTTATCCTGATACTTGCGGGTAAAATTATCCTTATTATCTATAAAATATCTTAAATCCTGCTCTCTATAGTACATAAAAACCGCCTTTTACGAATATAATAACAAAAAGTTATTTATTAATGGAAAGTTCCAAATTTATTCAAAAATAATCACCTAATCTAATCTTTTGGGGTCAGTTATTGTTGTTGTCAAAAATTTCTCAGTTAAACCGGTTTAAATGTAGTTTATCCAGGAGAATACCCAAACCAAAAATGGAAGTACTTGCTTAACCAGTTAAAATAGAAATCGGTTCAGTAAAGCTAGCAATCTGTAAAAAAATGGAGTTTAAACTCTGGAGAGAACACATTACTTGGCGCAAAGTTCTTCCATATCGCCG
>Ga0210040_10007810_pt1 | contig 12834 bp, 7 predicted proteins | sample CryGeyCG12114_NA_FD_185462 | JGI IMG/M metagenome (GOLD analysis project Ga0210040, IMG submission 185462) | Groundwater microbial communities from aquifer - Crystal Geyser CG19_WC_8/21/14_NA (SPAdes) (version 2) | ecosystem: Environmental > Aquatic > Deep subsurface > Groundwater | place: USA... | reverse complement strand
CGAGCTTCAAAGCTTCGTCCGCGATGGTTGACCGGAGCCCTTTGACACGCTTAGCATGGGTGCCCGAGAGCAGGTCGCCGTCATCACGCGTCTGGCTCTCGCCGACATCTTGAAGAGTTCCAACCTTCCGTCGGCTGTTATTCTAGACGACGCGCTCGTCAACTCCGACGAGAAGCGCCTCAAGCGCATGCACCTGGTTCTTCGGAAGGCCGCGGAGAATCTTCAGGTCCTGATCCTGACCTGCCGGGAGCGCGACTTCCTGACCATCGGAGGAAAGCTCGTTCGCATTCAGTAGATGCGCGTCGGCGGGCCTGCGAGCCCGCCGAACTTCAGGTTTGTGAGCGAAGTCTCGGCAACCTGCCGCCGAGCACCCGTTTCTGTAAGCAGCCGGCCGGTTCCCGGGTATCTCTCGATCAAACCAGCAACATTCCTCTTGACATTCCTCTCGGATTCGTGTTTACTTCACCTATCCGCGACAATAGCGGCAACCGAGGCGTCTGGATCAATTCCGACGCCTTTAGTTTTGGGCAGGCTGCCGATGGGCAGGGAGAGAGGGAGGGCCGGATGACTGACGCAGTAGCACGTATCACGGCCAACACTCCGGCCCTGATCCGATGCTCCGCTGTACGGCGGATGCAGAAACGGGGCCCGCGTCTCAGCTCCACAGCTTTGTAGGCAGCTAGCTCCGCCCTTCGGGCGCACGCTTCAAGATCAAAAACTACTCCGCATCTGAAGCCTTCGCGCGGGTACGGCTGATCTTTGCCATATCTCTGGTCGCCCCTGCGATCCCTCTACACGCTTGTCCGGCGCGTGGACCCCAACACCTGCATGCCTTTTCACTTGGCCGGCCCTGAGGGCGGCGAACAGCGGAGGATTTTATGGCCCTTTCCATGTCGATCGAAGACCTTCTCCACATCCTCACCGCCCGCATGAAGCACCCCGAAGCCGCGCAGCTCGGCGCCGAGGCGCAAGCCTTGGGCGCGAAGCTCCTTGAGGCTGTGGCCGCCCCCTTGCAGGGCCACGTCGTGGCTGAGCCCCCGGTCTTCGACCCGGAGGAGGGCTGGATCTGCCTCGGCCTCCGTCCCCGCCGCCAGGGCTCTTCCGTCCCCGAGATCCTGAAAGGCCTCGATGATGAGGGCTGGGTGCGGTGGGCGAAGCTGGCCGAGGACGACGAGTTGACGCCCGTGTTCAACGATGAGCTCAAGGCTCGCGATCCGCTGGCCTATGGGATCATCGCCGAGCGCGATGCCGCAAAGAAGGGCTTCGACGAGGTCATCAACCTAGTTGCGGAGGAGCCGGCCGGCGATCTGCCCATCGGGCTGATCGACCGATGCAACACGGCGGCCGACCGTCTTGCTGCCGCCGAAGGCGCCTTGTCTGCTCTCAAGCGCGGGGATCGTGTCTTCGCTGAGCGCGTGCATGCCGGCGATCCTGAAGCCTCGGCAGCGGCAAGGGCGGAAACGGTGAAGCTCTGGCAGGAGCGGCACGCCCAGAACGAGCTTGAGCGCCGGGGGGACCAGCGGCTGCACTGAATGTGACTGCCTGGCCGTGCGGAAGTCGCGCGGCCAGCCCCATCCCAGGCCTGACAGCAAGGAGACGCGAGATGCTTCTTTCCCAGCACGCTGCCGACCGGATGCGCCAGCGGTCCATCCCCCTCGAGGTGGTTGAGGTCATCGGCGCCTATGCCGAGCCCCTGCACTCCTCCGGCGCCGTCAAGCTCTGCATCGACCGCCAGACGCTCGAACTCATCCGTGACGATCTCGGCTGCCAAGTAGCGAGGACGCTTGAGCGCTTCCGCGGGGTGTACTTGGTCGAGATCGCGGGAACCCTCGTGACCGCCGCTCGTCGAACGCGCCGGCTGCGTCGTGGGTCAACGCGAGACCGTCGTTGAATGAGAAGGAGATATCTACTGGCTCATCTCGTCCGCATCAACTCACGCTCGCAGGGCCTTTCTGCGCGCCCGTTTCCCGCGAAGAGATCGCGCCACCTATTGAGCGCGGTCGCCACGCTCGCGTCGCAAGGGCCAGGCTGATTATCCTCAGTGAGTGGGCGTCGACTCCGCGAGGCCTCTCCATTCTGAGGCTTTTGCCGCGAGAAGATGAGTTGCTGAGAACCAGTAGCGCAGAGCTCATGGGCCAATGCGGGCATCGGATGCAACGAATGGGCAAGATGCTTGAACGCTATTGTTTGCCTCGATGCTCACTCGAATTTCTCGAGTTTTCCCCCTGTGGGAAGAACGCACTGGCACCTGAGGATATGAAGAGCTCCACCCCGTGCTCATTGACAGCTTCACTTCACAGCGATCCGAGTGTGATCAGAGATCGTGAGGGGGTGCTGAAGTGACGAAAGGACAAGCGTCGGTCTTTCTCCGGCCGACGCGGCTTATGCAGTTCGTGGGTTGCCAGCACGCGACTCTCCTCGACCTCAAGGATGCACGCGGAACCGGCCCGGAGCCCGACGAGCCTGACGCGGAGTCCGAGATCCTGAAGAAGAGAGGCCTCGAGCACGAAGCGGCATATCTTCGTCGGCTCGAGGAGGAGCATGGTAAGACGGTCGTCCAGATCCCCCGCGCGCCTCTCCCTGTGGCTTTCGAGGCAACAAAGAAGGCTATGCGGGAGGGGGCAGAGATCATCTACCAGGGGGCGCTCGTCGACGGCCTCTGGGGCGGTTTCACCGACTTCTTGGAGCGGGTGCCTGGCAAGTCTGACCTCGGCCCGTGGCATTACCGGGTCGCGGATACCAAGCTGAAGACGACCGTCGCGCCCAAGCACGCCTTGCAGATCGTCGTCTACTCGAGCCTCCTGAAGCCGATCCAGGGACTGGTGCCGGAGCTCGGGCACGTGGTCCTGGGCAACGACGACCGGATCGATCTCCGGATCAACGACTTCGCGGCCTATACCCGCTATGCCCAGAGCCGGCTCGAGGCCTTCGTCAAGGATGCTTGGCCCACGCACCCGCAGCCCTGCCCGGACTGCAGCCTCTGCCACTGGTCGGAAAGCTGCGACGACGCGTGGCGCGAGAGCGACAGCGTCTACCTCGTCGCAAACATCATGCGGAGCCAAGTTCGCAAGCTCGAACTTGCCGGCATCACCACGATGGCGGATCTCGCGCGCCTCGACCACCGCATCACTGATCTGGCGGACGCGACGCGCCTCAAGATTTCCGCGCAAGCCAGGCTCCAGAACGACAGAAAGACCGGGGAGCCCACCTACGAGCTCCGGCCCCTCGTCGAAGGTAAGGGCTTCTACTTGATGCCAGCGCCGGATCCCGGCGACGTCTTCTACGACATCGAGGGAGATCCCCACTACGAGGGCGGGCTCGAGTACCTGCACGGCCTCTGGTACGACAAGCGCTTCCGGCCGATCTGGTCTCATGACCACGAGGAAGAAAAGCACGGCCTCGAGGAACTGCTCGCCTTCTTCGAGGAGCGCCTGGAGAAGCACCCCAATGCTCACATCTATCACTATGCCCCTTACGAGACGACGGCGCTCCATCGGCTGACTCGGAAGTACGGGGTCGGCGAGGTGCTCATGGACCGCTGGGCGCGCAAAGGCGTCTTCGTCGACCTCTACAACGTCGTGCGCGGCGGCCTGATCTGCTCGGAGAAGAACTACTCGATCAAGTCGCTCGAGGTCTTCTACGGCCGCAAGCGCGATGGGGAGGTGAAGACGGCCGGCGGCTCCGTGGTAGCCTACGAGCAGTGGCGTGTCAGCCAAGACCAGAGCGTCCTAGATGCCATCTGCAAGTACAACCAGGACGACTGCGAATCCACCGAGGAACTCCGGGACTGGCTCCGGTCGATCCGCCCCGACATTCCCTATCTCGAGCGACAGATAGCCGACAATGCAGATGACGACGAGACCGAAGCCAAGCAGGCCGCCCAGGAAGCAGAGATGCGGAGCTTGGCCGAGAAGGTCGCCTGGTTTCCAAACGCCTCCGAGATGTTGTTCAACCTGGGGCTCTACTACCGACGCGAGATGAAGCCCGCCGCCTGGGCCATGTTCGCGGCTGAGGACAAGGACGACGCCGAGCTGCTCGAGGATCTCGACTGCATCGGGGGACTAGAGGCTATCGGCCCTGCGACGCCTATAAAGCGGTCGAAGCAGCGCACCTATCGCTACCCGGCTCAGCGCACGAAGATCCAAACAGGAAAGAAGGTGAGAGTTCGGAACGAAGCCGGGGTGATCCTCAAGAGAGAACTCGATGAACTCGACGCCAAGGAGAGGCTCGTCATGATCAAGGTCGGCGTGGCGAAGGCTGAGTTCCTGACGGACCGTCTGGACGTGCTCCCCGGAATGGGGCCGGGTACTACTGATCTGTCCAAGGCCCTCGCCTGGGTTTACGAGCGGCTTGCGGAGGGCGATGCTCGGTCGGTCTGGCACGATCTGATCACCCGCCGCCCGCCACGGCTTCGAGATCATGACGGTGGCCCCATCGCGCGACCTGACCATCTCGTCGAGGACACCGTATCGGCCGTGGCCCGCATGGACGGGACAGTCTTGCCGATCCAGGGGCCGCCCGGGACGGGGAAGACCTACGTGACAGCCAAAGCCATCGTCGCACTTCTCAAGACCTATCCGGACGCTCGGATCGCGGTCATGTCGCAGAGTCACGCGGCGATTGCCAATCTCATCCAGGGGTGTCGGAAGGAGCTCGTCGACCGCGACCTTACCGGGCTCACCCGGATCGTGCATCTGGGCGGCGGGACGCGGCACTACCGCGACATCGACCTGGACATGGTCGAACTCGACGCCAACAAGTCCGATCACCGAGGCACGTCCAAAGCCTATCGGCTCGTCGGAGCGACGAAGTTCGCCCTGGCGCTGGAGGCCATGCGAGAGACCTTCGACTGGATCTTCATCGACGAAGCTGGGCAGATCAGCCTCACCGATGCCTTAGCCATCAGCCATGCAACCCGCAACCTAGTCCTCGTGGGCGACCCCCAACAGCTCCCCCAAGTGGCCCTCGCCGCACATCCGGAGCCTGCGAACCTCTCCTGCCTCGAATGGATGGCCGATGGGCACGCCACGCTGCCGCCGGACCGCGGCATCTTCCTTCCGGAGTCGCGGCGCATGCACCCGAACGTTTGCCGCTTCATCTCCGAGCAGGTCTACGACGGCCGCCTCACCAGCCACGACAGCGCCAAGCACCAGAAGGTCATAGGCACGCCCTTCCCCGAAACCGGTGCGCTCTGGCAGCAGGTTCCGCACAAGGGGAACGACCTCGCCTCGCGCGAGGAAGTCGCCGAGATCGTCGCCGCCGCCGAGACACTTCTTGCCGGCCGGTGGACCGACAACACGGGAACCGAGCGCCCGATGGAGCAGGACGACATCATCATCGTCGCCCCGTACAATCTGCAGGTGATGGCACTCGAGGAAGCCCTCGAGGCCGCAGGTCTCGATCGGATCCAGGTCGGAACGGTCGACCGCTTCCAGGGCAAGGAAGCGGCCGTCTGCCTCGTATCCATGACGGCTTCCACGGTCGACGACAGCCCGAGGGGGATGGAGTTCCTCCTCTCTCTTAACCGCCTGAACGTGGCAATCTCACGGGCGAAAGCCCTGGCGCTGGTCTTCGGCTCGCCGCGGCTTCTAGAAGCGCGCTGCACGACGATCGAGCAGATGCGCCTCGCCAACACGCTCTGTGCCCTCTACGAGTACAGCCAAGCCATCCCCCCGGGCCGGCCGTGGACCGGACATCGCATCCTTGGTGCTCGGTTGGAAGCCGCTGAGCCAACCATGTAAGGACCCTAGGCAAGTGCTCTCCCGCCCGGAACGGCACTTAACGGATCCCAAGCCTTCAGGTCATGGATTAGCGCAAGACCAAGGAAGCCTTGAGCGGGTCGTAGCTGTAGCTGGTGATGGTCATGTCCCTGATCCTCTGAACGGCCTCGTCGATCACGAATAAGGGGACAAGGAACCACTCCTGAGGGATGACTGGCTTTCCGAAGCGGTCCATGATCTCGATGTCCAGGCGCGCCGGTTCGAAGACGCAGTGGATCAGGTTCTCGAGCTTGGTCCGGTTGATGTTGAACAACTCATAGGTCGCGACGAACTCGACGCCGGCCATCAGGAAGGTTGGCTGCAGGTGCGCCCCGGCGATGCGCTGCTCGACGCTCAGGGTCGTCACGCCGATCTTGTGAACCAGCTCGCGGTGTTCGGCCACTAGCGGATGGTTCGACTTACTTCGCAGCACATAGATCGTGCCGCTGGCTTGGTCGTCCTCGGCCTGATGATCCGAAAACAGAGGACCCGCGACAGGATCCGTGATCCGTCGTCCGGCTTCGTCCTTGTTGAGCGCCCGCTCGAGCGAGCGCATGAGCATTTTGCTCTCAGTGCCGTTGTCGAAGATGACCCGCAGCCGCGCGTCCGTGCGGCCATGCTCAGTCGTGGTCATCTCGCCCATTTCGGCGACGTACGCCTTCTGGCCACCCACGATGAACCAAGCGCCTGGACGGATCTCGGCCTTCAGCTCGAAGGGGCGGGACTGCCGGGAGCCGTTGTCGAGCTCCTGCTGGACCTGCTGGAAAAGCGGTTTGAAGCGGTCGAAGTCCTCGCACTTCTGCCGATAGGCGATCTCCTCCGCTTCTCGCTTCTCCGCGGCCGTGCGGACGTGTCGAAGCTCGGTTAGGTCGGAGGACGCGGTGATGTCGACCCCGAGTTGCGCAAGAAGCTCGTCGTCGTCGAGGTCCTCGGGATCGCTCTCCGCGACTGGCTCGCCGCCCGACAGGAGCCCCTGATGGTCAAGCGGCTCGATCAGCGTCCGGCAGTCAGCCTGCTCGCGCAGCCGGTCGAGCCGCGCGGCGTAGAGCCGCTCGAAGATGGCGAAGCTGTCCGCGGCCGCCACGCGGGCCAGCCAAGCCGCGCCTTCCGTTCCTATGCCGAACATCAGTCCCCGGGCGCTTCGATTAAGATCCGGTTGGCCAAGCGGCCTGTCGAAGCCGAGATCGTGCTAGTCCCGGCAGGCCAGCCAGGAGACCTCGGGGAATCCCACGTGCGGGCCGGCTTCCCGGGAAAACGAAAGGTCCGTTATGCGGCCACGCTCGTCGGGGTGCCAGGTAGTCCTCCGGGCGGAGGAACGATCAGCCCGGCGGCAGGAAGAGCGTCGCAGACCCGTTGGGCAAGCGCGATCACGAGCGGCTGGAGCGTGCCGTCGTCGATCATGCGCCAGGGGCGCTGGTCGCTGGTCCAGTCGCCTGGAATGGGAAGGAACTCGTTCCCCTCGCTCACGTCGAACCACCAGGGCCACCAGCCGTCGGGCTCCTGGCCGAAGCCAAGAGATGACTTCAGGGCTTGGGAGACTGGGGGGTCCTCCCGCCGCTGACCTTCCAGCCACTTCAGGCCGCATCTCAGCTTCGAGAAGGAAGCCTTGGGCCGGTGGAATTCGAAGCCGAACATCACGTTTGGCGCGCCGCCGAAGTGGATTTCGATCCGGCTGTAGTAGCCGTCACGGAAGCGCTTCCTGACGTTCCATCCCTTCTCCCCAATGGCCGCCTGGATGTCGTCCGCCAGCTTTCCGAGTTGGATCCAGCGGACCGTCTCGTGCTGCTCCATCAGCGTCTGGACAGCCTCGGCGTGGATGGGGTCCGCCATCAGTTCGGCGAGGATCTTGGTCAGGTCAGTCACGTCGCGCTCCTGCAGGATGCGAACTCGGATGTAGCGGGTGAGGTGCTCGAGATGGGTGATCACGTCCGGAGCTCGGGCGGCGGCTTTGCACGTCTCGAGCCAGACGACGATCTCCCGGTAGGACATCAGGCGAAGCTGTCCCCTCTCCAACCGTTGACGAAAGTCCTCGGTGTTGATGCTCCCCTCGTCCGGAAGTCGCCCGGTCGGCGTCAGGTAAATCAGCAGGTATTGTCCCGGATGGCCCATCTCTTCGGCTCGTGCCTCGAGCTGCCGCAGATAGGCGCCGACCTGGTCAGACAGGTCGCCAGCCCAAAGCTTGTTCTCGATGCCGATGATCCCGGTCGTCAGTTGGATCAGAACGTCAATCCTTCGCTGGCTGGCCTCGATGAGGTCTGTTTGCGCCTCGACCCGCACCCGGGCTCCCTCGCGATCGCGGCCGGCCCATGGATTCCCAAGAAGTTCGACGAAGAGATCGAGGAAACGGCTGCCCTGCCCGTGGGGCTCGCGGGGGTTCAGGAGATCCGCAATTATCCCGGACATGATCGTCTCCTTCAGGGGAAGGCGACTGTAGAGGTCGAAGCCCGGAGATGTTGTCTCGGCTGCAGCTTCGCGGGCGTGGCGAAGCTGCTCCCTCCTCGCTCGGAGGGCGGCCAGAAGGTCTTCAACGGACATGATGCCTATCGGAGCTGGGGTTTAGGTGTTGACGGCGGAAGGAGACACGCCGAGCGCAGCGATTTCGGTCGAAGCCAGATCTGTTGATCCCGTCTCGCAGGCGACGAAGACCTGGTCTCAGCATTTCGTTCTCCTGCTTTCCAAAAGCTGTGGACACATCAGCCATCCGACGCGGCTCGAGAAATCACTCTTCAAACCAGCCACCGAACCAGCCGATTGTGCTGTTCCACATGCCACCAAAATCAGGCTCCGGCAGATCATCAGCATCGGGGATGACGTTGGTCGCCGCCGTCCAGACCGTTGAAGGCGAGTCCTTGATCATCTGCCAGACTTCAGCCTTGCTGGGCACCCGCATGCCGCAGACTTGGCTCACCTGCGGATCTTCGGCCGGTGCGACGCCAAGCGCGACCTCCAGCTCGTGCATTTCACGCATGGAGTCGCAGGAGGACTTCAGCTCATAAGTCGTGGCCGCAACGACAATGGCGACGCCATAGAATGGGATGGACTCCCCTGCCATGCTGCCCAAATTGGTCGCGGCGACCCGGGCGGTCCGGTCGCTGATGCTCCCCGTCACGCGCTGGACGACCTCGCGGACGGGCACCTGCTCGCCGCCCCATTCGACCAGCTGCGCGGCCTCTGCGGCGTTCAAGGCCGTGCGGAGGCCGCGCACGTCGTCGGTGGCCGCCTCGACCCTGGCCGCCAGCGCGAAACCTTCCGCTTTCGAGGCATCTAGCTCCGCCACGAGCCGTCCGGCTTCGTCCTCCAAGCCGCGCACCCGCTCGAGAGCCTCGGCAGCAGCATCGTCCGCAGCATCGAGTTCGGCCGCGAGCCGGCCGGCCTCCCGTCTCAGGTCATCGGCCTCGTCGAGGGCGGCCGCAGCCCGTCGCTCCGCCGCATCGAGGTCAGTCGAGAGCCGATCGCGTTCGGCCCGGAGCACGTCGGCCTCCGCGATGGCACGATCCGCATGGGCACGCTCGTCGAGAAGCGCCTGTTCGGCGGCCTCCTTGGCCCGCCGGTCGCGGTCTCCCACCGACTCCAGCGCGGTGAAGGCACTGATGGCTGCCGAGACCAGCGTGTTAAGGCTGGACAGGGTCAGGGTCGCCACGTTCAGCGCGAGCATCACCAGGACGACACCGAGGATGACGAGCCCCCTCAAACCGCGCCAGGCCGTCCGGACTCCTGCGGCTCCTGCTTCCACCATGCCTGTCACGACACTCTCCTGATCACCGGTCGTTCCACCTGCGCCGCCTCCGCGAGCGCGCAGAGCGTATTGGCCAGCCGCATCTGCCCCACGGTCTCACAGCGCGCGTCCAGCAGCCGCTCGGCCCCGAAGACCAGCGCGAGCGCCTTGGCTCGCGACACGGCCACGTTGATACGGTTGAGCGACAGGAGGAACTCCATCCCTCGCGAGGTCTCCTCGGCCGAGGAGGCGGTCATGGAGACGAGGCAGACGGCCGCTTCCTGGCCTTGGAACTTGTCCACCGTGCCGACCTTGATCCCTGCCGGCAGAGCGTCACGCAGCGCGTTCACCTGCGCATTGTAGGGCGCGACCACGATGATGTCACTCTCGCGCATGGGCCTGGTGGTGCCGTCCTTGTCGGTCCAAAGCCCGGAGAGGAGCAGAGCGGCCGCCTCGGCGATTGCCTCGACCTCCTCGGGGCAGATCTGGGCGCGGGCGCTGTGCTCGACAGGCACCCAGAAGGCACCGCCCTCTGGGAAGGGCGTGTTGCCGACCTTCTGTTTGGCGGTGTCGGGGTGGCTCAGGAGACGCCCGCCGTACACCTGGTCGGAGATGAAGCGGCACACATCCGGGTGCATCCTTCGTGAGACGGGCAGGAAGATGCCGCGGTCGGGCGGGATGGTCGTGGCGTCCCCGAGGAGCCATTCCAAGCAGGACAGCCCGGCGGGGTCCGGGTGGGAGCCCTGGATCACCTGCGGGAGTTGGCGCGGGTCGCCGACGAGAACGATGTTGCGGGCGGCGCGGCCCATGCCGAGCAGGTTGGCGAGGCCCATCTGCCCGGCCTCGTCCACGAAGAGGTAGTCGAACCGGCCGGCCTGCTCCTCGCGGGCGAAGAACCAGGCGGTGCCGCCCACGACCGGGGCGGCGCTCAGGATGGCTGCGTCGTTCGAGGTCGGGCGCTGGATCGGGCAGCCCTCCTCGTAGCTGTCCTCCCCCTGCCCCACCTTGTGGGCGATCTCGCAGTCGAAGGGCAGGTCCGCCTCCTCGAGTGCCGACAGGCAGCCCAGGAGGACGTTGCGGAGCGCCTCGTGCGAGGAAGCGGCGACGCCCACGCGCTTGCCCTGGCGCACGAGCGCGAGGATCGCGCGGGCGGTGACATAGGTCTTACCCGTGCCGGGCGGTCCCTGAATGGGGAGCACCGTGCCCTCCATGCGCAGCACCGCGTCCACGGTGCCCGCGACCGGATCACGGCCTCCCAGGATGTCGGCCACCGGCCCACCCCTCAGCCGCGGCGGCCGGCGAGCAAGGAGGTCGTCCACGGCGGTCAGGCGCTTCTCGCCGCACTGGTCGGCGATGACGGCGCGCAGCCCGTCGCGGATCGGCTTGGTATCGATGGGGCTGCCCGGGTGCAGGCTCAGCCGATCGGCCAGGAGATGCGCCTTGGCCTTGCCGACCTTGAGGACGACCTCGCACCTCCAGAGGTCCATCTCCTCGACGGTAACGCTGCCCATCAGCCCCTCGGGGTCGGGCACCGTCACGCGGTGGCCGGCGCGGATCTTCGTCTCCTGCCGCGGAAAGCGGTAGCGCCGCGCAAAGGACTGCTTCACCGGCTCGGCCGGGCCCATCGCCTCCAGCCCGCCCAGCGCGTCGAGGTCCTCCTCCAGCTCGTCATCCTCGCGCCCGAGTGAGTCGAAGACCGCCCACCAGGCTGGCTTGGCCTCGCGGCGGTGGAACAGGCCGAGGTCGAAGAGCGCACGCTTGGCCTTGTCCTCGCCCGGCTCGCCGATGAGGGCGCGGAGATGGTCGAGGTCGGCCTGCTGCTCGGCGTCCTTCTCCTCGACCTTGTCCGCATCGTCCGACAGGACCGGCCATTCGCCCGCGGGCCGGACGGAGACGAGCCAGTCGCGGAGCTTCTCCGTCGAGACACAGTCCACGCGGTTGTAGTCCTCGATCTCCTGGAGGATCGCCTCGTCGCTGGTCTCCCGATACCGCTCATAGGCTACGACCGAGCCGCCCGCCGTCTTGACCTCGCCGTTACGCTCGAGCCCGTAGAGCGCTTCCAGCGACTTGATGGAGTAGCTGTCCTCGGAGCAGACCACCGCGCCGCGCACTACCGTGTAGAGGTCCACGAAGCGCCGCTCGCGCAGGAGCCGGTCGAGGAGGGCCTCGCCGATCCCGTGCCGGACGGTGAGGCGCTTGAGCGCCGTCAGCTCGTAGGCGGCGTAGTGGTAGATGTGCGCCTCCGGGCTCTCGCGCAGGCGCGCCTCGAAGAAGCCCAGGAGCTTGCGGAGCGCCTCCTTTTCCCCCGCGCGGTCGTGGGACCAGAGGGCGTGGAACTCGCCCGCGACCCAGAGGCCGTGGAGGTATTCGAGCCCTCCCCCGTCCACATGCGGGTCGCCCTCGATGTCGTAGAAGATGTCGCCCGCATCGGGCCGGGGCAGGAGCGCATAGCCGCGCCCCGGCTCGGGCTCGCGCAGGACATGGGTGGGCTCGCCGGTCTTGCGGTCATGCTGGAGACGGGCCTGGAGGACGAGCTTGCCTTGCGTCGAGGGCGACAGGCCCCGCACGACGCGATCAAGGGAGGCGAGCTCGGCCATCGTGCGCACGCCCGCGGCCTCAAGCTTCGCGACCTGCACCTTGGAGATGTTCGCCACGCCGAAGAGGCTGTCCTCGGCGCGCCACTGGCCGTCGCAGGCGTCACCCCAGCGGCAGAGGTCGCAGTCCGCGCAAGGAGTAGCTCGCGTGGCCCAGGGCGAGGCCACGAAGCCCTGGAGCCGGCGGCGCAACCGCCGGGCGTAGGCGGCGAACTCCACCAGCCGCAGCGTCGCGCGCTTGCCCGTGCCGAGCTCGACATGAATGTGCTCGGGATGCACCCCCTGCACCTCGGCCAGAAGGTCCGAGTAGAGGACAAGCTGGAGGACGTGCTTGGCGGTAACGCTGCGCTTGAGCTTGGTGTCCACCACCTCGTAGCTGTACTCGCCCAGCTTCGAGGGCCGCTCCACCCGCTCGAGGAAGTCCGACCAGCCGCCCCAGGCGCCGCCCTCTCCTTGCGCCATGAGCGCGCCCTGGTAGATCACCTCAGGACCCTCGCGGAGCGCCAGGAGCGTGGCCTCGGTGTCGCGGGCGAGGTCGTTGCCTTCGATCCCGATGATGCGTCGTCCGTCGGCCCGGAGCTTGTCGAGATGCCCCGCTTCGTGGGCGTCGCCCTTGCCCTGCAGGATCACGGCCTCCGCCCCCGCCTCGCGCGGCTTCGGCGGCTCGCGCCGCATCCAGCGCAGGTCATGCGCCGTCGCGTGCGCACATCCGGCGAAGCGCATCACGTCGGATGCCGACAGAAGGATCGTATCGCCAAAGGTCCTC
>Ga0210040_10007809_pt1 | contig 12835 bp, 16 predicted proteins | sample CryGeyCG12114_NA_FD_185462 | JGI IMG/M metagenome (GOLD analysis project Ga0210040, IMG submission 185462) | Groundwater microbial communities from aquifer - Crystal Geyser CG19_WC_8/21/14_NA (SPAdes) (version 2) | ecosystem: Environmental > Aquatic > Deep subsurface > Groundwater | place: USA... | reverse complement strand
GCTCCTCGCAAGGAGCGATCGGGCGTAAAAAGCTCATTACAGGATTTTCCCCTTGTTGCTATAAGCTAGAGTAGGCTATTAAACCCATACTAGGGCAGCACCGACAGGAAGGAATAGGCTGAAACACAATAATGCTGTAGGGAGGGACTACCCTCCCAAGACCGTGCTCTCGCATATCCGGAACGGCCTTATTGTTGCTTGGGCATCCTTACTTGGAGCACAACTCTGGGCATTTGTTACTTGTTGTTCCGTTGTGAATGTGACGAGGCTGATGTATTTGCTGAACGGAAGACGTGGACGAGGCTGAGCCAGGTATGTGTGGGCGGTTCTTCGAGGTGATTGACACTATTCGGGAGTATCCGACGCTGTGATGCCCATGCACGTCGACTGTTTGTCTGCCTACCATACTTACAAAGCACCTGCTGGACGTTAACTTGCCGATTTTGGCTGATAGTGAGTGGCCAAAGGAATTGGGTAATAAAAACAAGGACGAAAACAGATTGTCCTCATTGTTGCCAATCCCAGCATACCCAGTAATCTACTCCGGCCGCTGCATGTTCGTCCGGTGGCATTGCCACCATCGCAGAATCCTCTTCCTCTTCGAGCGCTTGCCGGTTTTACGGGAGCTACTTCAAAGGGGAAAATTCATCGCAGTCTCGAGATAATGTTTAGGATTGGCAATCGGACAAGACTGAGCGTCGATGAAGAAAATCCGGTAGTCGAAGCTCGCGAATTCGAGTAGGGTGACATGAATGGTTCGCGACGATGCTGAGCAACCTCCTTCATGGTCTGGCCCGGACGAGATGTAACATTGCTCGAGGGAGCCCGGGGCTACGGGTAGTTCATGATGGAAATCAAGAAATTTCAGAGCGGCAGGGATAACGAATCCCAATCTGCAAACAACATAACTGCCGTTTCCTCAGCATTTGATCAGTCCCACTCTGCCGCATAAGATAAGAAGGAGAACGGGTCTTCGAAGGAGGATCTGGATAATGCTGGGTGGAGTTTGTGTCTGCGTAAGCTGATGCCTACAAGGAAGATACTGTATCGGTCTCATTTGGTGTCAGTAGGTATCGAGTGAGATTGTAGAGCACCAAGATTGACGATGTGTCAAAGTGGAAGAGAAGTGTCGTGATCAAACAGAAAGACAGAGACCTACTTACAGTAGACAGGGACGGAGAAACGAAAGTACCTAGGTACTTTACCCGTCGCGACCTGAGACTTGCATGTGGAAACCTGAAAGGCTCGGCTCGAACTTCCAAGGTGCAGCGATGCGCAGCCTTGGCAGTATCAGCGCATGGCCGAGCCTTGTGAGCTCCGCAAGCTGCAATACCAACCTTGGGACTCCTCGAGACAGAAGGTACTTGACCCTCGACAACAACAGCCAGGTCTCGCTTTTTCCAGGTCTTCATCCACCTCCACAGCACCGTGACTGTTCTATCTCTGCGGCATACTTTTCGACATACCATAGCCATGCAGGCTTTCAGAAGCTGCGCTTCGTCGGCGCTCCGAAACGCAGCAAAACGAACGTATGCAACAGAATCCAGCCAATATGCATCGACAGCGAAGAACCTCAAGATTGGAGATCACACAAAGGTGCTTGTGCAGGGCTTCACTGGTTAGCATTGGTTGCCGCCCAAGGTGCAGCAATATCTCTAAGTGTCTACAGGCAAGCAAGGAACATTCCACAGTACCCAAGCTATTGAGTACGGAACAAATATTGTCGGTGGAACCAATCCAAAGAAGGCTGGCCAACAACATCTCGACCGCCCCGTTTTCGCAAACGTGGCCAATGGCATGAAGGAGACGGGCGCCAACGCTTCCCTCCTCTTCGTACCGTATGCTGCATTTCCATGGTAGGAAGCATGGCCATACTGACGCATCGCAGGCCTCCGGTTGCAGCCGCTGGTATAATCGAAGCCATCGAGGCAGAAATGCCGCTCATCGTGTGTATCACAGAAGGCATCCCGCAGCACGACATGATCCGTGTCACCAACATGCTCAAAACACAGTCAAAATCAAGACTCGTGGGCCCTGTATGAATCGCGCAACCGATGTCTAATATACGCTAACATCATCTCCCAGAACTGTCCAGGAATCATCGCGCCAGGCCAATGCAAGATGGGTATCATGCCAGGATTTATCCACAAAAGAGGACGTGTGGGAATCGTGTCGAGATCGGGTACTCTCACATACGAAGCCGTAAACCAGACAACACAGGCAGGACTCGGACAATCCTTGGTTATTGGAATCGGTGGAGACCCATTCGCTGGCACCAACTTCATTGACTGCTTGAAAGTGTTCATGGAAGACGACGAAACAGAAGGCATTATTATGATCGGAGAAATCGGTGGAAGCGCCGAGGAGGACGCCGCTGAATTCTTGAAGAGCGAGAACGTGAAGAACAAGCCGGTAGTCAGCTTCATTGCTGGTATCAGTGCACCACCTGGACGACGCATGGGTCACGCAGGAGCTATTGTCAGTGGTGGGAAGGGTGGCGCCGATTCGAAAATCTCGGCGTTAGAAGCTGCAGGTGTCGTTGTGGAGAGGAGCCCAGCACAGCTGGGCAAGACCCTACACGCCCAATTCGTTGCTCAGGATCTAGTATGATAGGAAGTACAGCAGCGGTGATGGGCGTCTTGACAAGGTGGGCTGTATGGCATTAACTTCCTTCATGTGAGCAGATACCAACTTGTCATGCAATAAAGTTACTCTTCGACACATCTCTGTAGCAGTATATTCTGTACTTAACAACATTCGTGCTCCACCCAAAACTCCCGCTATATCAATAAAAAGTGTTTTATGCTCCATGTACATCCTTTCTTTTCATCGCAACGATATCGCGCCTCGTCGACTCTGTCGGATATGTAGGTATCCTTGAGCTCCACAGAATACTATGAAGACCTGATCATAAGTTAGCTTTAATCCGAGGCAAGCTTGCACAGTACATACCACATAGACTGCTACGGCAATGAAGACCGAGGTTGCAACAGCGGCGTGGTCCTCCGGGTCGTCCTGAAGGCCCATCATAGAATGGTGGTTTCTCTGGTCATGGATCAGCTGATGGGAGACATGTCATGGCGGACCTGCACATACTGCGAAGAGGCTGCCAATGGTCGACAGAATGACAACGGCGAAGCATGATATTACGGTGCTGTACTTTGGTCAGCTGGCTGCTCCCGGTGTATGTCGGGCGACTGACCAGCTCCAGGCATTGAAGGCGGAGACGACGGGCTTCATTTTGACTTTAGGTAGCAGAGGATGGGATTGATCGAGGCGTGGCGGAGCTATGATAACCTTGAAACGCTTCCGAGGACGGTGGTGAGAACGTCGGTTCGTCTTGGGAGGGACGAGAAGTTGTATCGCGTCTTTGTTCGGGCGATACTAAAGGCTTCGATTATCGATGTCTCACTGTGCAGGGGTGGTGTGAAGCGATGGTGGCAGGTGATGGGTGGTAGAGGCGCATGGCACCGACGGACTGCTAGTGCTTCAACTTGGAGTCACGGTGCCTTCCACTGGCAGTTCCACAAATCTGGACAAGGCTTGGCGCTCTGACGCAGGAACTCGAACTCGCTAAACTTGAACTGGAACTGGAACTGGGACTCGGACACGGACACGGACACGGACAGCAGCCTGACGATACCAGGGACGCCTGCCTGCCTGTTCAACTTCATTTATGACCTCGCTTCGCCATTGCTGACTTCCAGGTTCAAAGTTCTTCTTCCTTTGTCCTTCTTAGTGCTCGCCATTACATCCAGTCTCTACGACAACCAACATTATAAACCGCACTGACAGACCGATATACCTCCAACATCAGCCAAGCATGATAAACAGTCGAGCAGCATAGTAGGACAACAATCGGCAACCACCCGCAATCAGCCCCTTTCATGCACTTCCAACTTCTCAAATTCGTCCAGCACCAGCTTTACGGACACCAGCATAAAGATCAGCTCACATTAACCTAGAGTGTTCAATGTCCCGTAGGAGTCGGTCTTTGGAGCCCCCCATCAACGAGCGGTCCCCACTCATCGCACCTGAGGACACCGACAATGACTCGGATGTCGAGGACTCGAGGCCTATATCAGAGGCTATGGGCCTCGAAGACTCAATTGTCGAGTCAAAGAGTACTCTCTATCTCATCCTCCTTACCATCTGCATTGGTGGACTACAGATCGTCTGGTCCGTCGAGCTTTCCAATGGATCACCTTACCTCCTCTCATTAGGGATGAGCAAGTCTCTGCTTGCTTTTGTATGGCTCGCTGGGCCAATGTCTGGCGTTCTTGTACAGCCATATATTGGGATCCGGAGCGACAGGTGTCGGATTTCGTGGGGTAAGCGTAAGCCCTTCATGATAGCTGGCACTCTCGGCACCGTCGCAACTTCACTTCTGCTCGCATATGCAAAGGACATTATTCGCCTGTTCGGCATGTACGGTCGAGACGCACCATACGAAGGCAGTTTTCAAACCGCAACTATTGTGTGGGCGACTGTTTTGATGTGGTGCCTTGACTTTGCGATCAATACGGGTGAGTGAGCAATTATGATGCCCAGCAAGCTCAAGCTCACATGTTGCAGTGCAAGCATCTATACGCGCCTTCATAGTAGACAATGCGCCTGCTCATCAGCAGGAACCGGCCAATGCTTGGGCTTCACGCATAGTGGGCATGGGCAATGTCCTTGGCTACATTTTCGGCTACCTCGATCTACCACAATACTTCAGCTTCCTTGGAAATGAACAATTCAAAGTACTATGCGCATTGGCTTCGATCATTCTCACTTCGACAGTTGCTATCAGTATCTTCAGCATCAAGGAGCGGAATCCGCAATTAGACCCGCGCACAAGAGAAGACGACGGTTCCACTGGTGTCGTCACATTCTTCAAGCAGACCTTTGCATCGATCAAGCGCCTACCACCACAGACTCGTAAAGTCTGTCAGATTCAATTCTTTGGGTGGATGGGCTGGTTCCCATTCCTCTTCTACATCACTACCTACATTGGACAGCTCTATGTGAACCCTCACCTCCATTCCGGATTGACAAAAGAAGAAGTTGATCAGCTCTGGGGGAAGGCTACACGAATTGGAACATTGGCACTTCTTGTCTATGCAATCGTATCCTTCGCCGCAAACATCTTCCTCCCGTTCCTAGTCTTACCAACGTACCAGCCTAGCATTTCCGAGGAAGCTCGGGACCTAGCAAGGCCAATAACTCCAACCTCACCAATTGCCGTGATGTCCCGGAATGCTTCTTGGGGCGAAATGGCGATGGCCCGAGCACAATCCCAGCACAACTTGCCAGCACACGTACGAGACGAAACAAATTTGAGCGTTAGCAGTACTCTCGTTGGCCCAAACTTTATGGACAGGGCCTTGGCACACCTACAAATTCCTGGTTTCACTTTACGACGGGCGTGGATGCTCGCTCAATTGCTATTTTCAGCATGCATGTTCGCCACATTCTTCATTTCGACACCTCTTGCAGCTTCAATCATGACCGCATTTGTCGGTCTCTCTTGGGCCTTGACGCTATGGGCACCATTCGCGCTTATCTCAGCCGAGATTGCCAAACGAGACGAATCACGAAGGCAGCGACAAAGGCAGAAATTGCAAATGGATCTGAGTGGCGATGAAGAGAACCAAAGATTTGAACAAGAAGAAGATAAGGCGGGAATTATTCTGGGCCTCCACAACGTCGCCATCAGTAGCCCTCAGGTCCTTGCCACCCTGATCAGCAGTGCGGTGTTCAAAGCACTTCAGAAGCCACGAGGTGTCCCGGGAGATACGAGTGTCGGATGGACTTTGAGAATTGGTGGAGTTACAACACTAGTGGCAGCCTTCTTGACATGGCAAATGCCCGAGGCCAATGCGAATGGCGAGGAAGAGTGATTGAAGCATTGGCAGGGAAGTCTTCTCGACCCTTTCATGTGGCAGCTGAGCGCGTATGTGCGCACGAATTCAGTATATATAGCCTTGGATTGTCTTTTTGATACCCTGTTCAAAAGCGGATGGCGATTGGATTGGGCAGGCATTCGTTCTATTGGTATGTCTTCATATTTCACGGCATGTTTGTCGGTCAAGTAAATGGCGAGCAAAGACCTGCTCCAATAACTCTGAGTGAAAGTGAGGCTCTGTTTATGCAGGCTAAGCCAGTGTTTGACAACCATATCAAGTTATGTGCTACTGAAAGTTGACGGTCTAGACCGATACTCGGAGCCTGTGCCTGAGGAAGGTCACTACCTAGCATTTCTGCCCTGCATGGGCTCTGCAGACATGAGGCTATCGCTCATGTCTGTGTGGATAAGGAGGTGTGGAATTCATAGGAACCGGAGAAAGAGCTTAGGCTGAATCTCGGTTAAACCTCGCAACTTCTGGGGATCTCCGCACCCAAAAGGGAAGAAGTGCAACAATCCTCCATGCCCAGGTGGAGAGAGGCATGTAGACATGTACAAACTCGTAGACCGGCTGTGCAACTAATTGTATATAAGTACGGAAAAGATATGGCGGACGCACTACTAAGTGCCTCTGGAGTAAAGACCTCCTTGCCACTGTTTACGCCTGTTCGTTTACCACGGTTCGTGCCTTGCCTGACATCGAGACCGATCAAGTGGACCATTCGCCCATTGATCCGCCATCACTACCTCTCCAATATATAAAAAGCCCCTCCCCTCTCCTTTCTTTCTTTCACGACGGCTTCACACACAATGGCTAAAGCCGGTCTTCGTTCAGATTTCCTCTGGGGGTTCGCCACCGCCTCGTACGTCCCTTTCCTACCTCCCTGCCCCTCCTACTGACTCCTCCAGCTATCAGATCGAGGGTGCTCCTACCGAAGACGGACGGGGGCCCTCTATCTGGGACACTTTCTGTAAGATCCCCGGCAAGATCGCCGATGGCTCGTCCGGTGATGTCGCGTGTGACTCGTACCACCGGACCACCGAGGACATCGACCTCTTGAAGAAGGTCGGCGCCAAAGCATACCGGTTCTCAATTTCCTGGTCCCGAATCATTCCCAAGGGTGGCCGTAATGACCCTATCAACCAGAAAGGCGTCGACCACTATGTCAAGTTTGTGGACGACCTCCTTGCTGCCAATATCGTTCCCTTTGTTACGCTCTTCCACTGGGATGCCCCTGACGAGCTCGACAAGCGCTATGGCGCCATGTTGAACAAGGACGAATTCGTCGCCGACTATGCGCACTATGCCAGGGTGATGTTCGAGGCTATGGGAAACAGAGTCAAGAACTGGATCACGTTCAATGAGCCGTTCTGTAGTTCCATCTTGGGGTACAGTGAGGGTGTCTTCGCGCCAGGACACACCAGCAACCGCGAGAAGAGCCAGATCGGCGACAGCAGCACGGAGCCATGGATCGTAGGACACACTCTGCTTATTGCCCACGGTCAAGCAGTCAAGATATATCGAGACGAGTTCAAGGCGAAGGACGGGGGCCAAATTGGAATCACACTAAATGGTAAGTCATGGATTACCTTTACCGTCGGCAACGAATACTGACAACACAGGCGACTGGGCCGAGCCTTGGGACACTGAGTCAGAAGCCGACAAGCAGGCATGTATCACGCGTCTTGAATTCGCCGTCTCCTGGTTCGCTGACCCTGTCTACTTCGGCCACTACCCAGCCTCGATGCGCAAGCAACTCGGCTCCCGTCTGCCAGAATTCACTGAAAAGGAAGTTTCCCTCGTCAAGGGCTCTAATGACTTCTACGGCATGAATCACTATTGCGCCAACTACATCAAGCATAAGTCCACGCCAGCACCACCCGAGGATTACGTCGGCAATGTGGAGGTCCTCTTTGAAGACAAGCAAGGCAACAAGATTGGTCCAGACACGCAGAGTGTGTGGTTGAAGCCGTCTCCGCCTGGGTTCAGGAAGATGTTGAAATGGTTGAGTGATAGGTATGGTAAGCCAGTGATGTATGTCACTGAGAACGGTACGAGTATCAAGGGTGAGAATGATTTGCCTATGGAGAAAATTCTGGAGGATGATTTTAGACTTGAGTACTTCAGAGGATATGTGGAGGCGATGGCACAGGCGGTAGCAGAGGATGGTGTCGACTGCAGAGGATACATGGCGTGGTCCTTGCTGGAGTAAGTTACTTACAGAGGATAGCACGAGTGTATATGTGCTAACACCGGGGATAGTAACTTCGAGTGGGCAGAGGGTTATGAGACGAGATTCGGCGTGACGTATGTGGATTACGAAAATGGCCAGAAGAGGTATCCCAAGAAAAGTGCTATGGCGTTGAAAGACATATTTGCGCAGTATGTTGGGAAGTTGTGACAGGAGATTGCACGAAAATGTGCTGCTGGTATTTATGACATGGATGACTGTCATGCTGCAGCGGAGGAGTTGTGCAATGGATTGTATCTCTGTTGGTCCCTTTCTGATGAGGCAAAGGATCGTGTGTACTCGGTACTACAAGAGAAGTGATTTCTCCCAGCTATCCTCCCTTCAATTTGTTGTCTCCTTGACTGAGATTGTTCGTGGCGCAAGCAGCTACTATACCATCTAGCCGACGGTACGCCTGAACATACCTTCGTTACATAACAAAAGAGTTTCTGGCAAGGAGACTCACTATACTGAAAGGATTTGATACGAATGGCATTAGCCCTGGCAGTCCAAATAAGAGACGTAGTCCAAACCACTCTCCGCGGATCCCACACTTTTTGGCTATGGCAGCGAGACGGGGGGTTGGAGTGGCGTGGAATGATGACCAATGAGATAATGATGTGTCGAAATCGAAGGGGCCCAGGAGAAAGGTACCATGAAGCCTGTTGCCCAAGGGAAGTCGGTTAGTGCCATAGCAAAGGGTCAAATCTAAGCATGGTCATGGTAGTATCCATTCGAACTGGATGACTTCTAAGCGCTCTAAGAAGCTGAATGCTGCGCACGAAAGTGTGAGACCTGGTTCGTGGCTCAGTGCAAAAGAAAAAGCTGGCACCCAAGATGGCCTGGTCATATGTGCTATCTCCGGTGTTAGCGGTGCCAAACTCCGGGGTCAGGCACGCTTCTGGTTGATGGACTCACAGTTACAGTCCGGATGAGGAAATAGGGAATGTATGCCGAAGCGTGGGGTATTATAATTTTTGGCTGCGCTGCCGCCTTCACATATTCAACCCCTACGCCTTCATAGTTGCCAACGCTCAAAACCATGGCGACCGAGGTGCTCACACCTATCAGGACGAAAGTCAAGCTAGGCAAGAATGAAAAGCTTGCGCCCGAAAATGTCAGGTACATGCAAGCATGCTCCGACATAGCCAGCGAGCTCATTCGAGACTTTGAGAGCCAGCGTGATGACTCGAAACCAAAGAAAGACATAAATCTCAATCGTCTTCGAGGAGACGTGGCGAAGAAATGGCGGCTCAGCAACCAGCCACCTCTGACCGCCATCATCTCCGCTGTACCTGAAAACTACAAGAAGTACATATTACCAAAACTAATTGCAAAGCCCATACGGACGTCTTCTGGGATCGCGGTCGTCGCTGTAATGTGCAAACCGCATCGATGTCCACATATCGCTTATACCGGTAACATCTGTGTCTATTGCCCTGGCGGTCCAGATTCTGACTTTGAGTACTCGACGCAATCGTATACTGGTTACGAGCCTACATCCATGCGAGCTATCCGAGCACGATATGAGCCATTCGAACAAGCAAGAGGCAGAGTCGACCAGATCAAGGCCCTTGGACACAGCGTGGACAAAGTCGAGTACATCATCATGGGCGGCACATTCATGTCCTTGCCACAAGATTATCGGGATAATTTCATTGCTCAGCTGCACAACGCGCTATCAGGATATCAGACTGAAAACGTGGATGAAGCAGTCACTGCAGGCGAGATGTCGAGTACAAAATGTGTGGGTATTACAATTGAGACTAGACCTGACTACTGTCTTGACACGCATCTATCGTCTATGCTGCGGTATGGTTGCACACGTCTTGAGATCGGAGTACAGTCCTTGTATGAAGATGTCGCAAGAGACACGAATCGAGGCCATACAGTCAAGGCTGTTGCGGAGACATTCAAGCTCTCCAAAGATGCCGGATTCAAAGTCGTGTCACACATGATGCCGGATCTGCCTAATGTTGGCATGGAGCGAGATATTTTCCAATTCCAGGAGTACTTCGAGAACCCAGACTTCCGAACCGACGGCCTGAAAATCTATCCGACTTTGGTTATCCGCGGCACTGGACTTTACGAGCTGTGGCGCACTGGTCGATACAAGAATTATACGCCGAACGCACTAGTAGACTTGGTTGCAAGAATCCTCGCTCTTGTTCCGCCTTGGACCAGAATTTATCGTGTTCAGCGAGACATTCCCATGCCCCTGGTTACCTCGGGAGTTGAAAATGGCAATCTTCGTGAGCTTGCTCTGTCAAGGATGAAGGACTTTGGTACCACATGCCGAGATGTAAGAACAAGAGAAGTTGGTGTGAACGAGGTCAAGAACAAGATCCGCCCATCGCAAGTCGAGCTTGTTCGTCGCGACTATACTGCCAATGGAGGTTGGGAAACATTCTTAGCATACGAAGACCCTAAGCAGGACATCCTCATTGCGCTCCTACGATTGCGCAAGTGTAGCTCCACTCACACGTTCCGACCCGAATTGACAGGTCAGCAAACAAGTCTTGTTCGCGAACTGCACGTTTATGGTCTGGCTGTACCCATACATGGCCGTGAGAAGAGCAAGTTCCAGCATCAAGGCTATGGCACATTACTCATGAAGGAGGCTGAACGCATTGCGCGTGATGAGCACGGAAGTGAGAAATTGAGCGTCATCAGCGGCGTCGGCGTCAGAAGCTACTATGAGAGGCTAGGCTACTGGCTCGACGGACCATACATGAGCAAGATGCTTTCCCATGATGACGAAGGCGATGAGGATTGAGGACGGAAATGGTTGTTCTCGAGTTCTGACAAAGCCAGCTCAACCACTATACTTGAGTGCTACTACAGACGATCAACCATAACCTGGAATGAGCCTGAAGAGTGCACCTCCTAGCTTCGTACCGATATCGCTGAACATTCCAGACCAACCTCGGGCGCTCGTCACAATGTTAGTGACTGCAATAACTCTCCTGGTGAATACTTCTGTTTGTTGGAAATCGTCTCCATGGATATCCCAAACAGCCTTGCCGTCCTCCAGAGCATATGGTTCTGCAAACCCGGCTGCTCGCATTTGTGGGACACTCGCCCTGCTCCCGATCATCAGGGCTCGGCCGATGATGCTTTGGTCAGCGACAAGCCGAGCACCAGCAGAGACAACGTCTTCCACTTTTGCCATTCCACCACCTGCCAGGACAAGAGCCCCAGCTGGACCTAGGATGGGAGTGTCGACAAAGTAGGGATGGAGGACATTGATCCTTATGCCATGGACGATTGGCATGGTAATGCGCAGTGATCGAAAAAGTCCCAGGACTCCATGCTTCGATGTACAATAGATGGGTTGAGTGGGTAATGCAGCAGTTCCAGCGATTGAAGAGATTAACATGAGATGCCGATCTCTAGTTGCACTTTGTGCATCGGGCGAGCATTTGCGGCTTCCCTGATTTCTCGACAGGTATGAGATTGCTAGATTGGTCGTGTACATGACACCATTAAGATTGATGTCCAACGTCCGCATCGTCGGCGCGGGCGGGTTGTCCATGCTCGAGTAGTCTGGCGGATTTTCGAACGCTGCATTCTCCCTGTCGTCGGCAATGCCAGCGTTGGCGATAACGCAATCGATCCCTCCGTGCACGCTCAAACGTGCGGCTTGCTTGAAAAACTCGGCCTGACTCTTCCAATCCGTCACGTTGAGCTTGACGAAATGGTGATCGTCGTTCTTGGACGACTGTCTGATCCGAGCGACCGTGGAAGTGCCGAGTTTCTCGTTGATGTCGCCGATGATCACGTTCGCTCCGTGTCGGGCAAACTCTTCGAAAAACCCGGCTCCGAGCCCGGACGCACCGCCGGTGATTACGATGGTCTTGCCTTTGAAATTTAAATAGTTGATCGGCGCGCTGAAGTCGACTTCCGGAGAGAAGATCGCGTTCTTGTACGGCACGATGCCTTCCTCGGAGGCCATGGTGATGGTATATTCACGGCCTTCTGGAATCGTGTTCCGAGCTCTCCGAGCTCTTCCTCGCGATAACGGAGCGTGATTAGTTGGCTTGATATAGGCTGGTCAACCAGTGCTCAGGGAATAAAAAGCCAGACCAAGATGAAAAACGGGAAAGAACTTTGAAGGAAACACCGTAACAGTAGGTAGGTAGTCAAGGAAACTACGAGTCAGCAGCTGAAGCGGTTAGACTTTCGGTGATCGTCATACCGTTCGGGCCTGATGGACGAAGTAGTTGAAAGAAATCTTGCCGCTTTGGGTAGTTTACTGTACTAGTTTCCCGTTTTTCGAGCCACGATGATTCAACTTTTGCCGAGGTTGCGATGTTCGTATCGCGGACTAAACCTAAAAGAGGCACGTTCGCTAGGACCGTCACGATTTAGAAGTTTACGTAGATAGCTAAGTACGTACTAGGTACCTAGGTCTTTTGTATCTTGGGTGTCGCACTGGCACCCTCAGACGCGGGTTGCTCGAAGCTTGGAACGTGGATGGGGATGGGAATGTGAATGTGAATGACTTTGAGCTGATGCCCGATACATAATTGGGGTGCAGGACTCGATCAACTTCGCCTGTGTAATGAATTCATTCCCAGCCGCTCTGGCATCAGCCCAGCGACCATCAGCGAGATACCCGACGGCACATTCGCCGAGCAGACTACATGATATCCTGGTTTAGAACGGTTCATATGGGTCACGTTGGCTCGAAGTTGCTTTGAACCTTCAGTAG
>Ga0210040_10007808_pt1 | contig 12837 bp, 11 predicted proteins | sample CryGeyCG12114_NA_FD_185462 | JGI IMG/M metagenome (GOLD analysis project Ga0210040, IMG submission 185462) | Groundwater microbial communities from aquifer - Crystal Geyser CG19_WC_8/21/14_NA (SPAdes) (version 2) | ecosystem: Environmental > Aquatic > Deep subsurface > Groundwater | place: USA... | reverse complement strand
ATTCAACAACGGAAGATAACATTGTGCACACTTGGTGTAGCAAGTGAAGTTACATTTGTATTGTACACTTTTGTGTTATACTTTTATCATCATTTTGTAAACTTGAATGCAACCAACTAAATAGGCTAGCTTGTATCGCACACTTTATCGGTCGTTCCTTGTAAAACGTGAATAAGAGAAATTTTACAAAAGTTTTGGAGATCCAAAGAGACAACTACAGTACAATCTAATTTATACCTTGTCCGCAAAAAGGAGGTAACTTTTATCCTATCCTACTACACAAATTTATCACACACAGGACGGGAAAAATTTACCTCCTTTTTCCGGATGGTCTATACCCTAACTGCGTCTGAAAATGTGCGTGTTCCATATTTACCAAGTCAATTTGACGGATGAGCAATCCAAATCAGTTTAGTTTCCCATTTCTTTGCGAATAAAGTGCTTTTCCTGAATTATTAAAGAAAAGATGGGATCCCATAGGGAGTCTGAACCTACACTGAAAAATCTTTCCCTAGATAGCAAAGCCATTACTTTAATGAATGTTGTTAGGCTAAGTTAGTTCGATTGAGAATAGTGCCCAATAACACACATTAAAAAATTCATGGCCTCATAAAAATTGCATGTGTCTTAGTTAGTAGTACACAACAAAATGCTTCCAGCATCCAGCCTTAATGTAAATACCTATTGTCATAAAACACGCAAAATACACTATGTGGTAAGTAAGTAATGCATCATAGTGATACCGCAAAATAAAGTGCAAAACTTACGTCATGATCTTTGTAAAATGGGTCCGTCAGTTCTTCCGGAATTTTGTTGTTGTACGCTTTGCTTAAAAGCCATTTGATAGAGGCTCTCTGTTTTGCCTGAAAAAGAGAAGAAACATGTGAATATAAATATAACTTATAATTATTAAATATTTAGCTTGATGGACGAATACACGGAGGATATTATGAGCCATGACTTCGTAATCAACACCTTCAATACTTTAACTAATTTAAAGTTCCTCTGAAACGGAATCCACTTTAATTCTAACCAACTGAAAACACCCACCATGTGGTTTGGTTTGGTTTCTAATAACAAACCATGATTGATTAGAGTAAATAGACTGTCTCATTGACAAACAACCATATTACCACATTGACAGGAAATATAAAAACCTTGCATTTTTCGACCAGATGGGGAACAAAAAACAGCGTGAGCATAAATTCGTTGCATGTACAAATGATAACAATACTCACTAAACTACTCCTAAGCATTACAAAATAAGCAATTAGGGGTGGCCACAAAGATCATAATGTCCTTTTGTAAATCTCTCTCTATTTATTTTTCACACTTTCAAGCCTTACAATATCTCCTTTGTCTATGAAACAAACTAATGGACACCAATTGTCACCTTTTTCGACCAATTGGACTAAAAAGCCACAAAATTTAAACAACCCATAGTATAATCAATCCACCCTGTTGAAAGATCGTACTCAAAGTTAATAGGTTAATACGAGATTTCCATGTTCTGGAAACCATAAATTAGCCCCATAATTAAAGCAAGGATGGGATGCATTAGAGAGTTTGTTGGATAGCCTTGAAATTCGATCAGTGGTAATTGGCTGGCAGAAATAAATAGCTGAGCAAATATTACAGTTTACACAGCATGAATAATCATTATGTCAAGTTGAGGTTGCTAGCAATCATCATTTATGGTAATTTGTTTCCATCAATTATGTATGCACCAGGACTAGGACTTAGGGCAGGCAACAGGTATTATTTAGATTGGTTAGCTAGTAGCATTAACTAATCTCTACTAACTGCAACAGCAAATTAAACCACATTGGCATTTGACATATATTTTGGCTTCCATTTTTGGCCCGATACAGAGCTTATTTACCCGTGCCACTTTTTTTAAAGCTCAGATTTTACAATTAATCAAAGTCTATTTGAAAAGCCTGATTTTTTCTGTTCAGAAATTAGCTCATTTGTTTTGCCCACACCATCCCGTTTATATAAAATCACTCCATTAATTAGTGTGCTCACCACCAACCACATTGACCACGAAACAAAAACTAACTGTACTAGGCACGAAATAATGATACTCTTGACCGTCATCATCCCGTTTAGGGAACAACATTCACATTAAATTCTGACACGTACCAATTCCAATCCTTTAAATTACCTTTTTCCAATCATATTTATGGGGAAAATATTGTAATCCCTATATCCAACTAGCGACATCAAATTCAACCCACGGCAAGAAACAAATTAGAAGACAACTGCTATACAAATCATAAAACGTCTACATAGTGAGATATGATTCTTACATTAGGCTTGACTCCAGCTTTCTCTCCATTCGTAGACACCTTACAGTTATGATTCTCATCTCTCTTAAGTTGCACCATTGTGAACAAGGGAATGGCGAAAAAGGCTTAGGATTTTAATGTGAACTCGCAAAGACTCTCATGCCCAAAGCATAATATGAATTATTGGACTAAAGGCTTATAAAGCACCACGAGAGCCACTTTCACTGCCTCAATCAAAAACAGGCCCACAACAGTTGCATCCAATGAATTATACACACAGGCAAGATAAAATATCACTTTCGTTCCATCCACCAGTATATCAATTAGTCAGTGCTCTCACTCAATAATCTCGCACAGTCAAACAATGATATCAGTACAATACTAACAAACGTCGCACAAATGATTTCTTTAACTTGCATTTACTAACTATTCAAGATTCTTAATGTGTGGTATCTTGTTTCGTTCTCACTCCATACAGTTAGTTCCTACTAAATGTAACTTTTTAGTGCATGCAATCGGCAGAGCGCTTCACATGAAAACATTCATTGAATTCAATACAACGACACTTTGTTTTCACCAATGTTTCATATTGTACAAGTCTCTACTCTACTAAACCAACCAACTGAATTAAATCACGAAAACAATCTCGAAACAACAAGTCCAATACAAAGAAACTACAAATGGTCCATTCTTTACAGTTCGATTCGCATAATGTACTGCGAATAGCAAGGGAAAAAATGTGATTAACGAACAACCAAAACAATTGGCTCTATCAATTAATTTCAACGATATTGAACGACTCTCTTATTTCTGCACTAGTAATTAATCATACAAAACTTTACACAATTGAGGTCAGATCCATTCGTCTACTGAAACTAAAAGAGACAACAATGGTGACAACCTACAGCAAGTTATCAACACACGACACAGGGCGCTGTCAACGCCAGTCACGATGAAATGGGAATGAAATGACTTAAGGAGTGACTTCACTTTCAAATGAATTCAACACCCATTACAAGATGGACACTGTAGTTAGTTAGTACCGTTTCAGATGCGCAGTTTTTTTTCATTTAATCATGAAAAAAAGATCACGTCTTTAGGCAAAAAAGTGTCCCAAACATGGATATTGGCAATAAAAATTGGACCAAACTCCAGTGACCACTGCCCACAACAAGATACTTAATTTTTTCTACAATAACTAACTAACTATAGATGAAACCGAATGTTCTACAAAGTCTGCATTCAAACTTGAACCACACCAAGTGCGAACAGAAAGCATCGTTGGGAAGAACTAAAACACATTATTTTGGAGAACTAACTGATGAGCCTTGCGATTCGTGAATAACTAATTAAAGCAAACACCCACTACCCACACACAACAGAGATATGAATATCTAAACATGTATACATGAACTGAGAAGAGAAATACTTCAACACTTTGGAGTGAGCCTGATAAGTTTTTATTCAACGCTTAACTGTGCAAATAGTTTGACACCTTGTATTTTACTGGGATTCACTTCACAAACGTAGAAAACTGTGACTAATGTATAAGCACACAATAAGAAGTGGACAATAAAATTCCGACAATTCGTTCACTCCTCCATTTCTCTACACGGACTAAACCAATAGATACTATGTATATCGTAAACAGTTTACATTTTGAGTTTGTTCCTCGATAAACGCAAGGTGTCAAGGTACATATAGCACATAAAAATTTCGTGCACGTTACATCTTCCAACAGAGCCACATTATTAGGAACAAAGTGTGAATTGAATACATATCTTAGCTTAAATCTATTCATCCCTGTTGGTTAGGAAGTAATCGTAAGTAATCGTCTTGACCATTCTTTAACACAGACAGGTGTACACTACAAACTATAACTAACTAGAATGGTTCAAGAAGATTCACATTTTCTCCGCTATGGCTCTTTGAAGATGAATTGCCGTCAAAAGAACAACACACATTACTATACGAGTATGTACAGCTCAACTCAGTCAACTCAAATTTTAATACAAGCCCTAGAGCACATCTGATCGCATAAGAGTTTGTACGCTTCCTTTTGAATCTTTTTGCCTAGTTAGTTTAGTTAGATAGTCGCCTTGCGTACTCAAACTCTTCTTCTGCTCACTTGTAGCAGCCAATACTAAAACTTATAATGTTGCAGAAGAGCCCCATGTGTTCTCTTCTTCAATTTCCTGAGTGCTACAAACAATTATTCTTCTTGGTGTAAGTAAGTAACTAGCCAATGCTTAAATGCTTCAAAAATTGGACCCAGGTGGTAAAGTAAATGTTCTGAGTGGATTTAATGAAAAATTTGATCCACAGTATGGAAATTTCAAAAGTGTAACAATGAAGTAAAAAAATCTTCAGTTAGGCTAGTAAATGTGAAAAAATTTAAGGGAACTTAAGGCAGTACGTTACTTGTTTGTAGTGCAGTGTAGAGAACCGTTGGTAGTACGAAACGTAATGTATGATAGCATAGTGGTGGTTGGTGGATCAATATTGACACCAAACGCCTTCTTTATCATAAACTTAAACGGGCAATATATAATTAGATAGGTTAGTCAGTTAGTTATAGTTACAATTAAGGTACGGTCCGAAATTACACATGGGCATAAATCATATTGCTTTATCAACACTTGAGGGCATTTTGGTTTGTGCATAAGAAGTTAGTTAGCTTTGACTAACTTCATATTTAAGGACATAAAATTTTAGCAACTTTATCCTCCACAAAGCCCACACTGGCTAACTGAACGTTCAGTCGCTTCAGGGATGACTTGAGCAAAGAAACTAAATGATGCCATTAGATGTTTTCCTGTAATATGTTGATGATGGGAACACTAATTTTGAGCATTTTTTCCAAAAGCCAAAATTCTTCTATCATTTACATGTCTGACCAAATGACTCAAGGTAAACATAAGGAAATGTAGGCCATTACAAAGGATAAAGCAATAATGTTGATGAAATACGACAGAAAAAGAGAGAGACAGCTATAGCAAGACCATGTAGTAATCCATTTGTCCTATCAACATCACATTGCCAAATCAACACTCCTTATATGGAACAGGGAGAATCAAGATGCAGGGCTGCTCGCACTAATATTCTCTGTTGTGAACCATTATATTCAGCTCTAGCTCCATATATCCTTTGTTTAGCCTATGTTATTAATAAAGTTATGCCAGTTAGCAATCATTTTACTATGGATTGGATATTGCGTGCACTTGAATAGCTCCTAAAACAAATTCGGCAAGATAAGGCTACTGCTCGAGTACAATAATTAACTAACTACAAGCTGCTACTACATGCTAAGTGTACGTTTATATGGATGAAATAAATGTTTCGTGTTTAATTTTTGAGCTCACATACATATTATATTTCTGTACTTCGTGATGTAAATGAAAGTCTACTGTGATTATAATGAAATGACACGAAAGTTATAAAAATATGAATGACTTGATAATATACGATAAGAGTATCAATAGAACTTTCATCCCCACATACAGGTTTGGTTTGTAGCAGAATGAATGACAAGATGAAATTTAGAATCGTAAAATCTTTGGGATAATAAATTAATTTAAAAAACTAGTTTAATTCAGAAACAGAAGCATGCTGTTTGCATGTGTAACAGTCCGGTTTTAACACCTACATTTTTAGAAGATTCATTGAGTGAGAGACACATTATATTAGGCAATCCCAATGGTAGACAACCTTTTGATGAAAATAATGAGCTACATCTGTACGCATACTCTTCTTACTCACAAATGATTATAGTCCTACTGTATAATCCCGTCTTTTCAAAAACAATTTACTGCGAATAAAGGACATGAAGATTGAAATTAATGTTGAATGAAACTAGTAGGGTCCCTTAATTCACACTACTTTTGCCAAAAACTTATATGAGTGTTGTGCATAAAAGTTTGTGTACAACATGCAGACTGAAGTTGATTACAAAATCCATGCCGCAAAACAATAATTTGAAAGAAGAAGAAAATGGCCGTGATTTTCTTTCTTTCATTTCATAAGTACAGTCCGTAAACACAATAAAATAATGTAACCGTTTTGTCAGTACTTTCGTGATTATCATTCTAACCAAATTGACATCTACGTATTCAAATAGACATTACTAACTGAACTTACCTTAAAAAAATCGTAAGCGTTGAATGGAACGACGGAAACATAGTCTACTTCATCCATTTTCGTCGAATTGGAATTACACGAGTATTCAACGTCACCATGAATAAATCGATTGAAATGGCAATAATTTATGTCCACTTCCTTTCACATCAAGACTATGATGATACGTTCATTTCGAACTGATTTCATTTCAACTAACTATCAACCAATGATGGGAAGTTGAGGACACACAACATATATTTTCAAGAAACAAGAAGTTGAAAAATACGTCACGGATGTTGGATGCACAAAAATATGATGTATTGCGCTTTCACTGACTGAAAAGCCGTGCGATTAAAAGATGTGTTGCAAATACAGAACTAATTTCAGCACCTTTCTTGTCGTTTTGTAATTGGCATTTTCTATTACAGAAAAAAAACGTAGTTAGCAAATGTCAATTTATGTATCACCATTCGTTTAGAGGAAAAGTAAGTAATTTACTAGTGAAGTAGTTTTCTTACCAATATTGATTAAACCGCGGATAAACTATTCATCGCTGAGGATGTAGTCATATTTAGCAAAAAAAATAGCAGAAATTAAACCTCACTGTATAGTTATTCTCTACATTTATCTAAACTCACAACAGTTTGAGAGTAAAAACTTTACTCAACCCATCAACAACACTAATAACTGAAGATTCGCATTAAGCTTTATTTCAATGATTGGCAACTATATCTGGCACATCATATATCTATCAACCGGTCATGATATTATCCAAGAAAAGAACATACAATAAATCATTCAATAAGTTTTCAGGTCAATTTTCACATTCATATTATTGTTTTTGAAATCGCAATGAGTTGCATCCTCAAGTCACTCACTGGTTGGCATTCTTTTTCTTTAGTATTCCAGCCAATTGGAATTTTGGAAACAGGTGGCCTTACTAATTACATTGTCCACAATTACCAATGTTTACAATTTGATTGACGGACACTAACAACTAACTGGACACACTGCTCTCACAAAAACAAATGAAACGAGTCAATATTTCATTGCGGATATGACTCAAAGTCAAGGCCCTCTCGATTTTTGTATGGGTACAATGTGAGCTAATGTGACGTCAAAACCCCGCGGAATATGAACCAAAACTAATTTGGGTATATTATTTTCATTAGGGGGCATTTTGAGAAAACTCTCATGCATTCTTCTTTCCAAGCCTCTATTTTTTACACGTGAATAAAATATTTGAAGCTAGCATTATTCATAGAAACTTTAAGGTCCACTAAAGATAAAGGTTAAAGGATTGTTCAATTTTGTCTGCTGCCCATAAAAGAAGTTGACAAATGAAAGAAAATGCAAAACTCTATAGCATACGGATTTTAGGTAGAATAGTCAAAAGCAGTAGCGCACTATGTTGAAACACCATAGCTACTTTTATCAGCAAACAATACAATATTGCTTTTTCTGAAAACAGTATAACCTTAAAGCAATACAATATTAAAACAATCTATTCAACTTCTTTCAGCATCAATAAACTGTCTATTCATATTTTTGAACTGCAAACAATACTAATTTGGAAACACAGGTGTCTTGCTAAACTTTTTAACAATGATCAAAGCGAGTAGGAAACGGACCGAGCCAAACACGGATGTGAAAAAAGTAAAAGAAAAGCATCTGCGAGATCCAAAACCTCCGATTGAGGCCAAACGGGGGATTTGGAACAATGTTGAAGTCAATGTGCCCCAGCCTGAGCCGCCGGAAGATGCCATTAAGCGATTTGGTCCATGTCAAGTGGAAATGAACCAAGCTCAGACCGCCATTTTGATGCTTCAGAGCAAAGAGCAGCATGTTTGTAGTAGAACTTTCGAAATCGCTGATGAATCCACTGTCCAAGTACTGTACTAACTGTACTTAATACAGCTGTACTATCTGTTTGCATCATAGGTAGTAATTCAAGCGCTGAACTGCCTGCAAAACTTTTGCAAGAAAAGGGATGAAAACAAGCAGCTTTTTGTAGATTTTGGAGGGCTTTGCCATGTTTTGCCTTTGATTTCCAGCGAAAATCAAGTTGTGCAAAGACTATCTATGAAACTGATTGCCATTACTTCTACAGTGCACAGAGCTAAGCTACACTTGAGAAATAATGATGTACAATTCCAGCATAACATCTTGTGATAATTTTTTAATTGCTGTATAGTGTAGCCCTAAAACGTATTCAATTATTGTTAGACTCCAAAGGACTTTCTGGAACTAGCGAAAAGTCCAGATGAAGTTATTCAGGAATATGCAACATTCACTTTGTCATCACTAGCAACATTAGTAAGTAAAGATTTTTCAGAGCATTGTTCCTCATGGTCCAAATCTGTCATCAATATATTTTTCAAGCCATACTCGTAGTATACAGGCAGATTACTCATTATCCAAGCACGTGGAATCCCAACACTCATAAAAATGGTAATCCATCGGGATCCAGACATTCAAAAAAATGCAGCCGAAACAATATGGCGTCTATTGGAGGAGCCTGCAAATCTACCTCTTTTTGCTAAAAAGGAATACATGGAATCGATTTTAGAATTGACAGACAGTGAATATCCAGCCGTTCAAATTGTTGGTCTTAGTGTTCTGGAGAAAATAACAACTCTGCAAGAAGGGGCTATGATTTTTTTTGGGATCCATGGAGTACAGAACATTGGGCAGGTAAATTCTTTATTATGCATATTTATTGCAGTGTGATGAAAAAATATTATTTTTTCGCCGCGTGTCGTATGCACGCATCTTTTATAATCAAACTGGGGTTTAAAATCTTTAGAAACTGGGCAAAAAAGAATTTGGAGATTTACATCGTGTATGCTCCCGTATTTTGATCAACATTGCAACACATAAGGACCTCCGACGAAAGATTGTAAATATATCACCTGCCATGGTTGTTTTGTTGGATACCTCACGTGATGAGCGGGTGAAAATTAATACTCTCCATTTACTTGGCTTACTGGCCCATGCACCAATCGTGGCAAAAGGACTTGTTGATTTCGTATGCAACAAAAAATGAAAATTAACATAAATAGCCGTGGCTAAGTTTTATACAGTTATTCAAGAAACCAGAGAAGTTCATATACCTGCGCTTTTGCATGTTTTCAGGGTTTGGTGAGAAAAGTCATCCGTATTTTCAAAGTAACGTCAAATATAGAAGTGAAAGAAGAATTAACATTTTTAGCTGCCCAGTTGTGTTTGTCAAATCCTCATGCTAGGGAGCAATTAATCGCTGTAAGAAATTATATGCAGGCAAATAAATGTGTATAGTTGTTTACTATATCTTTTATAGTCAGTTTTCCATGCATCCATTTAGATGCTTGAACCTCTTATGACTATGCTAAAGAAAGACCATTTCACTAAACGGGGTTTAGAATATGCAATGATTTTCTTGGCTGGACTTTTCGAAGGTTCAAAATCAAATTTTTTAAATTTTGCCCTAGACAAACGCTATTTTATGAAACATTGGTAGACTTATGAGCACACGTTTTTTTTTCAGGATCTCTGCAATCCTACCCTTCTTTTGTGGAAGCGGACGGTTTTGCTGTACTACTGGACGTCATTAAAAAAAGAAGTGAACGTTCAGATGATGCTATCATATCTCTTCTATCGTGTATTCAAGTACTCGGGACTAATACAGAATCTCGCAGAAAAACTGCCAAATCTGGTTTCGTGAAAGAGATCCTCGGATGCATGTTGGAAACTAAAAATCCACAAGTATTTGTTTTGTCTTACATTTCATGATGAATCTGCACATAAATTTACAATCGAGCTTTTAATTCTTAGATATTAACTGGAGCAGGCAACACTCTGTGCACCCTGATGTGCGAAGATAGTGGTAGGAAAGAGTTCTTGGCTGGTAATGGCGGACAAGCCCTAAGTGTGATGTTACGTCATGAAGAGTTTCCAGTGATTGCAGCTAGTGCGCCAATTATTATAGTCAGTTTGTTAACAATGAAAATACAATACAATTTGATTATACAGCATGTTAAGAAGAAATCTTAATCTAATGTAGGTTTTGGGATCATATCCAGATGTATGCAAACACTTGATTGATCAGGGTTTGCTCCACATCATGTGGAAGAGGCATGATATTGTGATTGTGAGTGATGCATGTAAGTATGACCAACTATTGCTTGGCTTGGCAGACTTTTTATGCATCCGAAAAACCTTCCCAGTTTTTGTTATTACCATGAGTTTTGCCAACATTGAGTTTTATACGATCTTTTGCTTCTGCTTGTTTCGTAGTGAAAGCAGGATTCGACAGACTTCTAACGCATTATCTACCAGCCAAGTACGCAGTGCAAAATCACATTAATGCACAAGAGAAACTACCCAATGGGTTCTATGAATATGGGCAACTGAAAGCGGGCAGCACATTTGTTACGTTGAGTCAAATGGATTGGATAGACGATAATTACATACCTAAGCCAGTCATCTACCTGAACTTGTCGTCCTCCGTGTCGGTTGAATTGCAACACAAACATGTAAATGATCACACTTTAATGATAAAATATTTTTGAAGTTTGTACGGGGTTTTACACAATGGAAGTTACATGCATTTAGCCCAGTCTACAAGTCGTAGCGAGTGAAAAACAGAGTGTAAAAGAATATATAGAAGAAGTTCATAGCAGGGCAAGAAAAGACGATAGTGAAAAAACTATGGTGAGATTAATTGCTGAGACTGTTTGTGATAGGATGGGTGGAGTCATTGATAAGTGGAAGGTGAGTACTATGATCTGCAGTGTAAATAGTTTAGAAAAACGAGACGGAGAAAGCATACATGATTGTCCATTTCAGAAAAGTATCCATACCGAAGACTTAGAAATTGCAAGTCTGCAAAAAAAATATCAATCTGTTGCGATACCAATTACGATGATTCAGAATGGGGCGTACAAATGCAGATCTATTTTATTCAAAGCCATGGCAGATAGTTTTAAAATACCGTGCACACTGGAAAGAGGGGATTTTCATAAAATGTGGAATGTGGTGTCCCTTAGAATTAAAACAGTAAAAAATAATATCCATATCTTACTTTTCTATAAGACCTAACTCAAGCCGCAGTTTTAAAATGTGTAAATTTTACAGAAAGAATGCCCGTGTGTATCGGGCAATGCAAATCAAGGGTCCTCGTCTACTTTGTTTGGTCAGCAATTTGTTGTTGACTTGATCAGTGATCCAGGAAAACTTTTACCTCTAGAGTCTTACGAAGCCAATGCGTATTGCTTCTTGTGAGATCATAACAGCATAGTTTAGATTGGCAACTCATTCATACTAATTACAATAAAGCTGTTATGAATGATGCTCACCTATTTAAATGTTTTTGTTTTTTATTCGGTACAGTAAGTACAGTTTATACAAGGGGATTTTTAACTTCCATGAAATAAATATACGCATTCTTTACCTAAATTATATTGCTGCTGAATAACATGGCATAACCTAGCACCAAGATTAGCAGTTTCTGGAGTGAATTGAATGCCGAAAAAAAAATTTCAAGAAAATTCTACGAGTTTTCTTTGCTAATTTGACTTGAATGAAAACCATGTTTCATAGCATTATGCAACAGATGTCTGGGGTTACATTTTTACGAAGGCTACCATAGACCTACTTAAGTTCCTTTTCCAATTTTTCATGGGACTTCTTCATCTTTTCCAAAAGTTCTTGGTGACGTTTAATTTCGGATTCGTGATGCTTCATTTGCTCTTGCAAATGAGATTTCATATCTTTTAGCTGCTGTTGTTGCTAAAATTCGAAAATAGATACATATAATATTCAAGAACTACATACCTTCATTAAATAGCTAAATCAAAAAACAAATCTTACAAGCTTCCTGAAGTACTGATCTTCTTGTGCCTTCTCCCGCTTGGCGAAAGAGCCGCCACCTTCTCGGATGCTTCCATCATTTGACATCGCCCTAGAAATTCTGCTAAAATCGATAATAACGATTGTTCAATCTCAGTTAATTTGAAAAAGTTATCGCAGATATGAGATATGATATAAAACCATTAACAAGGAAAATTGGTAGATCCGTCGATCCGGACGGCTTTCAAAGCTTAAAACAAGTTTTTCTATGAAATTTTTATCCACAAGTCGTAAAATTTACAAAAACCACGACGGGGCAATGAATGGCGGTCATTTGCTCACAATTAATTTAGCTTGCTAAGTATGACTCACCTCACATGCTTATTGCTGCAGAATTTCTTTTACATTGAGAAGAGAATGATGTTCATATAAACTAAACTTGACCCACTGAAATTCGAAATTCAGAAGTTTGACTGTATTAGTTTTTGAGGGTTTCACGTTTTCGCTGCATGAATTTAGGAAATCCCTATACTTTCTTATGATTGCACAGATCAAGTTTGTTCAGATCACAATTCAATGTGGCACTGTATTTAGCCCCATA
>Ga0210040_10007807_pt1 | contig 12837 bp, 10 predicted proteins | sample CryGeyCG12114_NA_FD_185462 | JGI IMG/M metagenome (GOLD analysis project Ga0210040, IMG submission 185462) | Groundwater microbial communities from aquifer - Crystal Geyser CG19_WC_8/21/14_NA (SPAdes) (version 2) | ecosystem: Environmental > Aquatic > Deep subsurface > Groundwater | place: USA... | reverse complement strand
CCTTTGATCCCGAGACCCGCGCCTTCCTGGCCGAGGCGCGCGACACGCTCAGCTGGACCGCCGATCCCTGGCACGACCTTGCGGCGCGACTGAAGACCGCGACCGGCCGCAAGGGCCGCGCGCTGTTCCTGCCGCTGCGCCAGGCCCTGACCGGGCGCGACCACGGTCCTGACATGGCAGCGCTCCTCCCGCTGATCGGCGAAGCGGAAGCCCGCGCGCGGCTGGAGCGCGCCGCGGCCTGAGCCGCCGCTTCACCTGCGCGAGAAATGCGCGCGAGAACCCTTGCGCTGCACTGCACAAGCTGTCACACGCGATGATATACTGTTACAAACCTGGGGTTGCTCGTGTCGGATCATCATACAAAGCTGTCGTTCAAAGCTGCCCTGTTCCTGTCGGTCGCCGGCCTGTCCGCACCTGCTCTGGCGCAGGAGCCGGCCCCGGCCGCTTCGAGTGCGGCAGAGGCGCGTGGGCGGCCTGGGAGCGACGATCTGCACGGCGAAGCCATCGTGGTGACCGCGGCGGGGCTCGACCGGCTGGACGTGCTCGCGGGCACCTCGGTCGTGGAAGGGATCGAGCTGCAGCGCAATCTCGACGGGCAGGTGGGCGAGGTGCTGGCCAAGCTGCCCGGTGTATCGGCCTCCGGCTTCTCGCCCGGCGCCTCGCGCCCGGTCCTGCGCGGCTTCGGCGGCGAGCGCGTGCGGGTGCTGAGCGATGGCATCGGCGCCATCGACGCCTCGAGCACCTCGGACGATCACGCCGTGACGGTGGAGCCGCTGATCACCGAGCGCATCGAAGTGCTGCGCGGCCCCGCGGTGCTGCTGTATGGCAGCCAGGCGATCGGTGGCGCGGTGAACGTCATTACGCGGCGCATCCCGCCCCGGGTGCCCGACGAGCCGATCCATGTCGACGCGCTCGTCGCCCTCGACACGGCTTCCGACCGGCGCGAGGGCGGGCTGTCGGTGGACGTGCCGCTGGAGAACAACGTCGCCTTCCATATCGACGGCTCCTACCGCACCACCGACGACCTCGAGATCCCGGGCTATGTCGCCTCCGACCACCTGCGCGGCGAACTGCTCGAGGCGGCCGCCGTGGAAGAGGAGGAGGGCCATCTCGACGAGGCCGCGGAGCTGCGCGAGGGCGCCGAGGCGCAGGGCGTCCTGCCCAACAGCTTCACCGAGACCTGGACGCTGGGCAGCGGCATCGCCTACCATGACGGCCGCAACAATATCGGCTTCTCGTTCGACTATTACGACACGAATTACGGCATTCCCGGCCTTCCGGGCGTGGGCCACGTGCACGAGGACGAGCTCGAGGAGGGTGCCCTCGAGGAGGAGATCGCGGAGGAGGAAGGCGACGTCTCAATCGGCATGAAGCGCTACCGGGCCGACCTGCGCGGCGCGGTGGAGCTGGGCGACGGCTTCTTCGAGCTGGTGCAGGGCCGCATGGGCTATAGCGACTACACGCATACCGAGTTCGAGGGCGAGGAGATCGGCACCGTCTTCAACGTGGACGGGCTGGAAGGCCGGCTGGAGCTCATCCAGGCGCCCCGCGGCGATTGGCGCGGCTCCTTCGGCGCACAATATTCGCACGTCAATTTCGAGGCGATCGGAGAGGAGGCCTTCGTGCCTTCCAACTCGACCCAGAGCGTGGCGCTGTTCACGCTCCAGGAGATCGATCTCGACCGGTTCCAGTTCGAGGTGGGCGGGCGTTACGACAACACCAGGGTGGATGCCGGCGATTCGCTGGGCCTCCTGCGTGAGTTCGACAGCTTCTCCGGTTCGGTCGGGCTCTCGTTCGGGCTGGCGGAGGATGCGCCCGACGACCTGCGGGTGGGCGTCAACGTCTCGCGCGCCGAGCGGGCGCCGTCTGCGCAGGAGCTGTTCGCCAACGGGCCGCACATCGCGACCCAGCAGTTCGAACTGGGCAACAGCGCGCTCGACACCGAGGCTTCATGGGGCGTGGAGGGCTATTTGCGTGGCGATGTCGGGCCGGCAAAGGTCAGCGCCAGCATCTACCGCAACTGGTTCGACGGCTTCGTCTTCCTGCAGGATATCGGCGAGCAGGAAGACGGGCTCGAAATATTCCAGTTCCTGCAGCAGGATGCCGACCATTTCGGCATCGAGGGCGAGATCCAGCTGCCGCTGGTGGAGACCGGCAATTTCGGCCTCATCGCGGACCTGCGCGGCGACTATGTGCGCGCGACGCTGGAGGACGGCAGCCCCGTGCCGCGCATCCCGCCGCTGAGCCTGCTCGGCGCGCTCGAGGCGCAGGTCGAGCATTTCGACGCGCGCGCCGAGGTGCAGTGGTTCGACAAGCAGGACCGCGTTTCGGAATTCGAGGAGCCGACCGATGGCTTCACCTTCGTCAACCTCTCGCTCGCCTGGCATCCGCTCGAGGGCGCAGATAATTTCACCATCGTCGCCCAGGCCGACAATGTGTTCGACGAGGAGGGGCGGCGGCACGCCAGCTTTACCAAGGAATTCGTGCCGCTTTCGGGGCGCAATTTCCGGCTGAGCGCGCGGGCGAGTTTCTGAGTCCGCTTGGGCAAAACCAGATGCCATTCGTCCTGCAGAGGGCCGCGGAGCCGCAGGCTGAGCGACCTGTCTGAAGGACTCTTCGGGACGCCTCGGCCTCCGGCTTCAGCTCCTCAGGGCGAACGGGTCTTGTCTAAGCCACTTGGCTATGGCCGCTCGTAGTGGAACGGCGTGAGGACGGGCTCGGGATAGGCTTCGTAGTCTATGCTGGGCGGCAGGTCTGGGGCGAGGCCTTCGACCGTGCGCACCAGGGGCACGCCGCCCTTCGCGGGCCCGTCTGCATATTCCACGTAGAAGTTGATGACGCCGTGCAGCTTGGCGATGCGCCAGACGCCGTCTTCGCGGACATGCGCGTTCTCGTAGGTCGCCTCGCCCCAGCGCGCATGATCGCCCAGGAAGCCTATGAGGATGAAGGTGCGCCAGCGCGCCTTGGCGGTGCCGTCGGCGCTGTCCACGTGGATAACGGGCTGGAGCTGCATGTGGTTGAACAGCACGCCGTAGCCATAGTCGGGCAGGCGCTTGAGGTAGGCGCGCACCCGCTCGCGCCCCGCATAGATGCCGCGGCCGGCGATCTCAAGCGTGCCGTCGGTGGCGAACAGGTCGGCGGCCTGGTCCCACAGCCCTTTGTCGACGTAATAGCCGTAGCCGCATTGCAGGTTGACGAGGTCGCGGTAGTCCTCCGCTTCCTGCGCGCGCCGTTCCAGCCGTTCGATGCGGGCGAGCAGTTCGGCGGTGGTGGTGGGCTGGCTCATCGCAGGCTCCGCTCAGGTCAGAGCCGGGGCAGGGTGACGCCCTGCTGGCCCATATATTTGCCCGCCCGGTCCGCATAGCTGATCTGGCACGGTTCGTTGCCCTTGAGGAACAGGAACTGGCAGGCGCCTTCATTGGCGTAGATCTTGGCCGGCAGCGGCGTGGTGTTGGAGAATTCGAGCGTGACGTGCCCTTCCCATTCGGGCTCCAGCGGCGTGACGTTCACGATGATGCCGCAGCGCGCATAGGTGCTCTTGCCCAGGCAAATGACCAGCACGTCGCGCGGGATGCGGAAATATTCCACGGTGCGGGCGAGCGCGAAGCTGTTGGGCGGGATGACGCAGACGTCGGTCTTGCGGTCGACGAAGCTGTCGGCGGAGAAATCCTTGGGGTCGACCAGCGCGTTGTGGACGTTGGTGAAGACCTTGAACTCGTCCGCCACGCGCGCATCGTAGCCGTAGGAACTGAGGCCGTAGGAGATGCAGCCATCGGCCTGCTGGCGTTCGACGAAAGGCTCGATCATCCCGCTGCGGCGGGTCTCGGCGCGAATCCAGCGGTCGGACATGACGGTCATGGAGCCGGGATCGCCGATGCGGCGGCGGGAGGCAAGGGCGGGGCGGCGCTAACCCCCGGCGAGCAGGCTGGCATTGCCGCCGGCCGCGGTGGTGTCGATGGTGGTGACCCGCTCGGTGGCGAAGCGGGCGACATAATGCGGCCCCCCGGCCTTGGGCCCGGTGCCCGACAGGCCCTCGCCGCCGAACGGCTGCGTGCCCACGACCGCGCCGATCTGGTTACGGTTGACGTAGAGATTGCCCACCCTGGCATGTTCTTCCACGAAGCGGCGGGTGGCATCGATGCGGCTGTGCAAGCCGAGGGTGAGCCCGAACTTGGTGGCGTTGCTGGCTTGCACCACCTCGCCGAGCTGGTCGGCGCGGAAGCGGGCGACATGGAGGACGGGGCCGAAATGCTCGTCCTCCAGCTCGCCGATCGCGCCGATCTCGATGATGGCCGGGGCGACGTAGCTGCCGGCGGAACAGCTCTCGGGCAGCTCGCGCCGCCACACCCGGTTGCCGCGGGCCCGCATGGCCGCGATATGGTCTTCAAGCTTGGCGCGCGCGTCCTCGTCGATCACCGGGCCGACGTCCGTGGCGATATCGGCCGGATCGCCGATGACGAGCGCCTCGAAGGCGCCGCGGATCATCTCCAGCACGGGCTCGGCAATGTCGTCCTGGAGATAGAGCACGCGCAAGGCCGAGCAGCGCTGGCCCGCGCTCTGGAAGGCCGAGGCGACGACGTCGCGCGTGACCTGCTCGGGCAAAGCGGAGCTGTCCACGATCATCGCGTTCTGGCCTCCCGTTTCGGCGATGAGGATGCCGATGGGCGCGTCGCGCGCGGCGAGCGAGCGGTTGATCGCGCGCGCGGTGGCGGTGGAGCCGGTGAAAGCCACGCCGGCGATGCCCGGATGCGCTGTGAGGGCCGCGCCCACCTGGCCGCCGCCGGTGACGAGCTGCAGGATATCTGCAGGGATGCCGGCCTCGTGGCACAGGCGGACCGCGAGCGCGGCGACGAGCGGGGTCTGCTCGGCCGGCTTGGCGATGACCGCATTGCCGGCGGCGAGCGCGGCGGCGGCGGGGCCGATGAAGATGGCGAGCGGGAAGTTCCACGGGGAAATGGTGACGAACACGCCGCGGCCGTGGAGCGCCAAGCGGTTCTCCTCGCCCGTGGGGCCGGGCAGGGGAATGGGGCTTGCGAACAGCGCGCGCGCCTCGGCGGCGTAGAAGCGCAGGAAATCGACCGCCTCGCGCAGCTCCAGCAGGGCATCGGGCAGCGTCTTGCCGGCCTCGCGGATGCACAGCGAGAGGATCTCGTCGGTATGCGCTTCGAAGAGGTCGGCGGCGGCATCGAGCAGTTCGGCACGCCGTTTGCCGCCGAGCGTGTTCCAGCCGGGCTGGGCGAGCGTGGCGCGGTCCATTGCGAGGGCGATATCGGGCGGCGTCGCGCTGACGAAGGTGCCGACCAGCCGGCTGCGATCGTGCGGAGCGTGGATGGCCTCGGCATCGGCCGTATCGGCGGCGCGGGCGGTGGGGGCCGCCTGCCAGCGCCGTTCGCCCAACGCGGCGAGCCGCTCGAGCAGGGGCTCGCGGAGCAGGGGATCGGCGAGGTCCAGGCCGGCGCTGTTGCGGCGATCGGGGTAGATGTGGGCGGGGAGCGGGATGGCCGCGTTGCGCCTCGGGCTCAGCGCGGCAAGCTCGGCCATTGGGTCGGTGGTGAGCGCGCTGGCCGGCACGTCGGCATCGGCCATCCGGTTGACGAAGGAGCTGTTGGCTCCGTTCTCCAGCAGGCGACGAACCAGATAGGCTAGCAGGTCACGGTGTCCGCCGACCGGGGCATAGATGCGCACCGGCGTGACAGCCTCGCCGCGCTCGCGTTCGGCCTTGGCGAGCTCGGCATAGACCTCCTCGCCCATGCCGTGCAGGCGCTGGAACTCGAAGCGCGTTTGTTGGCCTGCCGCTCCGCTTCTTGAGGCCGGCGACCCAGCGAGCGCCTTGATCGCGCCGATCGTATAGGCGTTGTGGGTGGCGAAGGCGGGGTAGATGGCATCGCCCTGGCGCAGCAGCCGCGCGGCGCAGGCGAGGTAGCTGACATCCGTGCCGGCCTTGCGGGTGAACACCGGGTAGTCGGGGTAGCCACCTACTTGGCTGAGCTTGATCTCGGTATCCCAGTAGGCGCCCTTGACGAGGCGCACCATCAGGCGGCGGCCGTGGCGGCGCGCCAGTTCGCCCACCCAGTCGCAGAGCGGGACGCTCCGCTTCTGGTAGGCCTGGATGGCGAGGCCGAAGCCTTCCCAGGCCCCCGAACTGCCAGCGCGAAAGAGGTCCTCATCGGCGACAATTTGCTCGATGATATCGAGCGAGAGCTCCAGCCGCTCGGCCTCCTCGGCATCGAGAGTGAAGTGGATGTCCGCATCGCGCGCCTGGCGAGCCAATTCGGTTACGATCGGCACCAGCGCGGCGATTGCAGTATCGCGATGACGGAACTCATAGCGCGGATGCAGCGCGCTCAGCTTCACCGAGATGCCCGGGCCGTGGCGAACGCCGCCCGGCGCCTCGGCCAGCGCCGCGATCGCGCGGGCATAGGCGAGGCGGTAGCGCTCGGCATCGGCAAAGGTCATTGCCGCCTCGCCGAGCATGTCGAAGGAATGCGAAAGGCCCTGGCGCGCCTGCGGCTCGGCGCGGCGCAGCGCTTCCTCGATGGTGCGGCCGAAGACGAACTGGCCGCCCAGAATGCGCATGGCCTGGAGTGTGGCCTGGCGGATGACCGGCTCGCCCAGCCGCCCCGTGGCGCGGCGCAGGGCATTGGCGAGGCCCGCCTCGCGCGTCGCCCCGCCGCGCAGCACGCCGCCCGTCAGCATCAGCGAGAAGGTGGCCGCATTGACGAAGGTGCTGCGGCTGCTGCCCAGGAACTCGGACCAGTCGAACCCTGCGAGCTTGTCGGCGATGAGCGCGTCTCGCGTCTCGTTGTCGGGCACGCGCAGCAGCGCCTCGGCCAGGCACATCAGCGCCACGCCCTCTTCGGTGCCCAGGCCATAGCTGGCGAGGAAGGCGTCGAGCCCCGCGGCCTTGTGCGCCCGGGCACCCTCGATCAGCCGCGCGGCGAAGGCCGCGGCCTGGGGGTGGACGGCGCTTGCCGGCGCCGCCTCGCGCAGTCGCTCGGCAAGGCAGGCCTCCTCGTCCATGCGGTAGGCTTGGCGGAGCGAAGAGCGATCGATGTGCATCGCCCGCAAGTGGCGCGCGGGACGGACGGGATCAAGCGCTGCTGTCGGGGTACGAGCCGGCGGTAGCAGAATGCCTCGCCACCGCGCTCGACATGACTGGGCGAGCCTTTGCGGAAGTGGCCGGGAAGGAGAGCGTCTGCTCCTGCGCGGCGCGGGCCAGATTGGCTTGGCGCAGGGCGCTGGCGGCAACCGGGTCCATGTCGAAGGCGGAAGGCAGGTCCAAGCGGATGAGCTGGACCGGGTGGTGGACGACATCGCCCCAGAACAGCGCCGGCGCGCCATCGGCCTGCAGCGGCACCGGGCTCTCCATCTCGCGCACCTGTGGATGGTCATGTGGCCCAGGCGGGTCGGCGCAATCGCAGCATCCCGTTTCGCGCGAGGCTAGCGGAAGTGCGGGGCGAGGCTAGGCGGCCGGCATTGCGGCCTGTTCGAGCGTGCCGGGCGGGTTGAGCGCGTTGATCTCCGCCAGCACCCGCGCCTCGATCTCGGCGCGCGGCAGGCCAGGCGGGATCGGCGCGCCGAAGCGGACGGTGAGCGTGCCTGGTCGCTTGACGAAGCCGGTGTAGAGCCGCCCGCTGTCCACCGCTACCGGCACCACGGGCTGGTTCAAGACCTTGTAGAGCCCGGCAAATCCGGCTTGCAATGGCGCCGCGCGCCCATGCGGAATGCGGGTGCCCTCCGGAAAGATCGCGAGCGGCCGCCCGACTTGCAGCACCTGGCGGGCGGCCCGCACCATGTTCCTGAGCGTCTTGGCCCCTTCGGTACGCGCGACGGGGATCAACCCGTAATGCGCGGCGGCGCGACCCCAGCCGGGGATGGCGAATAGTTCCTCCTTGGCGAATACGGCGGGACGATCGAGCAGCGCGGGCAGATCGATCGCCTCGAAAAAGGTTTCGTGGCGGAGAGCATAGAAGGCGGGCTCGGCGGGCCGCTCGCCGATTTCGCGCAGCTTGATGCCCAGGATATACCGGGCGCAGGCGCGATGGCAGCGCGACCATTTGGTGGCCACGCCTATCAACCGCGCTGGCGCGATCCAGGCCATGAGCAGCGCCGCGAGCACGTACAGGACCGACGCCGTGTAGAACACCGCGTAGAAGGCGAGGCTGCGCAGGGTGTTCATAGCGGTCAGAACGCCTGGACCAGCCAGGCGAAGATGAGCTTGTGGTATTCGATGAACAGGATCCACAAGGACGGTTCGGTGCGCACCGCATCCTTGAGCACCGTGATTTCGGCCGGCAGCTGACGCGAAAGCTCCAGCGCGGTTCGCCGCATGTGCCAATCCGAGGTGACGAGGCGCAGCGAGGAAAAGCCGTTCTGCTCCATCCACTGCGCGGTCTCGCGCGCATTGCCGCGGGTATCGAGCGCCGCGAAGCCCAGGGTGACGCAGCATTCCATCGCCTGCTCCGGCACCTCGTATTCGACCGCGAACTGCCGGGGCGTGACGTTGAGGTCCACCCCCGTCACCAGCATCTTTCGGGCAACGCCCTCGCGCAGCAGTTCGACGCCATGCGGGATGCGGCCGCCGCTTCCCGTCGGCACGACGATAGCATCCGTGCGCTGCGCGGGCGCGGGCTGCGGCAAGGCGGCGGCGAAGATGATGAAGCCGAGCGCCCAGATGATCGCCAGCAGAGCGAGCAGGCGGTTCAGCATGCGGCGCGCGGCCGTGCCGGCGCAGAAGCCGCGGCGCTGCCTTCAGGCCCGCGTGAGGCTGCTATTCCCACTCGATCATTCCATCGACACCTGAACAGCTGAACCTGCAGGAGTTCTTCGCAAGGTTCTGGCGTGGACGACATTGATCCGCTTCCAGCAAGTTTCGCCTACAATCGCCAACCTTGAGTGGCCGTCCTGGCATATAGACCGCGCGCATGCAGCGAGCATGCCGCAGCCTACGACGCCATAGCGCGCGCATCCTGTCCTGCAACCGCTTCCCCTTATCCCGCGCTACGGTGCGCCTCGCTTGCCCCGGTGCAGGTCTTGAGTCGCCCTTGAATTTGGACTGGAGTACGCTGACGGCTTCGCCATCCGCCATCCGGGTCGGCTCGGCTGGTCCTGAAGGCGGCTGAGTGTAAAAGAACAGGTATGAAAAGGAGCATGTTCGGTGCCCTCGGACCTTCCTTCCTTGAATGATGAGACGGGACTTCGCTCTTCCATCCGCGGCCTTCACGCGACGCCGGCCTCCCCGCTGCCCTTCCTGAGCGGTGTCGTGGTGCGATCCTTCTTGCTCGAGCGGGAAGAGGGAAACGTGATCGTCTATCACTCACCGGGCGTTAGCGCTGCCAGGCACGACATTCTGTCGCTCGGGCAGCCGAGCCGCCTTCTGGTCAACCACTGGCATGAGGCGATGTTCGATCCGCCTGATCTGGATGTGCCCATCTTCGTGCATGAGGCCGATCGCGAGCGTACGAATTTGCCGATCGCCGGCACCTTCTCGACGATGGAGGAAATCGGCGCCGACCTCGAGGTGATCCCGACACCAGGCCACACGCTCGGCACGACCATGTTCTTGTGGGACAATGGCGAGCACCGCCTGCTGTTTCCCGGAGATACGATCTGGGTGCAGGGTGGAGTTTGGAAGGCCGTGCTGCTGGAGGAGGTTGCGCGAGAGGCCTATCTCGCGAGTCTTTCCCTCGTGATGGACCTGGATTTCGATGTCCTCGTGCCGTGGGGGAGCGAGGAGGGGCAGCCCTATTGTTACGCCGTCACCCGCACTCAGGCGCGGGACAAGCTTGAAGGGATCATCGGTCGCCTCCGGGCTGGAGAGAGGGCATAGGTGCCGAAGTCTCTGGGACGGCCTGTTCGCATCGCCGAGCCGGGTCTGGGCCCCAGTAGGGACCGGGGGAGCTGTCGAGACTCGATCAACAGTTCCGAAGTGGCCGGTCGGTTGCGGCTTGGTCACGCCGTTTGCTTTGGAGTGGCACCAAATTGAGCCTGCTGCGCGAGGCTGCCGCTTCAAACGAGCGGCGTCGCCGCCACTTAGATGGCCGCGGACTTCACAAGTCGGACTTCGGCGTTCTAATCGGCGTGCACCATACCCTCATCCAGCTCGTCCACGCTGGGCAGTTCGCCCGCGACGGCTGCTTCGAACTGAGCCCTGTCGAAGGCTCCTTCCCAGCGGGAGACCACCACCGTCGCCACCGCATTGCCGATGAAGTTGGTCAGGCTGCGGCATTCGGACATGAACCGGTCCACGCCCAGGATCAGCGCCATGCCGGCGATCGGCACGCTCGGCACGATCGACAGGGTCGCCGCCAGCGTGATGAAGCCCGCGCCCGACACGCCCGCCGCGCCCTTGGATGACAGCATGGCCACGGAGAGCAGCAGCAACTGCTCGCCGAGCGAGAGCTCGACGCCCGTCGCCTGGGCGATGAACAGCGCCGCCATCGTCATGTAGATGTTGGTGCCATCGAGATTGAACGAGTAGCCGGTCGGCACCACCAGGCCCACCACCGATTTGGGGCAGCCGGCGCGCTCCATCTTCTCGATCAGCGAGGGCAGCGCGCTTTCCGACGACGAGGTGCCGAGCACCAGCAGCAGTTCCGCCTTGAGATAGCCGATCAGCTTGAAGATCGAGAAGCCGGCGAACCTGGCCACCAGCCCCAGCACGCCGAGGACGAACAGCAGCGCGGTGAGGTAGAACGTCGCCACCAGCCCGGCCAGGCTCACGAGCGTGCCGATGCCATAGGCGCCGATGGTGAAGGCCATCGCGCCGAATGCGCCGAGCGGCGCGGCCCTCATCACGATCGAGACCAGCTTGAAGAAGATGGTGGAAAGATCCTCGAGCGCGTTCAGCACGCGATCGCCGCGCGGGCCGATCATCGCCAGCGCGATGCCGAACAGGATGGCCACGAACAGCGTCTGCAGGATGCTGCCCGAGGTCATCGACGAGACCACCGTGTCGGGGATGATGCCCAGCAGGAAGCCGGTCAGCGTGCTGTCGTGCGCCCTGGCGGCATAGCCGGAGACGGCCCCGGCATCGAGCGTAGCCGGATCGATGTTCAGCCCCGCGCCCGGCTGGATGACGTTGGCGACGATCATCCCGATGACCAGCGCCAGGGTGGAAAAGAAGAAGAAGTAGGCGAAGGCCTTGCCCGCGACCCGGCCCACCTTGGTCAGGTCGCGCATGCCGGCGATGCCAGTGACGATGGTGAGGAAGATCACCGGGGCGATGATCATCTTGACCAGCTTGATGAAGGCATCGCCCAGCGGCTTCAGCGCCTCTCCGGTCGATGGGAAGAAGTGTCCCAGCAAAACGCCGGCGACGATCGCGATCAGCACCTGGACATAGAGGTGGCGGTACCAGGGCAGCAGTTTGGGCTTGATGGCGGGCGACGGTGCGTGGACCACGTGGCGGGCCATAGCTGCTACTCCTCTGCGATGAGCTGCCCGACTGTGTTCCGGGGCTGTCTCAAGTATATGGCATTGTCAGGATCATGCGCCGAGCGCACGAAAAATCCAGCAGGCCCGCGGCAATCTCCACCGCGCGCAAGGAAGGAAGGCACGCGCGCGTTGATGCGCCGCATGCGTGTGGCTCGAATACTTGCGCCGGCATGGCGACCCTGGAGGTCCGCCGAGCTGGCCGAACACGCGCTCGTTGGCTTCCGCAACCCGCTCTCGCAAGTTCGACGAATGGCGCTTCCGAGATGCGGCACCGGCAACGCTGTGCGGCACCTGCGGCGTCCGCTCATTCGGAGCGATCCAGCCCAGGGGTGCATCGAGCAGTCCGAGGCGAACGATGCGCCTGCGAATGCGCCAAGCTATGTGCTCGGAAGCAACGTCGTCGGGCCATGCCCGAACGGGGGCAAACGCACTTCAGTACGCGAAACTGCCGGCGCGCAGGTGGCGATCACGTCCAAGGACGACGCGAAGCTGCAGCGGACTGGTCAGCTCGGTTCCAATCACCTGTTGATCTATGCCGGCGATCCGGCCGGGGCACTGGCGAAGTGGTTGGCCTCGGTGGTGAATGCCCCGGGCACGACGATAGACGTTTCGACAGGATATCGTCACCGCCGGAGCGGCGGCACCTCCGACCTTGTTTCTGCAACGCTGCCTCGGCGATCGGCGGCACTGCGGCTCCAGGCCTACGGAATCATTCCCACTCGATCGTGCCCGGCGGCTTGCTGGTGTAGTCGTACACCACGCGGTTGATGCCGGAGACCTCGTTGACGATGCGGGTGGCGACGCGGCCCAGGAACTGGGCATCGAACGGGTAGACGTCGGCGGTCATGCCGTCGGTGCTGGTTACGGCGCGCAGGGCGCAGACGGAATCATAGGTGCGATAGTCGCCCATGACTCCCACGGTGCGCACCGGGAGGAGCACGGCGAAGGCCTGCCAGATCGCGTCGTATAGCCCGGCGTTGCGGATCTCCTCGAGGTAGATCGCATCGGCCTTGCGCAGGATCTCGCAGCGTTCCCTCGTCACCTCGCCGGGAATGCGGATCGCGAGGCCCGGGCCGGGGAAGGGATGGCGGCCGACGAACGCCTGTGGGAGGCCGAGCTCGCGGCCGAGGATGCGCACCTCGTCCTTGAACAGCTCGCGCAAGGGTTCGACCAGCTGCATGTTCATGCGGGCAGGCAGGCCGCCGACATTGTGGTGGCTCTTGATTGTCACCGATGGTCCGCCGGTGAAGCTGACACTCTCGATCACGTCTGGGTAGAGCGTGCCTTGCGCCAGGAAGTCGGCCCCGCCGATGGCGCGCGCTTCGGCCTCGAAGACGTCGATGAAGGTCTTGCCGATGAACTTGCGCTTGGCTTCGGGATCGGTGACGCCGGCGAGCCCAC
>Ga0210040_10007806_pt1 | contig 12839 bp, 11 predicted proteins | sample CryGeyCG12114_NA_FD_185462 | JGI IMG/M metagenome (GOLD analysis project Ga0210040, IMG submission 185462) | Groundwater microbial communities from aquifer - Crystal Geyser CG19_WC_8/21/14_NA (SPAdes) (version 2) | ecosystem: Environmental > Aquatic > Deep subsurface > Groundwater | place: USA... | reverse complement strand
GAACCGCCGGTCATCGGCGGATTCTTCTGCACGTGTCGTCCCGCGCGCCGACCGGGTTGTCCGGTGCGCCCGACATAGGCTTTCGGCAAATGAGCGCGTCGAGAACGGAACGGAAGGCGGTCTCTGTGGCAACCACCAAGCGCAAGAAGCCTGCCTCGGCAAGCCCGGTGCTCGAGGGCCCCGCGGCGGTGACCGAGGATCTCGTCGACGACTTCGGCGACAGCGCGGTCCTCGTCGAGGAGCCCGAGCCCGTCACGCTCACGGTCGACCTTCCGCCCGCCCGTCGACCCGACGTGCCCGAGGACGAGGCGGCGGTGCGGATCGATGACGTCGCCGTCGAGCCCAGCTCCCTTCCGGCGGCGCTCACCGGTGAACTCGACCTCGGCGGCGTGAGCATCGGCCAGCCCGAGGAGCCGCGCCTGCCGTACCGGCGGACCGGCAGCGCCTACGACGCGCTCCTCGGCAGCAGGAACCCGCTCGGTTCCGCGACCGGCGAGGTGCCGCGCTTCACCGCGGGGGAGATCCCGCGCTACTCGACGGGTGAGATCGCCCGGTTCACGAGCGGTGAGCTGCGGCTCACCAGCGACTCGCCGCGTTCCACCGGCGAGGTGCGCATCCCGGGCAACCTGTCCTGGTCGACAGGCGAGCAGCCCCGGGTGGAGCCGGCGACGCCGGCCGGCGGCACCAGCATCAGCCGTCGCGACAGCCTCCGCGGCCAGCGCGCAGAAGGACCCGAGACGGCGGCCATGCTGACTCCGGACCGCCTCATCGAGCACGGCCACAACCGCGCCGCGCCGACGGGCCGGTGGAACAAGTTCGTGTACGCGGTCACGCTGCACGGCGTGAACCTCGGAGATTCCCCGGCGGAGCGGGCGCGCAAGGAACTGAACGCGCGCATCGACAAGCACTTCGAGGGCGGCACCCGGTTCGTCCCGATCCTCACCCGCAAGGGCGGCGTCGGCAAGACGACGGTGACCACCCTGCTCGGGATGGCCCTCGCCACCGCTCGGGAGGACCGCATCATCGCGGTCGACGCGAACCCGGACCGGGGCACGCTGTCCGAGCGCGTGACCAAGCAGACCCGCGCCACCGTCCGCGACGTGGTGCACCGCGCCGCGAGCATCAACGGGTTCACCGACTTCTCGACCCTCGTGTCGCGCGACGTGACCCGCCTCGACATCCTCGCGTCCGACACGGACCCGCTGCTGTCCGAGGCGTTCGACGAGAACGACTACAACGTGGTGGCCGACCTCGCCGCCCGCTTCTACTCGATCGTCCTCACCGACTGCGGAACCGGCATCGTCCACTCGGTCATGCGGGCGACGCTGAACCGTGCCGACTCCGTCGTCATCGTGTCCGGCGGCAGCGTCGACGAGTCACGGTTGGCGTCCGAGACGCTCACCTGGCTCGAGGCCAACGGCTACGGCGAGCTCGTGAAGAACGCCATCGTCGCGCTCAACACCGCGACGCAGGGCACCAACATGGTGAAGCTCGACGAGATCGAAGCCCACTTCAAGTCCCGCGTGCGCGAGATCGTCCGCATCCCCTACGACCCGCTGCTCGCCGCCGGATCGGTCGTCACCTTCGACGACCTCAAGCCGGTGACGAAAGACGCCGCGCGCCGGCTCGCCGCGCTCGTCGTCGACGGCCTCCCCGTACGCCGAGGTGCCTGACCGCCCGATCCGGCTCTTCGGTGACCCCGTACTGAAGACCCCGTCGGCTGCCGTCGGGGAGATCGACGACCGGGTGCGTGCCCTCGTCACCGACCTGGTCGACTCGGTCGTCGTCCCCGGCAGGGCCGGCGTCGCCGCGCCGCAGATCGGTGTGGGACTTCGCGTGTTCAGCTACAACGTGGACGGGCGGATCGGTTACCTGATCAACCCGCGCGTGGTCGAGGTCGACGGCGAGCCCGAGGAGGTCGACGAGGGCTGCCTGTCGGTCCCCGAGCTCTGGTATCCGGTGGTCCGGTACCCGTTCGCGCGCGCCGAGGGACTCGACCTGGACGGAAACACCGTCGAGGTCGAGGGGACCGGCGTGCTGGCGCAGGCGCTGCAGCACGAGACCGACCATCTCGACGGCTTGCTGTACCTCGACCGGCTCACGAAGGAGCGGCGCCGCGAGGCGCTCCGCCGCATCCGTGAGTCCACCTGGTTCTAGCCGGGGCGCTTCGACGTCCCCCTCCTGCTCGCTGAGGGGGACCGCTAGGCCCGTCTCGAAGCGCTCGGCAGGTCGGGGAGGTTCGTCGGTCCTCCTGGCGCTTCGACACGCCGCTGGCGCGGCTGCTCAGCGAGCGGGTTGGAGGGTCTCTCGTTTCCGTTCGTGAGGAGGGCCGTCAGGCCCGTCTTGAAGCGCTCGGCATGCCGGGGAGGTTCGTCGGTGTTCCTGGCGCTTCGACATGCCGCTGGCGCGGCTGCTCAGCGAGCGGGTTGGAGGATCTCCCGTTTCCGTTCGCTGAGGAGGGCCGTCAGGCCCGTCTCGAAGCGCTCGGCAGGCCGGTGGACTTCTGCTGTCCTCTTAGCGCTTCGACACGCCGCTGGCGCGGCTGCTCAGCGAGCGGGTTGAGCTGAGGCTCCTCAGCGTGCGGGCGGGGTGCCGCGCTCGCTCACCGGACGACCGGCTCCTTCGCCTTCGGCTTGGCCACGGGGGTGTCGTGAGTCGAGGGCGTCGACCCGTACAGCTCCTGGATGGCCGGCGCGAAGTCCTTGAGGATCACGTTCCGCTTGACGCTCATCTTCGGCGTGAGGTGGCCGCTCAGTTCGGTGAACTCGGTGGCGAGGATCACGAACTTGCGGATCGACTCCGGACGCGAGACCCGGGTGTTGGCCGCATCGACCGCCCGCTGGACCTCGGCCAGCACCGCGGGGTGCTTCGCGGCCTCGGCGAGCGGCATTCCTGCGTCGTGTCCATTGTTCTTCAGCCAGGTCGGCAGCATCTCCGCGTCGAGGGTCACGAGAGCCGAGATGAACGGCTTCTGGTCGCCGACGACGACGACCTGACCGATGATCGGGTTGGCGCGGATCGGGTCCTCGAGCGCGGCGGGGGAGACGTTCTTGCCGCCCGCCGTGACGATGAGCTCCTTCTTGCGGCCGGTGATGCGGAGCTGGCCGTCGCCGTCGAACTCGCCGATGTCGCCGGTCTTGAACCACTCGCCGTCGAACGCCTCGGCGGTCGCGGTCGGGTTCTTCCAGTACTCCTGGAAGAGGTTGACGCCCTTCGTCTGGATCTCGCCGTCGTCCATGATGCGGACGGAGACGCCGGGGAGCAGCGGACCGACGGTGCCGATCTTGAACGTGGTCGGCCGCCCGACGCTCATCGGCGCGGTCGTCTCGGTGAGGCCGTAGCCCTCAAGCACGAGGATTCCGAGGCTGCGGTAGAAGTGCCCGAGGCGGCTGCCGAGCGGCGCCGAGCCGGAGACGGCGTAGCGGACGTTGCCGCCCATCGCCTTGCGGAGCGTGCCGTAGACGAGTCGGTCGAAGAGACGGAACTGCAGCCGGAGCCCGAGCGGCACGTGTCCCGCGTCGAGCGCCTTCGAGTGGGCGATGGCGACATCGGCGGCGCGGCGGAAGATCTTGCCCTTGCCGCCCGCCTCGGCCTTCTGCTCGGCGGAGTTGTACACCTTCTCGAACACGCGCGGAACGGCGAGCAGGAAGGTCGGCTGGAACGACGCGAGCGACGGCAGCAGCTTCGTGGTGTCGGGCTGATGACCGACCGTGACACCGGAGTACACGCAGACCACCGCGATGAACCGCGCGAAGATGTGCGCGAGCGGCAGGAAGAGCAGCAGCGTCGACCCGGGCTTCAGCACCTCGGGGAGGGACGCGACCGTGTTGCGGGACAGCTCGACGAAGTTCCGGTGCGTGAGAACGCAGCCCTTGGGGGTTCCCGTCGTACCCGAGGTGTAGATGATGGTCGCGAGGTCGTCTTCACGCGCCAGGCTGCGGCGGCGCTCCAGCTCCTCGTCGGACACCCCGGTGCCGGAGGCGGCGAGCTTCGCGAGGTCGCCCCGGTCGATCTGCCACACGTGGCGGACGTCGGGCAGATCGCCGTGCACCTCGTCGAACTTCGCGAAGTGTTCCGGGCTCTCGAGGAGCACGCCGTGCGCGCCCGAGTCGCTGAGGTTCCAGTGCACCTGCGTGGGCGAGGAGGTCTCGTAGATGGGGACGAGGACGGCGCCGGCGAACCAGGCGGCGAAGTCGAACAGCGTCCACTCGTAGCGCGTCTTCGACATGACGCCGATCTTGTCGCCAGGCTCGATTCCCGCGGCGATGAGGCCCTTGGCGAGGGCCCGGACCTCGGCCAGGTACTCCTCGGCGGAGACGGACGTCCACCCGTCCCCCGCCTGGCGGGAGAAGAGGGGGGATGTGGGCGTCTTCGCGACGCGCTCGAGGAGGAGGTCCGTCGCGTTGGCGTCCGGGGTGGCCGGGACGGCGGCGGGTTCGTCGATCTGGTGCACGGCAGCTCCTTCGGTACCGGTGGTCCGCCCAGTGTAGCGGGCGAGACCGGCCGACCTTCCGGCACTACTAGGCTCTCTGGAGTGCACGCGATAGGGATCGACATCGGCGGCACGAAGATCGCCGGAGCCGTCGTCGACGAGCTCGGCGGGATCGTCGCCGAGGCGAGGACTCCCACCCCCGCGGGCGACCCCGCCCTCCTCGAGGATGCGGTGGTCCGCATGGTCGAGGAGCTGTCGGACGGCGCGGACGCGGTGGCCGTCGGAGTCGCCGCCGCCGGATTCATCGACGCCGCCCAGTCGGTCGTCTACTACGCGCCGAACATCGCGTGGCGCAACGAACCCTTCCGCGAGAAGCTCGAGGCTCGCCTCGGGCTGCCCATCCTCGTCGAGAACGACGCCAACGCCGCAGGCTGGGCGGAGTTCCGCTTCGGCGCGGGACGGCTCGTCAGCGACATGGTGATGATCACGATCGGCACCGGCGTCGGCGGGGCCATCGTTCACGACGACACCCTCTTCCGCGGCGGATTCGGCGCTGCCGCCGAACTCGGCCACCTCCGGGTGGTCCCCGACGGACTGCCCTGCGGCTGCGGCGCCCGCGGCTGCATCGAGCAGTACGGATCGGGTCGCGCGCTCCTCCGCATGGCGAACGAGATCGCGGATGCGGGCGGCATCGGCAACGCCCTCGCAGCCGTCCGGGAGAAGCGCGGGACGCTGGTGGGGGAGGACGTCAGTGTCCTCATCCAGGCCGAGGATCCAGGAGCGATGTCTGCCCTCCGTCAGCTCGGCGGCATGCTCGGCCAGGCCTGTGCGAGCCTCGGCGCCGTCCTCGACCCGCAGCTCTTCGTCTTCGGCGGCGGCGTCTCGGTCGCGGGCGAGCTGCTCCTCGAGCCGATCCGGGCCGGGTACCTCGACGTGCTGCCGGCACGCGGCTACCACCCGGTACCGGAGTTCCGCGTCGCGGAGTTCGCGGGGGACGCCGGAGCGGTGGGCGCGGCAGACCTCGCCCGCAGCCATTTCGGCGAGCCGGGGGAGCAGGGCGTCTACAGCGCCCGCCCCATCCACTGACCGGCCGCTTCGCGCGGACGCCCGCCCTGTAGTCTCGACCCGAGGAGGTCCCATGCGCGTCTTCTACTGGTTCCTGAAGCAGATCGTGGTGGGACCGTTCCTGTTCCGCACGCTGCGACCCTGGGTGACCGGGGAGGAGAACGTGCCGAAGCGGGGGGCGGCGATCCTCGCCAGCAACCATCTCTCCTTCATCGACTCGGTGATCCTGCCGATCGTCCTCCGGCGCCGGATCTCGTTCCTCGCCAAGGCGGAGTACTTCACCGGCAAGGGCATCAAGGGCTGGGCCGTGAGGTCGTTCATGCTCGGCACCGGTCAGCTGCCGATCGACCGCTCCGGCGGCAAGGCATCCGAGGCGGCGCTCACGTCCGGACTGGCGGTGCTCCGCCGTGGCGAGCTGCTCGGCATCTACCCCGAGGGCACCCGCAGCCACGACGGCAAGCTGTACCGGGGCCGGACCGGCATCGCGCGCATGATCCTCGAGGGGCAGGTCCCCGTGATCCCCGTGGCGATGATCGACACCGAAAAGGCCATGCCCGTCGGCACGAAGCTTCCGAGGGTGCGCCGGATTGGCGTCGTCATCGGCGAGCCACTAGATTTCTCTCGGTTCGCCGGGCTCGAAGGCGACCGCTTCATCCTCCGCTCCATCACCGACGAGATCATGTACGAGCTCGCCAAGCTGAGCGGCCAGGAATACGTGGATGTCTACGCGTCTTCGGTGAAGGGGGCGGGCGCCTCAGCCCGCTGACCTTCCGTCTTCTACAACCGAGGTAGCACCCATGGTGGATTCCACCGAGACCGTCGTCGCCGCCAGCCCTGATGTCCTGGCCGGCCTCGACCATTGGCGCACCCTCGAGATCAAGCAGCAGCCCGTCTGGCCCGACCCGGCCGAGGCGGCCGCGGCCTCCGCCGAGATCGCGAGCTACCCGCCCCTCGTATTCGCCGGCGAGATCGATCAGCTCCGCGACCGGCTCGCGAAGGCCGCGCGCGGTGAGGCCTTCCTGCTGCAGGGCGGCGACTGCGCCGAGACGTTCGCGGGTGCGACCGCCGACCAGATCCGCTCACGCGTCAAGACGCTCCTGCAGATGGCCGTGGTCCTCACCTACGGCGCGTCCATGCCGGTGGTCAAGATGGGCCGCATGGCCGGTCAGTTCGCCAAGCCCCGCTCGAGCGACAACGAGGTGCGCGGCGACATCACGCTGCCCGCCTACCGCGGCGACGTCGTCAACGGCTACGACTACACCACGGGCTCCCGCACGCCCGACCCCGCCCGCCTCGTGCGCGGCTACCACACCGCCGCGTCGACCCTCAACCTCGTCCGTGCCTTCACCCAGGGCGGTTTCGCGAGCCTCAAAGAGGTGCACAGCTGGAACCGGGGCTTCGCTCGGAATCCCGCGAACGCCCGCTACGAGGGCCTCGCGAAGGAGATCGACCGCGCGATCCGGTTCATGGAGGCGGCGGGCGCCGACTTCGACGAGCTGAACCGCGTGGAGTTCTACACCGGTCACGAGGGTCTGCTCATGGACTACGAGCGGCCGCTCACCCGGATCGACTCACGCAACGGCACCCCGGTCGCGACGAGCGCCCACTTCCTCTGGATCGGGGAGCGCACGCGCGACCTCGACGGCGCGCATGTCGACTACTTCTCTCGCATCCGGAACCCCATCGGGGTCAAGCTCGGGCCGTCGACGACGCCGCAGGTGATGGAGCAGCTCATCGACAAGCTCGACCCGGACCGCGAGCCCGGCCGGCTGACGTTCATCACGCGCATGGGCGCGGGCAAGATCCGCGACGCCCTGCCGCCGCTCCTCGAGCACATCAAGACGCTCGATGCGGCGCCGCTCTGGGTGACCGATCCGATGCACGGCAACGGCGTGACGACCCCCACGGGCTACAAGACGCGGCGCTTCGACGACATCGTCGACGAGGTGCAGGGCTTCTTCCAGGCGCACCGCGCCGCGGGCACGCACCCGGGGGGTATCCACGTGGAGCTGACCGGCGACGACGTGACCGAGTGCCTGGGCGGCAGCGAGCACCTCGACGAGGCGGATCTCGCGACCCGATACGAGTCGCTCTGCGACCCGCGCCTCAACCACATGCAGTCGCTGGAACTGGCCTTCCTGGTGGCCGAGGAGCTCAGCGCCCGCTGACCCGCGGCCGACGCCCCTCCTGTCCGCTTCGCGCGGTATGAGCGCCCTTGCGCGGTAGGTCCACCTACCGCGCGAGGGCAGACCTACCGCGCGAGGAGGCCAGAACGGGAGGAGCCCGGGAAGGGGAGGCGCCCGGGACCGGGACGGGGACGCGCTACGGGCTAGAAGGTGACCGTGATGGTGGAGCCCCGCAGGATGGAGGAGCCGCCCTCCGGGTCCGTCGTCGCGACGGGGACGCTCGAGAGCCGATCGGCTGCCGGGTCGTAGGTGAGCGCGAAGCCCGCCGCGATGAGGAGGGGCTTGGCCTGCGACCACGACAGGCCGGCGACGCTCGGCACTGCCACCAGATCCTGACCGAGGGACAGATGGATGGTCACCTCGTCGCCGGGTCGGAAGGTGCGCTCGTTGCCGTCCTCGTCGTAGACGGCGTCGAAGCCGAGGACGTTGTCCTGCGGCACGGCGCCGGTGTTGTCGTACGCGGCCTCGCCGCGCGTGACGGTGAGCCCCGCGTCTCGGAGCGCCTGCTCCGCCGGACCGACCGGCTGGTTGACGATGTCGGGGAAGGCCCCGGCCGAGACGAGGAGGTCGACGGCCTGCTTCTCCGGGTACAGCTGGTCGGTGCCGAGCTCGCCTCCGTCGGTGCCGTAGGCGTGGAGGAGCTCCCCGGCGGGGACGTCGGAGTTGAACTCCTGCCTGATCGTGCCGACCGTGAAGCCGGCCTTCTCGAGCGCCGCCTTCTGGTCGTCGGTGCTCATCCCGGTGAGCGACGGGATCGGCAGCGGTTCCGGGCCCTTCGAGACGCGCAGGGTGATCGCGGTGTCCCGGGTGGCCGGGGTTCCGGCCGTCGGATCCGTCGAGGAGACGAGGCCCAGGTCGGTCTTGTAGTCGAAGATCTGCTGCTCACCACCGACTGTGAAACCGGCGGCGGTGAGGGCGGCGGTCGCCTCCTCGACGCTCTTTCCCGCGACGGAGGGCAGGCCGATGAGCGCGCCCGGCCCGTTCCCGAAGTACCACCCGGTACCGCCGCCGACCGCGGCGAGCACGAGGACGAGCCCGAACAGCCAGAATCCCCGGCGACGGCGGCGCTGCACCTTCGCGGACAGCTTGGTGGCGGTGTCGAGCGCGACCGGGCCGGTGCGGCGCGACCGGGTGAGGGCGGCGGTCTCGCCGGACTCCTGATGGGCGACCGGAACGGAGGGCTGCGCGGTGGTGGTCTGGGCGGTGGTGGCGGTCTGGGTCGCGGGCAGGACCAGCGTGCGCTGCGTCCCGGTCGTTCCACCGCGGCCTTCGCGCACGAGGTTCTGCGTCTCGAAGAGCTGGTCGAGCATCGCGCGGGCGTCGCGCGGACGCTGCTCGGGATCGCGCGCCGTCGCCCAGAGCACGAGCTCGTCAAGGGCGAGCGGGACGCCCGGGTTCTTGCTGCTGGGCGCGGGGACCTGGTCGTTCGCGTGCTGGTACGCGATCTGCACCGGCTGGTCGCCCTTGAAGGGCTGCTCGCCCACGAGCATCTCGTACATCATGATGCCGGCCGCGTAGATGTCGCTCCGGGTGTCCGCGATGCCCCGCGTGACGAGCTCGGGGGAGAGGTAGGCGATCGTCCCGAGGAGTGCCTGGCCGGTCGCGGTGTTCGCGGTGGCGGCCCGGGCGAGCCCGAAGTCGCCGATCTTGATGCGGCCGTCGTCGGCGAGGAGCACGTTCTCGGGCTTCAGGTCCCGGTGGACGATGCCGGCCTTGTGCGCGGCGGCGAGGCCCGCCAGCACGGCCTCCATGATGTCCATCGTCTGCTCGGGGGTGAGCTTGCCGTACTCCTTGAGCAGGTCGCGGAGCGTGATGCCCTGCAGGTACTCCATGACGAGGTACGCCATGTCGGAGTCCTGGCCCTGGTCGAAGACGTTGACCACGTTCGGGTGCGCGAGCCGGGCGGCCGAGCGCGCCTCCTGGATGAACCGGTCGCGGAAGGCGGCATCGTCGGCCAGGTGGCCGTGCATCACCTTGATCGCGACGCGGCGCTCGAGCCGGAGATCGGTGGCGAGGTAGACCGTCGCCATGCCGCCTCGGGCGATGCGGGCACGCACCTGATAGCGCCCGTCGACGAGACGGCCGACCATCGGGTCGGTCTGGCTGGCGCTCACCCGAGAAGTGTACGAAGCGCGGCCGCCGAGCCGGTGTCCCGGGTCGGCGGGTCGAGGAAAAGTCGGAACGCTACGCCGTGGTCCTGGGCGTCTCGCGGGAGGGGAGGTCGCCATGGCATCCTGGGACCGTGGTCGCTGCCCCCGAATCGGAGTTCTTCACCGTCCCGGACCTCGCCGAGCGCTTCGGCGTGCCGGCGGGCAGGGTGCGCCGTCTGCTCGATGAGCGGGCGCTGGTCGCGGTGCGAGTCGACGGTGTGCTGCGGGTGCCCGCCGACTTCGTGGAGGGCGACGGTCCGCTCCCCGACCTCCGCGGCACCATCCTGGTGCTCGGCGACAACGGTTTCAACGACGCCGAGATCGCCGACTGGTTGCTGTCCGAGGAGGAGAGCCTCGGCGCTCGGCCCGTCGACGCACTCCGCGCGGGCCGGAAGGCCGAGGTGCGCCGGGTGGCGCAGGCACTCGCCTGACCAGGTGCTCACCAGGTGTTGACCCGGCGCTGACGCGACCGAGCCCCGCCGCCGCTCAGCTCGCGCGGCGGGTGACCGGTTCGATCAAGAGGTCCAGCCGGTCCCGGGCGTTGTCGTTGATCGGGGCCTCCTCCAGCGCGATGCGGGCCGCCCGGACGTTCTCCTCGATCATCGTCTCCACGCGGGCTTCCGCGCCGCTCTCGCGCAGGGTCGCCTGCAGCAGGGCGATCTGCTCCGCGTCGAGGTCCGGGTCGCCGAGCAGCTCGTCGAGCAGCTTGCGCGGGCCCGGGGCCATCTCCTGCCGGGCGAGGGCGATGAGTACCGTGCGCTTGCCCTCCACCAGGTCGTCGCCCGCCGGCTTGCCCGTGACCGACGGATCACCGAAGACCCCGAGCAGGTCGTCGCGCAGCTGGAAGGCGATCCCGAGGGGAAGGGCGAAGTCCCGGAGCGACGCCACCTGGGCCAGGGACGCGCCGCCGAGGGAGGCTCCGATGATGAGCGGCGCCTCGACGGAGTACTTCGCCGACTTGTAGAGGATGACGCGCTGGGCCCGGAGGAGGGCGTCCTCCTGGGGGACGTTCGGCCACGCCCGCTCCTCCACGAGATCGAGGAACTGGCCCGCGGTCACGTCGAGGCGCATCTGCTCGAACTCCGCGCGCGCCTCCGCGGCCGCCGGCACGGGCAGGGCGCGGACGCCCTCCGTGAAGAGGTCGTCGCTCCAGCTCTGCAGGAGGTCGCCGAGGAGGATGGCGGCGGCGCGGCCGAAGCCCTCCGCGTCGCCGGCGTAGCCGTTCTCCCGCGACACCTCCTCGAAGCGCCGATGCGCCGAGGGTGCCCCGCGGCGGGTGTCCGAACTGTCGATCAGGTCGTCGTGGACGAGGGCTGCGGCGTGGAACACCTCGAGGGCGCTCGCGACCGTGACGACGCCGTCGGCGGCCGCCTCCCACCCCGGTCTGTCCTCCTCCGCGACGGCCCTCCAGCCCTCCCAGCAGAAGGTCGCCCGGAAGCGCTTGCCACCTCTGAGAAATTGCCGGGAGAACCGGGCAATCGGCGCGGTGTCCTCAGCGATGGTGAGGAGAATGGAGGCGCGCTCGTCGACGAGCCGATCGAGTCGCAGTTGGACGAGGTCGAAGAGACGGGCGTCCGGTGTCACAGCGCCTAGCCTAGCTTCGGGCGCGTCGCTAGTATTCAGCTCTACCCCCCGTTCGACAGGCCGGGAACGAGCTTGGTGAGGAGAAGGACATGCCGCTCTCGGAGCAAGAACAGCGCCTCCTCGACGAGATGGAGCGCAGCCTCTATCAGAACGACGCGGAGTTCGTCGCGGCCGTCAGTGGTGGCGGCCGGGGTCGGACGAACTACACCGCCCTCGTGTCGGGCATCCTCGTCGCGGTGCTGGGTGTCGGACTGCTCGTCGCGGGCATCATGCTGCGACAGCCGATCATCGGCGTCGCCGGCTTCATCGTCATGTTCGTCGGCGTCCTGCTCGCAATCGGGGGCCCGCGTCACCGCCGAGTCGCCGCGTCCGGGGGTCCCTCGGGTCCGTCCGGCAAGCGCCCGTCCGGTGGGCCCCCGCGCCGGCCCGCCGGTTTCATGGACCGCATGAACGACCGGTGGGAGCGCCGCCAGGGCGACGACCGGCGTTAGTCGCCCTCCACTTCCCTCTTCTAATCAGGAGCCGACCTTCGGGTCGGCTCCTTTTTTGTGCCGTCCGCGGCGGTTTCGGGGTCCCTCCGCTCCCTGAAGCCCCACCGGTGACGTCCGTCCTCCGTCCCGCCCCTGCTTTCCGGGACGGTGCGCGCGGATCCCCTCCACCTTCCTCCCCCCGAAGAGGGGCCCGGAATTCCGGGGTTTTCCAGCACTTTCGATGCGGTCAATGCTGTGCCGCGCATTGTCGGGTGGTGGACGGTGGAGTAAAGTGGAGGAGATCCGACAGTCGGGTGGAAGGGGGAGGAGATGCCGTGTTCCTCGGTACGTACACCCCCAAGCTCGACGAGAAGGGGCGGCTCATCCTCCCGGCCAAGTTCTGGGACGACCTCGCCGGCGGCGTCGTGCTGACGCGCGGTCAGGACCGCTGCATCTACGTCTTCTCGACCCGTGAGTTCGAGGACCTGCACGACCGCATCCGGCAGGCGCCGGTGACGAGCAAGCAGGCCCGCGACTACGTCCGTCTGCTCCTCTCCGGCGCGCACGCCGAGACCCCGGACAAGCAGCGTCGAGTCACGATCCCCGCGGGTCTTCGCACCTACGCCGGGCTCGACCGGGACCTCGTGGTCATCGGCGCGGGCAGCCGGGCAGAGATCTGGGACGCCGAGGCGTGGAACTCCTACGTCGAGGCGAACGAAGACGACTTCGCGAACACCGCGGAGGAGGTGATTCCGGGCCTCTTCTGACGAGGATCCCCTCGTCGGCCCGCCGCGCGACTCCCAGCCGTCCCCCTCCCTGGCGCACTTCCCCGGTGCCAGGTAGGTCGGGACGGATGGGGATCGGGCGGCGGGCCACCCCCGGACACTTATGGACGACGCCGCTTTCCTCCACACCCCGGTCCTCCTCGAGCCGACCCTCGAGCTGCTGGGCC
>Ga0210040_10007805_pt1 | contig 12839 bp, 11 predicted proteins | sample CryGeyCG12114_NA_FD_185462 | JGI IMG/M metagenome (GOLD analysis project Ga0210040, IMG submission 185462) | Groundwater microbial communities from aquifer - Crystal Geyser CG19_WC_8/21/14_NA (SPAdes) (version 2) | ecosystem: Environmental > Aquatic > Deep subsurface > Groundwater | place: USA... | reverse complement strand
CTTGAGGTAGTTGCCCCAGTAGGGGCCGTACTGCGTGTCCGACAGCGACTTCTCGTACTCCCCGGCGTGGATCAGCCAGCCGGTCCAGGTGGCCAGGTAGACGACGAAGGCGACCACCACGAGGTAGCCCACCGCGGGGAGCGCGTCGACGAGCACCGACCGCAACCGAGCGTGCCGGATCCCCAGGGTGCGGCGGGCGCCGGCGTCCCAGAGCCACACCAGCACCCCGAACGCCGCCAGCGGGTAGATCGCGTTCCACTTGGTCCCGCAGGCCAGGCCGAAGCTGATCCCCGCGGCCAGCCGCCAGGGTCGCCACAGCAGCGCGCGCACCGGTCCCCAGTCACCGCTGCGGGCGCGCCACCCGGGCTCGACGAGCCGCGCGAGCTTCGCGCGTCCCCAGTCGCGGTCGGCGACCAGGCAGGAGATCGCCAGCAGCAGGAAGAACCCGAGGTAGATGTCGAGTAGGGCCAGCCGAGACAGCACGAACTCCATGCCGTCGAAGCACAGCAGCAGGCCGGCGACGCCACCGAGCAGCGTGGAGCCGGTCATCCGCCGGGCCAGCCGCACCATCACCGCGATCATCAGCGACCCGACCACGACCGAGCTGATCCGCCAGCCGAAGGGGTCCATGCCGAACAGGTGCTCGCCCAGGCCGATGAGGTACTTGCCGACCTCGGGGTGCACGATCATGCTCGGCGAGCTCTCGAAGATCCCGCTCAGCTTGCCGTCGAGGATCTTGTCGTTGGCGTCCGCCACGTAGTTGGTGACGTAGCCGTGGTGCCACAGCGACCAGGCGTCCTTGGCGTAGTAGGTCTCGTCGAACAAGAACGCGTGCGGCCGGCCGAGCGTGCGCACCCGCAGGAAGAACGCCAGTGCGGTGACCGCGGCCGTGACCAGCCAGCCGATGAGCTTGTCGCGGCGGGTCTCGTCGTGGAGCAGCGGCCGCAGCCGGTCGTGGGCGCTGGGCACCGGCCGGTGGTCGGCGGTGCTGGACAGCCCGACGTTGCGGGTGACCCGCTGCTGATCGCCGTCCCGGGTCGCCACGGTGGCGGTGCGCGCGCCGCGTCGAGGGCGACGCGCCGGGTGCGCGGTGGTCACCGGGCCACTGTACGAGCCGGGGCTGTGCTCGCGGCGTAGGCCGGGCGTACTCCGGTGCGGTCGGGACCCGCCGGTGCACGCGCCGGCCCTCGGTGCGCGATGATCACCGCATGGACCATCCCGCTCCGACGCCGAGCGGTGCACCGGGTCCAGGGACGCTGGTGCTGGCCGGCACCCCCATCGGGCGGGTCGCCGACGCGCCACCCCGGCTGGCGGAGGAGCTCGGCGGCGCCGACGTGGTGGCCGCCGAGGACACCCGGCGGCTGCGCCGGCTCGCCTCCGACCTCGCGGTGACGGTGACGGGGCGGGTCGTGTCCTACTTCGAGGGCAACGAGGCCGCGCGGACGCCGGCGCTGGTCGACGCGCTCGTCGCCGGTGATCGGGTGCTGCTGGTGACCGACGCCGGGATGCCCTCGGTCTCCGACCCCGGCTACCGGCTGGTGGCCGCGGCCATCGAGCGCGGCATCACCGTCACCTCGGTCCCGGGGCCGTCGGCAGTGCTGACCGCGCTGGCGGTGTCGGGCCTGCCGGTCGACCGGTTCTGCTTCGAGGGCTTCCTGCCCCGCCGGCCCGGTGAGCGCGCGCGCCGGCTGGCCGCCCTGGCCGCGGAGGAGCGGACCATGGTCTTCTTCGAGGCCCCGCACCGCACCGGCGCCACGCTGGCCGCGATGGCCGAGGCCTTCGGTCCTGACCGGCGGGCGGCGCTGTGCCGGGAGCTGACCAAGACCCACGAGGAGGTACGCCGCTCCGGTCTCGCCGCGCTCGCCGAGGCCACCGCCGACGGCGTCCGCGGCGAGGTCACGCTGGTCGTCGAAGGGGTGGACCCGGCCTCGCTGCAGACGCCGGCCGACCCGGCGTCGCTGGCCGCGCAGGTGGCGAGCGCCGAGGAGGCCGGCACGCCGCGCAAGGAGGCGATCGCCGAGGTCGCGCAGGCCGCCGGGGTCGCGAAGCGCGTGGTGTTCGACGCCGTCGTGGCGCACAAGGGGCGCACGTGACCGGGCCGACGACCGGGCCGACGACCGGGCCGCCGACCGGGCCGACGGGACCGACACGGAGCCGGTCCGGAGCCGGCCGGGACCGCAGCCGTCCACCCGCTCCGGAGCCGCTGCCGCACCCGGTCGTGGACAACCACTGCCACCTCGACATCGCCGACGGCCCCGACGGCACCTGGCTCGAGACCGCCGACGCGCTCGAGGCAGCCGCCGCCGTGGGCGTGACCCGCATCGTGCAGATCGGCTGCGACCTGCCCGGGGCGCGGTGGGCGGTGCAGGCGGCCGCCGACCACCACGCCCTGGTCGCCGGGGTCGCGCTGCACCCCAACGAGGCGCCGCTGCTGGCCGCGGCCGGCCGCCTCGACGAGGCGATGGCCGAGATCGAGCGGCTGGCCGTGTCCTCCGACCGGGTGCGGGCGGTGGGGGAGACCGGACTCGACTACTTCCGCACCGGCGAGGACGGGCGCGCCGCGCAGCAGGAGTCGTTCCGGCGGCACGTCGAGCTGGCCCGCCGCGTCGACCGCACGCTGGTGATCCACGACCGCGACGCGCACGACGACGTGCTCGCGCTGGTCGACGAGGTCGGCGCCCCCGACCGGGTGGTGATGCACTGCTTCTCCGGCGACGCCGACCTCGCGCGGGCGTGCCTGGACCGGGGCTTCTGGCTGTCCTTCTCCGGCACCGTCACGTTCAAGAACGCCCAACCGCTCCGCGACGCGCTGCGGGTCGCCCCGCAGGACCGGGTGCTGGTCGAGACCGATGCGCCGTACCTCACGCCGGTGCCGCACCGCGGCCGCCCGAACGCGTCGTACCTCGTGCCGCTGACGCTGCGCTCGATGGCCGAGACTCGCGGGGACGACCTCGAGGAGCTGTGCGCGGCCGTCGACGCCAACACCGACGCCGCTTTCGGGGGTCACTGGTAGCACGACCGGGCCGCTGCCGGACCGGTGTCGGGCTCGGGATGACTAGTCCATCCGGGTGATACGCCGCCGCGTCCCCGGCGGCAAAACGGGCAAACCCATGCAGACCTCGCCGTCGGATTTGACCGTCCCCCCGGCACTCCTCCTAGGGTCGTGGACTTGTCGGCCGGGAGCGGGGAAGTTCTCGGGCGGCACCCACGTGGCCTCACCACGCACCGGCGGCAGCGATCACCACAGAGCACGATCAGCACAGAGCACGACGGCTGCCGCCAGGAGTCGGGGAGGCCGTCGTGCTGCCTGGGGCCATCGCGGTCCGGCGGCTGGGGTGTCGTCACCCGCGGCCCGGGCAGCACCACCCTTGGAGCACTGTGCAGCGCGCGTCCCTCAACAAGATCACTCGGAGCAAGGCCGTCCTCGGTGGGCTCACCGGAGCTGTCGTCGTCGCCGTCGCGGCCACCGGCGTCGGCTACGCCGCGATGAGCAAGACGGTCACCGTCTCCGTCGACGGGCACACCCACCAGGTGCGGACCTTCGGCGACTCGGTCGGCGACGTGCTGGCCGACCAGCACATCCGCCTGGGCTCGCACGACGTCGTCGCCCCGAGCGCGGGCTCGCCGGTCGCCGACGGACAGGTCATCGCGGTCCGCTACGGGCGGCCGCTCGAGCTCCAGGTCGACGGCAGCACCGACCGCTACTGGACCACCGCCTCCGACGTCAGCTCCGCGCTCGACCAGCTCGGTCTCCGCTTCGGCGGCGCCCGACTGTCGGCCAGCCGGGGCGCCGACATCTCCCGCGGCGGGATGCGGCTCTCGGTGGTCACGCCCAAGACGCTCGCGGTCAAGGTGGCCGCCGCGAAGCGGCGCACCCGCACCGTCACCGCTCTGCACGTCAGCGACGCGCTGCGCCAGCTCCACGTCCGGGTGGACGGCAACGACCAGGTCCGGCCGGCCCTGTCCCGCGCCGTGCGTGACGGCACCAAGATCACCGTCACCAGGGTCTCCGTCGCGCAGCAGCGCGTCGCCGAGACCATCGCGCACGGCACGGTCAAGAAGGCTGACGCCTCGATGTACACCGACCAGACCACGACGGTCCGCTCCGGCCACGACGGCCGGCGCAGCGTCCTCTACCGGGTGGTGCGCCACAACGGCAAGGTGGTGAAGCGGACCCCGTCGTCGAGCCGCGTCGTGTCGTCCCCGGTCGCCACGGTCGTCCGCTACGGCACCAAGGAGCGGCCCGTGGTGACGAGCACCAGCAGCAGCACCAGCAGCACCAGCACGGGTGGCAGCAGCATCTGGGACAAGATCGCCGCCTGCGAGTCCGGCGGCAACTGGGCCACCAACACCGGCAACGGCTACTACGGCGGGCTGCAGTTCAACCTGAGCACCTGGCAGGCCTACGGCGGCACCGGTCGTCCCGACCAGCAGAGCCGCGAGGCGCAGATCGCGGTCGCCGAGCGGGTCGCCGCCGCGTCCGGTGGTTACGGCGCCTGGCCGGTGTGCGGGGGCTGATCCTCTCCGGGTCCACCCCGGGCGGCCGGATAGGGTCGCCTGCGTGACCGCCGGGCTGCACGACCCCTCCTCCACCCGGGGGACCGGCCCGCGGCTGCTGGGGCCGGCGGAGGTGCGTCGGCTCGCGGAGCGGCTTGGCGTGCGCCCGACCAAGCAACGGGGCCAGAACTTCGTCATCGACGCCAACACCGTCCGCCGGATCGTGCGGGCCTCCGGTGTCGGCGCCGACGACGTGGTGCTCGAGGTCGGCCCGGGACTGGGGTCGCTGACGCTCGCCCTGCTCGAGGTCGCGGCCCGGGTGGTCGCGGTCGAGGTCGACCCGGTGCTCGCCGGGGCGCTGCCCGCGACCATCACGGCGTACGCCCCCGACCGCGCCGACCGCGTCGAGGTCGTCGAGGCCGACGCCCTGCGCGTCACCGACCTGCCCGGTCCGGCGCCGACCGCGCTGGTGGCCAACCTGCCCTACAACGTCTCGGTGCCCGTGCTGCTGCACCTGATGGAGCTGCTGCCCTCGCTGCGCCACGGCCTGGTGATGGTGCAGGCCGAGGTCGCCGACCGGCTCGCAGCCGCGCCCGGCTCGCGCACCTACGGCGTGCCGTCGGTCAAGGCCGCCTGGTACGCCGACGTCCGCCGGGCCGGCTCCGTCTCGCGCTCGGTCTTCTGGCCCGCGCCCAACGTCGACTCCGGCCTGGTCGCCTGGACCCACCGCGACCCACCTGCTGTCGACGTCGGCCGCGCGGAGGTCTTCGCGGTCGTCGACGCCGCCTTCGCCCAGCGCCGCAAGACCCTGCGCTCGACGCTGCGGCAGCTCGCGGGTTCAGCCGAGGCAGCCGAGGCCGCGCTCGCGCACGCCGGCGTCGACCCGATGGTGCGCGGCGAGGCGCTCGGCGTCACGGCGTTCGCCCGGGTGGCCGAGGGGCTCGCCCTGGGACGTGCCCGGGTCCGGACCGAGGGGACTGCCACATGACCGGCGCCCGACCCTCCTCGGTCACCGCGACCGCCCCGGCCAAGGTCAACCTGTGCCTGGGCGTTGGGCCCGCGCGACCCGACGGCTTCCACGCGCTGGCCACGGTCTACCAGGCGGTCGGTCTGCTCGACCGGGTCACCGTCCGCGACGCCGACGACGTCACCGTCACCGTGCGCGCGGCCCGCGACGCGGCACCGGCCACGGTCGCCGGCGTCCCGACCGACGAGGCCAACATCGCAGTCCGCGCAGCGCGGCTGCTGGCCGGCCACCACGGGGCGTCCCGGGGTGCGGCCATCCACATCGACAAGGCGATCCCGGTCGCCGGCGGCCTGGCAGGTGGCAGCGCCGACGCCGCCGCCGCACTGCTCGCCTGCGACGCGCTGTGGCAGCTCGGCACCCCCTGGGACGAGCTGCTCTCGCTGGCCGGCCAGCTCGGCTCGGACGTGCCCTTCGCGCTGGTCGGCGGGACGGCCGTGGGCTCCGGCCGCGGTGAGGTGGTGACGCCGCTGATCTGCGGCGGCGACTACTGGTGGGTGGTGCTCGAGTCGTCCGTCGGGCTGGCCACGCCGGAGGTCTACCGCGCCTTCGACGTGCTCGCGCAGAGCCGGTCCGTGCCCGAGCCCGAGGTGCCGGCCCCGCTGCTCGAGGCGCTGCGCGCCCAGGACGTCGAGAAGCTCGGCGCCGCCCTCGAGAACGACCTGCAGCCGGCCGCGCTGCACCTGCGCCCCGAGCTGCGGTCGGCCCTCGAGCTCGGCGGATCGCGGGCGCCCCAGGTGCACGGGGTGCTGCTGTCCGGATCGGGTCCCAGCTGCCTGTTCCTGTGCGGCAGCCACGCGGACGCCGTACAGCTCGCGGCGGAGCTCGACGACGCCGGCCATGGACCCGTCGCCGTCGCCCCCGGCCCGGTCCCCGGTGCCCGCCTGCTGCCCCCCGAGGACGTCTGATGGCCGTCGCCAACCTGGTCAGCCTGGAGCGGGTGCACCAGGCCTACGGCGTGCGCCCGCTGCTCGCGGACGTGAGCCTCGGCGTCGGGGCCGGGGAGCGGATCGGCGTCGTGGGCCGCAACGGCGACGGCAAGACCACCCTGCTGAAGGTGATCGCCGGACAGGTCGAGCCGGACCAGGGGCGGGTCTCGCGCAACCGCGGCCTGCACGTCGGCTACCTGACCCAGGGCGACGAGCTCGACGCCACCGCCACCGTCCGCGAGGTGGTCCTCGAGGGTCGCGCCGACCACGAGTGGGCCGCCGACCCTCGCACCCGCGAGGTGGTCGAGGTGCTGCTGGTCGGGGTCTCGCTGGACCGGCAGGTCGACGGGCTCTCCGGCGGCGAGCGGCGCCGCTGCTCGCTGGCCCGGCTGCTGCTCGGCGAGCACGACCTGGTGATCCTCGACGAGCCGACCAACCACCTCGACGTCGAGGCCGTGGACTGGCTGGCGAAGCACCTCGCGCGCCGGACCTGGGCGCTGGTCGTGGTGACCCACGACCGGTGGTTCCTCGACGCGGTGTGCACCACCACCTGGGAGGTGCACGACGGCGTCGTCGACGTCTACGAGGGCGGCTACGCGGCGTTCGTGCTCGCCAAGGCCGAGCGCCAGCGACAGGCTGCCGCCTCCGAGCAGCGCCGGCAGAACCTGGTCCGCAAGGAGCTGGCCTGGCTGCGCCGCGGGGCACCCGCGCGCACCTCCAAGCCGAAGTTCCGGATGGACGCCGCCAGCGCGCTGATCGAGGACGAGCCGGAGCCCCGCGACCGGCTCGAGCTGCAGCGCTTCGCCACCCAGCGGCTCGGCAAGGACGTGCTCGACGTCGAGGACGTCGACCTGACCCGCGGCGACCGTGAGCTGCTGCACCACGCCACCTGGCGCCTGGGACCCGGTGACCGCTTCGGGCTCGTCGGGGTCAACGGTGCGGGCAAGACCTCGGTGCTGCGGCTGCTGTCCGGCGAGCTCGACCCGGACCGCGGACGGGTCAGGACCGGACGGACGGTGGCCCTCGAGCAGCTCTCGCAGGTGCTCGACCACCTCGACCCCACGCAACGGGTGCTCGACTCGGTGGAGAGCATCCGCCGGGTCACCCGCACCGTCGCGGGCGAGGTCACCGCCTCCTCGATGCTGGAGCGCTTCGGGTTCACCGGCGACCGCCTCACCACCCGGATCGGAGACCTCTCCGGCGGGGAGCGGCGCCGGCTGCAGCTGCTCCGGCTGCTGCTCAGCGAGCCCAACGTGCTGCTGCTCGACGAGCCCACCAACGACCTCGACATCGACACCCTGACCGTCCTGGAGGACTTCCTCGACGGCTGGCCCGGGACGCTGGTGGTGGTCTCCCACGACCGCTACTTCCTCGAGCGGGTCACCGACGCGACCTACGCCCTGCTCGGCGACGGGCAGGTGTCGCTGCTGCCGCGCGGGGTCGAGGAGTACCTCGAGCGCCGCGCCGCCTCCCTCGCCGAGGCGTCCCTTCGTGCGTCCTCGGACCCCACCGAGGCGTCCCTTCGGGCGCCCTCCAGCCCCACCGAGGCGTCCCGTCCAGCGGCCAGCAGCGGGGCGCTGCGCGAGGCGCGCAAACGCCTGGAGCGGGTCGAGCGCCAGCTGACGCGTCTCGCCGAGCGGGAGGTCGCGCTGCACGAGGAGCTGGCCGCGCACGCCGCCGACTACGAGAAGCTCTCGCTCCTGGACCGCGAGCTCACCGAGCTGGTCGCCCAGCGCGACACCCTCGAGCAGGAGTGGCTGGAGACCTCCGAGCTGCTCGACTGACCCCGCCCGTCGTACCCCGATAGTCCGAGGCCGACGGCACCACGGGGAGGGTCACCCAGGTGCCGTCGGCCTCGGACTATCCGGGCGGGGAGGTCAGGTCAGGTCGTTGTCGCTGAGGAACTGCTTGGCGACGGTGCCGTAGCTCTTCTTGTCCACGGCCACCTCGGCGAGGTACTTCGTCAGGTCCTCGGTGGTCAGCGCGGCCGAGACCGCGTCGAGGGTGGCGGCGACGTCACCCTTGACCTTGGACTTGGTGATCACCGGGGTGATGTTCTGCGCCAGGAACAGGTCCTTCGGATCATCCAGCACGACCAGGTGGTCGGTCTGGATCGCGGAGTCGGTGGAGAAGATGTTGGCGACCTGGATCTGGCCCTTCTCCAGCGCCGTCTTGGTCAGCGGACCACCGGCGTCGAGGCCCTTGAACGAGCCGAAGGTGACCCCGTAGACCTTCTTGAGCCCGACCAGGCCCTGGTAGCGGGTCTTGAACTCCGGTGCTGCCCCGAGGGTCAGCTTGTCGCCCACGGGCTTGAGGTCGGGGATGGTCTTCAGGTCGTACTTCGTGGCCGTCGCCTGGGTGACGGACAGGGTGTCCTTGTCCTCGGCGGGCGAGGACTTCTCGATCTGCAGGCCGCTGGGCAGCACCTTCTTCAGCGCCGCGTCGACCTGCTCGGTGGTGGTCACGCCCGCGGGCGAGGCGCCCTTGGGGGAGAGCGCCGCCAGCAGGGCGCCGTTGTACTCCGGGACCATGTTGATCGAGCCCTGCTTGAGCGCCTTGAGGTAGAGCTCGCGCGACCCGATGTTGAACTTGCGGGTGACCTTCACGCCCTTGGCCTCGAGCGCCTGGGCGTACATCTCGGCGAGCAGCTGGTTCTCCGGGAAGTTCGCCGACCCGATGGTGATCGCGGAGGTGGTGGAGTCGCCGGTGCCGCCGCCGCTGGTCGGGTCGCCCCCGCAGGCGCTGAGCGGCAGGAGCGCCGCCAGGACGACGGCTGCTGCCGTGAGCTTGTTCTTCCTCAGCATGGGTGGAACCTTTCGTCGGTCGCGGGCAGGAGCCCCCGGTCGTGGTGGGTGGTGCTGGGCCGATCGGTCAGGTGGTCCCGGTGGTGGCGGGGCGGGAGGCGCGCGGTCGCCGGAGGAGGCCGCGGCGTACGCGGGGCTCGCGGACACCGGGGGACACCACCAGGCGCTCGATGCCTGCGCTCAGGTAGTCCAGGCAGATCGCCAGGACCGCCACCATCACGGCGCCGGCGAAGATCTGGTCGTACTCGTTGCGGCTGAGCCCGTCGATCAGGAGCCGGCCCAGGCCGCCGAAGCTGGCGTACGCCGCGATGGTCGCCGTCGCGGTGACCTGCAGCAGCGCGCTGCGCAGCCCGCCGATGATCAGCGGCATCGCCATCGGCAGCTCCGCCTTGAATAAGACCTGCGCCGGCCGCATCCCCATGCCGATGGCCGCGTCGACGGCGGACCGGTCGACCGACCGGATGCCGGCGTAGGTCTGCACCAGGATCGGGGGCACTGCCAGCACCACCAGGGCGACGATCACCGGCCACTGGTAGACGCCGAACTCCGTGACCAGCAGCAGCACCAGCCCGAAGGTCGGCAGCGAGCGGCCGAGGTTGCCCAGCCCGATCGCCAGGAACGCGCCGCGGTTCGTGTGCCCGATCAGCAACCCGATCGGCAGCGCGATCAGCGCGCTGAGCACCACCGCCACCAGGGTGTAGGCGAGGTGCTGCAGGAGGCGGTCCGGGATGGAGGAGTCGCCGCCGAGGTGCCAGTGGGCGCCGTCGAAGAGGTAGCCGAGGTAGTTGATCATCGGGGTGGGCGTCAGCGTCATGCGCGCGCCCCCGTCCGGGTCCACGGGGTCATCGCGCGCAGCGCCAGCACCAGGCCGACGTCGCACAGCGCGGCCAGCGCCATCGAGAGCACGATGCCGACGACGATCGGCTCGACGAAGCCGAGCTGGAAGCCCCCGGTGAACAGGTTCCCGAGGCCGCCGGTGCCGATCAGGGCGCCGACTGAGACCAGGCTGATGTTGGCGACCGTGGCCACCCGCAGCCCGGCGAACAGCACCGGCAGCGCCATCGGGAGCTCGACGCCGAACAGCTGGCGCAGCGGCCGGAAGCCCATCGCGAACGCTGCCTGCGTCGCCTGACCCTGCACGGAGATCAGGGCGTCGGCGACGGTGCGCGTCAGCAGGGCGAAGGTGTAGAGCGAGAGGCCGACGACGACGTTGAGCGGCGAGACGATGCCGGTGCCGAGCACGGCGGGGATCACCGCGAACAGCGCCAGCGACGGCACCGAGTAGATGATGCCGCCGAGGTTGACGATCGGCTGGTAGAGGCTGCGGCGGCGTACGGCGAGGAACCCCACCGGCAGCGCCAGCAGCGCTCCGATCAGCACCGGGACCAGCGAGAGCCAGACGTGCTGGCGCAGGTCGGAGAGGACCTCCGGGTAGTTGTTCTGCAGGTAGGTGATCACCGCGTCAACCGCCCTGCCGCAGCGAGGTGAGGTGTCGTGCGACGGCCTCGTGGGCAACCACCCCGTCGGCCACGCCGTCGGGGTCGACGCGGACCGCGGCGCCGGCCGGCGAGGTGATCGCCAGGTCGGTGACCAGCCGGAGCGAGTCGTCGGCGGTGAAGGTCGCGGGCAGCGCGTGCAGGTCGGGTGAGCCACCGACCGACCAGCCGGCGGGCCGGCCGTCACCGTCGAGGACCAGGCGCACGTCGTGCTGGCGGTCGACGTACGCCGTGACCGGCTCGGTCTCCAGGTCGGCCGCCGTCATGAAGGACAGCGCGCGGAAGCCGCGGTCGCGGCCGACGAAGTCGGCGACGAACTGGTCCGCCGGGTGGTCGAGCAGCTCCTGGGGGGTGCCGAGCTGGGCGAGGTGCCCGCCCTCGCGCAGCACCGCGACGTTGTCGCCGAGCTTGATCGCCTCGTCGATGTCGTGGGTGACGAACGCGATGGTCTTGCCGATCTCGGACTGCAGCCGGAGGAACTCCTTCTGCAGGTCGTCGCGCACGATCGGGTCGACCGCGCTGAACGGCTCGTCCATCAGCATCACCGGCGGGTCGGCGGCCAGCGCGCGGGCCACTCCGACGCGCTGCTGCTGGCCGCCGGACAGCTGGGAGGGGTAGCGCCTGGCCATCGACTCGTCGAGCCCGACCCGGGTCAGCAGCTCAACGGCCTCCTGGCGGGCCTGCTTCTTGTCGACCCCGTTGAGCAGCGGCACGGTCGCGATGTTGTCGGCGATCGTGCGGTGCGGGAACAGCCCGGCGTTCTGGATGACGTAGCCGATCTTGCGGCGCAGCAGCGCCGCGTCCTGCGTGGTCACGTCCTCGCCGTCGATCGAGATCGTCCCCGAGGTCGGCTCGATCGTGCGGTTGATCATCCGCAGGCTGGTGGTCTTGCCGCAGCCGGAGGGGCCGACGAAGACCGTGATCTGACCGGTGGGCAGCTCCAGGGACAGGTGGTCCACGGCGACGCTGCCGCCGGGGAACTCCTTGGTCACTGCGTCGAACGTGATCATCGGGCACTCCGGCCGGTCGAGGACACACGGTCCAGGAAGGGGAAGACTACTCGTTCACTAGGGATTGAGGTGTCGACCAGCACGGTGTGTCACCGCGCACGGCTCGCCGCCAGACCCCACTTCTCGAGCACGTCGTGCCCCCAACCTAGGCGCAGCAGCCCATCCAGCGCAGCACCCGGGGGTCCGCTGGGACGGTCGTCGGTGTCGGCAGGGAGGAGCCCAGAACCCTGACGCAACACCAGATCCCGGTCACTCGGGACGACAGCCAGGCCTGCTCACCGCGGTGGCTCCTCGAACGGAACCACCAGCGCGCGCAGCAGGCGCGCCAGGGTGCGCTGCTCGGTGCTCCCGAGACCGGCGAGCAGAGCCCTCTCGCGCTCGAGCAGCCCCGCCAGCGCGCCGTCGACGGTCGTCCGGCCGGCCGGGGTCAGCCGGACCAGCACGCCACGCCGGTCGTGCGGGTCGGGCAGCCGGTCGACCAGGCCACGACGCGTCAGCCGGTCCACGCGGTTCGTCATCGTCCCGCTGGTCACCAGCGTCTCGCGCAGCAGCCGACCCGGCGACAGCTCGTAGGGCGTGCCCGCCCGTCGCAGCGCCGCGAGCACGTCGAACTCCCACGCCTCGAGGTCGTGCTCGGCGAAGGCTCGGCGGCGGGCCCGGTCCAGGTGGTGGCCGAGCCGGTCCACCCGGCTGAGCACCTCCATCGGCCGCAGGTCGAGGTCGGCGCGCTCCCGCCGCCACGCCTCGACCAGCCGGTCCACCTCGTCCTGCATCCCGACAGTTTAGACATCATCGAGAATCTTGACATCAAGATAAAATTCGGGTGACGCTGTCCTCGACGCCGACGACGGAGGGCACATGCCGCATCACTGGGACCCGGACCGCTATCTGGTCTATGCCGACGAGCGCGGCCGACCGTTCGCCGACCTGGTGGCCCGGGTGGCCGCGACCGACCCGCGCTCGGTGGTCGACCTCGGCTGCGGCCCCGCCACCCTGACCAGGCTGCTGGCCGAGCGCTGGCCGGAGGCGGACGTGCTCGGCGTGGACTCCTCGCCGGAGATGGTCGAGCGAGGCCGGTC
>Ga0210040_10007804_pt1 | contig 12840 bp, 15 predicted proteins | sample CryGeyCG12114_NA_FD_185462 | JGI IMG/M metagenome (GOLD analysis project Ga0210040, IMG submission 185462) | Groundwater microbial communities from aquifer - Crystal Geyser CG19_WC_8/21/14_NA (SPAdes) (version 2) | ecosystem: Environmental > Aquatic > Deep subsurface > Groundwater | place: USA... | reverse complement strand
TGCTTGCAGCGAATTTTGAGATCGACTGAGCCGATGCCTCTGATAGAGACTGGTCGTTGACCTGCTACTGTGAGGACGTGAGTGTCGAAAGGTGTGAAGCTCTTGAACCAGTATTTGTCGATGGCGACGTGTACGTTCGTGGCAGAAGAGAATATCCAATCATAGCAAGGTAGCTTCTTCGGTCGGTGGAGCTTTGCCCTTGGGAGCTGAGGAAATGATCGGCGGTTTTGCTGCAATTTCGGAGCTAGCTGATGGACTTGCATTCGTGGAAGAGCTAAAGATCCTCGAGGATCCTCGAAGGACATTGTGAAGATGAAATTAGATAACCAATGGAGGCCAAAACAGAAGCCAAAAGTGCTCACAGCTCAGACAGGCAGATAAGGCCGTCAGACGTGTTGTACCAAGAAATGCAGGTGAGTGGGATCGATTCGGTATCTTCGTATGCAATTGGGCCTGGACTGGCAGGAGGTTGGGGTCATCATTCCTCCGTGTCCTGTAAGATCCTCTTTCGAGGCAGTCGCGAGGCTTGAGGTCCATGTCAAAGTACAATTCGTGACTGCATTGTACGGGCATCATGATGAGTCAATCCAGAACTTACATATACATATCGCTAATGAGATCCCCAACAGATTCCCAAGCTGGACGCTTACCTTAGTGACGAGAGCATCCCCATACCTTCAGTAGCCCGTAGTCGAACACGCTATACCTTCGGATTTGAGCTCGACATCATAAACGTAGTACGTCCCTTGATGCCCCATTTATCCTTCAGGATACCAGTGACTTTTGTGAAGTTACCTGACCTTCGGCCATACTGATATGCCAGAGGGAGTGAGAGACCCAAAAGGAGTGGAATAAGGTTGAGCATACCATCGTCCATCACTGTGCAGAATTTTATCAGACCACCTGTCGTTCGCGGTCCGTAGCCTGAGAGTCGCATAGCAGGACTCAAAACGTAGACATTCCGCGCCTGCTATACAGAGATCTTAGAAGAGTGCTAGTCACAGAGATAGCTGGAAAATCTGCAGTCAGCCGAGCAGTTGACTTTGACCGAACAAAGACTAGTGTGTACAGACGTTTCCAATCCCGTCTCATTGGCCAGTCTTTTCACTCTCACTGTCGGCTCCAACGGCAGCGTTTACTTTCATTTGCTAGGGAAGATATCAGCTCCAAGCATTTTGAAGATGAAGCCTCCTCATGGCGCTGGTTTTGGCTACCCCAGACTCATCAGCGCACTGTTCAGAAGCACGGATAAGTCAGTGCCAAGTATTGAAGGCCATGATGCCATAGACAACGCATCCTCAGACGGTGAACAAGTGACTGGCGTATGCCAAGAGCGAGCAATTCGAGCCACGAAGGATCTGGTGATCGATCTCTCGGGACGCGAACCACATCCAGGTACTGCAACTGATCTATCGCCATGGGCTTTGAACACATATTCCAGGGAAAGTCGTTCCAGTGAAGTATCGAGCAATGCTACTATTACTGCGCCATTGCAGCCCACCCATGCTACGGACGCTCGAAACAAGACCGCAGGAGAGCATGAGTTCGAGAAGCCTGACGATAAGCAGCAAAGGACAGGCAACAAGCGTCTGACTCGCGACCAAAGACGCGACATACTCCTCATGAGGAGGCTAGGACACAAATACGAAGACATTGCAAAGTTCTTGGGTGTGACTCAGGCGGCTGTGCAGTACACCATCAACAGAGGTAGAGCAAGTCCAGAACAACACAACGCTGGCAGGAAGAAGCTTGATCGCGCCGAAGTTCCTAGGCATGCGAATGGCCGGAAGATCAGGAGCGACGTAGGAAGCAGCAAGAGGGCTTCCAGGAGAACCGCAGGCATAGAGCAGAATAGTAATGGTAGTGAAACGTCTACAGGAGTACAGGCCTTGACAAGGACTGACTATCGGGAACCGCCACAGATGTCAAGGGTTGTACTATGTCTGTTCCCAGACTGAACATTGCTGGCAGCGTCTGTGATGCTGAGGCGTACCCTATAGGCTGACTGCTTAGTATGCTGCCTCGGAAGTTGATTGAACATCAAGGTATGAGTTAACTGTTTGTCGATTACCTACTGATCACGCTATACGACTGTCAGACTCATGGATGTGGCAATTCGGACACACTATTCTATTCCACAGCCAGGCAATCGTGGAGCTTGCATTTGTCGCAATGTTTGCAAGACCAGACACCAATCGCCAAACACAACTTCCGCAGATGGAAGTATATACACGCAGAATGCTCAGTTCCCCTCTCCTCCTTTTGGTCATAAGTGATCTCATCTTGGAAAACACCTGCGAGATGTCGATTGAACGAGAACACAGTCCTATTAAGCTAATAGTTGCCAACCCTTTCCACAATAGTGCTAATCAGGTGAATGAGACGCTGAACTCTGTCAAGACAGAACCAGAGCCGGAAGACGGATCACATCACCCGGGGATCAAGCAAGAGCATGATATCGAGCAGGAGCCAGACATCAAGCAGGAGCCTGAGCCTGAACCTCAGCCTCAGCAGGAAGAACAAGCCGACATGCTTGAAGCAGCACCAGCAGCAGCCAGGAATGTTTGGATAGTCGTCGACTTGGATTTCAACAGATCAGATATAGGTCATCTGCCTGCCACGTGTCAAGTATTGGGAGTCTACAGGACAGTCGAAGACGCCAACACTTTTGCTATCTCGTTCGCCCGGTTCCTCATCCTGGATCCAATTGCCAATTCAATAGGGGCCCAACCTCACATCACCGTCCGCAACGATTACAGCGTATCCGTTCGAGTACATGACCCGGCGACAGGAATACTGCGTGATTTGATCGAAGTCCATGCTCACGGCGTGAGCTGAAATTCTGTGGGAGATGTCAGTTTGGTACCCACTGTCCCGCGGGAGAATAGAAGTCTGGTAAGTCCTTGAGGAACGCCTGCCTACAGAAGAATGCTAACCATGACCCAGCGTCCCTGACATCAAGTCAGAGTCTCACAGAGCCTTAACGAAGGCGCAAGTGCAACAGGATGAGAGCTAACATCGTCTTCTCCTCAGGAAGTGGTCGAGCATAGGGAGGAAGTTGTGATACTTGAGGTGGTAGAGCTTGTGCTTGTAGAACATTTGGGCGATGGCACATCCTTTCGGTACAAGACGCGTTGTAATGGGAGGCTCCTGGTCGATCTTATGTCTGTGCCTAGGCTGCCGAGATTACGAAGTCAGATGGAGGGCGAAGCTGAAGGACGATAAGAGAGGCAGAGGTACACGCCAATGTTCCAACGCACCTTCCGTACGTACCTTGCCGATGGGAAAACGGCCGGGTGCTGACTTGTTCATTATGCGCTGGTCGCTGGACGTACTCAGTCTTGGTATTATCGCTTTACTCAAGGTCACCAGTATTTAGATCTCGGTTCTGCAATGTTGTAGTGCTCACTCCACACCGGTTGACATTATAGATCTCGACTCTAATTTCAACTATGTATGCTCTCGTCACCTCTATTGTTCCTATAAATGCTGCCCGAACAACGCCTCGCTAAACTTCAGATCCCACTTCGGCCTCAACCCAACCCAAAAGCCCCGCCCAACGTCCTCTACAAAGTCCAAAACGCCGCAGAAGTACTGCTCGCACACCTCAAACATCGCCATATCGCACCTCGCGAACCCGGACTTCCCGTAATCCGTCTCCAATACATGAAAATCAAAAACAAGAATGCTACCTGAGTCTCGGGAGACACTGGCTCGCTTGCGGTATTTGCTAAGTCGTATCGACCGGCTTAGTTGTTGAATGTCGGCAATGGTTTCTTTCTCTTTCAACGCATCGACGAGTATGATGCCCTTTTTCCGCGACGGTGACGAGAACAGGCCGCCAATGAACCTTCCGATGGAGAAGGTAAAATCAAGCTCGGCGGGCTCCAAGCATTGTATGATGTGCTTGTGCTTCGCCAGCGACGGTGTGAGGTATATCGGTCTGCCTAAGCAAACTACAAGAGCTGGTGCGCCACCTCTCGCCTTCGCCATCTCTGGTATGTTTCCAGTGATTGGTGCTGAAGCCGGCGGACGAGTAAGTGCCGTAGCTGAGGAAGAGCGTCTATGAACCGCTGTAGCCTCACCTAACCGTTCGCTTCTGTGCGCGGCCTCAGCTGTTGACGGTGGTGTCGGCACTGAAGCTTCAGCTGACTTGTTGCCCACCGCAGCTGCTTGTAGAGCCTCCGTCTCCTTCTGCTGCCCAGGTGACGGGGTTGTAGAAACGCCGGCAAGGAGTATCTTGGCCTTGGTCAGTGAGCTTCTGGCGCCCGTCCTATTGGCGGCCATGCCTGTGATATCGGACAACGCTCGGTCTGGCGTAACTTGGCGAACGTCAACAGTTGCGCGGAATTCTACGCGCTTCTTCTTGCGTGTTGGACTGGGAACTGGAGATTCTTCCATTGCTTCGAAGTTGCGCTTCGAAGCAGCAGCTCGTGTCGTAGATGTAGGCGAAAGCGTCGATTCCGAACGTCTGCTTGGAGTCTGTGGTGCACTGCTTGGATATCGGTGCTGGAACTCCTCTGGTGTCAGCTCATCTGAGTCGATCCGCACAAGAAGCGGTGATTGCTGTGTACTAGCTCGTCTTGTCCCGGCCGAAGTCAGGCTCATGGTTGTCGCGCTGTGCAGGGTCTTTGAAGGACTCGTGCTTTGTGACTTGTCTAGCGCATACCGTGATGCCGGATCGGCGGCGAGTAGCCTTTCAATCCACGCAGCATCCTCTTCTGAAGCAGTCTCGGCATCCTCCTTCAAGCTGCTATGCGCCAGCTCCTGCAGCTCGTCAAAGCTGACAGTATCAGCGACATCGCGATCTCTGTGTAGCTTGAGTTTCGCGCCAATGCACCTGGGGAAGCGGAGAGTGTAGAAGTTGACCGTTTGAGGACGTTCATAGCCGGCACCCATGATCTCAACAATGATCGGATTTTTGAACATATCTGAGGGCAACGGTATATCCCTGCGGGCGTGGGTGATGGTCATGAATTCTGAATCGGACTCATATTTCTGCTCAACGAGCTTTCCTTCAGTATTCAATGCAAGCATATCCTGCTTGGACAGACTGCCAATGCCAAGACAGTCCACGATCTTCAGAGACGGCCGCACATCGTATCTTCGAACATCCTCTTTGTTTAGTAAACACGCAACGTAGAAACTCGTCCACGATAGTCGACCCAGCTGCAGTGATACTTCGTCGCGTGGGTCCCGACGACCACCAACAATGCATAGGTCAGCAGTATCGCCGAGTCCAGCGATGTAGTCTTTCTTCAGCTTAATGCCTCTCATGCCTTCTTTCCAAGAGAAATAAGGATCATGCAGACCTTTCAAGACAAACCCCTCCCATCTCCTCCTGATAGCAACAGCAAACACGTCGCGGAGCACGCCTGATGCATTGCGCGATGCAAAATCTATCATCTGGCGTTCGACAAGCTGAGATGTCCCTTCGATGGGAGTGACTAGAGCTTTCAAGTGTGCTCGTCTGTCGCTGTGGGGCTCGTTGATCATGATCTTGCCATCGAGCAGTAGTACATCGAAGAAGGCGATCATCGCGTGCTCACCACTTTTCTTCGGCGAATCTGCCTCGGTACCTATGCGTCTCCCACCATGCAGAACATGCTTGCGGATATTGTAGAAAGGCAAGATCGTCTTCTGAGTCATTGAATACACGAGTAGCTCGCCTTCCAGTATCGCCCGCTCCTTTATCTTGCAGTGCGGCCCGTCGAGCTTCAACCCAGCTTTGATAGCGGAATGCAGCGCAAGACGATCTCGCGTTGAATCCTTACCACTCTTGGAGAATATCTGTATATAATTTGCGCCTTTGGACCTGTCGATGTGAATTTGACAATATTCACCGTCATACTTGCGCTCGACGCTCATGGTACGAGAGCTGGCCAACTTCACGCAGTGCTTGATGCTCCGCGCCTTGTCGAGAGGCTGTCTGCGAATCATGACCCCAAGTTGAGGAGTAATCTCCTTGGCCACGATAAGCAATAGTGCAACCTGGTATTCTTTCGATGGTCGTGCAGGCAAAGGGGCAATGGCTGGCCGAGTGAGTGTCACAATTGCTGCTACAATCGAGTTCTGCATTTCGAGGAGCTTCGGCAGCATGAAATGAAACCGGTGAAGAGCTGCATACTCTGGTATCGTCACAGGAGAATAAGATTTCATGATCATCCGCGTAAGCCATTTCGCTTCAGTACTCTGGAGTCTGCGAATGATAGGTGCAAGAATGTCACAAGGAGCTCGGTCGTTTCTCTCAGCCTGGATAGCAGGCGAGGAGGATATTGCGTTCGCAGCAATTTGAGTCAGAGCAGCGTCAATCTGCTCAAGAGTCACTTCGTTGCTTGCGTTGGGCAGGTCAAACTCGCTTTCTGCCATAACTCTTTCCACGCACGTCGGGAAATCTGGACCTCCAGCTTCCTGCCATGACTGTAACAACCGCAGTCGGGTCGCACCCACACCGAGTACTCTGGCAAAGATCTGGCTCAAACGCTTTGGCTGAAGATTGTACGTACGGTCTGGCCTTCGCTCGGGTAGCAGCGCCGAAAGAAAGGCTACCGCTGAAGGCCCAGACCTACAAATATCATCACCATATTTGTTGTACCAAGCTATGACAATACGATGACTCGGATCGTCATGCTTGGAGTATGTTGCTCGCTGCTGAAATTTCTGCTGCTGAAGTTCCTCAAGGAGTTCACACAAGTGGGAGAATTTGAAGGGCATGGATGTAGCAGAGCTTTTGCTAATCTCACATACCTCAAAGCGACAGCGCCCGCATGTACGCAAGATTGAGCAGCAGCAGCGCCCTCCGGAGGAGTTATCATGGGTGCTCTTTGTGAGAACAACGAGCGATTGTTCTCGATTGGGGACTTTCGTTGACGCGTTTGATTGCGCCGCCGATCTCTAGCGTTGCGCCGCGTTATCACGTGATACTTTGAGAGTACATCGTGGCGCATCTTGTGTGCATGCCATTTTGTGTCTGAGCTGAATCATCGAATGCTTCGCAACACTCTCATTCGTGCTTGGTCCTAAAGAACGCACAGTAGCTAGAGTAAGCCTCTTGATCGCCAAGGTGGTCAAGACCGAGGAAAGGGGTCATATGAGGGGGATTACTAGCGCGACGTTATTGAGAAAGAGCCGCCCCGCATAATTGCACCACGAGATTGAAGGGCAACACCGTTGTCATTTATAATTGGTCGAAAGAGCCTGGAACGCGGAGTTGCACCGATGAACGTAGGTAAAGCAAGAGGAGGAAAGAGCCCGCGAATGCCGGTCTCGCAGTTTAGTGACCTCGGATACATTAGACTTATATTAGCCGTAGGCAACGAAGAGGAGAACATGTGTTCATCTCATATATATCACCTTTGCCCGAGATTCGAACTCCAAGCAGCATTCAAAGGAAAAACCTACATTGCACAGCTTGAACCAGATCTACATCATTCCGACTCGCAAAATGCCTGACCGTATGAAAGGAAAAGTCGCGATCGTGACGGGGGCAGCGAGTGGCTTCGGCAAAGGCATCGCGGCGACATTTCAATCAGAAGGTGGTTCTGTCGTGATCACTGATCTGAGCGAGGACACAGGCGCCTCGGTTGCCAAAGAGATTGGCGCCACCTTCGTCCGTGCAGACGTCACAAAGCGAGAAGACTGGGAGAAGGTGCTCAAGCAGACACTTGATTCATATGGAAGACTCGATGTAGTGATCAACAACGCTGGGACCACATATGCCAACAAGGTAAGACTTAACGGTACCATAGAGTTTCTGGTTGCTTTACGATGCTAACGAAACATCCGCAGCCAACCGAAACTGTAACCGACAAAGACTTTGACTTCGTGTTCGATGTCAACGTCAAATCCATTTACCTCTCGACCAATGTCATCCTACCATACTTCTTGAAGGAAGGCATCAAAGGCTCCTTCGTCACCATCGCCTCTACTGCTGGTCTCCGACCTCGTCCGGGTCTAGCCTGGTATAATGCATCGAAGGCCGCAGTGATCAATGCCACCAAGTCTATGGCTGTGGAATATGGACCTAAGGGCATCAGATTCAACTCTGTGTGCCCTGTGTTCGCTGCTGGAACAGGATTGTAAGTTCACGCTTGAAATTAATTCAGCGCCGTGGAAGTCTGATGGTTGACTAATAACCTTTCGCAGGAGCTCCAAATTCCTTGGCAAGGAGGACACCGACGAGAACAGGAAAGGGTTCGTTGCGACTATTCCTCTTGGACGATCGAGCACCCCACAAGATATCGCCAATGCTTGCTTGTATCTGTCTAGTGATGAAGGAGGGTTTATCACAGGTGTCGCTCTGGAAGTCGACGGCGGCCGTTGCGTGTAGGCAGGTAGTGTGGAGCGCAACTGCCACGATAAGTATCAATGCAAATTGAAACCTGGCACAAGAGGGCCACTGCTTTCCTTCTAAGCAAATTACGAGAGAACGCGTTCTACGCTGCCCTCGAGTGGCTTGAATGCACTTGAATGATGATGGCATAAGTTGCCTGGCTGCCATTTCCGTGTCCGAAGCCACCTTCAACCGCACTAGTAGTACTACCCGGTATCGTTGACCGTAAAGAGAAACTGCTGGAGTCTGGTGGTTGGTATCCACAACGTCAAGGCCGCTGCCGGAACCATTCATTCCACCAAGAGCACATGTCTGTATGGGAAAAGCTATTCGAGACACGCAGATATCAGGACCACCGCATAAAGGTACAGCACGTCTCCAAGCAGTCTTCCGTCACGCCCGTAGCGCCGGGTGGGATGCATCAGTCACGCCCCGTTAGAGCTTCGGAGAATTACGTGACAGCTGGCTGGTCCTGGTGAACATACGACCATGGTGGTGTGGATTACGACCATAAGCTTTCGACACCATGTCGACAACCAACTCTTAGCACAGGCGTAGTCCGGATTGTTCCAGTCATACAGTATGTAACGTATTTTGGTACAGCTGCATATGCTTCGACGCCGCTATGCTAACTTTCTGTGATGCCATGAAGGGCACCGGTAGCACACATGCAGGTTTGGCGATTATTTGCTGGCACGTAACACGGTTGGGTCAATCGCACAACTGCAGGATCTGTCAGCCTGTCCGTCGGGCTCCAATCGTGGATTCTGGATCCACCTTGTGTAACGAAAGAAATAGAATGACACGTGTTCTGGAAGGCACAATCAGGCGCCATAGGATCCCCGGGATATGCGCGAGTCCTGAACAGCTGTATCAATGGCAGTAATGTAGCAAATCCTTGGTCGAAAGGATACAAGAGCTTCATGCTATTTGCTCAATATGGTCCGGTGGCTTGACCTCAGCACCCTTGCCCGTACCGTGTTCCCCCATCTTCACGGCATCGTGGAGGGTGAACGCGACCTGATACCGGTTAGTTAGCATATTCGAGGCACCTGGAAGCGGATGTTTACATACCTTGTCTCCGAAAAGGGCAGCAACCTCTTCCAGCGGGACGTTAGCCGTCTCGGGGAAGAACTGCAATGTGTTAGAACGAAATCCAGGGGCTCACGTATTTTGACTTACGAAGTAGAACACAACTACGAAGATGACGTCCATGAAGACGAAGATCAGGAAATAGCGCCAGGTTATCGCTTCAACCGCAACCGGCGTGACCTGGACAAGCATGATGATGATCGCTGGAATTCTTGTCAGCTCGCACTAGAGACGATGCATGATGAGTTGACTGACCATTCAACATTGCAAACCCCAGCCCAAGGCCGGTAGAGCGGATTTCCATGGGCTTCAGCCTTTGTTAGTGACGTACTCCTGACAGATGCAAGACGTGAAACTGCCTACCAAGATCTCCGGGGCGTAAGCGTAGCCGAAGCTGTTCAGGATCCAGGCGTATCCGACCAAATACACGAACATGGACCAGAGCGCCAGTCTACCCCAGATCTTGCCAGTGTTGCCAGTGGCTTCGAATTTAGACCAGAAACCAACAAGCATGACAGATCCAACCGTGACACCAGTCATCGAAATGAAGAAGGATTTGCGTCGGCCGAGCTTGTCGAAGAAGTATGCACCACCACATGCGAAGATAACGCCCAGCGTGCCCCAGATACCTACCAGTACGAGGGGCATTTTCCCTTCGATACCTAAAGCCCCGTAAAGGATGACTTGGTAGTTCTGTAGTGGGATGATTGCCTGCACCGCGTTAGTATTGTTGTGGATTTCGCTTGCCTTGTTTCAGGCTGACTTACGGTAAGTTGCTGAAAACAGAAGAAGAACAGGATGATGAACAACCTCTTCCTGTACGAAGGGCGTTTAAGAATGGAGATCAACCCGAATCGCGGCGTCTCTTGTTCCAGTCTGATCTGCGCCTCAATCTGTTCATACTCACGTCGATAGAATGGCATTCCCTCGGTGTCCTCATTTTCATGGACCTGAGTGCCGTGAAGCTTCGACAATACAGCTAGGGCTTCGTCGTGGCGTTTCTGTACGACGAGCCAACGTGGACTCTCTGGCATCCAGATAGAGCCGGCTAGCATGATGGCAGCGCACAACAGCTGCAGTCCGATAAACAGTCGCCATTTCAGCCCCCCAGCGCTGCCCTCGATATATGAGAACCCCAGTCCCATCCACTCGGTAAGGCAGTAAGACGCATTTATGTTAATGCTAGATGAGACAATGTCAGTTGAGCACTCAACGAGCGGCGCAATGCTCACTTGTAGAGCCCTCCCACACGTCCACGAACATGCGGAGGTGAGATTTCACTCGCGTAGAGAGGGCAGAGCGAGACAATAATACCGCATGCGATACCTCCAATAGCCCTCCCCGCAAGTAGCACGCCCAAGCTGTGGGCACCGGTTTGCATACCCGCACCGACAATCGATATCACGGCCGCAATCTGTACCGTCTTGAGTCGTCCTACCTTGTCAGGCAGCCAGAGGTTAACGAGACTGCCGGCGAAGTTACCTGCATAATAAGCAGACCCGAGGGCGCCGAGAGTGGTGGCATTGAAGTTGAAGTACGTGATGAACTCAGGGTAACCAATGATCGAGGTGGTGAGGCCAGAGTCGTAACCGTAGAAGAAGGCACCGAAGGAACAGTACAAGATACAAAGGAGATTGTACTTATTCATTTTGAGAAGGACACGGAGGATCCGATGGTCCAACGCAGAGGATGTAACCGCCAAAAGGGCTTCCTTTCTTGCGAGAAGTCGATTGAAATACGTTTCGGTCTTTAATTGTATATACTCACGCTGCGTTGTCTGATTTGTGATCGACTACCTAGGTAGCAAAGGCCTTCTGCCATAGCCGGGGCTTCGGTTCACCTAGTTTGCGGGGAACCTGGGGGATGAGGAGCGGATGAGTCGATCATTCGAGTCATAATGACAGGCCATCGCCCGTGAGTCCATCAGATGTTTACCTGGACAGCTGACATTGCAATCCAGAACTCGAGTAAGGGACGAGTGAGGATGTGTTCGCTGAAATTGACTATGAAAGATTGTGGACGTGGTCTCGAGGTTATAAGTGGCTGACTAATGTCCTGCACGAAAAGGTTAGCGGAAAAGCTTGTATGGCGGCGTCATTACTGCTGTAGGTAGTAGTTGCCTTGCTATGCTCGACTAACTGCGACAAGAGCATCTACTGTCAGCTCCAAAACTCCGCTACGCTGATGGCTTCGTTATGACTTCGGTCATGTCTATGAAATACTTTACTCCATACGGAACAATTGATTTGTCTCGAGTTGACGGCTAGCGTATGATACAGAATCACAACAAATTCAGCTGCTTGTGCCGTATTACTTCGTGCACTGTTTAGAGCGGGACTGACCAACTCCACAGCCTGAGCTTGATGTGCTACGAAACTCTGAAAATGCTCCTGTGCTTTGGCCTACACCCTTGTCGCAGACAAACCAGAGGGATTCGGATCACATCATGCGATACTTGGCGGCAAGAGACGATAAGCTCCGAGCAGAAATACGAATAGCATGTGGAATACTGTATCTTGTTAAAGACTGTAGAACGGATCCTCTGACGACGAATGTTGGCTTTTTGCTTCCAATTGCATTCGTATCTGTATGTATAAAGTGATGAGGTCTCCGGTCTAGGTGGCATGTTCATTTTGTCGCGGTCGCGGAAATAGTAGAGTCGTGTAGCGCAACACGGCACAGTGCCCGGCACAAACGCAGAATTGGACAACATCAGTCTGAACTTAGAGTAGTCTCAAAACGTGGTTGATAAAGGCTGCACAACGGCGTACTGCGGGACCTCTACCATGCATTATGTCACCCTAGCGTAGAGAGTAAGAAGAACCGAGGCTTGATCGCTGGATTTGACCCTAAACAAGGCACAAGACAACGGCGCTCAGGCTGTCAAGTTACATCAGCCGATGACCCTCTTGCACCTAGCACGATACATTTATGCTCGAAGCTGTCGCTCTCAGATGATCTACGATATGTAGGAACAGAACAGCTACCTCAAGCTACTTGCAGGGTTGGCGCACTACAACTTGCTAGACCACAGGTAGCTGCTAGAGCACATGCGACCAGAAGGAAACAAAGAGAGTCAAGTTATGGATCGTCGCTGGCTAGTCAAAGAAATCCGACAGGTCGTAAACTTGTGTCGGAAAACTCCTTGGCCCAAAAGTGCAACTTTGGGATCATCAAAACCCCAGGTAAGTTAGCTGGAGCTTGGTGGGTAAGGGGAGCAGCTCCGGGCCAGAGATAGTTTAGACCATTGGTGGCCAGCGATACCCGTAACGTCTGTAATTCGCTTACAGGTTGAACTTTGGCGCGGCACTGCAGCTTCGTTACGCACGCGATAGACACCACTAATGCCAGATTCTGCCTAGATCCTAGTGCTAGCTAGGCCAGTCCTGCAGCCACTCCCAGCGAGGTCTAATCTG
>Ga0210040_10007803_pt1 | contig 12840 bp, 4 predicted proteins | sample CryGeyCG12114_NA_FD_185462 | JGI IMG/M metagenome (GOLD analysis project Ga0210040, IMG submission 185462) | Groundwater microbial communities from aquifer - Crystal Geyser CG19_WC_8/21/14_NA (SPAdes) (version 2) | ecosystem: Environmental > Aquatic > Deep subsurface > Groundwater | place: USA... | reverse complement strand
AAAACTTGCACGCAGCTACTATAGGGCGGAAACCTTAGCAGAAGTTAATTTTAAAGATTTTGGGAGTTTTGTTTGACTTAAAGTCAATTTCAAGTTTGGACAGATTGCAGTATTGGAGGGATTGTACTATTTGGGGAGATGTTGAAATCGCCACCACCGCCACCTCCAGCACCACCACCTCCAAACCGTAAAAAAAATTATTAAAAATTCAGTCTGAAAAAGAGCGGCATGTGAGACTGTGAGACCTGTGATTTAATTTAAACCGACTGCGACGCGAAAAGGCTCCGCCCGATATGTAGGAGCTCCGCCCACGCTTAAGAATTATTTCTAATCTGGCCGAGGGGGCTGTGGGGGAGTGGGGGAGGCTTTTCGAGCACAGGCCTGAGTGCAGAAGGGAGCCGGGAAGGCCTTGGGTTCGGTAATCGTCGAAGGCGATTTCCGGCGGGCCTTTCCAGGTTCCTTCAAACGAGGGGTTGTGTGAAGAAAAAGTCTATTCAGCGTCCCCCCACGATCCGTTTTACCGACTCTATCTGTACTGAGGACGGGATTCTTAATAATTTTTTTACGGTTTGGAGGTGGTGGTGGTGGTGGTCTCGGTGGTGGAGGCGGTGGTTGCGGTGATGGTGCCGGTGGTGGCGATTTCAACATTTCCCTAGATAGTACAATCTGTCCGCAGTATTTGAGATGCTCAAAATTCTTTTTTTATGGACAGGATGGTTCAAATTTTTTAAAAGTTTTGAGGCGGTGGTGGTGGCGTCTTGAACATCTCGTCAAATACTGCATTACATCAAGTTCAGACACTTAAAAAACGTACTTCACAGAAATTTTTAAATTTTAAGACTAATTTTTCACCACCCGTACTTCCATAGCCGGTTACAATCTCTAACTTTGCTGCTCGAATTTTTGCAGGTAAATGCACACTTCAAACTTAATTTGAATTAAACTGGTACCCTTTGACGCATGCATAATTATACTTTGGTGAGCTTGATCTATTCAGCTCACATTTTTGTCGCTTATTGGACTGGATATAAGTTTGTGTAACTTACGTTACCATGTCAATTTTTGTCAGACTTGTAAAAACGGTGTTTAGCCTGAAATTTAGCTTAATTGTCTCTAAAATGTATGAAGCCATTAACCGATGTTTATGAAAATCAATATACCTCTGAAAACCATGCTCATCTACATGTGCGCAAAATTTGGTAGTCGTAGCTTTAAAATTGCGACCGAAAAGGTTAACCATCGGATTTCGGCACGATGCATATAGGGCGCAGCCATGGCTTTCCGCCCTAAAAACCAGAGCTAAATGAATTCGGACCTAAACCTACCTGAAAACAGTCTTAAAAATATCCTCAAGAGTGTGCGGGGTGTTCTTACTTTGGGTTCCAAGCCCACGGATGTTAATTAACGAAATAATTGATCATTAATTTGGCCATTTCGGCATTTTAGGTTTCCATGCAAACGTAAACAAGCATTTCACACAGCAAGCAGTGCAACACATTTCAAAAAGGTGGAAAGGTATTCGTTCCACCCGTATACCTAGAAAGTAAAAACAGCGAAAAAATCACCTCGACAACAAAAAACAGCGAAAGGAAATAAAATATGACCTTTTTTGTAATTCAAAAATGTTTACAAACCAAATGTGTCTATGAAACTATAGTATGTTTCAAATTGAATGACACCTCTGCAATATTAAGTTTGCTATCATCATTACCTTATCCGTCTAAGCCTAAATTTTCCTGTCCTGTCAGTGTTACCATGGAAAAAAATAAATAAAAATGTCAGTGAAAGATGAAATAAATTGTACACAAAGTACAATTTATTTCATCTTTCACTCTCACTGCCCCCAACGCGGCTTCAAAACCCTAAAAAAATTAAAAGGAATTCCGTCCACAAAAGAGTAGCATGTGAGGCCTGTGATTTCATTTGAACCGAGAGCTACGACGTGAAAAGATTCCGTCCGATGTGTAAGAACTCCGCCTTTACTGGGGGATCATTTCTAATCTGGACGAGGGGAGTGTGGTGGGAGTGGGAAAGGCTTTTCAAAGACAGGCTTGAGTTGGAGTGGGAAAGGCTTTTCAAAGACAGGCTTGAGTCGGAGTGGGGAAGGCTTTTCAAAGACAGGCCTGAGTCGAAGTGGGGTAAGCTTTTTGAACACAGGCCTGAGCCAGCGTCCCCCTATGATCCGTTTTCGTGACTGTCTCTATTGTGAGCGGAATTCCCTAATTTTTTAAAGGTTTTAAGGCGGTGGCAGTGACGATTTCAAAATCTCCTCAACAAATACAATCTGAAAGTTTCACTGACTTTGTCTCTATTATGGACGGAATTTGATAGTATTTTAATTTTTTTAAGATTTTGAGGCGTTGGTGACAACTTGAATTATTCCCCAAATGCTGCAATCTGTCTATTTAAGTCTGTTTCAGAGCTGATGGCCTACTAATTATCTTGACTAGCCGGACCCACTGGCTTTTAGCCAGACTCACTCTTACGAGTCGATTTCAAAACCTGTCAAATTTTCAATGATTCACAAATTGTCTGAGGTGCCGCAAGTTTCTAGAATGTGATAAAGGACTCTCTCCGCATCAATTAATTATTCAACACTTTTGCTTTATCACATTCTAGAAACTTGCGGCACCTCAGACTATTTGTGAATCATTGAAAATTTGACAGGCCCTAAATTCGATTTAAAATAAATTTTAACATTTGATTGCTATGGAAAATTTATTTTTATCAAAAGTTAGGGTTAGTGTAAGTGGCCATTTGGAATATTACCATTAGTGTGTTGCACTCTGATAACGTTAGTTTCCCCCCTCCTATTTGTTACGTTGCATACTTATTTTGCACACAGCACTCCTGTAGTGTATTACCCTCTGATACAAAATTGTGTCCCACACTGAATTTCGCAGTGGGTTGTTGCATAGTGATTTGATAGCCCCCTTCGTAAGTTGTGGTGAGCTCTCAGTTGATATGGAACCTTATTATTAAAATGCATTCGGATTTTTAAAATTTTAAAAATTGTTTCCAGACTAGACAAGATAATAAAATTTTAAATATTTGGTTGATCGCTCGTGTGTAGAACGGGCTAATTGCCTTTCATTAAGTAATATAGCATTACTCTGTGCGGCAGGCAAGAAACCCATGAAGAGATGTAATATGAATTAACAGGATGAATGATAGAGAGTTATAAATGTTGGGAGAAAGTGGACTAGTACGGATTGGGATCCAGTCAGTCACACTTGCACACACGCATATTAAAGAACGTAGAGCTAGTTGGTATTATGTGTGAGTGTTATTTCTGGGGCATTGAAAAGTTTGAAATCACGTATTTCATTCAGGTTCAGTCGTGTTAAGCTTGTTTTCTGAACTTTGAGCAATTAAGTCTGACGAGAATAGGAATGTTGAGTAAGCCGACGAGGATTACTGGCATTATGTTCGGGTTTTGTTTCAGCCTAATGAATTTATTATGCATTGGAAAAGTTCGGTGCTAGTTAGTTAGTATGCGTGTATGCTGTATGTAGTGTGTATGCTAGCATAGCAAGTTCGTAGTAGTGAATAATTGTAGCATGAGTATTATGGGTATTTACATAATAATGATAAGTGTGTGTGTAGAGAAAAAAAGTAATGATTTGCTGAGTCGTCCCAAGTATTGAAAAAGTTAACTGTGGCTCTTTAAGACACAAGTTTCTTATTTGCACAAGTTATTCAAGCTCGAAACACAAGTTGGGGTGACCAAAAGTGGGTCTCTAGGTATTCATAGTTTGGAAACCAATGATTAGTGATGACGAGATGAAAGAAGAACCTTACCACTGTTGAGAAATACTGCTCACAAGTTGTTAGAATAAGCTGGAGTGAGGCAGTAGTTCCAAAAGTACAACTTTATGGCTAAACAATCAAATTTTGACGCCCGGAGCTTTTTACGAAACTTTTATAATGCAATTGAAAAGACTGATAGTTTACTTTTTGTACTATTTTAGAGCCCTGAGAAGCATAATTTCCATAATATTAACATGCTAGGAAGCTTTTTAATTTCAAGGCTTATTCGCGCCTTGCACATTTTAGATGTTGGCTGATTTCTAAAATACTGTAGTTTACGTTTGTAACTGACGTATAGTATAACATGCCATTTTATGCAGAGCAAGTGTCTATGTAGCTTCTATTTTTCTAGGAACAAAATTTGCCAGTTTTTTTACATGCAACAAAACATTATGGTACTTCCATGATGCATTGTATTGTCTTATTTTACATGATTATGGACGCAAGATTTAATTTTTATGTGATAATTGGAACTCGTTTGTTGCTCTGTGTTTTTTTTTGCTTTGAGGTTGTGCAAATTGAACATTTCCCCCTTGTCTTGTACTCACATCACGTATTTATCATGATGCGGACTTTTCTGCATCGCAACACTATTAGTGAGCATACTTTCCTTAATTACATGCTTAGAAACTATAGAGAGATGCACCCACAATAGAGCTAAACGCGCAAAAATGGCAAGTTAGTTTCTATACGAGTCAACTAACTAAAGTGCTTCCTATTTATGTACTTTGTAGCGTCTATTACTATTGCTGTGCTTTGATAAAAAAAATTTGCAGGATATTAGAATATACTCTCTGATGGTGATGAAAGAGATAAAACACGAAAAGCATCATCAAATAATCCTAAAAATGCTCATAAGCTGAAGCTGCGAATATTTACTATAGCCAAACTGCCTTTTAGAATAGAGAAAAATGCAAAATGTAGCAAAAAATAATGATGATCACATACTGAGGAGAGAAATAGATGAAAGCTATTATTTCCTACCACGAGCAATTTTTGACATGAGCCTCATTTACATTTCGACCATACAAGTAGTAGTACGGTATCCCTCATGCATCCATGCCAGAATACTTGGGCTTTTAACATTCTTAAAGACTGTAGTTAGGTAGCATTTAGCTTCAATCTGTATTCATTTTGTAAATGTTTAGAAAATTAGATATTTATGCAAATGCGCATATATTTGGTAATATCAACAATATTATTTTTCTGTACACGGTATTTTGACTAAAAGTAAATCAATGTCAATTTTATGAGCTTGAGATCACCATTCATCCCTTCAAATGAATACAAGATTGCTTAGTGCTTCGTATGATTTATTGATTGAGAAGGACAATTTGACGTAACATAGAGGCGATAGAGGGCATAAAATTCTTTCCTTTTTCATTTTTCCTAGCTAAAACTTACACAAAGATGAAAATACAAATTTCATATAACTGGGATGATTACAGAAAATTTACGTTCGTTCGATTCGTAATCATTATTTTTTTGTCGTCAAACTAAATAAATGGCTAAAGTATTATTTTAGAATGCTTTTTTTTTGGTCTGACTCAGTCAGTTGAATCGGGGAAAAACTGCGCACAAAAATTTCTTGTCTCAGAGCCCATAAATGAATAAAAACTTGCACCCAGAATAGACAGCGCGTGGCAAAATGTATTATTGCATGCTACATCACAATTTGATGATAAATATTCCAAAAGAATCATAATAAATATGAAAGGCTTGTCGTTTTGATAGTGAGAAGTGAGATGAGATTAAGTTCTTTTACGAAGAGGTTTTTTTTTTTTTTTAAATCAAACCCTCGAAAGTCTTAAGCCGTAAGTGATAGGTTAGGAAATAATGTACAGCTATGTTAATTTCTCGAAATACGATTATATAATTTTCATATTTGTTTTTCTTAATCAAATGCATGATACAATTCACTTAAAATCAACGATAATTATTTTGAACGCTGGACACTTTTTTCTACACTGGTGTTAATTAATGAAATTATTAGCCTAGATTGTGCATTTACGTAATTTTTACATTCTGTTATTTATTAAGTTACGCATTTCAAAAATTCTAGCCTTGGATATCAATTACGGCGACGTTGCTAGAGATTTTGGTTTATACTTAGGCTGTAACCAATGTAATAATTGACCAAAAATTGCGCATTGGTGTAATTTTCATGTTCATGACGTCACTTAACTCTCACAATTTTTTCTAAATCCTACCGTAAAGACAAGCTATTTCATATTAGTCAGCAATTAAGACTTTCGGACACATTTTTGTATGCATAAGCTCCAAACAAAAAACAATGTGACGTGCCAGAAAACCAATATTGTCAGATTTTCACTTGTTTAAACAGCATGAGCTTTAAACAGCTTAACTTAAACTAGAATTGGTAGCAAAAAGTCCTGATTTTTAAATGAAAGCATGTTGGTTAGCAAAAAATAAGCATGTCTTAATTAACGAATTTTTTCCTTAAAAACTTTAGGTTGAGGTTAACATAGGCCAATACGGACGAAATTCAAAAGTAGCTATCGTTATCTCCATTTTACCTTTGTGTTTTTGCAGTCAATAAAGATAGCAATTTTTATGCAAGTCACACAAAAATTTAGCAAAGTATTTCAATTGGGCTTGTTAAAGCTGACGCGCTCTAAAAAGTGTGCTGTGACCGCTGTGACATTGTACCTACTTTACTATCCTATTTCACCCTCTCAAGTTTGTATATTTCCTTTTGTAAGATCATAAAAATATAGATTTATCATATAACCCGATTTAGTAGGACCTAGTTTATTGAAGTGAAAGCTCTAAGAAAAAGGGTAAGATTAAATCGAATTCAGTCTTTTTGGAGTATTCCTTTTTATGCGTTTTTGATTTTCATGGACTGAATTACTTTGGAGAAGCTAGTCTTGTATTGGAAAATGTTACTTTAGATGATAGGATAGTATAAAATGATTTGAAAAAATGGTTTCGGTCAAAAAACTTTGGAGTTGAATAAAATTGGCTGCAGCAATCTAACTAACATAAATAACACATACAGAAATATAAGCAAAATGCAAAAAAGGAATTATAAAGAGAAGATTAAATTACATGTAATTTAATCTTCTCTTTATAATTCCTTATTTGAGTCGATCGAAAACAGGTAAATATTCTACATAAAAATGCTACGTTTTATGCGTCAAAAGTCATATTGTACTGTAAAAATTGCGTATTATTTACAGCTACTAACCCAACATAGAGCAAACAAACTGCCTTTAATAAATCTTATGGGCGATCAGGCTGGGCAAATAATTTACATTCCAAGAACAGTCCGTTGGCATATTATTTTTTCAAACGATGAAATTCGTTATTGATTCACTGTGAGTAAACATTGTTTGTGTGCGACAAGCAGTGCTTTCATGTTTCATTGCATGTCACAAAGTGTGTCACTACAAACGAGATCTGGTAAATCGTTCAAGAAAATGTCAATTTAATGGAGGCTCTTTCCATTTTTTCACTTCAGTCTATGTCAATTTCAATGTTTTTTTATAGCTTTACGTGTGTGTGTACTAGACGTACCTAAAAATCCTACTTCAAATCGCCTCTCCCTTATGTCTGTCAATAACTGTTCACAGTTCACAAACTTTACTGAATACGACCATTTTTTAGTAATCCTTTACTTACTTTCACAACTGAGGTGGTACGGATGTCAAATATTTACATCATTTGCACCCAATAATTGCAGATTTCTGGCAGATTTCTATCATATCAAAAGGTACTATCTTTTCTCCTGGCTGTCAATATGAAAAAATTGTCCCAGTATTCTGGGTATACCTTACCTAACAATCACATTGTAATCACGGGTGACACTGTGAAGGCTTACAATCTAAATGTCACGGCTCCTTTGAACTTGCGGATAATCTCGTTGCATTCATCTGGGCAATCAATATAGTAACACTGTATCCGTGCAAGTCTAGTACTTCACATGCTTCATATCAGGTTAAAATCACCCCAACCAAACCGATAGGTTTCAAAATTTTACAACCCGCAAATACTACCTGGTATAATAATTTGGCTAAATTTTTTCACTCGAAATCGTAAAGTTTCATTTTTTAGTCTTGTCAGTTGAAGAGATATAATTTTTTGTAACCGATACTCGCCAAAAAAAGTCCTTTTTACATTTTGTGATTCATAAATCACAATATTTATCAAAAAAAGTGAACTAAACAGAACTAAACCATGTTTTTTGCAAAGCACACCCAAAATTTCCGTTATCCCATGCATTGCATTCCATACGGAATATCATTTGAACAATGATAATGCCATTACAAACTACGAACAAATTGTTCGCGAATTCTACAGTGTGATGGCTTGCCCAAAAATTGCATATCTCCCTACTTTTGCCATGCGCGTACGTATTTTGGGGCGTCAAATATATACAGCTCTACTTAAAAGCAGAGGCTGAACAGAAAAGTGGAAATAATATATACTGGGTGAAAGCATAGCCATGTAGTGCACTTAAGAAGTTGAGACCAGATGACACGGTTAGGATAACCACAACGAGATAATTAAATCACCAGAGGTGAAGTGTCTTCATCTATACTTCACTCACTATGCTTCAATGGGGAACGACAGGATGAAGGGAAAACAAAGACAAGGTCGTGTACACTTCATTGGGTGAAAGCAAGTGAAAGCCTTTGGAGGTAATTATTTCTGTAGCTATATCTATCCACCTTTGTAACTAAAGGGGATTTGCACTACAAATGTTCGTATGCTTTACAGATTCTTCAATGTAGTAGAGTAGTGAGTGAATGAGTGAGTGAAAAGAGCATTGAATGGAAAACAAAATACGGCTATTTTGAGCTCCGCGTATTGACATACAAATGAAATCTATTTTCGCCCTTATGGGTGATTATAAATACACACACGCAAGTATATACATTTATGTAATTAGTTTGTTCTATTCAGTAATTATTATTGTTTCTGATTAGTTGCATGATGTTTAGTTTACCTAAAATTGTTCTTGATGTAATACGCCAGAATATCCATGTGGGAAATTTTTTTCCGAATTTTTGTACATATGTTGTAGGCGTTGCTTGTTAGGGATACATTTTTTTTATAAATAAAGGAGGTATACAGTTTTTAAATTCTCTTACAAAATCCTGTTTGTCTAATTTTTAACTATGCTCTTCATATTTTGTTAGTTAGTTAGTTGCATAATAGAACACCTTGTAACCCACCTTTACTTTGGCAGCAGGAATTCCAAGTGTCTGTGCAACTGATGCACGTTATTTTGCGGAACATGTTGTTCCCAAGTGTTTAAATCTTGAATAATTCACAGCATACAGAGTCACATCAGTTAAACCCTTATAAAATTTGCATTCCAACAAGTACACGTAGAAGAGCTTTCTCCTTTTCCCCTCCCATTGCACCAGTCGTTGAGAACTAATAGATAAAAGTAGTTTTTCAGTCTCTGTGTGTCACTATTTGTTGACAATAATAATGAAGGAGCCACCTTGTGCCCCACTCTCCAGCTCAATTTATGAAGTCACTACAAGTTAGAGAAAGTAATGAGGAAACTTGGTCACATAATTACAAACAGGAGACATTGTTGGCATGACTAGTCTGTGAAGAGTCAAAGACGAAATAAATATATTTAAGAGCACTCGGTGGACTCAACCATGTATGCACATATACTTGTATTCATGGTTTGCTCGCTCGTGCTCACATCATGATGGCAATGGAGCGTCCTTGCTTACAGTTAGTTCTGTCGTCAAAGTGGATCACTCAATTAGGGAAATGAGATGGATTTCTGGTATGTCAGAAACAAGGATGGGCCATTTCCTTTACATTGTGCGTCAACAGACGTAAGAAAGAAGGGCACACTTTTTTCAACCTGGCAAACTATAGCCAAATGACAAGGCTAAAAGTCAACCAGTTAGCTAATTTATTTCATTAGTTAGTTGTATCATCTTTTCTTAGCTAGACGAGTAAATGGACATCTCAGTCCATCTGGGATGCACTGCATTCATGGATAGGTCAAATGAAGTAACGCTATAGCACAAAATATAGTCCCATCTTGGTTAGTTATTTAGTTTATTAAACGATAAATTCACTTTTCCGGTGCATTGAGAAAGAAAAAAACCACTGTTAAAAGAATAAATTGGTTATTGTAATCGGTATATATTCAACAGTATCTTGAGATGGTAAAAATTGAAGTACTTTTGTATCTCCGGATGCTTATTTTAATGACCATCTAAGAACAACCACTGCTTAAACTCCCTGTTTTATTGCTATGGAAAGTATCCGGGCACACACTACGACACAACGGAAGAAGAGGAAATTGAGGACTTTTGAAGATGTCACAATAACAACGGAAGAAACGTATGAATTACCCAATAGTCCGTTAGCCAGTAGTTACGAGACCGTCTATGTGCGTGCATCTTACGAGGATTAGTTAGTTGTACTGAATGACAGCAGGGCGAGTGTGCTAGAAATAGTGATCTATAAAATGGCAAATAAGGGTTTGGTTTATTAATTTTCGTTGTAGCATGTCCCAAATTGGAAGGGTTGAAGGTTACATTTTGCGTAAGAAATAGAAAGAGGTCAGACTAATTTGTACAGGTTTATTAGAATCTTTTGAAAAAGTTGGGAACATGTTTTAGTGGAAGGTTTGGTAATTAAAAGTAAATTCCGTGTTTTACGGCAAGTTGTGGACTGGGCAGTGGATGCAGTAGGTGCAGTCTGTTATATTGGTTCATATTCCATAATTGAAATAAATGAGTAATATGATATAATTTTAGATGCCTGATAGTTGGACGAGTATTCTGGAGCCAAATATAGAAATATATAAATTTTTCGCCGACTTAGGTTTTGAAGGATGCGCATTCGGGTTTTTTTCATGCAATGGTAATGAGAACTTTTTGATATTCTGCGTTTCATCAACTTTTTTGGTAGACTGACAATGTCTGACCGGACCCTGTTCCACTCTGATTTGGCTATTATTACTTACCGGTGCATACTATTATTGCATAGGGACTTGTTGGATATGGATCGCTTTGCTACAACACCAACTCATATCTATGGTTTCTCTCATCTGACCTTGCTGAGAAACCTTTCATTTAGCAGACAAGGGAGTGGGGTAGTGGACAACAATATAATGATGCTTAATATGATCAACATTCATGTCTTATTAGTACTACCTTGTAGGTAAATTCAATTTGTCCGTCATAAGTGGAAACTAATAATACTAATAAGTAGATACTACTTCTTGACCATTGGAACAAGTAAAATAGAAGCCCGTATCTTAATGAGTGCTACTTATGTTTGTCAACATAGACATGCACTAATAAAAAAACTATATATAATGTATGATGATGAAAAAGACTAATGCTAGCCTAGTTAGTGCACGTACGTCATTTTAGACGACTATGTTTTCAGTTTTTATTTGAAAAATGTAGGGTGTCCGAACGTGATTTGACTTGGCAAGACTCAATTTCTCCCAATTTTTTCCCAGAAAAACCATAATTTCTAACTGTGTTTCTAAAACTTCGTTACCATACATTCTTTATTAAATTCAATCAGCTAGAGAGGTCAGGTAATGATGAATGATAAACATACTATATTATAATAAATCATTAGAATTTGATACTATACTGGTAGCATAGCTTTTTGGTACACACCATTGCTATTCTCTTGCATAACTCGATATGTTATCCCTGAGAGAATGATGAGAGTCATGCTATACCATGCTATACCAACCAAACTACCAATATTTAACAATCGAACATCTATTACATCAACAATATAATATAAATGAACTAAACGTTAGAAAAATTTTCTGAGAAAATGTTGTGCATCTTGCTTATCAGTTTAGCGTTTATCCAGTGAATCTTATCAAATAATAGGAAGAAAGCCTTGATAACGTACTAACATTACTAACACAGGTAGTTAGAATAGAACTAAAAAGTATCCTGTTTTTTTTTACTCTCACTGCTAAATCTATAACTTTTACAGACCACAACTAACGTAATGTATGTGCTATCTCGTATTTTCTGTCTGCGGAGACGGAATTTGAATTTGAATTTGAATTTGAATTTATTGAATCACGAAACCCTCCAAAGAGGCCATTACATCGTAACATAATATACATAATTAATATAGATAAAATTTAGTCAGACGAATTGGAGTATCAGATTACCAAATGATAAAACAATATCTATCTATATAATGACGGTCTTGATTTCGCGGTTCAGAAAGGATAGCGGCCGCATTTATGAACCGATTTGCCTCAAAACATTTTTAAAAAATTCCTGAAGTGTGCGCGGAGTTTCCTTATTTCAGGGGTCTAAGCCGTACAACGCTTAATTAACGAGATAATTGACAATTAAGTTAATTTTTCAAGCAATTTAGGTTTCCATGTTAATTCAAACAGTTACAGATTGTAAAACTTCTGGTACAACTTGGCTGAGCCCGGTACAGGTGTTGCAAAATTAAAATATAACTCTAATAATAAGTTAGGGATAAAATCTTCATTTATTTTGTATTTTCTGAAACTTTGATTGCCAGAGTAATGTATGTCCATTTTGGTTAAATGGTCATTTGATAAATTCAGTTAGCAAGGTAACCATGCAAAATGACTATTACTAAATAGTCAATTAGTCAATAAATTCATTTACTGATTAACAGATTAACAGCTGCTATTTGAGCATCTCCCAAATACTGCAATCTGTCCCCCAAATCTCATACACACTTTTAACTGGACAGCTACCGCCACCGCCACCTCATAACTGTAAAAAAATGAAACGAATTCCGTCCTCAATACAGACAGAGTCAGTGAAACGGATTGTGGGGGGACGCTGCAGAGACTTTTCTTTCGCACAACCCCTCGTTTGAAGGAACTTAGGAAGGAGGGATTTTACTATTTGGGGAGATGTTGAAATCACCACCACCGCCACCACCACCGCCACCTCAGCCGCCACCACCACCACCGCCACTTCCAAACCGTAAAATAATTATTAAGAATTCTATTCTGCATTCAATAAATAGGTGAAAACAAAACCGCAGGAA
>Ga0210040_10007802_pt1 | contig 12841 bp, 12 predicted proteins | sample CryGeyCG12114_NA_FD_185462 | JGI IMG/M metagenome (GOLD analysis project Ga0210040, IMG submission 185462) | Groundwater microbial communities from aquifer - Crystal Geyser CG19_WC_8/21/14_NA (SPAdes) (version 2) | ecosystem: Environmental > Aquatic > Deep subsurface > Groundwater | place: USA... | reverse complement strand
ATGATGGAGATCCGGGCCAAGGCGCGGCGGCTCAAGCAGCGCAACGACCTCAAGCTCATCGTCATCGACTACCTGCAGCTGATGACCTCGGGCAAGAAGGTGGAGAGCCGCCAGCAGGAGGTCTCGGAGTTCTCCCGCGCGCTGAAGCTGCTGGCCAAGGAGCTGGAGCTGCCGGTCATCGCGATGAGCCAGCTCAACCGTGGGTCCGAGCAGCGCCAGGACAAGAAGCCGATGCTGTCCGACCTCCGCGAGTCCGGCTCGATCGAGCAGGACGCCGACATGGTGATGATGATCCACCGCGAGGACATGTACGAGAAGGAGTCCCCGCGGGCCGGCGAGGCCGACATCATGCTGGTCAAGCACCGCAACGGCCCGACCGCGAACGTCACCGTCGCCTTCCAGGGCCACTACAGCCGCTTCGTGGACATGGCCAACTGATCCCGGTGCCGGGCTCCGACGGCTGGTCACCTGCGCTGATCGGCGGCCGCCCCTGCGACGTCCCGCCGCTGGCAGATCCGGCGCGCTAGCGTCCGGTTCCGGAGGTGCGTCATTCCCCGCAGCCTGATCGTCCTGTCCACCCTGGTGGGCGCCGCATCGCTGGCCGTCGCCGTCGCGCTGGGCCCGGTCCCGGTCGGTCCGGCCACCCAGTTCCTGGTCGTGCTGCTGGGGGCCGCGCCGCTCGTCGTCGCCCTGCTGGCCGGTAGCCGGCACCGCCGGGTGCTGGGAACGGTGACCGGCACCGCCGGGGTGCTGCTGGTCGTCGTGGGGGTGTGGACGACCGCGGCCTCGGGGTCGTTGCAGCTGCTGACCATGGACGTCCCGGTGCTCGACGTGCTCACCAACGCAGCGAGCACGCTGGCACCGCCCGCGCTGGTCGCCACCGGCCTGCTGCTGGTCCTGGCCGGGCTGGCCGGTCGGCTCGGCGACCGGGTGCTCGGCGGGACGGCGGCCGTCGACGCCGTCCTGTTCGGGCTGGTGGTCAGCGCAGCGCTGTTCGCGCGCGCCTTCTGGACGCTGAGCTACCTGAACGGCGCCGTGCAGCGCGCGCCGCTGGTCGCCGCGGCCGTCACCGGGACGGCGAGCGTGCTGCTGATCGTCGTCGTCACGCGCTGGTGGTCGGTGGCGGCGCCCACCACCCCGGGCCCGGCCGCGGCGCCGGCGGTCACCGTGCCCGGGAGCGCCCGCCGGGGCCTCGCCCGGTGGGGCGCGCTGGCGCTGCTGGTCGTGGTCGTGGCCACGGCGGCGCTGTGGAGCCGGAACCGGATCAGCGACCGGCTGGACCTGGGCACGCTCTTCGCTGACCCAGCGCTGGCCGGCTGCGTCGCCTCGGCGATGGGCGGCCCCGCCGACGGGCAGGTGTCCGAACGGGAGCTGTCCGGGGTCACCCAGCTCGACTGCGTCGGCGGCTCGGGCACCGGTGCGCAGATCAGCACCCTCACCGGGATCGACAACCTGCCCGACCTGAGCGGTCTGTCCCTCGGTGCCAACGCGATCAGCGACCTCGGCCCGCTCACCGGCCTACCGGAGCTGCGCTCGCTGGCGGTGACGGACAACGCCGTCTCCGACCTCGGGCCGCTCGCCGGGCTCCCGTACCTCGCCGACCTGGGGCTCTCCGGCAACCGGATCAGCGACCTCACGCCACTGGCCGGGCTCACCTCGCTGCGGCACCTCGGGCTGGCCGGCAACCAGATCGGCGACCTGTCGCCGCTGGCCGGCCTGACCCAGCTGGAGGATGTCGACCTCTACGGCAACCAGGTCACCGACGTCGCCCCGCTCGCCGGGCTGGCGGCGCTGGACCACGTCGGCCTGGTCGCGAACCAGGTCACCGACCCTTCCCCGTTGTGCCGGCTCCCCCGGCTCACCCACCTGGACCTGACCGCCAACCAGGTCCGCGACGCGGGCACGCTCACCGGCTGCCCGGCGGTGGAGCAGCTGTCCCTCGGTGGCAACCCGTTGGTCGACCTCACGCCGTTGCGGCAGCTGCCGTCGCTGCTGGGCGTCGACCTGAGCGAGACCGACCCGACCGGGCTCACCGGGGTCGAGGAGCTGCGCGCGGCGGGCGTCTACGTCGGCGGCCTCGCCTGACCGGACGGCGCCGGTCGGCGTGGTTCCCCGGAGAAAGCCGGCCGCGCGCCTAGCGTCGGGAGTCGATCGACTCCCCGGGGGCTCCACGTGAAACACCGTTCTGCCGCGCTCGCCGTCCTGGCGGTCCTCGGGACGGCGGCCTGCCAACCGGCCGGCCAGCCGACCTCCGCTGACGTGGTCTCCGAGGCCGCGCAGCAGGCCTCGAACGCGGCGCCCGGCGCCGGCCAGACCGCCGTGGACGTGCTGGCGACGCTGCCGGTCAAGGGGCGGGCGCCGCAGACCGGGTACGACCGTGACCAGTTCGGGCCGGCGTGGGCCGACGTCGACCGCAACGGCTGCGACACCCGCAACGACGTCCTCGCCCGGGACCTGACCGAGGAGACGCTCGAGCCCGGCACCCAGGACTGCGTGGTGCTGACCGGCAGCCTGGCCGACCCCTACACCGGGCAGACGATCGCGTTCCAGCGCGGGGACGGCAGCAGCGTCGACATCGACCACGTGGTGGCGCTGGGCAACAGCTGGCAGACCGGTTCGTTCGCCTGGGACGAGGCCCGCCGCACCGCCTTCGCCAACGACCTGCTCAACCTGCTGGCCGTCGACTACTCGGCCAACCGGCAGAAGGGCGACGGCGACGCGGCCACCTGGCTGCCGTCCAGCACGGGCTACCGCTGCGCCTACGTGGCCCGGCAGGTGGCGGTGAAGGCCGGCTACGGGCTGTGGGTCACCCAGGCCGAGCACGACGCCATCGCCCGGGTGCTGGACACCTGCCCCGGTGAGCCGGTCCCGACGGCCACCGCCGCGCCGGCGCCGACGCCCGACGGTTCCGCGGAACCGTCCACCGGGCCGTTCGGCAGCTGCGCGGACGCCCGCGCGGCCGGTGCCGCGCCGCTGCACCGCGGCGACCCCGGCTGGTCGGGCAGCATGGACGGCGACGGGGACGGCGTGGCCTGCGAGTGACCGGCCCCGCTGAGCCGGCTCCGCGCGGGTCGAGCTGGTCGTGCCGGAGCGCGAAGGCGTCGATCTCCTCGGTGGTCGGCGTCCGCCCGCCGGCGTGCAGCTCGACCAGCCCCGCGAAGTCGTCCTCGCGCGCGATGCCCGGGTGAACAGGATCAGGAACCGTCCGCGGTGCAGCAACTGCGCGTGTCCTGGCGAACACGCCGGCGAGGGGCCGGGAACGGTCACCGTGCCCGGCGCCGTGGCGATCCAGGAGTACCTGGCCCGGGCGACCTGGCTGGCCCGGCCGGGCAGCCCGGAGACGTTCTCCCCGCTGATCGAGCCGGAGCGGGCGGTCTTCCAGGTCGCGTTCGGCGACCAGACGGTGCCCAACCCGGCGTCCTGCACCGTGATCGACGCCGGGGACCTCTGGTCGCGCACCAGCCTGTACCGCAACGACCGGACGGCGAACGCGGCGGACAACCCGCACGGTTTCCTGCTCCAGCCGCTCCCGGCGGGAATGCAGGGGCAGGCGCAGGTGGCGGCGTTCCTGGGCCGGGGAGAGGTCATCGACCCCGACGGCGCCGGGAACGTCTGGGAGGTGCCGATCGCCGACCCGGCCGTGCTGCTGCAGCTCGACTTCGCCCAGCCGGCGCTGCGGCCCTGACCCCCGCGGTGCTGCGCCGGATCAGCGCCGGCGCAGCACCGCGACCAGGAAGTCCGCGTCGGGGGCGTAGGGGCGCAGGTCCCAGGTGGACAGCAGGACGTCGGGCTCCAGGCCGGCGGCCCGGGCGTCGTCCAGGAACTCCTCGAACGGGTAGCCGCGGCCGGCGCCGAAGCCGATGGCGGCCCGGCCCTCGGGGGCCAGGTGCGAGTGGAACCGGCGCAGCACCTCCCGGCGCGTGCTCGGCGCCAGGAACGCCACCACGTTGCCCGCGCACACGATCCCGTCGAACTCCTCGCCCAGGTCCAGCTCGGCGAGGTCGCCGACGATCCAGCGCGGCCCGGGGTGGTCGGCCTCGGCCGCGGCGATCAGCACCGGGTCGCCGTCCACGCCGACCACGGTGTGCCCGGCGTCGTGCAGCACCGCTCCCACCCGGCCCGGACCGCAGCCGGCGTCCAGCACCCGGGCGCCGCGGGGCAGCAGGGCATCGACCAGCCGGGCCTCACCGGCCAGGTCCGCCCCCTGCGCGGCCAGGGTCCGGAAGCGCTCGACGTAGGCGGTGGAGTGGCCCGGGTCGGCCTGGGTGATCCGGGTCCACGCACTGGGTTCGGTCATGAGGGCATCATCGACGGTCGGGTCCGGGGCGGGTGCGGGGAGGTGGGGTCGGCGTGCGGCGAGAGCCGAGCATCATGCACCTGGACCTCGACGCCTTCTTCGCCGCCGTCGAGCAGCGCGACAAGCCCTCGCTGCGGGGCCGACCGGTCGTCGTCGGCGGCACCGGCGGCCGCGGCGTGGTCTCCACCGCCTCCTACGAGGCGCGCCGGTTCGGGGCCCGCAGCGCGATGTCCACCATCGAGGCGCGCCGCATCTGCCCGCCCGGCACCGCCTTCCTCGGCACCCGCTTCGCCGCCTACAAGCGGACGTCGGAGGTGGTCATGGCGCTGCTGCGGGAGCTGTCCCCGCTGGTGGAGCCGGTGTCCATCGACGAGGCGTACGTGGACCTGGCGGCCGGTGGCCACGACCTCTCCGTCGCGGGCGTGACCGCGCTCGCCGCCGACCTCAAGGCCCGGCTGGCGGTGGCCACCGGCGGCGTCACCGGATCGGTCGGCGTCGGCACCTCGAAGTCGGTGGCGAAGATCGGCTCCGAGCTGGACAAGCCGGACGGGCTGACCGTCGTCCCGGCCGGCGCGGAGCTGGACGTGCTGCACCCGCTGCCGGTGCGCAGCCTGGGCGGCGTCGGTCCGGCGACCGCGGAACGGCTCGCCCGGATCAAGGTGGCCACGATCGGCGACCTGCACCGGCTGTCCCTGGTGGACCTGACCAGCCTGGTCGGCCAGGCGCACGGGGCCGGCCTGTACCGGCTGGCCCGGGCCGACGACGACCGCGCGGTCATCACCGACCGGGAGGCGAAGTCGGTCAGCGCCGAGGAGACCTTCGCCCGCGACCTCACCGACCCCGACCGGCTGGCCGCGGAGATCGAGGCGCTGGCCGACCGGGTGGGGGTGCGGTTGCAGCGCTCGGGGACGTCGGGGCGCACGGTCACGCTCAAGGTGCGCCGCTACGACTTCACCACCCTCACCCGCTCGCTCACCCTCGCCCACCCGGTCGACGACCCGCGGCAGATCGCCGAGGTGGCCCGCCGGCTGCTGGGTGCCGTCGACCGCAGCGGCGGCCTGCGGCTGCTCGGCGTCGGCGTCTCCGGGCTCTCGCCGTACGCCCAGGGCGACCTGTTCGCCGGGATCGGCGCGGAGGAGGAGCCGGCCGCTGTCGAGCCCGCGCCCGTGGAGCCGCTGCCCGTGGACCCCGCGCCGGGACCGGCCGTGGTGGCCTGGCACCCGGGCCAGGACGTCGTGCACGCCGAGCTCGGCCCCGGGTGGGTGTGGGGCAGCGGGCTCAACCGGGTCACCGTGCGCTTCGAGGGTCCGCGGACCGCACCGGGGCCGGTGCGCACGCTGGCCGCCGACGACCCGGAGCTGCAGCCGGCCGACCCGCCGGACTGGACTCCCCCCTGAACGGGGGGTGCACCCCCTTCGGGCGTGGGCGACAGCCCTTCCAGCAGGGCAGACTCCTGCCGTGCCCGCGCCCCGAGACGACGACGCCCTCGACGTCGACGCCCTGATCGACCGTGGCTGCGAGCTCGCCGACCTGGGCGACCACGTCCAGGCCGTCGCGCTCTTCACCCGCGCCGCGGCCGGCGGGGACGCGATCGCCCTGTTCGACCTGGGCAACAGCCTGAGCGCGCTGGGCCGCTGGGAGGAGGCGGTCGCCGCCCACCAGCAGGCCGCCGACGCCGGTGAGGACGACGCCTGGCTCAACCTCGCCCACGCCCTCGCCGAGCTGGACCGGTGGCCGGAGTCCGAGCGGGCGGCCCGGCGCGCCCTGGACGCCGGCGACGCCGGCGGCTGGACGGCGCTGGGTGCGGCACTGACCGCGCAGGGCCGGGGGGCGGAGGCCGAGCGCGCCCTGCACGTCGCCGCCGCTCGCGGGGACGCCGCCGCCGCGTTGGAGCTGGCGTACCTGCTGCGCGAGGGCGGGCGTCAGCTGGAGGCCTGGCACTGGGCGCAGGCCGCCGCGGACGACGGCTCCGTCGTCGCGGGGGCCACGCTGGCCTGCTGGCGCTGGGACGAGACCCGGGACCCCGCCCTGGAGCCGCAGCTGCGGTCCGGCGTCGAGCACCACGAGCACGCCCGCACCTGCCTGGCCGCCCTGCTCCGCGGCACCGACCGGATCGAGGAGGCCCGGGCGCTGCTGGAGGAGGGGGCGCTGCGCGGCGAGCTGAGCAGCTGGCTGCCGCTGGGCAACCTCTACCGGGACGAGCTGGCCGACGACGTCGCGGCGGCGGCCGCCTACCGGGCCGGCATCGAGGGCGGCGACCTGCACTCCCACCACAACCTCGGGGTGCTGCTGCTGGACGCCGGGAACACCGACGGCGCGATCGAGCACTTCTCCATCGCCGCGGCCGGTGGTGACGACCTGGCCGCCCGGGTGCTGCGCGAGGTCCTCGCCGAGGACGACTGACCTCAGCTCAGCGGCAGCGCCCAGGTCTCCTGCACGTGCGCGGAGCGCCAGAACTCCAGCTCGTACCGGGTCGCCGTGCCGAACGCGCGGTGCATGGCCGGTACCTCGCCCGGTGCCGCCGCGGCCGCGGCGTCCACCAGTTCCCGGGCGCGCGACGTCGCCTGCTGGAAGCCCGGGTCGTCGTAGGCGGCGACCCAGCGGGCGTAGGGGTGGTCGGGCGTGGCCCGCGCGGTGGCGGCCAGCCGCGCGCCGGTGTCGGCGTACACCCAGAAGCAGGGCAGCACCGCGGCGGCGGCCACCGGGTAGGGCTCGGTGGCCGCGCAGGCGATCAGGTAGGAGACGTAGGCCAGGCAGGACGGTGAGGAGTCCGGCTCCCCCGACGCCGGTCCGGCCGCCGCCAGCAGCTCCCCGCCCAGCAGGTCCTGGTGCAGCTGCGCCTCGACCACGCCGGTGGTGTGCGACGCCCGCGCCCAGAACGAGCCGGCCGCGGCGTCCGGCGCCCGGGCGGCCAGCAGCGCCAGCGCCTTCGCGTACCCGGCGAGGTAACGGGCGTCCTGTTCCAGGTAGTGACGAAATGCGGCGGGCGCCAGAGTGCCGTCGGCGAGCTCGGCGAGGAACGCCAGCTCCTCGATCGCGGTGCGCAGGGACGCCGTCCGTGCCCACGCGTCGTCGGTGAAGCTCACGCCGACCACCACCCGGTCAGGTGGTGCACCGGGCCGGAGCCGCTGCCCACCCCGAGCGCCGCGCCGTCGGTCAGCGCCGCCTGCAGGTAGTCGCGGGCGCCCTCCACCAGCGGCGCCCAGTCGACCGGCTCTGCCGGTACGGCCAGCCGGACCCGGGCGGCCAGCGCGGCGAGCGCCGCCGACAGCGTGCAGCCGGTGCCGTGGGTGGCGGTCGTCGCCACCCGGGGCCGGCGGCTGTGCAGCACGCCGGCGGGGGTGGCCAGCACGTCGACGCTCTCCGCGCCGTCCAGGTGCCCGCCCTTGAGCAGCACCGCCCCCGGCCCCAGCGCCAGCAGCGCGACCGCCTGCGAGCCGAGCTCCTCGACCGTCCTCGCCGGGGCCACGTCCAGCAGCGCCCCGGCCTCGGGCACGTTCGGGGTGATCAGGTCGGTCACCGGCAGCAGCACCGTGCGGACGGCGTCCACCGCGTCGGCGTCGATGAGCCGGTCGCCGCTGGTCGCCACCATCACCGGGTCGCAGACCACCGGGCCGGCGGGCCGGTCGGCCAGCACCCGGGCCACCTCCCGGACGACGTCGGCGGTGCCGAGCATGCCCAGCTTGGTGGCGTGCACGGTGACGTCGGCCAGCAGCGTGCGCAGCTGCTCGCCGACGAAGTCGGCCGGCACGGCGTGCACCCCGGTCACCCCGCGGGTGCTCTGCGCGGTGAGCGCGGTGAGCACCGCGGTGCCGTAGGCGCCCAGCGCGCTGAACGTCTTCAGGTCCGCCTGGATGCCGGCGCCGCCGCTGGGGTCGCTGCCGGCGATGGTGAGGGCGACCGCCGCGGTCACTGCCCGACCGCCTTCCGCAGCAACCGGGCGGACTCCGCCGGGTCGGCAGCCGTGCAGATGTCGCTCACCACGCAGATGCCGTCCACCCCGGTCGCGGCCACCTCGGCGGCGGTGCCGGCGGAGATGCCGCCGATCGCCACGCTGGTCAGCCCGCCGGCGCGCGCCCGGGCGGCCAGCGTGGCGACGCCGGCCGGTCCCAGCGCCGCCCCGGCATCGGGCTTGGTCGGCGTCGACCACACCGGGCTCAGCCCGACCAGGTCGGCGGTGCCGGCCGGGAACGCGAGCACGGCGTCCAGCTCGGCGGCCGAGCCCACCGACACCCCGATCAGCGCGTCCGGACCCAGCAGCACCCGCACCTCGTCGGCGGGCAGGTCGTCGGTGCCCACGTGCACGCCGTCGGCGCCGGTGAGCAGGGCGACGTCCACCGCGTCGTTGACCACCAGCGCGACGTGCGGGGTCGGGGCGAGCACCGCCTGCACGGCCCGGGTGAGGGCCAGCAGGTCCCGGCGGGTCGCGGTCTTGTCCCGCACCTGGACGGCGGTCACCCCGCCGGTCACCGCGGCGGCCACCACCTCGGGCACCGACCGCGGCGCGCAGAGCACGGTGTCGGTGACCAGGTACAGCGTGGGATCGAAGCGGCGGGGCATCAGTGCAGCTCGGCCCGGACGAGGGCGCCGCCGTCCACGGCGTCCAACGCGTCGAGCCAGAGCGCGGCGAAGGTGCCCGGCCCCGCGGCGATCGCAGCGGCGGCCTCGGCGGCCAGCGCCACGTGGGCGTGCGCGGCGACGGTGCCGGTGAGCAGGTCGCCGGCGACCGCGACGTAGGCGGCGACGATCGCACCGAGCGCGCAGCCCGCGCCGGTGGTGCGGGTCAGCAGCGGCGACCCGCCGCCGACCCGGACCACGGTCTGCCCGTCGGTGATGACGTCGACCGGACCGCTGACCGCGACCACGCCACGGGTGCGCCGGGCCAGCTCACCGGCCGCCTCGAGCGCGTCCTCGGGGGTGGCGGTGCTGTCCACACCGCGGCCGCCCTTCCCTGCGCCGGCCAGCGCCAGCACCTCCGAGGCGTTGCCCCGGACGACGGTGGGCCGCAGCCCGACCAGGTCGGCGGCGAGCTCGGTGCGGAAGGTGAGCCCGCCGACGGCGACCGGGTCCAGCACCCACGGCGTGCCTGCCCCGTCCGCCGCCCGCGCCGCGATCCGCATCGCCTCGGCGGTGCGCTGCTGCACGGTGCCCACGTTGACCAGCACGGCGGAGGCGACGGCGGCGAACTCGCCGGCCTCCGCGGGCTCGTCGACCATCGCCGGGGCGGCACCGACGGCCAGCAGGGCGTTGGCGGTGATGGTCTGCACCACCGTGTTGGTGAGGCAGTGCACGAGCGGGGTGGAGTCGCGCAGCGCCGTGCCGGCGGCGCGCAGCAGGGAGGCGTCCATCGCCGGTGACATCCCTTCGCCAGTGTGAGCTGGAGCAGGTTCGACGGGTGTGCTCTCAGTCCCGATCGGGACACCCCGTGCCGGTTCGGGACGCTACACCCGTTCCAGGCACCCACCGGGTCGAGCGCCGCTCAAGCCGCGGGCGCCGGATGCCGATGGTGGGACGGTGAGCCTGCAGCCGAGCGTCCCCGGCAGCGCCCCGTCCCCCCGGCGCCGCCGTCGACTGCGCGTGCTGCTCCCCGCCGTCGCCGCCGTGCTGGTGGCCACCACGGTGGTGTGGCACGCCGCCTACGCCGGCTTCTCCACCACCACCGCCGCGCGTGCGCTGCCCACCGTCACCACCGGCACCGTCGTCCTCGCCGACGACGACTCCGGCGCCCGGATGTTCACCGCCACCGGTCTGAAGCCCGGTGCGACGGCGACGAAGTGCATCAAGGTCACCTCGACCGGCAGCGTCCCGGCGACGGTGCGGCTCTACGGCACCGGGCTCAGCACGACCAACAGCATGAGCAGGTACCTGACGCTCGCCGTCTACGTCGGCACCGGCGGCTCCACGGCCAGCTGCAGCGGCTTCAACGGGAGCTCGGTCTACAACGGGTCGCTGGCCGGCTTCCCGATCGACAGCTACGCCAACGGCGTGGGCCCGTGGACGACGACCGGCGCGACCACCGAGACCCGCACCTACGCCGTCGTCTACACGCTGTCGTCGAGCACCCCGACCAGCGTGCAGGGTGGCTCGGCGGGGGTCACCTTCGTGTGGGAGGCGCGGCAGGCGGACGGGCGGACGAGATGACCGCGTTCCGGGGGTGGCGCCGCACCCGGTCCGCGCTGGTGGTCAGCGCGGTCGCCCGGACGCTGCTCGGCACGCTCCTGCTCCTGCTGCTGGCCTCGGTCGCCCCGGCGCTGGCCGGCTGGGAGACCACCGTGGTCATGTCCGGGTCGATGGCCCCGACCATCTCACCCGGGGACGTCGCCGTCGTCCGGCCGGTGGACACCGCCGACCTGCGGCCCGGGCAGCTGCTGCTCGTCGACGACCCGGACACCCCGGGCCGGCTCCGGCTGCACCGGCTGGTCGCCGTGCAGGCAGGCGGGCTGCAGCTCAAGGGGGACGCCAACCCGACGGCGGACCCGGCGCTGGTCGCGCCCGGCGCGGTGCACGGGGTCGGTGCGCTGCGGCTGCCCGACCTCGGCCTGCCGGTGGTGTGGGCCGCCGAGGGACGGTGGCAGCCGCTCGCGGTCACCGGCGCCGTCCTCGCCCTGGTCGTCGCCGCTGCCGGCGCCCACCGGGCCGACGACGACGAGGACCGCTCCGACGCCCCGGTTCCCGGTTCCCGCCGGGCCCGACGGCCGACCGGCCGAGGCACCCCGGCTGCCACCGTGCTGGGCGGTGCCGTGCTGGCGGTGGGCGCGCTCGTCGGCAGCTCCACGACCGGGGCGCTCTTCTCCGCGACCACCACCAACGACGCCGACAGCTTCGCCGCCGCCACGTACTTCACCTGCGCGTCGGCCGCGGCCGGCGAGTCGGCGGCCCAGTACCTGCCGATGCAGGAGTACAGCGGGAGGACGGCGGCCAACAACGGCACCTTCTCCACCGACGGCACGTACGCCGGCGGGGTGACGTACCGGGTGGACGGGCCGGCCTGCGGCAGCGCGTCGCGCGCCGTGCGGCTGGACGGCAGCTCCGGCTTCGTGTGGACCCCGATCCAGGTCACCTCCCCCACGGCGTTCAGCACCCAGCTGTGGTTCAACACCTCCACCTCCCGCGGCGGCTACCTCATCGGCTTCGGCAACGGCACCAACGGCGACACCTCCAGCAGCAAGGACCGGCTGGTCTACCTGACCAACTCCGGGAAGCTCGTGTTCGGCGTCTACAACGGGGCCGTCAACACGGTGACCAGCTCGGCGTCCTACAACGACGGCAACTGGCACCTGGTCACCGCCACCTTCTCCAGGAGCACCGGCGCCCGGCTCTACGTGGACGGCGCCCTGGTCGCCGCGAACTCCTCCTACACCAGCGCGGAGAGCAACACCGGGTACTTCCGGGCGGGGTACGACAGCCTGAGCGGCTGGCCGAACGCACCGACCAGCAACTACTTCGCCGGCTCCATCGCGCACATGGCCGTCTTCACCACCGCGCTGTCGGCAGCCGAGGTGTCGGCTCAGTACACCGCCGCGAGCTGACCCGACCGGTGATCCGGTCCGGGGGACGCGCCCTCAACCTCTGCTCCGGTGCTGCCGATGTCGAGGTCATGGAGGAGCAGCACGGCCGGGTCCGGAGCGCCGTCACGATCAGCGCCCGCACGCTGCTCGGCACGGTGCTGCTCCTGCTGCTGGCCTCGGTCGCGCCGACGCTGGTGGGCTGGGAGACCACCGTGGTCCGGTCCGGCTCGATGGCCCCCACCCTCTCCCCCGGCGACGTCGCCGTCGTCCGGCCGGTCGACGCCGCCGACCTGCGGGCCGGGCAGGTGCTGCTCGTCGACGACCCGGACACCCCTGGCGGGCTGCTGGTGCACCGGCTGGTCGCCGTCACCGATGCCGGCCTGCAGCTGCAGGGCGACGCCAACCCCGCGGCGGACACCTCGCCGGTCCCGCTGTCGGCGGTGCACGGGGTGGGTGCCCTGCACCTGCCCGGCCTCGGCCTGCCCGTCGTCTGGGCCGCCGAGGGCCGCTGGCTGCCGCTCGGCGGGACGTGCGCCGTCCTCGTCCTGCTCATCGCGGTGTCCCTCGCCGGCCGCAGCGCCGCCGACCCCGCCGTAACCGGCCCGTCCCGGCGTCCGCGGCACGGCCCCCGGGCCGGCCGCGGTGCCGCGGCCGTCGCGTTCGGGGCCGTGCTGGCCCTGGCGGGCACCCTCCCCGGCGCGTCGGCGGCCGGGGCGGTGTTCTCCGCGAGCACCACCGACGGCGTCAACTCCTGGGCAGCCGCTGCCGCGTCCAGCTGCGGGACCATGGCGAACGCGGCGATCTACCTGCCCCTGCAGGAGACGGCCGGCCCCACGGCGACCAACCGGGGCACCGCCGGCTCCTCGGCCAACGGCACCTACAGCAGCTCCGGCGTCACGTACCAGGCCAACGGACGGGTGTGCGGCTCGGACAGCCACGCCGTCCGGTTCGACGGCAGCTCCGGGTTCGCGTACACGACGGCGCCCATGACCAACCCGCAGACCTTCAGCGTGCAGCTGTGGTTCGCCACCACGAC
>Ga0210040_10007801_pt1 | contig 12841 bp, 11 predicted proteins | sample CryGeyCG12114_NA_FD_185462 | JGI IMG/M metagenome (GOLD analysis project Ga0210040, IMG submission 185462) | Groundwater microbial communities from aquifer - Crystal Geyser CG19_WC_8/21/14_NA (SPAdes) (version 2) | ecosystem: Environmental > Aquatic > Deep subsurface > Groundwater | place: USA... | reverse complement strand
GACCAACGGGTCGGCTGCCTCCCAGGTGGTCCTCCAGGACGACGGGAACCTGGTCGTCTACCGGCCCCATGGCGTGCCCGTCTGGTGGATCGGCGCAGACGCCGCACGCTGACCGACGTGTCGCGCGGGCCGCGCCGGCGGCCGACGGTCAGTCAGGGGCGTCGGTGATGGTGCAGAGGACGGCGCCGCTGGTGACGGCGGCGCCGACCTCGGCCGACAGCCCGGAGACGGTGCCGGCCTTGTGCGCGGTGATCGGCTGTTCCATCTTCATCGCCTCGAGGACGACGACGAGGTCACCAGCGGCCACCGTGGCGCCGTCGGAGACGGCGACCTTGACGATCGTGCCCTGCATCGGCGCGGTGAGGCTGTCGCCCGAGGCCGCCGAGCCGCTGTGCCCGCCACCGCGCTTGCGCGGCTTCGAGCCACCCGCCGCGGGGGCGGCCCCGCCGCCGGCGGCGAGCCCGGCCGGCAGAGAGACCTCGAGCCGGCGGCCGCCGACCTCGACCACGACGGTCTGCCGGGGCTCGGCCTCGTCGGCCTCGACCGGCGCCGCGCTGTAGGGCGGCACCTGGTTGTCCCACTCGGTCTCGATCCACCGGGTGTGCACGGTGAACGGCTCGCTGGTGAAGGCCGGGTCGGCCACGACCGCCCGGTGGAACGGGATCACCGTGGGCATTCCCTCGACGGTCAGCTCGGCCAGCGCGCGGCCGGCGCGCTGCAGCGCCTCCTCGCGGGTGGCACCGGTGACGATCAGCTTGGCGAGCATCGAGTCGAACGCGCCGGCCACCTCACCGCCGGCCTCGACGCCGGAATCCCAGCGCACGCCCGGGCCCTGCGGCACCTCGAGCTTCGTCACCGGCCCGGGGGCGGGCATGAAGTTGCGGCCGGCGTCCTCGGCGTTGATCCGGAACTCGATGCTGTGCCCGCGCGGGGTCGGGTCCTCGGTGATCTCCAGCGGGAGGCCCTCGGCGATCCGGAACTGCTGACGCACCAGGTCGATGCCGGAGGTCTCCTCGCTGACCGGGTGCTCGACCTGCAGCCGGGTGTTGACCTCCAGGAACGAGATCGAGCCGTCGGCGCCGACCAGGTACTCGACGGTGCCGGCACCCACGTAACCCGCCTCGGCGCAGATCGCCTTGGCCGAGGAGTGGATGCGCTCGCGCTGGGAGTCGGTGAGGAAGGGCGCGGGCGCCTCCTCGACCAGCTTCTGGTTGCGCCGCTGCAGCGAACAGTCACGGGTGCCCACGACGATCACGGTGCCGTGCGTGTCGGCGAGCACCTGAGCCTCGACGTGCCGTGGCTTGTCCAGGAACCGCTCGACGAAGCACTCGCCGCGGCCGAAGGCCGAGACGGCCTCCCGGACGGCGGAGTCGAAGAGCTCGGGGATCTCCTCGATGGTGCGGGCGACCTTGAGCCCCCGCCCGCCGCCCCCGAAGGCGGCCTTGATCGCCACCGGCAGCCCGTGTTCCTGCGCGAAGGCGACGACCTCGTCGGCGTTCGCAACCGGGTCCTTGGTGCCGGGCACCAGCGGCGCCCCGGCGCGGGTGGCGATGTGCCGGGCGGCGACCTTGTCGCCGAGGTCGATGATCGCCTGCGGCGAGGGGCCGATCCAGGTGAGCCCGGCGTCGATCACGGCCTGGGCGAAGTCGGAGTTCTCGGAGAGGAAGCCGTAGCCGGGGTGCACGGCATCGGCGCCGGACCGCCGTGCGGCGTCCAGGATCTTGTCGATCACCAGGTAGGAGTCACCGGGCGTGGTGCCCCCGAGGGCGAAGGCCTCGTCGGCCGTGCGCACGTGCAGGGCGTCGCGGTCGGGCTCGGCGTAGACGGCGACGCTGGTGAGCCCGGCGTCCCGGCAGGCGCGGGCGACGCGCACCGCGATCTCACCGCGGTTGGCGATCAGGACCTTCTGCACGTTCGTTCTCCCTTGAGAGGCGTTCTGGCTGGCCGGCGCAGGCCGGTCAGCGTTGCCAGAGGTCGGTGAGGGCCAGGCCGAGTTTGGCCAGCTGGGTGCGCAGCAGGGGCAGCGAGAGGCCGATGACCGCGGAGTGGTCGCCCTCGATCCGCCGGACGAACGGTGCGCCCAGCCCGTCGAGGGTGAACGCGCCGGCCACGGCCAGGGGCTCGCCGGTGGCGAGGTAGGCGTCCAGCTCCGCGGGCGTGGGAGAGGCGAAGTGGACGACGGTGGAGGAGACGCCGACGTCCCGCTGCGTCACCCCGCCGTCCCGCACGTCGAAGACCGCCTGGCCGGTGTGCAGGACGCCGCTGCGGCCGGCCATCCGCTGCCAGCGGAGGCGGGCCTCGGCGGCGTCGGCCGGCTTGCCCATCGGCTGGCCACGGAACTCCAACAGCGAGTCGGCGCCGATCACCAGCGCGTCGGTCTGGTCCTTGGCCACCGCCGCGGCCTTGGCCGAGGCGAGCAGCGCGACCAGCTCGGCCACCCGCGGCGACCGCACCGCCGACTCGTCGACGCCGCTGACCACCACGTCCGGCCGCAGCCCCGCCTGGCGGAGCAGCTGCAGCCGGGCGGGGGACTTCGAGGCCAGCACCAGCCGCCGCGTCACGACGGCCGTCCCGAGGCGCGCCAGCCACCCGGGCCGGCCAGCAGCGGCCGGCGGAGGACGTCGGCCCGCTCGCGCCACGCGCCGACCGGTGTGGGCCGGCGGCGGGGACGGCGCTGGGACAGGGCCGCGACGACGACGGTCAGCGCGGCGAGCTCCTCGGCGCTGGGGTCGCCGGAGACGACCCGCAGCAGAGGGCGCTGGGCCTCTTCGCTCTGCTCGGCCATCACAGGGGGATGTTCCCGTGCTTCTTGGCCGGCAGCGTCTGGCGCTTGTTGGCCAGCAGCCGGAGCGCCCGCACCACGTGGATGCGGGTGTGCGACGGCGGGATCACCGCGTCGACGTAGCCGCGGTCGGCGGCGATGTAGGGGTTGGCCAGCGTGTCCTCGTACTCGGTGACCAGCTCGGCGCGCAGCGCCTCCGGGTCCTCGGCCGCGGCCAGCTCCTTGCGGTAGAGGATGCCCACCGCGCCCTGCGCGCCGATGACCGCGATCTGGGCGGTCGGCCAGGCCAGGTTGACGTCGGCGCCCAGGTGCTTGGAGCCCATGACGTCGTAGGCGCCGCCATAGGCCTTGCGGGTGATCACGGTGATCTTCGGGACGGTGGCCTCGGCGTAGGCGTAGATCAGCTTGGCGCCTCGGCGGATGATCCCGTCCCACTCCTGGGAGGTGCCGGGCAGGAAGCCGGGGACGTCGACGAAGGTCAGCACCGGCACGTTGAACGCGTCGCAGGTGCGCACGAACCGCGCCGCCTTCTCACTGGCGTCGATGTCCAGCGTGCCGGCGAACTGGGTGGGCTGGTTGGCGACGACGCCGACCGGCCGGCCCTCGACCCGGCCGAACCCGATCAGGATGTTGGTGCCCCACAGCGCCTGCACCTCGAGGAACTCGCCGTCGTCCAGCACGTGCTCGAGAACGGTGTGCATGTCATAGGGGGTGTTCGGGGAGTCCGGCACGAAGGTGTCCAGCTCCCGGTCGGACTCGGTGAGCCCCTCGGGCAGGGCGATGTCGACCGGGGGGACGTCGATCGCCGGCAGCGGGTCGAGGTTGTTGCTCGGCAGGTGGGACAGCAACGCCTTGACGTAGTCGAGCGCGTCGGCTTCGTCCTCGGCCAGGTAGTGGGCCACGCCGGACTTGGTGTTGTGCGTGCGGGCGCCGCCGAGCTCCTCGAGCGTGACGTCCTCGCCGGTGACGGTCTTCACCACGTCGGGGCCGGTGATGAACATCTGGCTGGTCTTGTCGACCATCACGATGAAGTCGGTGAGCGCGGGGGAGTAGACGTGCCCGCCGGCCGCCGCGCCCAGCACCAGCGAGATCTGCGGGATGACGCCGGAGGCGTGCACGTTGCGGCGGAAGATCTCCGCGTACAGGCCGAGGGAGACCACGCCCTCCTGGATCCGTGCGCCGCCGCCCTCGTTGATGCCGATGACCGGGCAGCCGGTGCGCATCGCCAGGTCGAGCACCTTGACGATCTTCTCGCCGTAGACCTCCCCGAGGCTGCCGCCGAACACGGTGACGTCCTGGGAGAAGACGCAGACCGGGCGCCCGTCGATCGTGCCGTACCCGGTGACGACGCCGTCGCCGAACGGGCGCTTGGCGTCCATCCCGAAGTTGGTCGACCGGTGCCTGGCGAACTCGTCCAGCTCGGTGAACGAGCCGGGGTCCAGCAGGGCCTCGATCCGCTCCCGGGCGGTCATCTTGCCGGCGGCGTGCTGCTTCTCCACCGCGCGCTCGGAGCCGGCGTGCGACGCCTCCTCCACCCGCCGCTCGAAGTCGGCCAGCTTGCCGGCGGTGGTGTGCAGGTCGAGGTCGGCGGGGACGTGCTCCCCGGCGGACTCCAGTTCGGCGGCACTCACAGCGCCGTAGCGTAGGTGACGTGCCCGACAACTCCCGCACCGCAGTTCCTACCGGCGACCGGCCGGGCCTCGACGCCGCGGCGCTGACCGCGGAGATGGCCGGTGCCGGGCGGCTGTGGCGGGCGGTCGAGGTGGTCGAGGAGATCGGGTCGACCAACGCCGAGCTGGTCGCCCGGGCCGCCGACGACGCCGCCGAGGGGCTGGTGCTGGTGGCCGAGCACCAGGTGGCCGGCCGGGGCCGGCTGGACCGCACGTGGACCTCCCCGCCGCGGGCCGGGGTCACCGTCTCGGTCCTGCTGCGCCCCGACGTCCCCGCCGCCCGCCGGGCCTGGCTGTCGCTGCTCACCGGTGTGGCGCTGGCCGAGGCGGTGTCGGCGACCGCGGGGGTGCGCGCCTCGCTGAAGTGGCCCAACGACCTGCTCGCCGCGGACGGCACCAAGCTGGCCGGCATCCTGGCCGAGAGCGCGGGCACCGCCGTCGTCGTCGGGGTGGGGCTCAACGTCTCGACCCGCCGCGAGGAGCTGCCCGACACCGGCACCTCGCTGGAGCTGGTGCGGGCGGCCCCGGTCGACCGGTCCGCCGTCCTGCTCGGCTTCCTGCGGGCCCTCGAGCCGCGGTACCGCCGCTGGGTCGAGGTGCTCGGCGACCCGCTCTCCTCCGGGCTCGCCCAGGACTACCTGGCCTGGTGCAGCACGGTGGGTGCCACCGTCACCGTCACCCTGCCCGACGGCTCGGCCGTCGAGGGGGTCGCGGAGGCGGTGGACTGGGACGGCCGGCTGCTGGTGCGCACCCCCGCCGGCGTGCTCGAGCTCGCCTCCGGTGACGTGCGGCACGTCCGGCCGAGCACCCGGTGACCCTGCCGGGCCACAACGCGGTCAGCGCTGTGGTCCAGCTGCGCTGAGCCGTTTCCCGTGTCACGTCGGAGGACCCTCCGGGCCCTCGCGCCGCGCCACCGCCGACTTCGTCGTCGTGGCACCCGTGGTCACCCGTGGTGGAGGTGCGTGACGGCGGCGGGTGTGTCGGTCATCCTGTCGGGGTGGCCTATCCGGACAAGGTGCTCGGTGCGGACGAAGTGGTCGTCCGTCACCTGCACCCGCACTGGCTGACCGTCCTCTGGCCGATCGTGCTGTTCCTGGTCCTGGTGGGTGGGACGTCCTTCGGTGCGGCCCTGGTGCCGGCGGGTGACCAGCAGGCGACGTGGCGGCTGGTCGTGGTCGCGGTGGCCGTCGTCCTCGGGCTGTTCTTCGTGGCCACGCCGCTGCTGCGCTGGCGGACGACGCACTACGTCATCACCACGCACCGCCTGCTCTACCGCACAGGCGTACTGGCCCGGTCCGGTCGCGACATCGGCCTGTCCCGGATCACCGACGTCTCCTACCGGCAGACCCTCTGGGACCGGCTGATCAACTCCGGCACCGTCTCGATCGAGACGGCGGGGGAGGGCGGCCCCACCGTGTTCTCGGCCATCCCGGACAGCGACGGCGTGCAGCAGCTGCTCAACCAGCTGATCGATGAGGACGCCGACCGCCGGGCGTACGAGGGTGCCGGACACCTCAGCGGGCCCGTCTGGGACGGCCAGCACCCCACCCAGCAGTTCTGATAGGCCGCACCACCGCGCACACCTGCCCCGGAGGTGCCGACCGGACCGGTCCGTCACGGCGTGCCGAGGTGGTTCTGTCGGAGGGGCGACCTACCGTGCGGGACATGCGGCTGCTGCACACCTCGGACTGGCACATCGGCCGCTCCCTGCACGGCACCGACCTGCTCGCCGAGCAGGAGGCGGTGCTCGGCCGGCTGGCCGACCTGGTCGTCACCGAGGCCGTCGACGTGGTGCTCGTCGCCGGCGACGTCTACGACCGGGCGGTGCCCTCGGCCGACGCGACCGCGGTCCTCGACCGGGTGCTCACCCGCATCCGCGCGGCCGGTGCCGCGGTCGTCCTCACCCCGGGCAACCACGACTCCGCCCGCCGGCTGGGCTTCGCCTCCGGGCTGCTGGCCGTCTCGGGGGTGCACGTGCGCGCCACCACCGGTTTGCTCGACGAGCCGGTGCTGCTCTCCGACGAGCACGGGGACGTCGCGCTCTACGGGCTGCCCTACCTGGAGCCGGAGGTCGCCCGGCACGAGCTGGGGCTGACCGGTGCCCGCAGCCACGAGGGGGTGCTCACCGCCGCCATGGACCGGGTCCGCGCCGACCTGTTCCTCCGTCCCGGTGCTCGCTCGGTGGTGCTCGCGCACGCCTTCGTCGGCGGTGGGGTGCCCAGCGACAGCGAGCGCGACATCTGCGTCGGCGGCGTCGACCTGGTGCCGGCTGCCGTCTTCGACGGGGTCGACTACGTCGCCCTGGGGCACCTGCACCGGCCGCAGTCCCTCAGCGACCGGGTGCGGTACAGCGGATCGCCGATGGCCTACTCGTTCGGCGAGGCGGGCCAGCAGAAGCAGGCATGGCTGGTCGACCTGGACGCCGGCGGGCTGGCCGGTGTCCGGGCGGTCCCGCTGCCGACCCCGCGGCAGCTGACCGTGGTGCGCGGCGAGCTGGCCGAGCTGCTGGCCGACCCGGAGCTGGCCTCGATCGAGGGCAACTTCGTCTCCGCGCAGCTCACCGACGACGTGCGGCCGGCTGACCCGATGCGCCAGCTGCAGGCCCGGTTCCCGCACTGCGTGCACCTGGAGTGGGCGGGAGCGGCGCCCGGCGCCGACCGCCGCAGCTACCAGGAGCGGCTCTCCGGGCGCACCGACCTCGAGGTGACCGGCGAGTTCGTCGCCCACGTCCGCGGCGTGGGGGCCACGCCGGCCGAGCGGGAGCTGCTCGGCCGGGCGCTGGCCGCCGCCGCGTACGAGGACACCCTGGCGTGAGGGTCCACCGGCTCGCACTGACGGCCTTCGGCCCCTTCGCCGACCGGATCGAGGTCGACCTGGACGACGTCGGCCGCGACGGGCTGTTCCTGCTCTGGGGCCCGACGGGAGCTGGCAAGACGACGCTGCTCGACGGCATCGTCTACGCCCTCTACGGCACGGTGCCGGGCGCGCGCGGCGAGGAGCGGCGGCTGCGCAGCGACCACGCCGGCGAGCAGGTGCGCACCGAGGTCGAGTGTGAGGTGACCCTGGGCGGCGAGCGCCTGCTGGTCACCCGCCGCCCGGAGCAGCAGCGCCCCAAGCGCCGCGGCACCGGCTGGACCACCGAGCAGGCCAAGCTCGTCGTCCAGCGCTGGGCGGGGGAGGGCTGGGAGCCGGTCAGCACCCGCATCGACGAGGGGTCCGAGCACCTGCGCACCCGGCTCGGGCTCTCCGCCGAGCAGTTCTGCCAGGTGGTGCTGCTGCCGCAGGGCGACTTCGCGCGCTTCCTGCGCGCCGAGCCGGAGGACCGGGGCCGCCTGCTGCGCACCCTGTTCGACGTCGGCCGCTTCGCCCGGGTCGAGGACTGGCTGGCCGAGCAGCGCTCGGCGGCCCGTGACCAGCTCGGCGAGGCCCGGTTGCGGGCGAGCACGCTGCTGGCCCGGGTCGCCCAGGTCGCCGACGTCGAGGTGCCCGAGGAGCTGGCGCCGGAGCTGGTGGGCGCGGCGCCGCCGGCGCATGCCGGGGCGTGGTCGTACCGGGTTCGCGCGGAGGCCACCGAGCAGCTGGCCGCTCGCGCCGCCGCCGCGGAGGAGGCCGCCGCCGAGGTCGCCCGGGTCGACGCCAGGCTGGCCGCCGCCCGGACGGAGCTGGACCGGCACGTGCGGCGGGACCGGGCCCGGGCCGAGCTGGCCCGGCTGCAGGCCGAGTCCGACGAGCTCCACCCGCTGCGCGCCGCGCTGGAGGCCGGACACCGCGCGGAGCCGGTGCGGGACGTGCTGGAGGCGGCCGGTCGCGCCGCCCTGGCCGCGGAGGCGGCCGCCCAGCGGCTGGTCACGGTGCAGCAGGCCTGGGCGCCGGTCGCGGACGGGCGGGCAGCCGACGCGGTCCTCGCCCGGTCGCTGCGGGACGAGGTCGCCGCCCTGCGGGCGGTGCTCCCCGAGGTCGACCGGGCCGCTCAGCTCACCGGCGCGGTGGCCAGGAGCCGCCGGCAGGTCGACGCGCTCGTCGACCGGTGCGCCCGCGAGGAGGAGGCGGTCGCGGCCTGGCCCGCGCGGCTGTCGGCCCAGGAGGCGGTCGTCGCCGCGGCAGCCGACGCTGCCGCCGCGCTCCCCGGGCTGACCGCCGAGCTGGCGCGCCGCCGGACCGCCCTCGACGCGGCCCGGGCGGTGAGCGCGCTCGCCGCCCAGCTGGACCAGCAGCGCGCTCGGGCGGCTGCGGCCCGGGAGACGTGGTCGACGGCCCGCGAGCACTGGCTGGACCTGCGCGCCCGCCGCCTGGACGGCATGGCCGCCGAGCTCGCCGCCGGTGTGGCCGACGGGGCGGAGTGCCCGGTCTGCGGTGCTGTCGAGCACCCGCGCCTGGCCGAGCCGACGGGCCAGGTGGTCGGTCAGGCCGACGAGGACGACGCCCGTGCGGTCGCTGAGCAGCGCGAGGCCGAGCACGGCGGCGCGCAGCGGGCCCAGGAGGAGACGGGGCGCGCGCTGGCGGTGCTGCGTGCCCAGGCCGGCGACGGGCCGCTGGCCGACCAGGAGCAGGCGGCGGCCGCTGCGGCGCGGCAGGAGACCGCGGTCCGCCGACGGGCACGCACGCTGGAGGAGGGGCGCCGGGAGCTCACTTCGCTGGGCGCCCAGCGGGACGCCGCCGTCGCTGGGCTCGCCGCGGCCCGGGAGGAGCTGGTGCGCCGCCGGGCCGAGCTCGCCGCCCAGCTGGAGGCGCTGGCCGAGGTCCGCCAGCGACTGGCCGCCGCCCAGGGCGACGACCCGGACATCGCCGTTCGGATCAGCCGGCTCACCGCCGTGGCCGAGCGCTGCGAGGCGCTGATGGAGGCCGAGACCACGGAGCTTCGGGCGCGCACCGAGGCCGACGCCGCCCGCCGACACGCCGCGGTTCGGGTCACCGAGGCCGGCTTTGCTGACCTGGTGGCAGCTGCCGACGCACTGCTGGAGCGAGGACGGGCCGCGACGATCAGCCGGCGGGTGAACGAACACGACGAGCAGTGGTCGGTGGTCACCGCCACCCTCGCCGAGCCCGAGCTCGCCGACCTGGCGCCCCGACCGGACCTCGAGTCGATGACCGAGTCCTGCCGCGGGGCCACCGAGGCCCGCGAGGACGCGGTCGCCGCGCTCGCGGAGGCCCGGCGCCGCTCCGCGGATCTGGACGACCTGGCCGCCGAGCTGACCGCCGTGGAGGTTCAGCTCGACGAGCGGCGGGCGGTGGCCGAGCAGGTCACCGCGCTCGCCGACCTGGTCAACGGCCGCGGGGCCAACACGTTGCGGATGCGGCTGCAGTCCTTCGTGCTGGCCGCCCGGCTCGAGCAGGTCGCCGAGGTGGCCAGCCGGCGGCTGCGGGACATGTCCGGCGGGCGCTACACGTTCCTGCACAGCGACGCCCAGGGCCGCCACGGCGCCCGCGGCGGACTGGGCCTGGACGTGCTCGACGAGTACACCGGCGTCCGGCGGCCGACCAAGACGCTGTCCGGCGGGGAGAGCTTCATGGCCTCCCTGGCCCTGGCGCTCGGACTCGCGGACGTGGTCACCGCCGAGAGCGGCGGGGTGCAGATCGACACGCTCTTCGTCGACGAGGGGTTCGGCACGCTCGACCCGCGGTCACTGGATGCGGTGATGACGGTGCTCGACGAGCTCCGCCGGGGCGGTCGCACCGTCGGCGTGATCAGTCACGTCGAGGAGCTGCGCACCCGGATCAGCAGCCGGCTCGAGGTCGTCTCCGGCCGCTCTGGCTCCCGCCTGGCCAGCTGACAGGCCAGGGCCGAGTGGTCGCCGGTCGGGAGTCACCGCTCGGCGGGAGGGCTCGGGCTGCGATCAGCCGGGAGTGGGCGTGAGGGCGCTGCGGTGCGCGGCCGGGTCGGCGCCGTCACGTGTGGTGTCGTCCGCCGGTGCGCGGAACACCCAGCGGCGGTAGCCGAGGTAGCGGATGGCCGTGCCCAGCACGATCGAACCGACGTTCGCCATCTGCAGGACCAAGGCTCCGTCCTGCCCCAGCGGGTAGCGGACGAACGCCACGACGGCCAGGCCGAGCAGCAGCGTCAGCCCGTTGATCGCCGCGAACACGACGTACTCGCGGGCCACCCCCGAGCGTGCTCGGTGCGAGAAGGACCAGTACCGGTGGCCGACGTACGCCGCCGTCATCGACACGACGGTCGCGAGCAGGTTGGACACCACCGCCCCCACACCGAGCGGGGCGTAGAGCAACTGGAAGCACCCGACCTGGATGACGAAGCAGACGGCGCCGACGACGCCGAAGGCACCGAGTTCCCTGACCAGCAGCCGCCCCCGGCTGCCGAGCCTCGCTACCAGGTGGTGGGGTGAGGGCACCCGCCGAGTGTAGGTGCGGCGTGGCTGTGCCGGCCTGATGGTCGCGGGAGACCGCCGGGCAGGGCGGGCGCCGCCTGCCGGATCACTAGGCTGAGCGCACCATGCCCGGTTCTACGCCCCTGCACCCGACCACTGGCCTCCCCGTCGTTGCCATGGTCGGCGGCGGCCAGCTGTCCCGGATGACCCACCAGGCGGCGATCGCCCTGGGCCAGTCCCTCCGGGTGCTGGCCGCCGACCCCGCTGAGTCCGCCGCGCTCGTCGCCGCCGACGTCCAGCTCGGCGACCACCGCGAGCTCGGCGACCTCCAGCGCCTCGCCGAGGGCGCGACGGTCGTGACCTTCGACCACGAGCACGTGCCGACCGAGCACCTGCGGGCGCTGGAGGCCGCCGGCCACCGGGTGGCCCCGGGCCCGGCCGCACTGGTGCACGCGCAGGACAAGCTGGTGCTGCGGCGCGCGCTCGCGGAGGCGGGCGAGCCCCAGCCGGCGTGGGCCGAGGTGCGCACGGTCCACGACGCCACCACGTTCGCCGACGAGGTCGGCTGGCCGGTGGTGCTGAAGACGCCGCGGGGCGGGTACGACGGCAAGGGCGTGTTCGTCGTCCACGGCCCGGACGAGGTCGCCGACCTCCTGGAGCAGCACGGCACGCTGCTGGCCGAGGAACGGGTCGCCATGGTGCGCGAGCTCTCTGCCCAGGTGGCCCGCTCGCCCTTCGGTCAGGTGGCGGTCTGGCCGGTGGTCGAGACCGTCCAGCGGGACGGCGTGTGCAACGAGGTGCTGGCGCCCGCCCCCGGCCTGTCCGAGGAGCTCGCCACCGCGGCCCAGGAGCTCGCCGTCCGGATCGCCGACCGGCTGGGGGTGGTGGGCATGCTCGCCGTCGAGCTGTTCGAGACCGCCGACGGCGTGCTGGTCAACGAGCTGGCGATGCGGCCGCACAACTCCGGGCACTGGACCATCGAGGGTGCCCGCACCAGCCAGTTCGAGCAGCACCTGCGCGCCGTCCTGGACTACCCGCTGGGCTCGACGGCCATGACCGCACCGGTCGTGGTCATGGCCAACGTGCTGGGCGGCGCGACCGCCGACGCCGACTGGCCCGGCCCCGGCCTGGACGAGCGGGTGCACCACCTGATGGCCCACTGGCCCGACGTCAAGCTGCACTGGTACGGCAAGGGCCAGCGGCGTGGCCGCAAGCTCGGGCACGTGACCGCCCTGGGGGAGGACGTCGTCGAGGTGCGCGCCCGCGCCGTGGCCGCCGCCCGCTACCTGGCCGACGGCGTCGTCGACCCCGCCTTCGCCTTCGAGACCGAGCACTGAGCCGTCGAGAGCACCGAGGAGCCCGTCGTGAGCGAACGGAACCCGATCGTCGGCATCGTCATGGGCAGTGACTCCGACTGGCCGATGATGGAGACCGCGGCCCAGGCGCTGGAGGAGTTCGGCGTCCCGTGGGAGGCGCACGTCGTCTCGGCGCACCGCACCCCGCGGCGGATGCTCGACTACGCCGAGTCGGCGGCCGGCCGAGGCCTGCGCGTGGTCATCGCCGGGGCCGGGGGAGCGGCGCACCTGCCCGGCATGGTCGCGGCCGCCACGCCGCTGCCGGTGATCGGCGTCCCGCGACCACTGGACCGGCTCGACGGGCTGGACAGCCTGCTCTCGATCGTGCAGATGCCCGCCGGGGTGCCGGTGGCGACGGTCTCCATCGGCGGTGGCCGCAACGCCGGCCTGCTGGCCGTGCGCATCCTGGCGGCCGGGGACGACGTGCTGCGTGCCGCCGTGGAGCGGTTCCAGGCCGACCTCGCCGCGTCCGTCGTGAGCCGGGACGAGGCGCTGCAGGAGCGGTTGGCGCGCTGAGCCGGCCCCCGCGCAGGAGTGAGTCGCTTCCGGACGGTGGCCTGCCGGGCTTAGCATCTACTGGTGGGTAACAACGCTGGGCTGTACGCGCTGACCGAGGAGCACCAGGCGATCCGGAATGCGGTCCGCGAGATCGCCGAACGCGAGATCGCCCCCTTCGCCGCAGAGGTGGACGCCGACGCGCGCTTCCCCGCC
>Ga0210040_10007799_pt1 | contig 12844 bp, 9 predicted proteins | sample CryGeyCG12114_NA_FD_185462 | JGI IMG/M metagenome (GOLD analysis project Ga0210040, IMG submission 185462) | Groundwater microbial communities from aquifer - Crystal Geyser CG19_WC_8/21/14_NA (SPAdes) (version 2) | ecosystem: Environmental > Aquatic > Deep subsurface > Groundwater | place: USA... | reverse complement strand
AACCCATTAGGATTTTACATGGAATTTTAACAGTGAAGAAATCCATATGGATTTTACATGGGATTTTAATAGTGAAGCAACCCATAGGGATTATACACGGGATTTTAACAGTGAAGCAACCCATAGGAATTGAAAATGGGATTTTAACAGTGAAGCAACCCATAGGGATTTTACATGAGATTTTGACACACAGGAATTTAAAAAGGGATTTTGAGAGTGAAGGAACATTTAGGGATTCAACATGAGATTTTGACAGGGAAGCAGCCTTTTGGGATTTGAAATGTTAATTTAACATGCGAATTTAACTGGAAAGCAAACTATAGGGATCTTAAATGAGATTTAGACAGGTAAGTAATTTATAAGAATTTTGCATGGGATTTTACCAGGTAAGCAATCTATAAAGATTTCACATGAGATTTTAACAAGGACGTAACTTATAGAGATTTAACATGGGAATTTTACAGGGAAGCAACCAATAGGAATTTTCACATGGAAGTAACCTAGACGGATTTAACATAAGATTTTGACAGGAAATAAAAAAATTAAGCTGAAAATTTCAAAAAAATTTAATAAAAAGGTGATATCAATGAAAAGGGTGCCTGAAATGCCGTGCTAGCTATGTACCAAAGAAAAAACTGGCTACGACTTTCTATGCGCGAATGTTAATTGTTTTAACACAAATGTGTTCTCATTTTGCATTTAACAATAATTATCAAGCTTCCTGAAAGAGAAGTAGATGTTTTTAACAATTTTAAATTATTATTTTTTCCTTTACACTTGCTATGCTTCGTAATGCTTTTCAAAGTTTGTCGCTGTGAAGTTTTGCAAGTGAAAAATATTAGCTTCCGATCATTATTTCCTCACAAAGAGTTTGTACAGCATATCATTTTATACATAAACAGTTTCTCAAACTTTTTCATCCTCATCCTATCTATGTCATTTTTTAAGACTAAATGCTTGGTGAGACTAAACATTTTCACGGACATAACTGAAACCTGCGTGCATCGTACCTTAGCAAATTGCCGGGCGAAGCCCGGCATATTTGCTAGTGTTGTACCAAACTGTATACACTACACAATTTCAGACTACGTGTAAAAATGTAGATGACAATTGTAGTAACTTCTTATTCCTGATTCCAATTCCAATTTCTGGTGAAAAATTTTGGGATCGTTTCTGTTTGGTGTACAAAAGGTAATGATCCATCAGATCAATTAGGAAGCAAAAAAGTGCATCGGTTTTTCGTTTGGTGTGTTCAAGTCATGGCTTTCAGTTACATATAGTTAGTCCAGCATAACAAAACAGTTTTGTCTTTCCTTACTTTAGTGAAGAATAGTTCGCGAGTTCGTACACACAAAATGAATTTTGGACCACCAAAACAAAGTTGGATAAATAGCCGTTTGCTTATGTAAGTGTGACTACGGAAAGCGAACAGGTTGTATTTACAGCTCTCACGAGTCCATTAAATTAATGATTATGAGTGATCTAAAGACCGCAGTGTAGTGTAAGTTAGTAAGTGTCACATCAAATCATAATTCTGGGCCTTAATAAGCACAAGTACACATAGTGTTTATATGGAAATCAAACATGGACGTCCTACACATAGCACACAGACATATTATAAAAAATGCAAATATTGTAATCATGCAAAAAGAAAGCAAAAAATCTGAAAAGTGGAGAGAATTTCCAATGATAAATCTACTGACAGTCTAGCGATTTCATGCAACACACACTATGCTTAAAACAGAATGTTTTTTTTACTTTCCTTAAAGGTGAATTTTTACCGTTTCATTCACCTTCCTTCGTTCTTTGAATTTTGGCTGTAATCTCAACAATCTACCTGCAACCCTTCCTTCTGAAAGGATTCGTTCCGTTCGTTCGAAGTCGTCAAATATTTCTCTAAGTGATAATGTGAGTAACAGCAATGACTCATATACAGTTTTCACTTTCATTGTTTCAACCGTCAAAAATTTATTTCTATTTTTCTTTAATCTGTTAGCTGAATTGCGGTGTCATTCAATTATACGAAAATGTCCCACGGTTTAGAAGAAAGTTCTATTCAAAGTAGATTAAATATCTATTAAGTCAGCTTAAAAGCTATTAGCAATACCAGACGAGGTGAAAAGCGCCCTCATGATAACGATTCCACTGAGCGTCATGCTCAAAGACAAAGGTATCAAAACTAGCTCGATAATTTGTCGGCTGAGAGACAATCTCAAAGGTGACAACGTCGTTCCGACTTACAGCGTACAATACGCAATAATTTGACCCCACAACAAATTTCTCAGAGAAGAGAAAACGATCGCCGAAGGTATCGTACCCGGCAAATAATAAGGGCGGCTCAAGAACTGGCTGCTTTGCAGTCGTATTCTAACCACCCTAACTCCGCTGATTTATTGTATACATGCGGACAACTTGATTTTAAATGCTCCAAATGTGGCGCATTTCATTTTGAAAAAGAAACACATGACGCATCCAATGCATTCAGCTCATGTTGTCAAAGCGGGAAAGTTGTACTCCCAGAGCTCAAATTTCATGATGACATTAAACACCTAATGACAGGTGTACATGAGCATTCTCAAAACTTTATGACGAATATTTTACAATTTAATAATTCGTTAGCATTTGCATCGATGGGTGCAAATATTGCTCCTCCTCCTGGACATGGTCCATACTGTTACCGAATCCACGGACAGTTTTATCACCAAACGGGAGATGTGGGAAACAGCTCTAATGGTATAACAAAATATGCCAAACTCTATGTATTGGACTCGAATCAAGTATTAGCTCATCGATTATCACATGCAGCTAACGCTGACTGTAATCCAGATCTTATGAGATCTTTGTGCCAAATAGATACCGATATTAATGCTATAGCTAAATCTTATCGAATGCTTTCTGAAGTAATCAACTCAGTTCAAGAAAGCTCAGGAGATGTAACCGCAGTGCGAATGTTCATTCCAAGTGATCCTAGTAAAGACAAAAGGCGTTACAATGCTCCAGTTTCAAATGAAATAGCAGTTGTTTTTGACACTGCTGATGGGGCACCGCCTTGGGATCGTGACATTAAAATTCACAACAAAGATGGTGTTGATAGGGAACATATTAATCTTATGCACCCTATGCTAGACTCCTATACATATCCAGTATTTTTTCCATACGGATGCTTAGGATGGGATAAGGATCTTAAGCATACTGGCACGAACGGAGGAAGATGTAAAACGGTTACTCAACTTCAGTATTATGCATACAGACTTGCAATACGTGAGAAATTTAATCCAATTCTGAATGGGTGTAAGTTAACCCAGATGTTCATTGTGGACTCATACTGCAACGTTGAAGCAAGCAGACTTAAATTTGCTGCACAGAATCAGTCTAAGTTAAGAGTTGAAAGCTATGTAAACCTTTAGAAACAAATAGTTGCACGTGGTGCTGAGCTTGGTGCTCCATTAGTTCGGAAGGTTGTACTACCCTCCACATTTCAGGGTAGCCAACGCAACATGCAGCAAAATTATCACGACGCAATGGCAATTGCTGCAAAATTGGGAAAACCTGATTTATGACCTGCAATCCTAAATGGAAAGAAATAGTGGATACTCTCGAACATGATCAGAAAGTTGAAAACCGATTTAGTCGTCGTCGTTAGCCGAAGACCAGATTTAGTCGCTCGAATATATGACTTAAAACTCAAAGAGCTTCTGCATGATATCAAATTTAATCATATTTTCGGAAAAGTCGTTGGTCATCTTCATGTTATTGAATTTCAAAAACGAGGTCTTCCTCATGCTCACATTTTAACTGTTTTGGACGAAAAGGATAAATTGCATACAGCAGAGCTTATTGACAATGCTGTTTCTGCTGAAATTTCTGAACTAAATATTGTTGATGGCGTCGATTTAAATGAGAATTTGAGATCGAAAGTACTGACTCACATGATTCATGGACCATGTGGCAAAGTTAACAGCAATAGCCCATGTATGAGCAACAATGAATGTTCGAAAAAATTCCCTAAACCACTAATCCAAATGTTGACGGCTATCCAGTCTATCGTAGACGGAGGTCAAATAACTCATATTTTGTGAAAACCATTAAGATAGACAACTCTTGGGTGGTTCCTTACAATCCATATTTGTTGCTTAAGTACGACTGCCATATAAATGTTGAAGTATGTGCATCTATCAAGTCAATCAAATATTTATTTATGTATGTTCACAAAGGCCACGAAAGAGCAGTGCTTCAATTTCAACATATTGATGCAGATGGAAACTATAATCATGATGAAATTAAACAGTTTGTTGACAGTCGCTATATCAGTGCGCCACAAGCTATGTGGCATCCAAATGCTTATCATATGCATGGCCGTTCTCAGTTCTCACGCAGTTATAAGGCTCAAACTATATTTGCCAAACGAGCAGCCGATTTTTTTAAATGATGATAATGATAACCTTGATGTAGTTAATCTTCCTGAAAGTAAATCAGACACCCTTGAAGCATGGCTTAGATTAAACAGGGAAGATGAGCATGCAAGAAACTACAACTACATTGAAATACCAGAGTATTATGTATTCAAAAATAATACTTGGACACCGAGACAGCGCGGTGGTAATAAAGTTCTTGGTAGAATTCATTCAGTGAGTATCAATCAGGGTGATATTTACTATTTAAGAATTTTACTTTTAACATTTAAAGGAGCAAAAAGTTTTGATGAGCTCAAAACAGTTGATGGTTTTCTTTGTGAAACCTTTAAAGAAGCTTGCAGAAAACGTAATCTTTTGCGTGACGACAATATATGGAATGACACGTTGCGTGAGGTAGCTTTACATCAAATGCCTATTCAACTACGGCAACTTTTCGGGTACATTAGCATTTTTGGCCCAGTTATGAATCTTATGGAATTATGGGCTGCACATGAAGTGCTTTTGTGCGAGGATTTTTCTCGAACTCATCCAAATGACAGTGAACTATGCTCTAATTTAGCTCTCTTTGAAATTGAAACTGTATTACGTGCTCATGGTAAAAGGTTGCAAGATTTTGAGTTGCCTTTATTGCCAAACGGGTTTCAGCCACCAGTGATACAGTTATGTGACCCCAATATTGAATTGGACATAAGAAACACAATGGTTTCACAACTGAATATTGAGCAAAAGCTTGCTTTCCACTCAATTGTTCAAGCAGTACAAAACGTTAACTGCTCTCAACGTTTATTTTACCTGGATGGACCTGGTGGGTCAGGTAAAACATTTACATACGAAACTATCTACCATTACTTAACTGGACTCCAGTTTAAAGTTCAATGTGTGGCTTCCACTGGAGTTGCTGCTACGTTATTGCCTTCTGGCAAAACCGCACATTCGGTTTTTGGTATCCCAGTGCGTCTTTCAGAAACATCTGTTTCAAATATAACTCCTTCCTCACCCCGAGGTCAAAAACTAAAGGAAATTGATATATTTATTTGGGATGAGGTTACAATGACCCATTATAGTGCTCTAGACTTGGCAGATACACTGCTTAGAGAAATTATGAGAGACAACAGGCCTTTTGGTGGAAAAGTTGTTGTTTTAGGAGGTGATTTTCGCCAATGTTTACCAGTTGTAAAACGAGGCGATCGGGTTGCTGTTGTCAAAGCTTCCATAAAAAGTAGTGTTTTATGGAACAATGTTACCAAATTAACACTTAAAACAAACATGAGTGTTCAAAATAATAATGACACTGATTTCAGAGATTATTTGCTCTCGATTGGTGATGCAACTCTTTCTCCAATTGCTGATTTAAATGACAACGTCATTGAAATTCCTGAAGAAATTCAACACGCTGGAGATTAAAAATGTCTTATTACCGAAATATGTGGTGAGCGTTTATTGCCTGAGCAATTAGCTCTGATTAGTAAGTCAGCTTTATTGACTTCAAAGAATGACAACGTTCATAAGCTAAATAGTGACGTTCTGAATAGATTGGAAGGATTGGAACGCACATATTTAAGTCTAGACTCTATTTTCGATGACAGTGCTCAAGAACTGGAGAGATTAACAGATCTGTATCCAACTGAATTTCTTAACAGTCGTAATCCCTCGGAAATTCCCCTTCATAATTTAAAACTCAAAGTAGGGGCGATTGTAATGCTTTTGCGGAATTTAAATTCTGAAAAAGGACTGTGTAACGGTACAAGACTATGTATTAACACACTGGGTGATCATATAGTCACTGCTTTTGTTTTAACTGGCAAAGCAGAAGCACTGATAGTTTTAATCCCAAAAGTTTCATTGCAGCCTTCCGACATTGATTTGCCTTTTCAAATGGAAAGAAGACAATTTTCATTGGCATTATCATTTACAATGACTATAAACAAGTCCCAAGGCCAGTCCTTAGACAAAGTTGGTATATACTTACCAAGTCCAGTGTTTAGCCATGGACAATTATATGTAGCGTTATCTCGCTGTCGTATAAAAGAAAAAATAAAAGTAGTGGTTGAGCACCAAGAAGGTCAGGGACGCCTTCTAGGTGATGTTAATAGATTGTTCACCATCGATTGTGTTTTTTCGGAGATTTTCTCCTTATAAAATGGTCGCCAAAAAGACCAGATATTGTGTGCATTGAATGAGGTGGGAATACATTCAATGCACACAAAATCAAAAAGATAACAAACATCAATTTCACAACAAGAAGGAATATTGTTTCAAACACATTAAATCAAATTTGTTCCTTGCAGCAAAAGACATGTTGGCAATTGTTTAAAGTATTTTAAAAATGGCACCTGAGCAAAAAAATCGGAAGGGAAAGGGAGGTAAGGGAGCTCATGCATACAAAAAAGAAGGAGGATCAAAGCCGTTCAACCCCAAAAGATTTTGCCAAAAATGTGGCAAGCTGATATTAGGCTTTGTGACTGCAAAAGTCAATTACTGTGGGAACTGTGGGGAAAATTTTACCACCCAAGTACCCGGAATGGTTGAATGCAGGAATTGCAGAAATTTGCTGAAAGGTATTTTGTCGATTTTTTTCGAATTTTGTACGATTTTTTTTCAAATTTGTTTATTGTGCTCTTATTTTTACCTGTGTTGAATTTTTACAGTCTATGAAGTATTGCAGAGCCTGTGGATGTTATAATCGCCGGTCATTGGAGCTAAAGCATCAAAATCAGGGAAAAAGGGGGGGTTGGAGGTGAAGGAGGCACCGATTTAATGAGCGTATCCCCATATCAGTAGTTAAGTTTATTTATTTTGGTTTTTCATATTAAGTTAGTAGAATAAAGTTTATTTGTCACCTATATTTTGCTCAGTGTCTGTGTATTGAGTTGATTACATATAATGTACCATAAGTCTATTTTAAAGATGTTGGTATAAATATCTAGACTAGCCGGGCCCACTGGCCTATGGTCAGACTCACTCCTACGAGCAAATTTCAAAACCAGCAAAAATTTTATTGATCCAGAAATTTCCTGACGTACAGAAAGTTTCTAGAATGAGATAAAACAAAAAAACAGCAAACAATTTTAAGAATATCTAAAGAGTCGCTTTATCTCATTCTAGAAACTTTCTGTACGTCAGGAAATTTATGGATCAATAAAATTTTTGCTGGTTTTGAAATTTGCTCGTAGGAGTGAGTCTGGCCATAGGCCAGTGGGCCCGGCTAGTCTTATTTACAACTGCATCACAGTATGATACCGGTCGGCCCCGCACCGCCGGCACAGTTAGTTTCCCGACTGCGGCTTCTCTAAAGAACCAGGATTCTGCCCAGGCTAAATTGTGCGTTTGTCATCTTTCGACGGGTTTCTGTATTCTTTTCTAGAATTTGGCGACAGTATCTCTTCACATGACCCGGCTCTCGACAGATGAAACTTATTGGTTGATTGTCGTCGGTACGAAACTTTTTGAGCTGCATCCCACTGGTAAACCCATTATGGTTAGGTTCTTGCCTAGGTTGGAAATTCGGTCTTGGGTGGCTACTACTTGCACCTTCATTAAGTGATTCCCAAGATAGCTATGGTTTATGAGATCACGCAGGTTATCGGTAAACATCTGCACAGTGTCGCTCCTTGCATACATGAGGCTTAGTCGGATTTATTCGGGCAATCCCTCAATGAGCCTGTTGACTTTGTCCTTTTCATCAAGGTGAGGCTCCGCCAAGGAAAAGTAGCGACTTCTTTGGGTCACATATAGGAGTGGGTCATCTTCCATACTGTAACGGGTTTCTCGTAATTTTCTTCTTGCTTCTTCCTTTTGTGTGGCTTTCGAGAAAGACAAAGACATGTCATTCGACACCAGTTTCCAAACGTTATCCTCGGCATCTCCGTTTTCAAGCATTTCTTCGTACTTGGCCTGGTTGGTCTGCCACCAAAAGGTTGCTGCTCCGTCTAAAAAACGATCAATGTTATGCACAGCCCACTTTTTATCTTTTTTGAACTCACCAGAAGTTTCGTTGAACGATTTCAAGTATCGTGTGTCTTCTGTGGTTCCATCATAACGGCGAAAGGACTGTAAAACTAAAGTTAATGATAATTGTGCGAATAATTAGCAAACTTTCAAGTTTCAATTTTATCACCTCGGCCTGCTCTTTGCACGTTCACAAACTCATGTGCAAAATAACTACTTTTCGTCAATGACAAATACGTACCTACTTACAGATCGGCTTCCCACTGACTCACTTTGGTACACGGGAGCGGAACCAGGCTACGCCACGGTTTGTTAAATCGCACTTTTTATCAAAACACTAATTTTTAATTAGTACCCGGCGCCTGTATGTCACAGGTTATTTCTGTAGAGCTGGAAAAGATGCGAAATAAGTGTGAGGGGAAGACGTAGATCTCAGTGATAAGAGCATTTATTGATGAGTCAGAAATCAATAGGATACGTTATGTCTAGTAGTTAATGATAGAGGGGTAATCTAAGATTATCGGCTATCGTTGTTCTAATACAATTTAGGGCGACAACTGGAGTTAGTTCTCACAGTTCAACGGCTAAACAACGACTTCCTTGTTGCAATGAAATTACAAGCATAAATACAACAATCATAAACAGCATAGATCACATGGAATGCAAATAGCATAAACACAAATGCATGTCTACATTATTACGTTGGGTTTTACATATTGCGTACGACAATATCATTATTCCATGTTGCTAACATTGAATGCATAAGAAATTTTATATTAGATTATATGTATTTTTTAGTCACTAGCACTGTCATTGGCATTTCCTATGATTTCCGTATCCTTGAATCCATGTTTCGAACTGTAAATCCATCATAAGCTACAAATTTACGTCCATGTTGCATCCTTGCATGTCCAGATTAAACAATGATAATCACTGAAGTAATTTACTAGCTCCTCGATCGAATGGTATATTTTTCCAGAGAAGCCGAGTATGTGGTCGTGACAGATGTGAGTAATTCCTACAGAACTGTCTATAGTACTCACAGACACCGAAAGATCTCGAAACCTGGCCAGGAATTCATATAAATTAAACTTACGCATATAACTTGTTTACGATTTGCTAAGCATAGTGCGTAACCACGAAGAATAGTAATTCAATAAAGTCTCTGTAAGACCATAGATAACTTTGCTTATTATGGGTATTAATTAGTAGTATTATTACTAGAAATGGTGTCCATACTGCAGTTTTCAATACATTCTGAAATCAATGAAATCTTTTGTGACAGAGCGCAGCCGAACTTTCATAGTGAGTTCTTATCCACACAACTCCTGAATTTTTATATATCGCGTTGAATTTTGACTATGTACAATATGTATTGTAAAACATTGGTTTTTAGTATGAAAAAAAAACATAATAACATATCCAGAATCGTGTGGTGCATAAACAGCCGTATATTAAGTGATATTAAGTTTAAACATGGAATATTGGTATTTAAAACATAGGCGAGCAAAAAAACCGAGCAACAGAAATTCCATATGTAGGCATCGAACTAGAGCTCTCAACGAGTCGAGTCGAGCGAGCCAAGGCCTTGGTCAACTCGACTCGAGACTTAGCCTTGTTCGACTCGAGATCGACGCGGAATTATCGAGCGAGCCAAAGGCTTGGTCAACTCGACTCGAAAAAGTCGAGTCGATCTCGAGCCAGCTCGAAATTATTGCATAAAAAAAATCAATTAATTTAAATAACCGTTGTTAAAAAGTCAACTCATTCATGAATGAAAAAATTATGATTCATTCGTCAAAAATTTTAGATACTGCATTACACTTTCGTTTTGCAATATTTGGTGCAATAGTAAGTTTGCTTTTTTGGTTAAATAGTCATTTGTTCAATTTCCGGGAGATAAGTAGCCTTATTTTTAAAACAATGTATTTAAAGGAATTTTTCACCAGCCTGTTCACACGGAAACCAAAAGAAAACAACGAGTGCCAAATAACCTCAGGACAACATTTTTCAATTGTTTATTGAAACAGCCAGTAACAATATTCGTTTAATGGTTTCGCAGGTACTTCTGTCTGCTATCTGTTTAAAAAAATAATGGAAAAAATTTGCCATAAAATTATTCAGAATTCGTTATCTTGTACTGGTTTCCAATAAACAAACTGGTGATGAAAAAAAAATTTCCAAGAAATTGCATAGCAAATAAGCAACGTATTTTCTTTTTAAAAATGTTTGCAAACTTATTGCTATAACAATAAGGCAACTTATTTTCTTCCATAAATTCAACAAATGAGTATTTAAACTAAAAAATAGATTTTTTTTTCGGTAGGTTATTTGGCATTATGTTTGTTTTGTTGTCAACAACATTTATTAGATAACATCATAAACAACAATTTGTTTCAAATAGTTATTTCTAACTGAGAAAATGAGCAATGAATTATTGTTGCCACAACGTACCTTTTAAAGAGTTAGTGGTTTACTTTTTATAAGTTGACCATTTGTCAGGATAGCCAAATTACATGAGGCAACTTTTTTTTTACTTTGAAATGAACTATAAATAGCAAACTCACTATTGGAGAGGCGTCATACATTTTGAAACAGACAAAAGCATGTTGTCAAAATGGTTTCGAGCCAACTCGAGATCGACTCGAGATCGACTCGAAATTTTCGAGCGAGCTAAAGCTTTGGTCAACTCGACTCGAATAGGCCTCGAGCTGGGAAAATGCGTGGTCAACTCGACTCGAACTCGAGATCGTTGAGAGCTCTACATCGAACTCTGACCTACCTATCCCAAATGCCGCAACACTAACAACTAGTCCATGCTAGTACACTTCCTAGTCACCAGAAAAATTCTCCCATACATGCCGACACGTGATTTACACTTAAACGTTTATTATTCAGCAATTAACCAACAGATTTGCGATTGAAACATCATTAACGTAACTACACCGTAATTACAATCACTATGCAAAATTTCACGACAATCTGTTCGGTTTCGTGGTCGCTTGAAGCGTAACTCTGTTAATGTCACAAAGATTTTGTAGAAGCTTTTGGGTGAAACCCAAGCTGCAATGTATTTCAATGTACCTTCCCTACTCTACGCTTCTCTCTCTCTCTGTCTCTCTCTTACTTTCTCTTCTGTAGCTGTTCCTGATAACTTTACTAAAGCAAAGTTAATAAAGGACCGTTCATCGATGTCTTGCTGAATTTCATTTGTAAACAAGTAATACCCGAATCGGATTAAAATCGGATTTTTCGGGTTTTGACATTCAGAATCGTTTTCTGCAAACATAGAAATCATGTTTGCATCGATTGTTCACCGAATGTCATTTTATGGTTCTTTGACCTTCAATGACCTGTAGCGGGTGATTGAAACTGAATTTGAGAAATCTGATTGCAGATCAGATTCAGCACAAAAAAAAGAACATTTGACGAATTTTTGAAAAAATTTCATCTGAATGTCATCTTTCTGTGTTACCGATGCGGGGTCCTTTTTGTCTAAGCAATGCGCATCTTCTGAGTGTGCGCAACTTAAGCAAACAAAGAGTTTTCTGATTTGACTTCACTTGGCATTTGCAACTCATTTAATTCAGTCCTTAAAATTTTCATCGTCCAACTATTATAATGTCGGCAAAAAGGAGACCAAATTTTACAAAGTCTGAAAAGTTGGCACTAGTGAAGTCCATTAGAGATCGATCACACATTTTAAGTGAAAAGTTTAGCAATCAAGTGTCGAAAGAATTAAAAAATCAAGCTTGGAAAGAAGTTTTTTTCTCAAGTTAATGCAGTCAGCAGTACTATCAGATCCGAGCAAGAATTGAAAAAAGTATCAAACTATTAAATCAGAGGTGAAGGGTATTGAAGCTAGCAATAGAAGAGAGCGAAACAAAACTGGAGATGGAGCCGCTGAGATTTAATCTCAATCAGAAATTGGCCAAATTGCTTTATAAAATGTTCCCATTGAGTCAATCGAAGGATTAAAAGGTAACTTTGATCCACAATGTTCTAGTTTTGAGGGTGAGGGTGATTTTTTATTCTGCCGAACAATTTTTACCCGGATTTTTTTGTGTCAATGATTCATTAGAATAAATAAATAAATTGAATATCCTTTCTCCGTAGAACTGACGAAATTGGCGGAAATTGATACTTCTATCAGTCCTAAGAGATCTATTTATGTTTCGTTTGTGGTGGCGAAATCCCGTGTGGCTCCATTACGTCCTATGACAATCCCTAGACTGGAGCTTCAGGCCGCTGTTCTTGGTTCTCGTATGTCTGAAACAATAATAAAACATCATGAAATTAAATTTGATGCTATTCACTTTGGACGGACTCCTCCACGGTACTACGCTGGCTTCGTTCAGAAACAAGGCAATTCAAGCAGTTCGTGGCTTTTCGTGCGGGTGATATTCTTGAGACAACTGAAATCACAAACTGGCAATGGGTTCTCACGAAAGAAAACCCTGCTGATGATGCGACTCGTGATT
>Ga0210040_10007798_pt1 | contig 12845 bp, 3 predicted proteins | sample CryGeyCG12114_NA_FD_185462 | JGI IMG/M metagenome (GOLD analysis project Ga0210040, IMG submission 185462) | Groundwater microbial communities from aquifer - Crystal Geyser CG19_WC_8/21/14_NA (SPAdes) (version 2) | ecosystem: Environmental > Aquatic > Deep subsurface > Groundwater | place: USA... | reverse complement strand
TGGAGGGCGTCGAGGACGCCGAGCCAGAGCCAGAGGACGCGGCCGACGAGCGCGGACGCGACGTACGAGCCGCCGCACCAGGGGAGCCAGACGCCGATGCCCGAGACGCCCCAGAGCATCTGCGCCCACCTGGGCGCGCCGAGGCCGATGGCGAAGATGGGCAGTACCCAGGAATGCACTGCGGAGAGGTGGGCGAAGAAGAGTAGCAGGACCGCCCAGAGGACGACGAAGAAGAAGACGACGAGGAGGAAGACGGCCCAGGCGGGGGCGTGCTCTGAACTCCATAGGTAAGTCCAATTGCGTCCGGTTGGCGCCGAGAGAAAGAAGTTCTGGATGACGACTGTCAGGAGGAACCAGAGGACTACGCGTCGGTTGAGGATCGACGAGTAAAAGGAGGGGACGTGTCCGGGAGTTTGGCGGTAGTAGTTTGGCAGGCCGAAGAACAGAAGGAGACCGATGGCCCATAAGAGACAGGCGATGGGGATTGTGATGGCTGTGGCGGGCCAACCGTTGGCGATGGCCGAACTGGATACAGTGACTCCTGAAGTGGTTGCTTTGTTGATGCTAGCGCCCCAATACCACAGCGCGACCACGTAGATCTGCTGCGTCCCTTGGATCAAACAAGCGCGGTAGCCCCATGTCTTGACCGTTGCGCTGCCTTCACTTCCGAAATTCAACACGAAGAAGAACGCAGCGCTGGATGACGCTACGGCATAGAAAGCGGTGGCGACGTTGTGAATCCAGGCCTTTGCAACGGCCGAGCCTGCCCATGGACCCATTCCGAGGAGGAAGAATGCTGCTCCGTAAAACAACCAAGGCCAAGAGAGAACTTGACGTGACTGAAAGCGGCGGAAGGCGAGCCACCATATGATTGAAGATCCGAGGTACACTCCCGCGATGGTATAGAGTTTGGACGCTTTCTGGCCAACCTCTCCTGTCAAGAGTGTGATCTGATATGAGTTTGCAGCAATGATTTGACCTAAAGCAAGCAGGAAAGCGTAAAGTGGCCAATCAAAGATTTTTGTCACTAAGAGCTTGCGAACACCAGTAGGAGCTCTGTAGTCTTGAGGCAGAAGGAACTGAGCCACAGAATCGTCTTCTTGATCCTGGGCGTCCTCCATCGACATCTCGAAAACGGATCCTGCTGGTGTTTGTGCTGGTGTGTTTGCTGCTGTCGCACCTCCTCTCGGCGTAGACACACCACTGGAGGATCCCATCTTCGCTTGATGAAAACGATTGAACCATTGCTTCTCGGAGCGGACGAGATAGTCTTCCACACACAGCGAGCCGTCCGAGTTCTTGCTGTTTAGGCCCTCAAGTTTCTTGTCAAAGTTTCGATAATAGAAGCCCGTCGGGTCGGTAAAGAATGGCTCAACCTTTTGTAGTTGCACATCACTCTTCGAGTGGAGTACATTTTGCAGGCTCAACTCAGAGGCTGAACGTGGCAAAGCACCAAGCGTCGGCGGCAGTAGCAGGCCAAAGTTTCCAGGTATGGGTGTGGTTGTGCCTGAAAGTGGCGTGGCTGTACCCGAGTCAGGACCCGGCGAATCGGGATACGTACTGCCTCGCCTCGCGAAAGTTGGTAGGGGTGATTCGGGAAATATGCTATGCCCGCTGGGCATCTGTCGCCGGTGGCGGGTAGTCATATGCATATCACCTGAATCAGACTCAGCATCTGAATCCCATTCTCCACCCCTCGCTAAGGGGCTTCCATAATTTGAAGATCCCAGCGGCCACGAGTCAGCGGATTCGGGGCTGCCATGCTGGTGACCAGGTCCGACCATTCTACCCATTCCGAGGATTCCGTTGGCATCTATACTGTTTGGTCGCGTCACTGCCTCCGGTGTCGAAAACCCGGTTCTGGGGAAAGTGGTCGAAGCATCTGCGTTAGCTTGTGGGTTAATGCTTCCTATAGAACCGGTATTCTTGTGGGTCCCGCTCAGTTTGTTTAGCCAGACAGGTCTTCTGGATTCTTTCATGGTTTTGTCGTGGATTTCTATCGATGTCGACTGCAGTATCTCAAGGTCGTGCTTCCATTGTGCTACTGGGAACCGTTGTTTCGCAGAAATAGCCCTCATTTTGGCACGCGTAGACTGCTTTGATGCTAATGCGCTTCGAATACATTCTTTGAATTGTTTCAGGAGATGTTTTGTCGTGATGGATTCAATGGTGAACCACCAGCCTGTTTTGATCAGTACATACTCAAGTACAACACTTTTGGAATAGACCTACCTGGCATCTGGCCAAGTCCTCCAACCCGCGAACCAACTCCAAGAGCTCCTTTACGACCAAATTCGACTGCAACGAGTCCGAAAGGCTCATCGCGGGAGGGGATAAGGGCGAATTCAGCGCCCTCAAAAATATATGGCGGTAAGGCGGTGAACTCGGGTTTTGAGAAGACACGACCAGGGTATCGACTCATCAATTTGGATAACTTCAATGCTGCAAATTTTCCATAAAGGTCAATAACTGGACCGACACAAATAAGTTGCGCTTTTGCGTGCTCTTCAAGGATGGCGGGGAAGACGTCAGCGATAAGGTCAACACCTAATTCAAGGTTAGTTATTGAACAATTTGCTCCAGATATGTGTCCGCAACGTACCTTTTTGCATAGACCATCTTCCCACAAACACGAAGAGCTCGGCAGTTGGGTCCTCGTGGAGGTTGGCCCATTTCTGAGCTTGAAGCCTTGGAGTCATTCTCGAGCTCTCATACGCTTCATCTACCTGAATGTGCTGCTCTAATTTCGCCGCAGTAATCTCAGCTAGGTCAGTTGGGTCAGGGTTCGGGAGGCCGCCAATCTTCTTCAAGCCCCAGAAAATAGGATACCGAGCAAAAGCACGTTTACCATACTTGGTCGAGACACCGACAGCACCGAAACCATGCTGGTGAAGTCTCAGGATGCTGGCGCCGGCATGAAGCAAATTAAAGACTTCTCCAAACTGGACATATTTTGCCACAACTGGTTCTGGAAGATTGTAAATACTGCACACTTCGTCCATCTCCTTGCGCGTCCGTAATGGCCAGAGCCCTTGAAACTCCGCATTGTGGAGTGAAAGACAGCAAGGTATAGTTTGCGGGAGCAGGTATAAAGGTGCGATTGTGCCATGATAATCATTGATGTGGTACAAGTCCGGGCTGAATCTCCGTATAGTCTCTGCAATGCATTGGTTCCAGGCTGAGTAGTAGGTGGCACTGTCAATGTCGTCCATACGCGCGGGATAGGGTTCAGCCTTTGTTTGACCTCTGAAGATAGGAGCATCGAGCAGCACATAGGTTATGTTGTTGAGCTGATGGTATTGTACCATAACTTCGAGCTGTTTCCCGAACATTGTAACGGTGATTGATTCGGCCCGTTGATCGACAGGATACTCGATACCTCCGACACAGGGAACAACCCAAATCAAGTCCTGATGCGTGAGGTTCTTTCCCATGAGATGGCTCATGACGCCTAAGCCTCCAATCTTGATCTTGATAGCCCAGTCCTCGATATCGTATTCCATTGTGGCGATGAGCACACGACGTCGGCCGGCATCTGCTGACAGGTTCGCAGGAGCGGAAAATCCCTTATTTCCTGTTCGTCGTCCGACGAGAGGCAAGCCTAGACCTGGTATAGTAGCCTGGTACTTCGAAAGCTTGTCGCTAAAATAAGACATTTTCTCATGGATCTCGTGTTTGACGGTGAGAGGAACGAATGTTCCTTTGTCAAGAACTCCATAGCGGTTATGCTTTACCTGATAGAAGGATCGAAGGTACATGTACACTGCCATCGATCCAGTCAGAGCCGGGATTATGAGCAGAAGGAAGTACAAGGCTTTCTGTTGAGCAGCTGAGCCAATTGGGATGTAGTAATAGCGAAGATCTGCGTCGTTGATATGTATCCACCAAGCAAGATTTTTGAGAGGTGGTGCATCGGTAATATTGGCGACGTTCTCCTCGAGAGTGATGGGAGGGATACGGTCGAGTACTTGGTCGCCATCGACGTCGCCATACGCAGCAGTGGCATCGGGGAGACCATTCGCATTCATGCCCCAGACGTTGGCTTGCCAGTGAGCTGGCCACTCGGTCATAAAATTAAAGTTCCAGTAACCTTCGGAGTCTTGTTTGAACTCGTTGAACAGGCCCTGGTCATACCCGTATTGATTGAACGGCCCGTGGAGGAACACATGAGGCCAGCGGCGTGCCGCTTGGCTAAGACCTTGTATATCACCTTCTTGGATGTGATTGCTCGACCCGGCCTTTTGAGACCAATACTGAATCTTTACATGATCACCTGACCATTTTTGAGTGTCGGTTCCAGTCCAGGTCTGCGTATCGACTGCAAGCGTCCGCCCACCATCATATACTTGCCATGGACTCCAACTCGAGCTCCAATCTAAGGAGTAGCGGAATTTGTCGGCACCCGCCGCGTTGTGGTTGATCAATAAACCGCCACTCTCATTCTTCGAGAGGATCGTTGAGCTATAGTTAGCACTTCCAGGAAAGACCATAGGATTGCTGCTGCTGCCAATCCTGACGAGAAAGGTATCCTTAGACTGTATACGAGTCAGTACCGTCCTCCATAAGTTTGAATTCTCCTTACATTAGTGAACAAATTGCCGTCGGCAGATGTCGCATTGAATACCGAGATGGTGTGGATGCCGTGAGCCACGTCAGTAACATTCGCGGAAAATATCCATGTAGTTGGAACAATGCCGTTGAGATGGCTGATATCAGTCGGCTCCACAGACTGACAGCTGACGGTACTATTGTCCAACTTAGCAGTAATTCCTTCTTCCGTGGTCGATTTGAAACTCATAGCACGAGCAACCTGGTCGCAGTCCATCTCGTCCGAGAAATGCAGCTGTATTTGGATGCTTTCCGTCTCTCCTCGGGCAGCATTAGCAGTGTAACGGAAGTCGTGTCCCGGCAAAAACCTCGTGAGGCGAGGAGAGGGCTTGAGCCATCTTTCCTTGGGGACAAAAGCCTTAAAACCATATTCCGTCATGTTCATTCTTGGTAGACATCCACTTCGTCCCGCTGAGTCCTGCAGGTATTCGCCAAGCATGAACGGGGAGTCCTCCAGCATCCATTCATCGTAAGGGTACAATAGGTTCTTGACTGTCGTGTTGGTAGTAAACGGTGACACTAATGCTTTCGTGTCGCGACCAGTCAGGTTGGATGAACAGTCGAACACATACTCTTGAGAGATATTGCTGTTCATGTATACTAGCCAGATCGGTTGGTTCTCTTGACCAGTTCCGGTGAAGTCCTGAACACCTTTCACGCCAGAGCGTACTGCTGACCAGATGCCTGTTTCCGTTGGAACATCGCCGGAGCCAGGCAGGTAGATGTCCTCAGTCAAGTTGGACAATTGTCGAAGCGTCCATCCATCGTTCAAGACAGGGTATCGAGACCGCAATTCGAACATAGTCTTATACATGTTGTACAGTTGTTTTGACGGGTCACGATGATCGAGAGCCACGCCGTCATCGTGACAAGATGTCAAGCTTGAGTTGAATGGCATATCGAAGATATTGATATTCCCAACGTAGTAACACCCATGCATCTGCCAAGCTTGGGACGAGGTCATTGCTTGTCTGCCAAAAACATAGTTGCTTGCAGTGTTGTCCAACGTATAAAAGGCCTGCTCCTCACCCCATGAGACCATTGGGATACCGGGCATCTCAAGTACAGTAATAAACATACCAAGAAGCTGTCTTTCGGTACCCTGGGTGATGCCCGGCCAACGAAAAACGTCCTGATTCGAAACGCCATACATGTGGCGCGGGTCATATTCTCCAGTGTTGGCGTTGATGAAATCGTTCGTTTGCTGGACTACCGCCCATTGGTCGACGAAGTTAATAGGTGCTTCTCCAGTGGCACCTAGTTTGCCGTCAAGTCCCAGAAATCTTTGAAGACCACGATAAGTTGTGTAGTGAAAGGCTGCAGAGTCCAGAGCACTGTAGTTCTCTTCCCTGATAAACAGACTCTCGTTAAAAGCATTCTGCGGATCGACGGCCTTTGTAAGATTCGATATGCTCATGGAGGGTTCCTTGCCTCTGCCAACATAGATTGCAGCGTTAATGTTTCCGTTGACGACTTCTCCTGGAATGAAGAAATTTTGCTTGCCATAGCCTCGGGCGCACTCCCTTATCGACTTCGAAAAATTTGCCTGAGGATCGACGGTAATCTGTAGACCCTTGTCCATGCGAAAGCCATCAACGTCAAGCATGGCGATTTCCAGACATGAGAGATGCGTGATGCGATCAAGTACCGAAGGCTTCCATTCGCTAAGGCGATCCTGTACGTAGGCGAACTTGGAAAGCTGTTTCTGCCACTCCGTGCCCTCCTCGAATGCTCCCATGTCGCCGTATTGATCAAAATCTCCAGCACGACAGCCTATCATGCTTGACGTGTTCTTGTCGTCGTACCGTTCTCCTAATTGATTCCAGTAGCGTGGATATTCACAGTGTTCAATCCAGTCATTGTCAGGGTGAAAGTCATGGTATTGGCGGCTATCTTTGTACATGGCATCGTATCCAGTGAAACTCCACGGAGTGCTGGCGTTTAGGTATCCCTCAAACGCCAGAAGGTCTCCCATTGTTGACATGGTATTTTCTATGATCACGTACATCCCGCGGTCATGGATAGCGTCAACGACCTCGCGGAATTGTTGAATAGTACCGAAGTGCTTGTCCAAAAGAGTCAGGTCGAGAGGGCTGAAAGAATCTGCTGCCCATGGCGCGTTGATGAAGGGACTTCCGGCGAGGTAAATACCTCTTATCCCAAGTCCCTGAATGTAGTCTAACGAGTCCTTGATGCCTGTCAGGTCACCGCCGTGTCGAAGGACAGTACCAGTAGGATCATGCTCCCAAGCTGTGCCATTCGCATTGTCGTTGCTCGGGTCGCCATTGACAAAGCGGTCGACAATGAAACTGTAGAATGGGAACCGCCAATTATCGGGGGAGGGGTAGTAAGTATGATTTCGAAAGCAAAAGTCAGCATCATCATTCACCAAGACTTGCGAATTGCACCTACTCCCATTCTCCCCAATAGTCTAGCGCATTGACGGCTGACTCATTCTGGTTCAGGTTGTACTCAGTCCATGCGGCATCGTACTGTAATGCAAATGCTCTGAATATGAACAGGAATAAGCAGGACGTCTGACTGGATAAGAGCATGTCGGCCGGGATCCCCCAGAAAGTGTGAATAGCGAGACAACGGAAGGATGCCAGGCGCACACGGTCTGCAAGAGTACGTGATCCGGCTATCAAGATTAACGCTCGATGTCGTCAAGAACTAAACGAATGTTACAATGTACAGACGAAATTCGTTAACAGCAGCACAAACAGTAAAGACAGCATCTGGAGTAAATATGGATTCCGGGTCAAGTCTTCTGGCATCTTCAAGGCACTAGAAGTACTCGAGGCACCCCAACGCATCTTTCGCAAACTCAGGGGTGGAGACAGCACGACGTTGCTTGGATGCAGGTCCAAGTTATGAGCAGGGGTTAGTGGAATGGTATCCGTTCTGTGCATCCAGGTTTGTACCACTCTTGCCATAAGCATGCAGGTTTGAAAACCTGATCTGGATAGACTCCGCCCGGGTTGGGACCAGTCTTCCGAAAAGGGTGGATATACAGGCGTGCTGGCAGAGGCGTATGCATGTGTCTCAGTCTGCCGTTACATGCTCGAATAGCCTGGCTGAACCGAGGACGACGTACCAGACAGAACTCCATAGCACCTCGGAAACCCTTGTCCGTCACGGCGGCAGAGTAAAGGGACATGTCAGCCACGCTGCGTACAATGCTGTGAATGTCGATTGTTATGGCTCAGCAACACCTGCGTCTACAGTGAGTCATCTTTTCTGTCGCCACGAAAGAGATTGATGAAGGATGTCCAACGGTCCCGAGTGTTCCAACGTCAGTCGCATGCTACTCGTATCCATTAGCCGACGATCGCCCAGGTGTCAGATAAGCTCCAAATGCCCTGGCATTGTCCAGCGGAAGATACCAAGCTTCGAGGCATGCGGATTTCATACTGCTGAGAATGACGAATGGAGGGACTGCGGTGTGGATGCTGCTGGGATGAAGCACGTAAGGCTGCAGGCGGCGGAGCCGCCAGTGACTTGTAGAACGCTCAGGTTAGCTGACATCGAGTGAAACGTGTCAACTGGTACTCAGAGTCTCAGACAGGTCCGCTAAAATTCGTTGGCCCAACGCGACCGAGCCTGCTGCTATCGGTGGCATTGCTGGCTTTGGTTGGAGAGACGCGCGAAAGCTGAATGTGATGACACTCGAAGTTCGATTAACATGTCGGAAACGCAAACCGCGCAGTTGGAATGACATGTGCCACTGTCACTGTCACTTCCCGTGTTGACTGATAACGGGTTGGTCCCACTCTGGCCGTATACAAGGTACAGACCACCAGATCCTTAATCTGAGTGCGCACCAGTGTTAACAGGGCTGATAGAAAGTTAGGCTTTTATACAGTGGATGTCCACGTCACGTCGCATGGAACCCTGGTGTCGGTGGGCTTCCCGTGAGCTGCTGTTCGTCGAGCTTTTCACGAATACTAGGATTATTTGCTCGGGTATCCTGGGTGGCAAGGGACATGCACAAAATGCCACAAATAGCAGGCTCCCAGGGTAAAAGTAAAAAGCACAAAGCGATGTCCTTAGGTCCCTATCACGACGTTACCGGCAACGCAGATCAGATTTGATTTGGAGCGGGCGGAACAGAGAGTGGAAAGAAACACGTGCTTGAACACGAGTACGGGATAACAATAATTGGACGAGTCGGTTGAGTGTTTCAGTGAGCCATTCCACCACTACCAGAGAGTGTGTGTGTGGATGCAATGATGCAAACACCAGCTCGATGATTGTTGTGAGCATCTACGAGTGAAAAATCTGAATTTTCAGGTTGTCCCCATTAGGTACCTACCTAAGCTGCATGCATACGTACCTACCTCCGTAGGTAGTTGTGTACGTCATCGTCATCGTAGCTGGTGCCAAGCCCAGCTACAAGCTTGGAACGTCCGAACTGGGTACTAGTGTGGTCAAGTTGGCAGGCACGACTCGCAGTATTTCCTGTCCGAGGCGCGACGTGGCAACTTCGACTTGAACTTGAAGCCCGAACGGGTTGAGAGTGAAACTTGACGCCTAGACCGTGACTTAAGAATATAATGGATCCGGGTCGGATGCGGATGAAGATATGGATGTGCATGTGCATGTGGATGCGGAATGAATGATTCATGGGTCGGGAGAGCAACTTGAAACTGCGCCACATCCGATGAGATCTAGGAGTGGCGCTTAATGTGGTAGCAGCAAGCACGGCCCTTGTCCGGACATACTCGTACTGTGTACTGTAGTACACTGGTAGAGGAACCTTAGGGTACCTAGGTAGATGAGTTAGCACGTGGTTAGGTATCGTTTCCTGCCAGTGCCTGCCATGTGCCACGCACGGTCCTGGTCTTTGCTCCCTCCCGCCGCCAGACGCGCGCCTCCATGTCTACTCGAGTACTTACTTACTGTGATACATCGCTTTTCGGCATCTTCCATCTTCAAGTTTCGAGTCATTTGTGAAGTGGCCAAGCACCGACCGGCTGGCAGACGCCCGGAAGATTGAAACACTAGGAGCGAGCCGAAGGCTTTAAGACTGCATATTCTGACTTCGTCACATCCACCGTTCATCACTTACTACAATCATGCGTCGTACAGGGATTGTTCATAGCCTGTAGTATTGCGACCTCCTTCAGCGAACAGTAAGCTTCTCCTGCGTAATCTGAGATTGATTGAAACCGACATTCAGCCGGAGCCATCTCTCCTGGGATAAAATCTCATCACATCTGCAGTAATAGGTAGGAGCCTGCGATAGGTTCAACGACGTGAGACATCCAAGGCATAAAGTCTGTCCTTTTGGACGCCCGGAAATGGAATATTTCTCGATTGCGCAGCTCGCATGTATGCCATTGGAAGCTACAGACGCTGCCCGAATGGAAAAAACAGCTGTATTCTTCGACGTAAGATGTGCGTAAGACAGCACGACGACAAATATCTCGTGACACCCCACACACACGGATCCTTTCGAAGGTGCCGGTATTGGCTTGCCCAGGCTACCTACGCCTTGAAGAGTCGGACGCAAAGAACGAAGCTTTCTACCAACAGGTCCGGAATGGGTTTTGGCTGGGGTCCTTCAGCGTATTCCCACTCGCTGTCGTATGATCATCATGAGCTTGTACTCAGGACAGCCCGTTTCCTCACCGCGGCCATGCTCCCACTTTCGTGGTAACAATTTGTCTAGCCTGGTCTGTGAAGGACAAGCGATGGGAAAAGATGTTGTGTCCCTGCAACTGCAAACACCGCTGTCCTAGTTGTTCTCATAGATACCGCCTCAAACCCAACATCAAGAGGTCCGCACGGCCCGGATCGAAACTCCAATGGCTCCGTAGCGGTAGCATTACCATTGGCCTTATGGTTGCTCTGGTACTACTGCGGAAGGCGCTTTGGACGCGAGGGCTGGCCCTAGTAGCTCGTAATATTCTCTGCGAGATCTTCGAACTATCTCACACTCACTCCATTCGATCCGACATCTAGGAGGTGGAGACTAGCCAGGAGGACCTTGCCTGCAGAAGGGATCGCCTCGAGTCAACTCTCATCGAAGCATGACTCGATTGAGGGCATGTCGTCTAGTGCCCGCTGCCAACAAAGTCCCGACAGCCAATGTAATGCCGGGCAACTCTCGACCGTAAAAGGTCTGCGTGGCTTGGAGTCGCATGGCATTGAGACTGCTAGAAAGAAGAACATCGCAAAGTCACGTTGATCGATAAGCCATCAACCAAGCAGAAATAATTCCCCTTTGGTCAAATACGAAATCGGACACTCGGGTGAGTCTCATGGTTTACATCAATACCATACCCATGAGTTCTGGCCTCGCAGTCCATAGACTTGCTGGTATGAATAGAGCTATATTTGCGTGCAGTTCAGTCGAAACCCTCGAACACCTCATCTTTCGAGAGCAGATGCTGCTGCCTAATCTTCTCGAGCATGCGCTGGGTTTCTGCTTCATGCTCTCTCTCGGCATCGGTCATCGTTGCACGTTTCTCATGATCGCGCTTGGCCTCCTTCTTTGACCTCTTTACATCTTTGTTCGCTTTGTGTTCAAGTTTCTCCGACCAGGCGACACTAGTGCCACGCTTCCTGTCGTTGCCTTTCATTCTCCGCTCTGTACGTTCGGCATCGACATTTTCAAGTGCCTCCTTTCGTTGCTTTTCACGGAGCTTGTCCTTGTAGGCATAAGAGTCCCAATTGACATTAGGAGCATGGAAAGCGCTCTTGTCCCAGCCTTTGAGCTCCGGCATTTTAGGCATACGGAGGAGGCCCCAACCCTCTGCTAAATCCGCCCAGTCGAGATCAGTGACACGAAAAATGGAGGATGCCTGATGCTTGCTGTAGCTTCGAAGCCAGCTGACAAACGCTTTTTGCGCCTTGTCATGCAAAGAACGATCTGTAAGCACCACCTTTCGGAGCCTAGACACAATAGAAGCAGCGTCTTCCTCGCTGACAGTGATGTCGGGTTGAGTGATCTTTTCGATAGGCGTCTTTCTGACCTCCAAGAATGAAATGTAGTCTTCTTCGCGGCCAGGCTGCAGAAGAACCACACTGAGGCCTTTACGACCAGCTCGGCCAGCTCTACCACACCTATGCAAGAAAGCTTTAGGATCGGATGGTGGATCAATCTGGACGACAAGATCGACCTGAGGTATATCCAGGCCTCGTGCAGCGACGTCAGTCGTGAGTAAAACTGCAGGTGTTGCTGAATTGGTGAATCGTACAAAGTTCTTGTGCCGAACATTTGCAGGGTGTTTACCATGCAAGGGTACCAAGACCATACCATCAGGTAGTATAGATGGAAGTAAGGTCTGGAAGTAATCCACAGCAGCACAAGTGGACAAGAACAGAATCGTCTTGAGCGGCATAGGATTAAGATTGTGTAATAGTTTGCTCAAAGCGGGCAACTTCTGCGAAGCTAGAGTGACGGCGTAGGTCATCTTAAGACTTGCGGGTGTCCTTTTGTCTTCCAGGCCGTTTGAGCCTTTGACCTTCACTGCAATTCTTACAGGATTTCTCAGACCCACACGAATGATTTGGTCAACAGCTTCACTAACACTAGCGCTAAAAAGCCCAGTACGCCGCTGCTTCGGCAAAAGATTCAAGATCTTTGTGAGATCATCTTTAAATCCAAGGTCGAGCAGACGATCGGCTTCGTCCAAAACAAGGACCTCGAAAGACGACTGAGGACAGTGGACGTAAGGAGACGAGAGGATTTCGAGCAACCGGCCAGGAGTAGATACAAGAATGTTTGGTGAAAGTTTGAGAAACCTGCTTAGGTCCTGTGCAGCTGATGTAGAACCACCCAGAAGCAGCTGAGGTAAGACTTTCGGTGTCGAAACTGAGTAAGTCGGAGCTTCTTCCTCCCCAGCTGCCGCCTTCTCTTCAGCCAGCTCAATGTCATTTAGCCGCGCTTTGCGTAGTGCAGCAGCAGAAGGACCATGAAACGCTAGTAATGAAAGCAGCACGTTGTAAATCTGCGTCGCCAATTCCCTTGTGGGCGATATAATTATTGCTCCAACATGATGCTTCTTCAATGGTTCCTCTAGCCGAAGGAGTCTTTCAATAACGGGTATCAAAAACGCCAGCGTCTTCCCACTTCCTGTCACCGCCTCGACAACCACGTCTTTGTGTGCCATGAACAGTGGGATTGTTGATGCCTGCACTGGTGTCATGCGAGTGAGGTTCATGGAGGACGTCGCATCGAGGATCCATCGTGAGAGCGAGAGTGTCAGGGCTTCCCATGCTCGCGAAGA
>Ga0210040_10007797_pt1 | contig 12847 bp, 9 predicted proteins | sample CryGeyCG12114_NA_FD_185462 | JGI IMG/M metagenome (GOLD analysis project Ga0210040, IMG submission 185462) | Groundwater microbial communities from aquifer - Crystal Geyser CG19_WC_8/21/14_NA (SPAdes) (version 2) | ecosystem: Environmental > Aquatic > Deep subsurface > Groundwater | place: USA... | reverse complement strand
ACGCGGGTGGCCGCAGGCGGCACCGGCGTCTCGAGGCCGGCCACGAGACGGAGTCCGGAGAGGACGTCGTCGGGTCGGACAGCAGGCGTCACGTGCCGTACGACCAGGTGCAGTGTCGCACAACCCTCCTCACCAGCGGTGGAGGAGGCGCTGACGGACACGGTGGCAGCCCGGGCGTCCAGCGTGCGCATGCCGTCCTTCACCAGCCGCTGGACCAGCACCTCGGGTGCCGCCAGGAACGCGTCGACCGCCGCCTGCGCCGCCTCCAGCGGCACCTGCGGCAGCCGCACGTCCCAGCGCGAGGCCTGCACGCGGTCGGGCAGCGAGGTGCCGGCGGGCGCCTCGACGACGTCGACCACGTCGATGCCGTCCGGCAGGCTGGCGTCGAGTGCGGCGCGCAGGGCGTCGGGCTCCACGCGCACGGCGAGCTGGATCTCGACGTACTCCGCCTCGGACGCGACGCCCGTCGGCGCGGCCCCCACCCAGCTGATCTTGGGGTGCGGGGAGAAGCCCGCGGAGTAGGCCATCGGCACCTGCGCCCGGCGCAGCGCACGCTCGAAGGCCCGCGCGATGTCGCGGTGGCTGGTGAAGCGCAGCCGGCCGCGCTTGGTGTAGTGCAGCCGCAGCCGCTGCACCGCGGGGGGCGGCGGCGGCCCCTCAGGGGTGCGCTTGGCCACCGGTCAGACGGTCTTCAGCGCCGGGACGACCGACAGCGGCAGCAGCTTCGCGCCGGTCGGGCCGACCTGGATCTCGGTCCCCATCTCGGGGCACACGCCGCAGTCGAAGCACGGGATCCAGCGGCAGTCGTCGAGCTCACGCTCGTCCAGCGCCTCCTGCCAGTCGTCCCACAGCCACTCCTTGTCGAGCCCGGAGTCCAGGTGGTCCCAGGGCAGGACCTCGGCCTGCTCACGCTCCCGCGTGGTGTACCAGCCGACGTGGACGCCGACCTTGTCGGCCGCCACCATCCAGCGGTCGAAGCTGAAGTGCTCGCTCCAGCCGTCGAAGATCCCGCCGTCGCGCCAGACCTGCTCGATGACCGCGCCGACGCGACGGTCGCCGCGGCTGAGCAGCCCCTCGACGATCCCGGGACGGCCGTCGTGGTAGCGGAAGCCGATCGCCTTGCCGAGGTTGCGGTCGCTGCCGATGGCGTCGCGCAGCAGCTTGAGCCGGCGGTCCGTCGTCTCGTGGTCCAGCTGCGCCGCCCACTGGAACGGCGTGTGCGGCTTGGGCACGAAGCCGCCGATCGACACGGTGCAGCGCACGTCGCGGGTGCCGGTCGCCGCCCGACCCGCCCGGATGACGTCCTGGGCCATCTCGGCGATCTCGAGCACGTCCTCGTCGGTCTCCGTCGGGAGTCCGCACATGAAGTACAGCTTCACCTGCCGCCAGCCGGCCGCGTACGCCGCCGTGACGGTGTTCACCAGGTCGTCCTTGCTGACCATCTTGTTGATCACCCGGCGCAGCCGCTCGCTGCCGCCCTCGGGCGCGAACGTCAGGCCGGAGCGCCGGCCGTTGCGGCTCAGCTCCTGCGCGAGGTCGATGTTGAACGCGTCGACGCGGGTGCTCGGCAGGGACAGGGCGGTCTGCGTGCCCTCGTACCGGTCCGCGAGGCCCTTGGTGATGTCCGCGATCTCGCTGTGGTCGGCGCTGGACAGGCTCAGCAGCCCGACCTCCTCGTACCCCGTCGCGCCGAGGCCCTGCTCGACCATCGCGCCGATGCCGGTGATGGAGCGCTCGCGCACCGGGCGGGTGATCATGCCGGCCTGGCAGAACCGGCAGCCCCGGGTGCAGCCGCGGAAGATCTCCACGCTCATGCGCTCGTGGACGGTCTCGGCCAGCGGGACCAGCGGGGTCTTCGGGTACGGCCACTCGTCGAGGTCCATGACGGTGCGCTTGTGCACCCGGAACGGGACGTCCGGCCGGTTGGGGGCGACGCGGGCGATGCGGCCGTCCGGCAGGTAGTCGACGTCGTAGAAGGCCGGGACGTACACGCCGCCGGTCGCGGCCAGCCGCCGGAGCACCTCCTCGCGGGAGGCGCCGTCGCGCTTGCCCTGTCGCAGCACGTTGGTCATCTCCAGCACGGCCTGCTCGCCGTCGCCCAGCACCGCGGCGTCGATGAAGCGCGAGATGGGCTCCGGGTTGAACGCGGCGTGCCCGCCGGCCAGCACCAGCGGGTGCTCCTCGGTCCGGTCCGCGGCGTACAGCGGGATCCCGGCCAGGTCGAGCTGCTCGAGCAGGTTGGTGTATCCGAGCTCGGTGGAGAAGCTGACGCCCAGCACGTCGAAGTCCTTGACCGCGCGGTGGCCGTCGACGGTGAACGCCGGCACGCCGGCGGTGCGCATCAGCCCGGCCAGGTCCGGCCAGACGCTGTACGTCCGCTCCGCGAGCACGCCCGGCTGCTCGTTGAGGACCTCGTACAGGATCATGACGCCCTGGTTGGGCAGCCCCACCTCGTACGCGTCCGGGTACATGATCGCCCAGCGGACGTCGCAGTCCTCCCACGGCTTGACCTGCGAGTTCAGCTCGCCGCCGACGTACTGGATCGGCTTCTGCACCTGGGCGAGCAGCGGCTCGAGGCGGGGGAACAGGCTCTCTCCGGGCATGTCGCCAGGCTACGTCGCCCCGCTGCGCACAGCGCGTGACGAGCCGCGCGCTCAGTCGCCGAGGCCGCGTCGGGCGTCGGCGCTGCGCAGGTGCACGTTGAGCAGCAGCCCCACCGCGAGCAGGTTCGCGAACATCGCCGAGCCGCCGTACGAGACGAAGGGCAGCGGCAGCCCGGTCACCGGCATGATCCCGAGCGTCATCCCGATGTTGACGAAGCTCTGGAAGGCGAACCAGCACACCACCCCGGCGGCCACGAGGCGCCCGAAGTCGTCGGTGGCCCGCGCGGCGATGCCGAGCCCGCGCCACAGCACCACGCCGAGCAGCCCGATCACCGCGCCCGCGCCGGCCAGCCCGAGCTCCTCCCCCGCGACCGTGAACACGAAGTCGGTCTGCTGCTCGGGGATGAAGCGGCCGCTGGTCTGCGTGCCGTGGAACAGCCCCTTGCCGAGCAGGCCGCCGGAGCCGATGGCGATGCGCGCCTGGCTGGTGTTGTAGCCGGCGCCGCGCGGGTCCAGCGCGGGGTCGGTGAACGCGGCGAAGCGGTCGACCTGGTACTCGTCGAGCACGTGCAGCTGCACCGCGCCGGCGGACACGAGCACCCCGGCCAGCAGCAGCCCGCCGATCCAGCGGGCCGGGGCGCCGGCGACGGCGAGCACGCCGAGGATCACGAAGACGACCACGAGCGTCGTGCCCAGGTCGGGCTGCAGCATGATCAGCGCCATCGGCACGGCCGCGAGCGCCAGCACCAGCAGGACGTCGCTGTCGCGCGGCTCGTCCTCGCCGTCGCGCTTCTCGGCCAGCACCATGGCCGTCCCGACGACGAGGGCCACCTTGGCGAACTCCGACGGCTGCACCTGGAACCCGGCCGGCAGCAGGATCCAGGAGTGCGCGCCGTTGATGGTGGCGCCGAGCGGCGAGAGCACGACCACCAGGCCGAGGCAGGACAGCCCGTACACGAACGGGGCGTACGCGCGCAGCGAGCGGTAGTCGAACATCGCGGTCGCGGTCGCGAGCACGATCCCGATCGCCGTGTTGACGGCGTGCTTCTTCAGGAACGCCTGGGGGTCCAGCCCGGCGTTGAGCATGCGCTGCCGGGTCGCCGACCACACCAGCAGCGCGCCGAGCACGAGCAGCGCGGCCACGGCCAGGACCAGGACGAGGTCCAGGCGGCGCAGCAGCGAGGAGCGCCGCACCGCCCGCTCGCGCAGCGAGGGGCCGCCGGGGCGCAGCGCGATGGGAGCCAGCGGGGCTCTCACGGCCGGCTCGCGGGCGCCACGGTGCCGTCCGGCCGGACGACGGGGAGCGCGGGCAGCCGCCCGCCGGGCAGCGCCGCCGGGCGCCCGCCCGTGCCGTAGATCCCCTCGTAGATCTTGCGCACCAGCGGCGCCGCGGTCGTCGCGCCGGTGCCGCCCTGGCTGACCTGCGCCACCACCACGAGGCGCGGGGAGGTGGCCGGGGAGAACGAGGCGAACCACGAGGTGTCCTGCTTGCCGGTCACCTGTCCCGTCCCGGTCTTGCCGGCCACCGACAGGCCGCTGCCCGCGAACACGCCCGCGGCGGTGCCGCCGGGCTCGGTGGTGACGCCGTGCAGCGCGTCGCGCAGGGCGGCGAGCGTCCGGGCGCGCACGGGCACCCGTCCCGCGACGCGCGGCGCGATCTCCTGCGTCGTGCCGTCCGGGTGCAGCAGTGCGCGGGCGACCGTGGGCCGCAGCACCGTGCCGCCGTTGGCCACCGTGGCGTAGACGCTCGCGAGCTGCAGCGGTGTCACCAGCGTCTCCCCCTGGCCGATCGCGAAGTTGGTCGCCTGGCCGCCGCGGAACCGGAACCCGTCGACGCAGGCGTCCTGGTTGCGCGCCCGGCGCGCAGCGGAGTAGGCCGGGTTGCGGGCGCCCGCGCAGAAGTCGTCCTTCAGCGCCTCCCAGTACTTCTCGCGCCACGCCCGCGTGGGGATCAGCCCGGGGCTCTCGGCCGGCAGGTCGACCCCGGTCCGCGCCCCCAGCCCGAAGTCCAGCGCCATCTGGATCATCGGGTCCTCCGGGTGGGCCACGGGGCTGATGCCGCCGTCCTCGACCCACTCGTCGAACGCGAACGCGTAGAAGTTCGTGTCGCAGGAGCGCACGATCGCGCTGCGCAGGCTCAGCGCCCCCAGGTCGGCGGCCTCGAAGTTGCTCTGCCCGGTCCCGGCGAAGACCCCGGGGCAGGCCGAGACGGTGGAGAACGTCGTCTGCCCGTTCTCGACCGCGGCGCTGGCCGACACGACCTTGAAGGTGGACGCCGGCGCGTACGCCCCCTGGACCGCCCGGAACAGCAGCGGCGCGCCGCTGTCCTCGTCCAGCAGCGCCGCGTAGTCCTTGCTGCTGATCCCGCCGGTGAACTGCGCCGGGTCGTACGACGGGTAGCTCGCCAGCGCGACGACCCGGCCGGTCCTGGCCTCCATGACCACGACCGAACCGGAGTCGGCCCGCGTCCGGCCGCCCCGGTAGTACGGGCGCCCGCGGGCCGCGAGCACCGCGCTGCGCAGCTCGGTCTCGGCCAGCCGCTGCACCCGGGCGTCCAGCGACAGCACCAGCGCGCTCCCGGGCGTCGCAGCGGTCGTGGCCGCGGTGCCGGTCACCCCGCCGTCCTTGTCGACCAGCAGCTGCTGCACGCCGTCGGTGCCCCGCAGCTGCTGCTCGTACGTCTGCTCCACGCCGGAGCGCCCCACGAGCGCGTCGTCGCGCACCCCGCGGTACGCGTCCGTGCCCACCTCCGCCTGCGCGATCGGGCCGAGGTAGCCCAGGGCGTGCGCGGCGAGCCGGCCGTGCGGGTACTCCCGCACCGCCTCGAGCTCGGCCGTCACCGCCGGGAAGTCCTCCCGGTGCTCCTCGATCGCCAGCACCCGCCGGCGCGCCTGCTCGTCGCGCGGGTCGAACGTCGCGACCGGCACCGCCTGGTACGGGGACCCGCCCCAGCAGCCGTCCGCCGCACCCGCGACGTGGCCGCCCGCCAGGCGGGTCCCGCAGGGCGTGGTCCTGCGGGTCAGGGCGGCAGCGGACATCCCCACCAGCGGCGCGAGGCGCGCCAGCACGGGTGCGCCGTCCCCCGGCTCGCGCAGCAGCGCCGCGCGGTCGACCTGCACCACCAGCGCCGTGCGGTTGCGGATCAGCACGCGGCCCTGGGCGTCGTACACCTCACCGCGCACCGCGGGCGTGACGACGGTGCGGGTGCGGTTGGCGCTCGCGGCCTGCGCGTAGCTCGCACCGGAGTACACCTGCAGGAACCACAGCCGCCCGAACAGGGTGGCGACCAGCGCGAGGACGAGCACCCGCAGCACGAACAGCCTGGGCCGGCTCCGCCTGCTCACCGCTGGGGCCGGATCACGGGCGGCTGCTCCTCCGGTGGTCCGTCAACCGGTCGTCCCGCGGACCCGGCGGCACAGCAGCGCGACGACCGGGACGACGAAGGGCGTCAGCGCCACATCGTAGGGGACCGCGCTCGCCAGCGCCCGGCCCACGGGGCCCAGCCCCACGCGTGGATCGCCGAGCAGCAGCCCCTGCCCGGCGTACAGCAGCAGCGCCCCGACCGCGCCCGCGCCGACCACCACGAAGGGCAGCAGGGCGCCGCGCTCGCGGTCGTCGTCCAGCAGCCCGGCGGCGTAGCCCACGACGACGTAGACCAGCGCCAGCCGGCCCAGCTCGTGCGGGCCGAGCAGGTCGGCGAGCAGCCCCGCGACCAGGCCGGTGAGCATCCCGGACAGCGCGCCCTCCGCCAGCGCGAAGGCGATCACGAGCACGAGCACCAGGTCGGGCGGGCTCCCGGGCAGCGGCAGCCGGTCGACCACGGTGACCTGCAGCAGCAGCCCGAGCAGCACGGCCGCGGCGCCGAGGAGCAGGCGCGGGCCGCTCACCTCGGCGGGACGGGCACGCGGGCGGTGGTGCGGGGGCCCTCGGTGACCACCTGCACCAGGTCGAGCGACCCCAGGTCGACGTACGGCTCGACCTCGGCGGTGCGCACCGAGCTCCCGGCGGTCGCGTCGACCGAGGTGATCCGGCCGATCGGCAGGCCACTCACGAAGGTGTCCGAGCCGGCCGTGACGAGCGCGGCGCCGGTCTGCAGCGCGCCCGCGTCGGCCAGGTCCACGAGCCGCAGGCCCAGCGTCCGCTCCCCCCGGCCGCTCGCCAGCCCGAAGGAGCGCGGAGCGCTGTTGAGCCGGGCGCCCACCGTGAACGCGGGGTCGGACAGCAGCGCCACCACCGTGGTCCGCTCGCCCACCCGGACCGTGCGGCCCACGAGCCCGCGGCCGGCGGTCACCGGCTGGCCCTCCGCGACCCCGTCGGCGCGGCCGACGTCCAGGGTGACGGTCTGGTCGAAGGGCTGGAAGCCGCCGTAGCCGACGACCCGCGCGAGCACCGTCGTCCAGCTGCCGGCGTCCTTGAGCGCGAGCAGGTCGGCGAGCTCGCGGCCCTGGGCCTGGAGGCCCTCCTGCTCGAGCAGCCGGCGCCGCAGGTCGTCGTTCTCCCGCTGCAGCCGCTCGCGGTCCGCGCGGTAGCTGCCGATGCGCGGCAGGTCCCCCAGCGCGCCGCCGGCCGCACCCACGGCACCCCCGACACTGCGCTGCACCGGGCCGAACACGGTGTCGGCGCCGCGCCGCAGGGCGGCCAGCGGGGAGGACGTGCCGCCGCGGTCCACCAGCGCCAGGACCAGGCAGGCCAGCACGAGCACGACGAGCAGCAGCCGCGGACGGGGGCCCCGCACGAGGTCAGCCTGCGGGGCTAGGAGCGCGGCTCGGAGATGAGGACCTGCCGCAGGGCCTCGAACTCCTCGACGCACTTGCCGGAGCCGATCACCACGCTGTACAGCGGGTCCTCGGCGATCTGGACCGGCATGCCGGTCTCGTGCCGGAGCCGCTCGTCGAGCCCGCGCAGCAGCGCCCCGCCGCCGGTCAGCACGATCCCGCGGTCCATGACGTCACCCGCGAGCTCCGGCGGGCACTCGTCCAGGGTCGCCTTCACCGCGTCGACGATCTCGTCGACCGGGTCCTCGATCCCCCGCCGGACCTCCTCGGACGTCAGGATGATCGTCTTCGGCAGCCCGCTGAGCAGGTCCCGGCCGCGCACCTCCGCCTGCGGCTCGTCGGGCGCCGGGAACGCCGAGCCGATGGTCATCTTGACCTCCTCGGCGGTGCGCTCGCCGAGCATCAGCGAGTACTCCCGCTTGACGAACGCGATGATCGCCTGGTCGATCTCGTCGCCGCCGGTGCGGATGGACCGGCTGGTGACGATGCCGCCGAGCGAGACGACCGCCACCTCGGTGGTGCCGCCGCCGATGTCCACGACCATGTTGCCGGTCGGCTCGTGGACCGGCATGCCGGCGCCGATGGCGGCGGCCATCGGCTCCTCGATGATGTAGACCTTGCGCGCTCCGGCCTGGTAGCCGGCGTCCTTCACCGCCCGCTGCTCGACCCCGGTGACCCCCGACGGCACGCAGATCACGATGCGCGGCTTCGCGAAGTGGCGCCGCTTGTGCACCTTCTGGATGAAGTACCGCAGCATCCGCTCGGTGGTGTCGAAGTCGGCGATGACGCCGTCCTTGAGCGGGCGGATGGCCACGATGTTGGCGGGCGTACGGCCGATCATGCGCTTGGCCTCGGCGCCCACGGCGACGATCCCCCGGCTGCTGGTGTTGACGGCCACCACCGAGGGCTCGTCGAGCACCACGCCCCGGCCCCGGACGTACACCAGGGTGTTCGCCGTCCCGAGGTCGACCGCGATGTCGCGGCCGACGAAGGACAGGGACGAGAACCAGGCCATCCGGTCGCTACAGGTCGGGGAAGAAGAGGGCGACCTCGCGCTGCGCCGACTCGGGCGAGTCGGACCCGTGCACCAGGTTCTGGCCGATCTCGAGGGCGAAGTCGCCGCGCAGCGAGCCGGGGGTGGCCTCGACGGGGTTGGTGACGCCCATGATCCGGCGGGTGCCGGCGACGGCGGACGGGCCCTCCACGACGAGGGCGACGACCGGGCCGCCGGTGATGAAGTCGACGAGCTCGCCGAAGAACGGGCGCTCGCGGTGCTCCCCGTAGTGCTCCTCGGCGGTGGCGCGGTCGAGGGTGCGGAGCTCGATCGCGACGGGCGTGAGGCCCTTGCGCTCGAGCCGGCCGATGACCTCGCCGACGAGGCCGCGGCGGACGCCGTCGGGCTTGACGAGGACGAGGGTGCGCTCGGTGGCCACGGTGCGGTGCTCCAGAGGTAGGCAGAGGGGGGCGTGCCGACGCTACCCGCGGGCCGCGTCCGGCCGCAGGAGCGTACGGGCCTCACCGGCCGTGACCACGGAGCCGGTGACGAGCACGCCGGCACCGCCGAACTCGGCCGACTCCTCGGACAGCCGCACCGCGGTGTCGAGCGCGTCGTCCAGGCGGTCCTCGACGTCCACCCGCTCCTCGCCGAACACGTCGACCGCCAGCTCGCGCAGGTCGTCGGCCGACAGTGCGCGCGGGGACGAGTTGCTGGTGACGACGATCGAGGTGACCGCGGGCTCGAGGACCTCGAGCATCGCCCGCACGTCCTTGTCCGCGAGGCAGGCGACCACGGCCACCAGCGAGGTGAACGAGAAGGCCTCGCCGAGCGCCTGGACGGTCGCGGTCATCCCGTGCGCGTTGTGCGCCGCGTCGACGAGCACGGCGGGGCTGCTGCGCAGCACCTCCAGCCGGCCCGGGCTGCGCACCTGCGCGAAGCCCTCCCGCACGGCCTCGACGTCGAGCGGGACCCCGCCGAGGAACGCCTCGACCGCCGCGAGCGCCGCCGCCGCGTTGGAGGCCTGGTGCCCTCCGTGCAGCGGCAGGAACAGCTCGTCGTACGTCCCGGCCAGGCCCTGCAGGTCCAGCACCTGCCCGCCGACGGCGGTGCGCCGGTCGCGGACCCCGAACTCGAGCCCCTCGCGCGCGATCGTCGCGCCGACCTCCGCGCACCGCCGCAGCAGCACCTCGGCCGCCTCGACCGGCTGCGCGGACATGACGACGGTGGCGCCCTCGGAGATGATCCCGGCCTTCTCCCCGGCGATCTCGGCGAGCGTGGTGCCGAGCAGCGGCACGTGGTCGAGCCCGATCGGCAGCACCACGCAGGTGCCGGCCTGCACGACGTTGGTGGCGTCCCAGGTGCCGCCCAGCCCGACCTCCAGCACGGCGGCGTCGACGGGCGCGTCCGCGAACGCCGCGAACGCCATCCCGGTGAGGACCTCGAAGAACGTCATGGGCACCGGCGAGCGGGCGTCGACCAGGTGCACGAGCGGCAGCACCTCGTCGAACACCTCGGCGAAGCGCTCCTCCGAGAGCGGCTCGCCGTCGATCGCGATGCGCTCGGTCACGGAGTCCAGGTGGGGGCTGGTGTAGCGGCCGGGCCGCAGCCCCAGGGCGCGCAGCAGCGAGTCGACCGTGCGGGCGGTGCTCGACTTGCCGTTGGTGCCGGTCAGGTGCACCGACGGGTACGCGCGCTGGGGGCTGCCGAGCAGGTCCACGAGCGCGGTGATGCGGTCCAGGTCGGGGACCATGCGGTCCTCGCTGGGGTAGCGCCCGGCGAGCTCGGCGAGCACGCGCTCCAGGCTCACGCGCCCTGCTCGGCCAGGTCCACGGCGACCGCGGCCTCGTCCGCCACCTCGAGCACGAGCTCGTCGACCACGCCCGCGTTGCGCAGGTCGACCTCGACGCCGCGCAGCAGCTCGACCGCCTGGGCGCTGTCCCGCACCGTCAGGCGGGCGACCTGAGCGCGCATCGACAGCTTGGCGCTGCTCTTGGCCTTGCGCACCTGGGCGAGCACGGGCGCGGCCAGGTCGAGCGCCGCGCCGTCGCTCCCGGCGCCCGCCTCCTGCAGCTCGGCCACGGTCGGCCAGCTCTGCCGGTGCACCGAGCCCTCCCGCCACCACGACCAGACCTCCTCTGTCGCGAACGGCAGCACCGGCGCGAACAGCCGCAGCAGCACGTCCAGCGCGAGCCGCAGGGTGCGGCCGGCGGACCGGGCCTCGGGGCCCTCGCCGTACGCCCGGCCCTTCACCAGCTCGATGTAGTCGTCGCAGAAGGTCCAGAAGAACGCCTCGGTGCGCTCGAGCGCCCGTGCGTAGTCGTAGCCCTCGAACGCCGCCGACGCCTCCCCCACGACCTCGGCGAGCCGGGCCAGCAGCGCCCGGTCGAGCGGCTCGGTGGCCGGGCCCGGGTCGGCCTCCGGGAACGCCAGCGCGAACTTGCTCGCGTTGAGCAGCTTCACCGCGAGCCGCCGGCCGTTCTTCATCTGGCCGAAGTCCACGGCCGTGTCGGTGCCGGGCCGGCCGCTGCACGCCCAGTAGCGCACGCCGTCGGAGCCGTACTGCTCCAGCAACGGGAGCGGGGTCACGACGTTGCCGAGGGACTTGCTCATCTTCTTGCGGTCCGGGTCGAGCACCCAGCCGTTGATCGTGGTGTCGCGCCAGGGCAGCTCGCCGTGCTCCAGGTGCGAGCGCACCACGGTCGCGAACAGCCAGGTACGGATGATCTCCGGCCCCTGCGGGCGCAGGTCCATCGGGAAGATGCGCGCGTACAGGTCCGGGTCGTCCTCCCAGCGGCCGGCGATCTGCGGCGTCAGCGAGGAGGTCGCCCAGGTGTCCATGACGTCCGGGTCGCCGAGGAAGCCGCCGGGCACGCCGCGCTGGTCCTCCGTGTAGCCGTCGGGCACGTCGCTGGACGGGTCGATCGGCAGGCGGGCCTCCGGCGGCACCAGCGGCGCGTCGTACGCCGGCTCGCCCGCGGCGTCCAGGCGGTACCACAGCGGGATCGGCACGCCGAAGAAGCGCTGCCGGCTGATGAGCCAGTCGCCGTTGAGGCCGCCGACCCAGTTGTCGTAGCGCGCCTGCATGTGCCCGGGGTGCCAGCCGAGCTCCTTGCCGCGGGTCAGCAGCTCCTGGCGGCGCTCCTGGTCGCGGCCGCCGTTGCGGATGTACCACTGCCGGCTGGTCACGACCTCCAGCGGGCGGTCGCCCTTCTCGAAGAACTTGACCGGGTGCGTGATCGCCCGCGGCTCCCCTACCAGGTCGCCGGACTCGGCCAGCAGCTCCACGATGCGGCGCTGCGCCTGCTTCACGTTCTTGCCGGCCAGCTCCCCGTACGCCGCGGTGGCCTCGGGCGTCGCGATGCCCTCCGGCGGCGAGGCCAGCAGCCGGCCGTCACGGCCGATCACGTTGCGCACCGGCAGGTCGAGCTCGCGCCACCAGATGACGTCGGTGGTGTCGCCGAAGGTGCAGATCATGGCGATGCCGGAGCCCTTGGCCGGGTCGGCCAGCGGGTGGGCCACCACCGGCACGGCAACCCCGAACAGCGGGGTCGTCACCGTGCTGCCGAACAGGGCGGCGTACCGCTCGTCGTCGGGGTGCGCCACCAGGGCCACGCAGGCCGGCAGCAGCTCCGGCCGGGTCGTCTCGATGAACACCGGCTCGCCGTCCGGCTTCGCGAACCCGATCCGGTGGTAGGCGCCGGGCTGCTCGCGGTCCTCCAGCTCGGCCTGCGCCACGGCCGTGCGGAAGTCCACGTCCCACAGCGTCGGCGCCTCCTGGGCGTACGCCTCCCCGCGCGCCAGGTTGCGCAGGAACGCGCGCTGCGAGGCGCGCTGGGACACCGGGCCGATCGTCGTGTACGTCTGCGCCCAGTCCACCGACAGCCCGAGCCGGCGCCAGAGCTGCTCGAAGACCTTCTCGTCCTCGGCGGTCAGCCGCAGGCACAGCTCCACGAAGTTGCGGCGGGAGATGCTCACCGGCTGCTTGGCGGGGGTCTCCGGCGCCACGAACTCGGGGTCGTACGGCAGGCCGGGGTCGCAGCGCACACCGTAGTAGTTCTGCACCCGGCGCTCGGTCGGCAGGCCGTTGTCGTCCCAGCCCATCGGGTAGAACAGCGTCCGGCCGAGCATCCGGCGGTAGCGCGCGATGCTGTCGGTCTGCGCGTAGCCGAACACCGAGCCCATGTGCAGCGAGCCGCTCACCGTCGGCGGAGGCGTGTCGATCGAGTACACGTCCGCGCGCTGAGCCGTGCGGTCGAACGCGTACGTCCCCTGCTGCTCCCACACCGCGCCCCACGTGTCCTCGAGTCCGTCGAGAGTCGGGCGCTCGGGGATGCGGGGCGAGGTCATGGGCCGAGTCTAGGGAGGACCCGCGAGCGTGGGGGCTGGCTAGGCTCGCGTCCCGTGCCTCCCCCCGCCGCGCCGTCCGTCGTCGAGATCGAGCTGGACAGGACGTGGGCGTACGGCGCGGACGT
>Ga0210040_10007796_pt1 | contig 12849 bp, 13 predicted proteins | sample CryGeyCG12114_NA_FD_185462 | JGI IMG/M metagenome (GOLD analysis project Ga0210040, IMG submission 185462) | Groundwater microbial communities from aquifer - Crystal Geyser CG19_WC_8/21/14_NA (SPAdes) (version 2) | ecosystem: Environmental > Aquatic > Deep subsurface > Groundwater | place: USA... | reverse complement strand
AAATACTAACATGGAAGTATGTGGGGTTATGGGATATCAATAATGCGTACTTCAAATATAGTATTTGGGGTTCTGGCATAGCAACAAATTTTACTAAAATAGAAGTACGTGGTACGCTAAGGGTTAAAAAGCATCTACTGTCATGTCAATAATTATTTATTTTTCCGTATCTGGGGTTTCCGAATGGAAAAAACACAATAGGTTTCAAATTACCTAGAAATTGGTTGCTAACCAATTTTTGCCTATTTTTTCATTTAGTCAGTACCAAATTTTTTTGTCCTAGCCTGGACAAAATTTTTTGCTGATTGTACCATTTTGTGCACAATTTAATGCTATTTTTTTTAAATTCATCCTGACTATTCTAATGCATTTCATATTTTAATATTTTTATTTTAAACTTCTAAGGAAAACGCTGAATTGTTCCCACGGTTTGATTTTTGAAAGTTTTTGCTCAAATATTGCTTGTATACTTCTTAACCTACTGTAAAAGTTGCTACTTGTACCGGGCATATTTACTTAGCTAAACATCTCTGCCAAGTTAAGATTTTTTTGCATTTCCAACATATCAACTTCTAACATAATCGAGCCTCATCTTGCTATTTATATTTTTATATAACCTGTTAGTGCCTAGCACAGCAAGCATTATTAGCTTTTCGGATTTGGATTTAAAGAACCACTTGATGGCGTATACAAGTCCTAAAAGTGCTATAAACAGGTCAGTTCCAGCAGTAAGTTAAGTTGTAGTAAAAAAATAGGGGCTATTTGTTGTACCTATTTATCACCATGGACAATGAATTGTAAGTTTTTAGCAATTTCAATCTTCTCATCTACTTGTTGCGGTCTGGGTGATAACTCAGTAAATAATAGTAATACTGCTAGCTGCTGCCTCTCTTAATAGTGGATGTCATCCAATTTTCGTGAATTTTCACATCAAGTCAGAGTTTATTTTTGCTGTCATAACATACATCAATTTCTTTGCTAATTGTTTCATTTTGACATATAGTTAATCAGTGGGTGTTTGAAATCGACGTTTGAAAAAAGTTTGAATTAAAATTTAGCACAAGCAAGTAAATATTTGCCAAACGCATGAATTGTGTTCTGTATGCCGTGAATTTGAAACTCAGAATTGAAAAGTTTGAAATAAAAACGGAGTCAGTAAAAACAAGCAAGTCCGTATCTGGAATCAATTCTGATGGCCTGACTGAAAAGTCTAAAATAAGCAAATTAATCCGATGGAAAGATTTTTTCTTATTCTTTTATTGTTTTACATAAGCTTATAAATGTAAACAACATTGAAAAAAATTAGAAACCCCAGAGCCCACACAAAATTTCATATCAGCGAAAAAAAGTATTTCACACCCTTATATATTTTGATATTCTTAACAATTGTTTATTTTTGTTTAAATAAACTTATTAAATGATCATTTGTTGAATTTGTTGGTACAGTTATAACTAACTGTGAAATATATATACTCCGAAAATTAACCACAGCCGAAAAACTTTTCACTTATATAAGCAAAACATTTACTTATACTTGTAGCAGTGTCTTGCTTGATACAGTAATTCATGGTTAATTTTGTGAGTACTGACTTCATGGAAAATTCGATTGATGATTGAAATTCCCTCATTCCCTTTGGATTCGAATATTTAACATTTAGATGGACACTTTGAGTTGGTAAATGTGTAGATAAAAGCAAAAAAAGCATTTATGGCTCATAATGCAATTTGTGTGGGCTCTGGGGTTTCTAATTTTTTTCAATGTTGTTTACATTTATAAGCTTATGTAAAACAATAAAAGAATAAGAAAAAATCTTTCCATCGGATTAATTTGCTTGTTTTAGACTGTTTAGTCAGGCCATCAGAATTGATTCCAGATACGGACTTGCTTGTTTTTACTGACTTCGTTTTACTAATTTGCTTTAATTTTCACTCCTGTCTTAATAATTTTAATTTTTAATTGTATTCCATTATTAGTTAATATCGTGATACTTGAAACTTGACTCGACTGAATTTTTACGTGCATTTGATTTTTACGTTGCTTATTTTTTTGTTCCTTCTAATTTATATAACTAAGGCTTATTGTTCCATCATTCAAAAAACCTGTATTTACATGGAATAATGATGATAAATAAATAATAATAATAATTATATCGGATAGAAACGGATTTTAACGCGTAATAGTAATTCCCTATCCCTGCCAAAAGCCTTATTTTTCTCTTCTCAGGACAAAAACTTCTATCTAGTGACGACAAATAGAACTAATTTAAAATATTTTGCCCCGACGACTGAATTCTCAGCATTTCATTTTCAGCGCATTGCATGCCTGGATGTATGATAGCATTAATGGTGATGCCAAATGCCAAATGCTTAACTAATGCAATTCAAAAACAAATAAAATATTAGTTTTGTCCGTTTTATTCGCAAGAAAATTTGAAGTGTTGATAAAGCTAAAATAAGAATTGACACAGGATGATAAAAATGCCCAACAATGAACAACAAAAAATCTGGAAATATTGATAATCCGTTTCTAGCGCTTTATTTAATATAGTTGATTTCATATTCTTGTTAATGTGACCTTGCACAAGATGTTATAATGTTTAAGGAATAATATAATTTCATAGCAATTACATGCTCACATCAAGTTGGTACATAGCACAAAAAATCACCAAAAATTTATGATCTCTAGTACGTTAGTATATACGCTCTACCACTCTATCATGAAGTTTCGAGATTTACTTACTTTACCATGTAACATTTGTGTGATTTCAAAAATCCTTCCATAACAACACAGCGTTGAAGTAGCATGTTCGATGAAATCTTCTGAATTAGCTTACACCCCTGTCCTCACAAGGGATTATAAAACACCTCACCACCTTTTTTTGCAGTTCAGTTGTGATGTACATTAGATACAATCCTTATCCTTCATGTTTCTTCCATTTTTTTACAAAAACTTATTGTAACAGACTTCAGTTCCTCCGACACTCCACACAGACCAGTAGTGTGATTATTGATACACATTATCGTTAACTAAACTATACAAAAGTGTGATTCGTGAGTTGTGGATGAATATTTTTATACAAAGTGGACAATGCCTAATGCCTACGCTTAAATAACATACATAATATACAAGAAACGCCACGTAGTGTTGTAACTAGTGCATTTCTACCAATTTGGTGTAGGAAAATCAGCAGGCTCTGCACTATTTTTACGATGTAATAGGAAGTAACAGTGGCCACAAAGAATTCACTGATAATATGATACTAACAAGCAAGTAAGTACAATTAAAAAAAGCAAAAATTGATGCTACATCCCTACAAAAATACACGGTAGAAAAAAACGACTGTGAATATAAATTGAACTTTTTGGTTACGTTAAGCTTTAGTGAGCTTAAATCAACTCCTTTGTGAAATTAAATGCCTCGTCTATACTACGATTAGTTGTTACAACGGGATGCCTAAGGGCAAATAAATAAATAATGAGAAGACAAACACTTATTTGTTCCGCTGCTATTGTGTAAATGACTTTTGTAGAAGTTAATCTATGATACAATTATATTAATTTCCTGTTTTAATGCAAAGACACACGCTCTGTCCAAGTGAATAAGCCACTAGCAAAATTTATATTTCATTTCGTTCGTGTAGACCGTATTAGCTTGTAAAAAAGCATGCTGAGATTAAAATCTTTGGTGCATTTAAGAAGGCATTTCAACGAAATACTTGACTAAAAGGGAAAATATTTTATAGTTAACTGTAATTAAATAATGGGGAGATTCAAAACAGAAAGGACAAACTTTTACGGAACTCAATTTGAAGTTATGAATGAAAACAATATGATGATAACCAATAAAATATCAAATCGGAGTTGTATATCAACTGCAGCTGGTATCCATAATACACCAATAAATACGGCTAGAACATTAAATAAATGTAAAATGGATGAGATAAATAATATGATAAAAAATGTCACAAAGAGAACAACTTCAAGTTTATGCAGCAAACCAGTCAGCTTAAATTAGCGCTACCAAGTTTCGTGCGCTATAAAAGCTGTACCACAATCATCACCCTAGAGTAAGTTATAGTATAAGGCTTACACATTAACAATAAAAGTGACGGTCACAAGCAGCTAAACTATCCGTAGTTCACAAAAATTGTAACTCATACAAAATATTAAATTAATAACAGTAGCAATTTCTGATGCAAGGAGATCAAGTCTCTTTCTTTTCATCCACCTCAAGTACTAAAAAAATACAGATCCAAATCAATAATACCCCAGACCAAATTCAAAACCACAGCAATAACAGATCTTAGAAAATTAAACAGTGAAATAGTTAGCTTTTGTAATTCTAACGAAAGTTCTCCTGGCAAGTGTAGCGGTGGTTAGAAAAGAAACTTTGCTCAACATGACAATGTTGAATGTCGTACAAGTTTGCCAGCCGTTCATTTCATGATACCATATCTGTAAGCAGTAATTATTGCTATGTTTACTTAAATAAAATTGCAATCAAAAACTTCAATAGTTTCAAATTTTTAACGCATTTTCATGTTCCATAGAATTTTACAAATTTTTAGTAGTGTTACTGAGAGACTTTAGATACAGATAATTACATGAGTTTACAAACGTTTCCAGAAGACCAGATCACTTTTCAAGCTTACGTGTGATGACTACCTGAAGAGTAAGATGGAAGTTTAAGAAGCATGTAATAGATGCATATACTTTGATTGAATTACTTTTGAGAGACATCATAGAGAAGGAAAAATAATTGACGGGAAGCATGAAGGACGGTGACTACATATTGAGCCAAGGATGCTTCAAACATTCAGCAGCTGTTGCTCGCCTGAGTGGATCAAAGACAAGCATTGGAGTGAGAAAGTCTGCAAACTCTCGAGCCTCCTTCTCGGGCCATTCGTATTTTTCATATAAAACTTCATACAGGCTCCAAGGTTTCAATTTCGTAATGTGACGCAACTCGCCTAGAATATAATTTCACCTCCTGGTCAGTTTTCATTTAAACAAAATGAAATAGAAACGAGCCGAAGCAAGGACTCACCTTTTCGATTGAAAAATTCTCTTGAGTATTTTCCCCCAAGAGCAATGTGGCGAGGTATATTCCCCAGAAGCTCGATAATATGGGCCAAATGGTCTTCATCACGAGAGTAGTCTTCACCTGTGTGTGGCTCAAACAAGTAGTCACCGGTTGCTAACTCGAATGCCTGGTGGAAGAACATGGATTCATAGAATTACTTAGCACACCTGTTGTTATTCTAAACAATTCAACTAACAATGGCATTAAATTTCCTTCCATACCATACAAGCTGTACTCCAGATGTCGGCAGGTGTGCCGTACCCCATGCCGAGAAGCACCTCTAGACAACGATACTGTCGTGTTTGAATATCTTCAGTAAAATGGTGGTACTGCATAACAGTAGAAAAGAGAAAGTTTAGCTACATATTATCGATGTTCGGTGTTATTTTCTTTAACTAAGTAAGCATCAAGAAAACTACATCAGCAGACTCACCATCCAACAAGCGTTGCCTAAATCCGCGATTTTGATGTCAATATCACAAATTTCTTTCACAGGATCCGATTTTCGCCCAGATTTCTGCTCAGGACATGAGGTGGTTCGTCTCATTGACGAAGAAGACGAAGCTGATGCATCAAAACTCGCTACATTTAGAATGAACAAACATACGATCACTCAATTGATTTACGTATTATATGATACAAACAATCAATCAATAAAAATATATGATACGGTGACAGACACATACCCTGAGCTTCAAGCAGCTCACCATCACCCGTGCTTTTAGACTGAGTCATTCTGGAATCGTGGCCATTTATATGAGGTCCAGCCTCCATCACATTAGCATCAGCCAAATCAGAAAAGATTTTCCTGTTTTCTACTGCGTAAAACGAAACTGGTATTAAAATAAAGAACTCGACAAACAAGACATAAAAATACATTCATGCTAAACAAATACCAGAAATTTCTTTTTCAGGTGGAATGTCTCCAGAATCAACTCGATGGCTTCTTGATGACTTTTGAGTAGCTTCAGCTTCATTTTTATCATCCGAGTCGTCTGATTCAATATCGTTTCCGCGTTCAATTTCGTCACCCCCCTCCTTCAGCTGTTTCACTGCAATGAAAAATTATGTGTATTCCTTGACATTTAGGAAGTTCGATCGCGTTCATTTAAGATATCAATTTAGAATTTTGAGGATATTTGATTAAGGATATAATTTTAGAATAAACATATAAACAGAAACTCACTTGAAGACGATTCTGACGTAGTTTGAGATGGGGTTACAGATAAACTAGTGCCCGGTTCTGAAGGCGATTCGAGATCTCCACCCGTTTCTTGTTCCTCTACCTCTTGCAATTGTTGCAGTTGTTGCTCAAGAAGCTGGGCTTGCTTTTTTGCTTTCTTTTTCAATTTTTTCTTTTTATTTTTGGACATTTTTGCTTGATCTTTTGCCACGCCTTGGAATTCCTTAGGAGCAGTACTCACTTTAATAAAAAAACACTTAATTTATCACTAAATTCACATACACGGCTCACACAAAGATATATTACTGTGGTTATGTCATCAGCATTACTAACAAAAAAACGCTTCATATAAATTATCATTACCAGCCGACCCAGGTAGCTTGACCCCCATCTTTTGCCAATTAGTGGCCTCATTTGCTAATTGTCGAACATACTGTTCGTCAACTCCTATAAGTATATTCTCTGGCTTTATGTCCGTGTGGATAATTTTACATTTATCGTGTAGGTAGTCCAGAGCCTCCAAAGTCTGAAAATTAAATAATTCCTCCAGGTAATTTATTGAAATCAGTAATTTCAAGCAAAGCAAAAGCGAAATATATTATTTTGCAACTAACCTGACGCATTATACTCTTCACGTTTTGAATGGGTATACCCTGATAGTTAGACCTAATAATTAACTTGAGTAAATTGTGACCTAAGACTTCAAAAACCATGCAAACGTGAGTTCCATTGACCCCAGTAATTTTAAAATCATCGAGTAATTGAACCACTTTTTCGCCATTAGGATCACCAGGATCAGCTTCACGTACCTACAGAGTACGAAGGAATATAAAATCAAGAACCACGTTAACATACAAACTGCAAAATCAGCTCTTCATTTGGAAATTATATGAACAATAGATATAAACTTTCTACTAACGCATTTCAGAAGTTTGATCTCGTCTAAGGCAGTATCGGTATAATGCGGAGCGCTTTTTACGACTTTCAAAGCTACATATCGACGTGCATTGAGATCCCAACAGAGCCAGACTGTCGAGAAATGACCCCAGCCTAACTTACGAACCACGTGGTAACGATTGTGAAACAGATCTCCGATCTTCACCGGGTGATAACCCCCTTTAAAATGTTGAAAAGCTCAATTAGTTTAACACAGTGAACAGTTTCATAGTGATCACAAAATACATACAGACGCAATACACACTCTTTTCTTTCGTCAACATTATTTTAGATTACATACCGAAAGAGTTAAAAAAGGCGGATCTTTTTCATTGGATTAAACTACTACAAACCTTTACAATAATCCCTGGGATCTTCCTGCTCATCATCGTCAGACCCCAAGATTTCTTCCCCTTCATCACTGGCCTCACTGGTATTCGAAGACGTCCTAGGATCAGACCTAATACAGTGCACAGTAGTAAAACAGAATTATTTTTAACCTTGAACGACAACCAAATGAGAGAAGCAATCGACATGCAACAAGTAGGAGCGAAGCAAGCGAACGTAAGCAATGGCATATCGGAAACAAGGACATGAGTAGAGTCGGTAGCGTCACATCTGTACAGAAATACAGACATCTCAGAGCTGGGAGAACTGAAAGTTACTTTCAATGGAGAACTTTCGCACACCAATTATATTATTACTACTTTTTATACCGCTTCTTGCGTTCTTATTTTTCTCAAGTTCTGCAGCATTCACGACTTTTCCTTTCTATTTCATTTCATAATTTAATTCATGACTGATCATGTACATATACAATATGAAATACCTTTAAACTTTCCCAGAAATAAATTTATTTGCTCAACTTTTGAATTAGGAAAACGAGACACGAATCATGATATTGTGGCACTTCCATTTTTGTAAATATTATCATAGCGATCTTCTTTTGCCGAAGTAAATTGACATGTAAGAAAGGAAATCATAACACAGCTTCATCCAACCAACTACACCTACCCATCATTTCCTTTGATACATTGGACGTGGATTTAGATTCTTCGGATGTGACCAATGAGGAATCAAATAAACAAGAAAAACTAATTTAGTTAGCAGTCGCAATTGTAAAGAGAAAGTCATTGTCACTGATAACTTCATTAGTTAATTTAGTTTGCTTGGACGGTAAAGTAATCTCCATAATCTAAAAATAATTAACAAAAGGACAAATAAAATAACCTCGGTTTTATGGGCTCCGACACATCGGGCTCCGACAATTCATCAGGAGTAACGGGGCCGCTATCAACAATTTCATGACTCGATTCATCAGCATAGTACTCAAAGACTTCCGACTCGTTGGGCGTGAAAGCGTCGTAATCAACGACAATGCGATCCACCTCATCTTGCTCAACGATTCGAAACTCTTCAGTTAAGAATTCTTCAACCTCTTGGTTGGTACTACACATGGACACATAATTACGGAACAAATAAGGATTCGCGCCTAGTTTTGCAGCCGTAGACATCTCAGCAAATTTCATTTGCCCTAGATGGAAATAATAGTTCAAAAAAAGTTTCAGAGTCAAGCTCCCTGTGCGGTCGGGCAATGACAAGCTGGGACTGGGACTACTGAATGTGCGACTCTTACGATTTAGTGCTCCATCACTCCAACTGAAACAAGTCAAAGCTTTCAGGCGAGATTCCACTAAAACATTACGTTCGTTTTCCCAAGCCTGGTCCCCAGAAAAAGTCTGAATTTGAAGTCATAATCAAATAGTTTGTCATTAGCTCGGATCAATATAACTTCCTCAACAGCCATAAAAATGTGAACGTACAGCAGTTTCTAAATGCCAATCTGACAGGCTCCTTAATTTTCCATTTTTAAACGCAGTTAAAATCAACTCATCATTTTGTTTGTTGTCAGACAATGACATTAACTGGATCTTTTCAGCCACCGACATTTCCACTTCGAAAGATGAGTCCATTCCCGTCTCCGTGGTTGAAGGCTTAGAAACGTCTTCAACCGGAGAGGTCGAAGTAGATGATTGAAACCCGTCTAGGTTTTCCTACAACGATGTGTGAATTCAAATGTACATGATATGTTCAGCAAAAAGACCAAGGTAAAGATAAGAAATTCTCGAGGAGCTAATAATAATATTTCTACTTGTCTCCAAAGATATCCACACTCACTTGAACAGTTGTCATCTATTATCAAAGCTTTCAGTCGCGGTTGCAAAATAAACAAACCAAATCAGTGATCTAAATCAAACCCTGAAAAACTTTAAAATCCCGTGTATGACCAACCAAAGCCACAGCTCAAAATGAAGTGCGATTAGAGTGTTGCGCTTGGCTACCAAATTGGATAAACGATTCAACGATCTTTGCACGTGAAAACTAATAATAATAATAATAAATGGCTAAAATATTAGTGATTAGCTAAAAGGCTTTGAGACAGGAGTCACTGGAGTACTAAAGAAAAAGATATCAACCGCTCTCTTCTCACTCCCATGCTTACTGCCGAATCTAATATGGAGGAGCACGCCACAGGTCTAGATCACTATACAGAAATCGGAACTTTTTCTGCTAACCACAGTCTACACGAATTTCTTTGCATGATTAAATTAATTTTATTTACAATCAATAAATACACAAAGGAGACACGTCTATCATAAAAAAGAGTAGGTATTGGCTTCATGTATTTAAAAAAAACTGTATTTAGTTTAACAACCGAAATAGAAGATAATTGCCCGTAATTATTTTCCCTTCGTTTTGAAATTCAAAAAGTCACCCAAACCTTCAATTTGTAAATTTGGGAAAGTCATGCATAAAGTATCACAAATATATAGTCTCGTCTCCATGCTCTACAACATACAACTATCCAAACCACATCCAAATATATTCAAAGTTTTAATCGAAGAGTCAGTTTCAGCTGACAAATTGTATCACGGATGACTTTTTCCTACCTATGGTTTTGTATCCATTATCCATGTATCTTCCAAACTTCAAAGTCAAAACTCAAACGCAACCATTTTCAATGTTAATGTATAGATTTGAGTGCGACCACTTGATGAAGATGATTGACTGATGATGATGCATATGCAATGCATGTATACTTTTCCCGCACAGCACATGCATGCTTATGCCGCGGAGCAACGCATAGCACAACACACCTTTAGCGGTAAAATTGAGGCACGAGGCAATAGAAACCGAATTCGAAATACGTTTGTTAAATGACAAATAGAATGAATATGGTTGGATTGGAGAACTGCGTTCTGCTGACTATATATTTTGTCTTAATACAGTCTCTAACTAACAGCAACAATGAAGTTTTCATTCTTTTTAGTCAACTACTACTTAACTTATTGGAAAATAACGCTTATGAGAGCTACGCCATTTAAGCATTTTCTTTGTAAGTCATCTCCAACTTAAAAACAGAAAGTAATTGTCTCAAGAATAATTAACTTCGTACTAACTAACAAAGGTGAAAAATTCTGTGAATTTGTAACACATAAACCGATTTTATACAGTTGCTGGACTAATTATCGATGGCTTATTTTACTTGAGCAGATATAACGAGGAGAAAGATAATGCAGCCACAATGCGAATGCCCATAATTACTCGGACTGAATACTCACCTCATTTTCAACTATGCCCTCAATATCGCCGCTTCTTACGAAGCAAGAGCCTTCAGACGACAGGTGTCTACGTGACACTTGAAACTCATTTTCAATTGGTAAAGCTTTATTCAAAAAGTTGCAACTTTTCCATGCTTTTCTCGCCAGCTGAACACATTTGATTTTTGTAAAACCTTTGCTCTTTTGTTTCAGACGGCATGTCAGCCGTCTTAGGAGGGAAAAATTTGGCTGTGAGTGCAGGTACGTGTTGTCATTATACACTTTTCTGGCATCAGTATGAACCAAAGCCTCGTTCTGAGCCACTATTGTCAACCAATTGACTAAACTAGCATTTTCACTCGCTTTTGCCCCAGCCACTTCATTAGTTGGGTCTAGTAATCTTTCGTAATTGTAAATTTCTTCGTTAGTAGCATTTTCTGCTTGACTGCAGTCGTCGGGTTGGCAAACCGTATCATTTGATTTGCTTGAGCCGTTTTCTTTTTCATCACTTCTGCTTTCAAAGCTTTCAATAAGAGGTACTTTCTCCGCAGAATCAAAGTTACCACAGCTTTCATAGCTACTATTACAAGCGATGTTAATACTACTTTGAGTTTCCAATAAGGCACACTCTAAATTATCGGGAACCATTGATGAGCCCAGAAACGCATCGTGGTCTTTAATAAAATTATAGCTTGGATCTCGAGATACAGAACATGAACCTGCCTCCGAACGACATAAACTTTCCCTATCCTCGGACGTAATTTGGCACTTGATAAATGAAATCTTGAGCCATATAAGAAATACAAAGCAGAAAAAAAGAAAGACGCTAGTCTTCAGTACATTTTGGTTGCATAACAAGGCTATAAACTCGTATGGAGAGTAATGATGAACAAGTTCGTCAGTCTCCACATCACTATCGGTATCACATTTATCATACACAGCATTTTGAAACAGCTGTGAATGAGCCCAATCAAATAGAATCCCTCCTACTGTGCTCGGAAGAAATATCATATTAGAGCCTTCAAAACTTGAGCCCGTGCCAAGTTGTCCTTCTGCATTAATTATGGGGCACACAGAGTTATCATTAAAAGTGACTAATTCCATCGTGACTTCCTCAGTGTCATATGAGACCACTGGTGTCCATACTATGTTGGAGGAACACACGTCAACATAGTTATAATCAACTGCAGTCACTTCTCCCATGATTATTTTAAAATCTTCGGACGATTTTTTTCACCGAGCTGAGCTCTGTTGTTGAGCACAGTTCTTTTCTTGCACATAAACACAAAGAACTAGGAATGGTAATTCAAATTTTTTCCCTCTGTAGTCTCACGAACCCATAAATACTTCGATCACTCGCATGCGAAAAAACTCAGTAATGAGTTAATGCATTGTTGCATAAGAGAAAACTTTTACATGAGAAAATATTTCGACACGAGTTTTAACCACAGTTACTCATGGGAACACAAAAAATTGAATGTTTTCGTCTATTGCTATTAGCATAGAGAATAATATTTTCCTGACCTACAAACGACGGCAGTGTTCCAGTAAATGAATACGCAACGCCAATACGCATTCATTTTATAAATATATGATTGCAGGCAACCAGACCTGCATGCATGCATAAAAAAATTCTCAGCATGCTATTTTTACTCATCATCTGAAGGTTAGGTATTCATCTTTTTTCAGAAGAATAAGAATCCCATTCAGTGTTTGGTTCAGTAATGCATGGCTAAAAATGAACTGAACATTGCTTCAGTTTTCGTACATAGTTTTTTCATTGCTAGAACACTACGTTGAAACCCTGTACACGTAACACAAATGTAAACAAATGAAAAAGCAAAGCATCTGAAAGAAAATATATATGCGCAACTCTGCTCGAAGTCATATATTATTTCTACGATCCTTCAATACCAAAGAATATGATGAATGCAAAAAATGCATCTTGAACTCCACGGTAAGTTACAATCAAGTTATGACGAGTATCTACTCATTACTTCGATAACCGGCAGGTGGACATCGAACTTATTTGTACCCCCCCCCCC
>Ga0210040_10007795_pt1 | contig 12849 bp, 9 predicted proteins | sample CryGeyCG12114_NA_FD_185462 | JGI IMG/M metagenome (GOLD analysis project Ga0210040, IMG submission 185462) | Groundwater microbial communities from aquifer - Crystal Geyser CG19_WC_8/21/14_NA (SPAdes) (version 2) | ecosystem: Environmental > Aquatic > Deep subsurface > Groundwater | place: USA... | reverse complement strand
TTCTTGGTCCAACAGCTCACCTTCCCATTTCCATTCCTTTGACACGTTCTGTGCAACACACCGCACAACTCCATTCTTTTCTGCATTCTCTCAGGCTAGTCCTTGAGAATTACACTCACTTGAGCCTTACCTCGTGGCACACTTTCGATACTCCTTCTCTGGTAGAACGAACCGAACATCCGAGCAAGATCTTGAAACAGCACCAGCAAACTGTCTCACCAACAACACCATCATCAAAATCAAGAACAATACCATACAAAATGCAGTCCAAAACTCTCGCTCTCTTTGCTTTGTCAGCCTCAGCGGCCATTGCTTCCCCATTCAACAAGCGAGCCGAGCTGCAGCACCACCGATTCCACGGAACGGGTAGCGGTGCCTTCCGACCAACAGGTACCGGCAAGGATTTCCCAGCTGGCAATGATACCGAGGGCGTCTTCGCTCCAACAGGCAGTGGAGTCCTTACAATGACCGTCAGCCCTCTGCCAGTCAACGCCGCTACGGACGCTGCAACTTCTTCGTGTGTCGGCACGGACATTGCGACTGTAACCTCAACCAACCTCGTTACGGTCACAGCTCGTGGTGCAGATGTTGCCAATAACAAAGCTGCCCAGGCAGGTAACGGACGCACGCGAGGAGGTGGAAACTGGGGTCAGAGCTCTGCTGCTCCAGCCGCCCAAAGCGCCTCCATTCCTTCCAGCAATGCTGCATCAGCTGCCAATCCATCCACCACGTTTGCAAGCGTACCAAATGCTTCCAAGTCATCTGGTGCATCTGCGTCCGTGGCTTCATCCGCTGCTACATCCGCTGCTACATCCGCTACTGCCTCTTCCATCGTACCAGCCTCAGGCTCCGCTAGCGGCAAGCGAGGTATCTCCTACAACGATGCCAGCTTGGTCTCTGCTTTCGGTAGCTCGGTCTCGTGGGCTTACAACTGGGGGGCTACAGCAGCTGGTAGCATCGGTGTCGAATTCGTACCCATGATGTGGGGTCGCAACGAAGTTTCGAGCTTCGCCGACCAAGTCGGCAGTGCTACCCACGTCCTGAGCTTCAACGAGCCTGATCTTGGTGCGCAAGCCAACATCGACGCTGCGACTGCTGTCCAACTCCACAAGCAAGGCATGGCAAGTCTGGTTGGCAAGGTCCAGATTGGGTCCCCAGCCGTCACTAACGGTGGCGGAGACATGGGTACTGCCTGGCTCGATGCCTTCTTCACAGCTTGTGGTGGGAACTGCAACTGCGACTTTGTCGCATATCACTGGTACGACTCTGCTGAAAACTTTGCGTATTTCCAGAAACACACCGAAGACGTTGTCAAAGTCGCTCAGAAGTATGGCATCAACAAAGTCTGGCTCACCGAGTTCCAGCCGTCTGGCAGTGCGGATGCGCAAGCATCATTCATGAAACAAGCGGTCGAATACCTTGATGGCAACTCTGCTGTTGAGAGATACGCAGCTTTCATGGCGGCGGAAGGCGCGCTTGTGTCTGGAAATAGCTTGAACTCTCTGGGGATGGCGTACGCAGGGTGAGTGGTCAACGAACGAAGCGATTTCCTTTCGCATTCTTGTACGTAGTTTGGTGAAACTGTTTGATCTTTGGATTGGTTGAATCTGCTTTCAAAGCATTAGCAAAAGGGACTGGGAATTGGTATAAGCAAGATGTCCAGTTGATATGTCGAGTATGAGTCATGCAAGCATCGCACTTTCCTTGGTAGATAGACAAGCATACCCGCCGGACTCGAATACAGCATCTCCAGCGAGATGCGAGGCAAGAGCCGCGCCTGGATGCAAAACATTCAAACAAAATCTGTTTCTTATCCGAATTCAAAGCTGCACTTGTTTCTGTTTGGTGACCCTGAGTGATTCCCAATTTTCTACTCCATACAGGTGTTGGTGTACAAAGAGGAAAGTTTACATTCATGTACATCATCTGGCTTCTAGCATCTAAAGCCACATTCCCTCGATGCCATACCTTGCTCTCGGATGCCCAACGGGAACATCCTTATTCGGCCACCATCCGAGCCTGAACTGTAGCATTGACTGGTTTCTTGTGCTTACGATCTCCTTTGTAACAAGAACAGTTGGCTGTTTGTTCTTGGTATCCGCAATGCTCAATTCCGTCACATGGCCTGTCGAATTGGCTAGTACATCGCAATATTGACTGCCTGCCCACAGACTCATTTGTCCCCAAATAGTACACGGATTCCCACTCGCTGGAAGCAGCTTGTTGAATGTCGTCGTCGTAACTGCAAGAATGCCTCCAAGTATCATGAAGCTGATCATGCCTTGAAGTATCCACTTCGATGCCTCATGCTGGACTAGCCGGCTTTTATTCAAGCCGCGGACTATCTGCCCGTTGAAAGTTAAGAAATCGGTACTTTGGTCTAGCTCATTCTGAGACAACGTCGTGATGTTTGCCCTCATCGTCGACGAAATTGCTTGAGCCATGTAGCGTCGATAGAAACTATGTATGTTGTCGAACATCCGACTTTGGTCTGTCGCAGTCAAAACTTTCAAGGCATCCATCGAAAGATTGTTTCGGCCGAATAGGACACCCTGAAAAAATCGATCAACTACCGGAACCTCGTTGCCTTGTGAAAGAGCAAAAGGATTTCTTGAATTGTCGAAGAAGGCAAGGGCTGTATCGAAATGTTTCTGTACTCTAAATTGAAATGCGGTGTCGTTAGTAGGAGTTGCTGAACCAATATTATCGGAGCGCTGCACAAAGAGCTGCTGAGCACTGCTATCATTCAGTTGTGGCGAATCCTTGATCCTCGGGACAGAATCCATGATCTCGAACGTGGTGTTGACAGCAAGTCTTTCAATTGTCTGGTAGCAAACTTGGATCGACAGAGCTAGCGGCGCTGGTGCGCTCGACAAGAGGTCTTCTGGACTTAAGTAACCATAAATCAATGCTATGGAGGGACAACCTGCAGGATTGTCAGGGTTATTTTCCGGGCTGCTCTCACCAGCACTGGCTCCAAACATGTCATCGTACGGTCCCACATGGAGATCAAGTAGCCTAGCGACGTACGCTTCGGTCTGGTTGAGTGGAAAGTGGAAAGTCTCCTGAAACTCTAGGGTCGATAAGTTGCCGCCTGGGCCGCCCATCTGACAAGCACGAGGAAGATGGTAGGTGCTATTGATAAAAGCGCTTTGTTGTATGCGGTTACTGGACATCGAAATGGCAAATTCGCCTGCATATGCGGGTTCGCAAACAAGCTTCGCTCGCAGACCAGTCATTGACACTGCAACGTCTAGTGAAGCTGAGGATAGGTCCAAGGATTGCAAGCTTTTCTCCCACTGAAACAATGGGACAGCAATTTCGTCCCACGTACCTCGTGGGTATGACAAATTGAGGTTCTCGACCAAACTCGTTGATATCGCGGCGCCATCGTCGTTCAGAGCACTGTTTGGCCAACTTGGCTGAAATACATCTGTGGCATTGATGAGGACGCTACGAGGAGTAGGATAGTCTTGAACGGTATAAAGTCCAGAGACAATGATGGTTAGCAAACCACCGACGAAGGCAGCAGAGGATGATCCCACAGCACCGACACGGCGCTGCAGTACCGCATCATAGAAGGAAGACAAAGGGTATTGGCTGATTGGTAACCTATGACAGATGGCGGAGGTGCCCTTTTGAGCCTTAAGCCGGTTGAAGGGATCGAGGAGCAGTACGTTGAAGTCGAGACAGTTGAACATGGTAGCTAACAGGATTGCCACCAGTGCTGGGATGTAATGGGAGACAGCGGTCCGCCATAGCTCGCTATTCGAAACCACATCCACGATGCCAGATCCTGCATCGGACAACCTCTGTAATACTTCAAGTACAGCAATGATTGTGATTGCGTAGCTGAAGGTCAGGACGATGTACCAGCGGCTGGTGCTCAATTGCGTATACCACTGGTGTGCTTCCTCTGAGCAAGTGCCTTCGACGGTGGTAGGTTCTCCTTTTGATGGCACAGCAGAAATGTTGAGTAAGTTGCTCGGTCCCTCAGATGCAGCGTGGAACATATATGATTTTAGCCGCTTGCCGAGCATCGCTCCACTTTCGCCATTGCCTTCAAGTAGAAGTGGCTTGACTGTGCCACTCCTCGATGTAAGATCAGCGTAAGCCAGCATAGAGCTTGGTAGAGAGTCGCATTTCGATCCGCTTCCATAGAACATCAAAGCAGCGCTCGCACAAACCGTTGCCAGAAAGGCAGCATTCATGATCCAGACAGAAAGCTTAGATATATGGACAGCCCGCTGCACGTACTCAACGGAGGCGTCCTGAGATGTCGTTTCGTTGCGACGCAGGTATTTGTGAACCATTTGTACAGCGACGTGCTGGAACACGGTCTGAGCTGCTTCCATCAGTGCGCCCTCGTCGAAAAGTGCAGCATAGGTTCCGTTATGTTGGCTTGCCATCAGCTTGAACAGTACGTTGGGATACTCTTCGGCATATGTATTATCGGTAGGTCGTCCAAACATGTTGCTGGATGCTAGGAGTGCAGACTCAGCCAAGCTAGTGAGGTCCGAGTTTGTGAGACCATCGAGCTGAATGTCTTGCTTCGATACAAGTCCTCTGCTGAACAATTGTGAAGTGTCGTTGAAGACACCACTTACTGCCACGTCGCTAACGCTGTACGAAAGCTTGCATAGTATGCTGGTCATGCCCGCAACAGTGGTCGACGAAGAGAAGGCTTCTATCCGCCCAGCTTGATCCGGTGCTTGACTCGTGTTCAAAGTCTGTGCATAGCGTATATCCGTCAAGGTGAGCAATTCCCAAGTTTCGTTGACCGCACCGCCTTGCTCGTCACCACATTCTACTGAGTAGACAGTTCCACTCAGCTGACGCGAGGGACAAAGAAACTCGGCTGGATTTAGAGCATATACTCGGCCCGGCCTTGTATCGCATAACGAAGATGAGAGCCTGATGTTGTGGTCCGGATTCTGGTCGGTTGTATTGGAAGGCGCAAATTCGATCGAAACATCAGCGTGCTTACATTGAAGCATGGGGAGAACTCCTTCCACGGTTGCTCTAAAGCTTGAGGGCGATTTTGAGTCGTCAGGCCAGGAGAAGGTCGCATAAGCATGGTCCGGACTGGTACCGAAAGGGTACTCAAGACCGTTCGCCAAGACACCGTAGGTAGTATAGACAGGTGACTGGTCGTGTAAGGAAGTAAAGTCACTGGCATTGTACAAAGATCCATCAAATCTGTTTTGAACAACGGCTGTCCTTGAATCGGTCCAAACTTTGGGTGCGAGGACGAGCAAGCCCGTGGAGGCGACAGTGGCGGCCTTCAAGAGCACAAAACCAAGGATCCCGAGTACTACAGCCATGTGGTCGTTCCTTATGGACTGAAGAAGACTGATGGCCTGAAAGGTTGAGACGTACTCTAAGAGCACTGACTTAGTCGCTGTTGTTGGGCTTTTCCGCAACTCGTCCCACGGCGCCGATGTTTTGCAGTGGTAGTCGACCTGGCGCCATAAAGATATGATGAGAAGCATAACTGCAGTAGGCGCGTAGGTCAGCACACTTTGACTGACAATGGGTGTACTGAAGCGATCTTCTTTATGTGACAAATACCAGCCAACAGCGAGAAGAACGGAAAGACCAATCAGCACTAGTCCAAGGACAAGCAACTCGCGATGATTCCTCTTCGCCGAAGAACCATACATCGCTAGGGGCTCTTTTCGAAGGTACACCTTCCGCTCAGAAGTGCTGCTATACGTAGTACTGCCACGATGCTTGACTGCGCATACTCAAGCAAAGAAGAGTGGCAACAAAGCTAGACGGTTTGATGGACTCGGGACTGGAAAATGCTCTTCGCTCGCTGTCGTTGAATCTAGGCTCAGATGCTGAGCACTGTATAGAAGTGGACTTCTTTTGCTCAGTGAGGATCTGCTGCAACGGTCTGTTGGAAAACGTCTCGTACATGTGCTTCTAGGCCTGGAGGCGACGGCCGCCTGGGCGGCCGCATACTCTAGTTCGAGCACCATCCCCATGTTGCTAAATGGGGCAGTAGACGAGCAATAATGTGGAAATACCGTACTCGAAACATAAACTAAGGTAGGCTTTGCAATGCTAGCGGTCGAGGCACGGGTCCAGAGCGTTGAACCACCAATGAGGTGCAGGGGAGTCGCGCTTCAGCTTGCTGGCGGCTATCTGCTCAATTTGAGCTGGCGGCTGCAGGTATAGCGTGAAGGGTCTGGATGCAAGATGCTTACTTATCATTGCGACTATGAGACGACTCATCATAGCATATCGCCGTCCACAACGAGTGAGGACATCAGAGTAATTGCCCGTCAAGGGAGGCGCAGGGCCTCATGTCGAATACCACGATGCCGGACGCTTCTACTCTGCCCATGGTCTCGGCATGGGAAGCTCAGCTTATAGTAGAACGATGCATTATTGCTAGATATTCGGCCATGCTCGACAGCTTGCCACAAGTTGCGCAACTGTAAGACGATATCGTTCATGTATGTCGTTCTGGAACGCGGTGAATTGTGCGTCCAAAGACGTCGAAGGGTCAGCTTTTGACCCATACAAAAACCGATTCTAGGAACTTTTCCGAAGTTTAGTTAGATTTGAAATCTGAGAGAGTTGACTATGAATTGATTATATACGCAGTATTTGCTACCTTAATGTACATAAAATAGATGACCAGACGTAGAGAATCGACGCAGTATTCCTAGAGTATAACTTAGATAAAATAATTCATGGGTATGCTGTAGAGATAGAGGCTTTTGAAATCGCGCTTACAGTAGTTAATGGGGCTCGCGGCGCGAGAGCAACGCCGCTGGTGCTACGGTGAAAATATAGTTAAGAAGTGCTTAAGTACCGGCTACGTTGCTCTCGCGTGGCGTGCTGGGTCAAAAGCGGATCGGTGATGGTACCACTTTCAGGCACGCTCAACAAATGGTATGCAGCTCCAGCCTGCAGCCTCACAAGTGGACCATGCTGTGACAGACACCCTTGTCAATCAACTGAACGATGTTGATGAAAAGGTTAAGGCATGTGTAAGCCAGATGGGTAACACAGTAACGTTCCGTTCTAGGTGCGCATCTTGCTGGGCACTCATGCCGGCGCAACCATTCGGCGAGGACTCAGATTCGTACATTTGCATAAAGTTCTTCGTCATTGCGTAGAATGTGAGATACATTCTGAAGCTGTCTTCTGCAATTTCCTACTCTGTTTCGACATTTGAGCCATTGGGTTAAATCAACACGGAATACAATATGCGCCTGTGACAATTTTGATCTCGCAGAGGCTGTCCGCAACCCGAACCGCCTCAGCTCTGAGGCACAACATCAAACCCATACCTTCGATCGAGATGCCCATTACTAGTCCTTCTGGTCCACCACGCGAGCTTGAAAATAGGGCGATACACAGGGCTTCCGATCTCTGGCAACTCTGATACACTCACACTGGCCGAGTCACTTTTGCTCACAGGTCCTAGAAATCCAACCTCACCGCCCTGCAGCTCCGGTTCTTCACACCATCTACTCCCAGCCCATAAGCTCAATTGACCCCAGATAGTGCACGGATTAGCGCTTGCAGGGAGTATATCTATTAGCTGCATTGTTGAGATCGCTAGAATGCCACCTGCGAGCATGAAAGCTATCATAGCTTGCAGCACCAGCTTCGGTATATTGTGTTGCACGATTCGGTTTTCCGAAATGCCAGTAGTAATTACCCCTTCGAAGCTGAGCTCACCAGAGTGCTCTTGCAGCTGAGTATCTGTGAGCTGTGTAATGTCTGTTCTCATCTTCGCGGTTATCACTTGCGCCATATATCGTCTATAGAGCCCTAAGATACCAGCCTGCATCAGCTCAAGATCTGACTGATTCACAAGCTCCATGGTTTTCAAGGGTATGCTGTTGCGACCGAAGAAGAGCCCTTGGAAGAACCGGTCAACGATCTTCACACCCGCAACGGAAGCAAAGGGGTTCTCAGGATTGTTGAAGAACGACAGCGCGTTGTCGAGATGGGCTTGTATGCGGAACTGAAAAGCGGTCTCATTCGTTCCCGCAACAGACAACTTCTCTGAATCAGCCTTAGTGATGACAGGGGGCTTCGATGTCGATATATGCATGTCTGTGGTCTCTAAAGTCACATTGACCTCCATTCGATCAAGCTCTTGATAGCAGACCTGCACTGCAATATTCTGGCCTTCAGGTATACTTCGAGAGAGGTCGTCCTCATTGAGGAATCCGTAAATCATGGCAATCGACGGACAGCCAGCTGGATTGTCCGGATTGTTGCCAGGAAATATTTCGCCCTCGCTGGCTGCAAAGCCGCCATCACGATACGGCCCAACGTGTAAGTCGAGTAATTTGGCGACGTAACTTTCCGTGTCGTTGATAGGGAAGCGGAATTCATGCTTGAAACTCAGCTCAGAACTGTTTCCACCAGAGCCACCCCGGAGACAGTTTGGCGGAAGCGAATAGGTGCTGCCAATGGTGGCGATATGTTCGGAATTGGTGGCTTGGATTGTGATGTTGTAGGCTCCAGAGGCTGCCATCTCGCACATGAGGTTACTACGGTATGCCACACTGGTGATTGACACCGTAACTTCTGCTGGCGAGAGCTGGACCTTGCCAAGGTCCGGGAAACGAAATAGCGGAATGGCAAACTCTTCGTAAGTTCCTAGAGGATAGGAAAGGTTTGAGTTCTCTGTGAGACTTGTGAGAATGGCTGCTCCACCGTCATCATAGACGCTGGTGGTCCAGGCACCGGTCACAACATCTATAGCATCAACTTTGGTCCCTATAGGCGTAGAGAACCTTTCAATACTGTACAGACCAGACACCACTATAGTGAGCAAGGCTCCGATGAATGCAGCAGCAGACGAACCAATAACCGGACAGTCGAATCTCCACAACGCCTTTGAGAATGAGACCAAAGGAAGCTGCTGGATAGGTGGCCGTAGACCTAAGGATACATGCGACACACCTTTCCGCAATTGATGGTAAGGGTACAGCAAGAGGACGTTGAAGTCCAGGCAGTTGAACATCGCTGCGAGGATAATCATCGCAAGCGCAGGCAAGTAATGTGTGATGCTCGTTTCAAGCAGATCATGCCTCGTCGCTATGGCACCGATCCCTCCACGACTGTTTGATAGCCGTTGCAGAATTTCAAGGGTGAATATGAGCGCAGCGCCATAGACAAAGGTGAGACCAAGAAACCAGTAGCTAAGTGTAATTTGCTTCCACCAGATCTCGCCTTCATGATCTTCGAGCTGCTCTGCATCGTTCAAGTCGTCCTTACTGGGGATCGCAGCGATTGAAAACGAGTGATCAGCATGGTCGAAAGGTACGCAAAACCAGTAGGTAGCTAGAAGTTTGCTAATTTGGTCTTCTTTGTGGCGCCGCGTGTCGACAAACAGACGGTGCAGGCTCGTACTCTTTTGATATATTCCCGACATGTCGAGCAGTGTATTAGCACGTACGATGGACGTGCTAGCAACTTGGATGATGAGGACCAAGCTTATCAGTGTTACGGACACGAAAGCGCCGAACATGAGCCAGGCAGACACCTCAGTGACATACACACTCTCCCTGCTCACGGACATCGTGACCATTGCCTCAGTTGAACTGGTCGGCCTGAGGTATCTGCTTATTGCCTCCACAGCAATGTTCGTCAGCGCTGTCTCCGCGGCAGCAATTAGCATCTTGTTATCGAAGAGTGCAGCGTAAGAGTTGTTTGCTTGGCTCGCCATGATTTTGAGTACTGTCTCTGGTACCTCGTCGGCGTAAGCATCATCGTCGGATATCTGAAATATGGTGGAGGCCGCCGCAGTAGCTCTATTAAGCATCTTACTAAAGTTTGACTGGCCGAAGTTATTAAGCTGTCCATTATCGGAGTTCGTCACACGCGCGAAAGCCAGTCCAGAAGGGTATACCGCAGTCCTCCCCATAACGTTCAGCTTCCCCGTGGAGTACGATATCTGGCATAGAATGCTTCGCACATCTGCTACAGTAGTAGATGAACTCATGGTACTGACCTCACGCTGCGGTCCAACTGGCTCGCTCTCGTTCACCGACTGCTGATACCGCACGTCGGTCATGGTGATGAGGCGCCAATTGTCGCTTTCCGTGCCATTGTCGTTCTGACAACTGATTTGATAGATCGTGCCACTCAGTTGGCGCGAAGGGCAGAGGTACTTTGCAGGATTGAGGGCCATGATGGGTCCCGGGTTGCTGTCACAGTTTGGCGCAGAGAGACGAATCTGATGCTGAGGATTGGCAATCCTGACTGTCAAATTCGAGGGAAGAAGTTCCACGGAGGCCTCCACTGGCTGGCATGTGATGTCCGGAAATACGGCGTCTACAGTTGCCGCAAATGTGGTGTTCGCATCGCCAGTGCTGTCAACTTCGCGCAACTCAAATGTAGCATACGCAGAGTGAGGACTGGTACCAAATGGACGCTCCAGCTGGGCTGCCGTAATGCCATAGGCGGTGAAAACAGGCGATTGATCTCGTAGGTAAAAGCTCAGGTCCGAAGAGTTGTACTGCGAACCATCGAAATTGTCACCGAGTGTAAGTAGCTGCGATTGTGTAGCGATTCTTGGTCGAAGTACGAACAACCCAGTGGAGGCAATGGTTGCGACCTTCAAGAACACGAATCCGAGTACCCCTAAAGCCACCGCTACATGCCCATTCTTGATGGATCGATAGAAGGTCAGCAGTTGGAACGTCGAAATGTAGTCAAGCAGAACAGATCTAGAGCAAGGCGCTTGGCCTTTACTCAATTCAATCCAGGGCGCGGATATTTTGCTACCATAGTCGACCTGTCTCCACACCGCGACAATTAGTAACAAGAGTGCGGTGGGCAGATAGGTGAGAACATATTGGTTGGAGATCGTGATGTTGAATCCGGAAAATCTTCTAGAAAAGACCCAAGCAAGTACCACCAAGACCGACAAAATAGTGAGGAGTACCGCAATGCACCATAGCAAACCCGACCTCCTCTTAGCAAGTCTGGCTACGGATGCATCACCATCAACACAGCCATTTTCGTGCCAGAGGGGGGCTTGCTGAGTCAGTGGCCTATGTCTCCTGTTGTCCAACTTTGGTGGCATTCTTCAGGGCGATGATTCGGATCCCTTAGCGTGCTCCCACGATTCTCGTTGTTCGTCGATCCTGCTTTCATGTGGTAGTAGATGTGGTAAGTACCGTGAGTCATTCACTCGGAAGCGAGATGAAGCACCGCTGTGAACTGGAGTTGGACTGATGTGGGAAGCAAAATTTTGTATTCCCCTGCTATCGGTCAAAGGACGGTCTCATGTCAAAGCACATTGGGTGCCGCGCTCGGGAAGCTTCAGCGAGCCACGACAAGGGGAGGTACTTCTATACTTGGATAAAAATACCATGCTGGGCCACATTGTCTTTAAAACACACTCGAGCCTGCATGGCGCAACACAAGCGTCTAACCAGCGAGTGTGGAGCAAAACTCACCAATAGTTGATGGCAGAGCAGCGCTTGAGCTTGCGGGCGGCTATCCCTCAATTTGACGTTCAGAAGCTTCAAACATGACGCAACGAAGTGAGGGAACAAGGAGGTCTTTCTGGTGCAGACCTGTTGTATGGTCACTTAGTACGCCTTTGGTGCCTAGGTCATGCCATCGTGATGCAGTTCGCTGGACGACCATGGGAAAAGCTGAGGAGATGCCACGAGGGCGGGCGCGGACTTTGCGCGACAAGCATAGACTTTGTCAGTCTCTGACGAGCGTGACATCAATTGCCAATGTAGGTGCGCCTCGATTCGGAGCCACAAAGCCACGACACGAGCTTGAAGCGAGTCATGATAGTGGATAACTATGCAGGTCATATACTAAGGACCACGAACCGGCATTTGAGGAAGGTGCAAACATCGCAAACATTCACGGGACATTCTGAGAAGGGGACGAGGTGGAAGTTCAACCCATTGAACTATGGAACGATGCACAAACATGCTTATGTCTTTGCGCCTCTGTCGCTAAGCCACCATGTTCGGCGCTCTCAATAGATTCATCTCGCGCCTGGACGCCGAGCCATTGCCCAATAACCAGCCTCAGAACGTCAACGATAGCTCGTTCGGTTTCCAGGTCCTACGAAACACGAACCCAGACCTCCAAATAGAGCCATGGTTTGACTTCATAATAGGCCTAAATGGTCATTACATCGTACGCGAACCTAGTAGCTACAGGCTAACCGCTTGCTAATGTGTGAGCAGGACAGCCCTGACCCAAGTCTCTTCCTGACTGAAATTCGGAACTGTGCAGGGGCCCAGTGCTCATTTGAGCTATGGAGCGCGAAGGGCCAGCGAACACATACGCTTACAGTTCCGATACCGCATGATATACAATCCCTGGGTCTTAGCCTGCAGTTAGCACCATTGGAATCCTCTCAGAACATCTGGCACGTCCTGACCATACCATCACCTCTTTCACCTGCGCATCAAGCAGGCCTTTTACCGCATAGTGACTACATATTAGGCTCTCCCAGCGGTGTCTTACGAGGAGAAGGAGCATTAGGAGAACTCGTGGAAGATCATTTGAACAGAAGTCTCACGTTATGGGTATACAACTCCGAGTTCGATGTGGTTCGTGAGGTTGAGCTCATACCGAGGAGAGGCTGGGGAGGTGAGGGTGCTCTAGGCGCAGTGCTTGGTTATGGTGCGCTGCATAGACTGCCACTTGGGCTTGGTGAAGAAGTGCAAGCTCCGGGCGAGAACATGTTCGAGGCGGACCGTAAGAGCCTGGAGACCTACACTACTATCTCTGAGAAGCAAGCAACACCTGAGGTGCTTTCTCCACCAGCAGCGACACCCCTCTCGCCTCCTCCGATGATGAACCCCAATGCTCCTCCACCGAGTCGAGCTA